>Ga0187843_10001843_pt1 | contig 13223 bp, 12 predicted proteins | sample SpaLakP09_SKY_43_FD_134516 | JGI IMG/M metagenome (GOLD analysis project Ga0187843, IMG submission 134516) | Oligotrophic lake water microbial communities from Sparkling Lake, Wisconsin, USA - SP09_SKY_43 | ecosystem: Environmental > Aquatic > Freshwater > Lake | place: USA: Sparkling Lake... | reverse complement strand
GTCGATCATCTTCCTAGCGATGTTGGTGTATTCGAAGAACAACAGCAACAACCACCACCTCAACAACCACAAAATATGCAACCTGTTGTGGATATATCTAGTCTTGTAAATCGTCAACTCACAGAACAAGAAATTGAAACAATACGCAAAATGAACAATGGTCAAAATCTTGTAGATGGTTTGGTTCAATATGACGCTGGATTTGACGAATTAAAAAATAGCATTGGAGCTGCACAACCTCTACCATTTGACTTATCTGGTTATACTAAACGACTAGAAGAATTCCGCGTTACTTTAATAGCAAAGTTAGCTATCATCAAGGAAAAATTAGAAAGACTCTCTCTCTTAGAAGGATTATCAGACTCCCTCATTCAAAAACTCAATGCAGCTAAAGAGTTGTTTAAATCTGCTACAAATAAACTTGCTTCTGCTGGTGTACAAAATAAACCAGAAGAATATGAGGCTCTCGGTGCAAAAATAACAGAGTTAGAAACTCTTATTGCCGATATCGAGACGTATAATGGTATGGGAGCTCAGAGTCAATCTTCGGTAGGTGGGAGAAGAAAAAGTAAAACAAAACACAGGAAATCTCGCGGTAAAAAAACAAAGACAAAGAGAGTCAGGCGAACACAAACAAGAAAAAGAAAAATAAAGGGGGAAAATGTAAATGCAGTCTGTGGTCCAAGTAAGTAAATGTTATAATTAAATCCGTTCTCAATCTCTCTTCTTCTTGTATAGGTTCTTCAACTTTCTCTGCAAAATACGTAGCCAAAAGGTCTTCTTAATACAAACACATTCACCGCTGGTCAGATAATAACACTCTGCAATTTCAGGCTGGATGTAGTTTTCATTCGTAATTATGCTCTTGTAATTACGAATAAACGCATGAGGAGTTACTTGCTTGACTCTGTTAAAATAGTTGTCGTTGTAAAATTCGGCCATCTCTGAAATGTAATCGTAATCATACTTCTTGAAACAGCTGATGACTAGAAACTGATCTTCCAGGCGGTCTACTGGTCCGTGAATCAGACCATTGTAATGTTCGCACAAAACGATGTTATACTTGGTCTTACTCTTCTCTCCATAGTTTAGCAGAATCTCGTCATCGTACTCGAATAAAGTTGTCTTGTGTTGTTCATTGTTGTTGGAAAGACGCTCAGCCTGAAACGCGAGTTCAATAATGTCAGCCATAATTAAGTGTATACTCCCATATTTAGTAAATAACCAACTCAATTTTTTTAGTGGTATAGTATATATGAAATTAAACCCTACTTTAACGAAAGTTCTCTCGAGTAAGATTTTATTAAATGTAATCTTTGTAATTGCGTTTATCCATGTGATTGGTAATCTTATCATGGGCAATTTACATGATGTTGCATTCTTCATCCTGATTGGTGGGTTGGTTAGTTTCTTTACCAAGAACATGATTATTGTTTTAGGAGTTCCGATCGTGTTTGTCTCTCTATTTGCGAGTTCTATTATGGAAGGGTTTGAGAAGAAGGAAGGAGAGACAACAATGGGTGATGCCGAAAAGAAGAAGTCTGACGAGAAAAAGATGGAAGAGACAACTGAAGACGAGTCACCAAAACCATTAGATAAAAAGAAGACTGAGAGTCGCGATAAATCTATGGAGAAGAAAAATGGAGAGGCAGACGGAGAGAAGGCTGGATTCGAAGTTGGAAAGCGCAAGAAGGGATATGATATCGATTATGCATCAACTGTAGAGGATGCGTATGACGATTTGAACAAGATTCTTGGCGGTGATGGGATCAAGAGGTTGACTGCTGATACTCAGGGTCTCATGCAGCAGCAAATGGAGCTCACCAAGGCGATGGAGGGTCTTGAGCCAATGTTCTCCAAGTTTGAACCCCTCTTAGACAAGGCCAAGGACATGTTGAAGAATCTCCCTGAGCTTGATTCGGGAATGATGGACAAGTTAAAGGGTATGGGAATTAAACCAACTAAATAAACATAATATAATTGTCATGTAAATTGATTACAATTATATTAATTAGATTTTCAGATATGTTACTATAATAATTTTGTTTGTTTATGTCGAACCAATTTAGCATCTTCTCTTTCTCTCATTAAACAATATACAATGTTATATATATAAATGCGAAAGTGTCAACCTGGTATGATATGTTTTGAAAATGTAACTATTGTCTTCCTTTCGATTGTTATATTGGTAGTTGCATACTTTGTATATGTAAGAACCGACAATTCCAGAGATCGAACACACCAACAACCAACAACCAATTATATTTTGCAACCAGCAACACACCAAGGAATGAGGGATGTTCTCTTAGATCCATATGCTCCTCCAGTAACATTAGAGAGACCATGTGCATCTTACAGCCAAGTAGGTATCATGACACCATTGAACGGAGATAAAACTGACAATATCTTACCATTAATGGGTCGTATTTTATACAACAGAAGAGATTTGTGGAACTACTACACAATAAGCAATCAACATAACAACGTGAAACTTCCGGTATCTGTCAAGGGTAAAAGTGGATTGAGTGAAAATGGTGTTGACAAGATATTCAATGGCGACACTATTTATGTTGAAGGAGTTAATGCAGCATACAAAGTTACAATTTATGAAAACGATACTATGCGATATTTACCGATGGTTTAGTATTATTTTATTCATATATACAAATGAATACTGGTAATCAAAACACAATGAATATAACACAAAGGAGTGTTTACGGGAAATGTAACTTAAAATGTTCATTTAGTTCCAAGTACGAAGTTAGTAATTCTAGTGCGACAAATAATGATATTTATGTCAGTGTGACTTACGATAAACAGAGCATGCCACCTGTTTTATTCAATTACCAGAAATATAATGTTTCGTCAGTAAAGATCTATTCTCCTTCTCTCCATTCATATGATGGAGCAAAGGTACCAGCAGAGATTATTATTGAACATCAACCAGTTACTAGCGGTTCAGTATTAAATGTCTGCATTCCAATCGTTCAATCAAGTGACAACTCAAAGGCTGGACAAGTTGTGTCACAAATAATAGAAAAGGTTGCTGCAAACGCACCTAGTAAAGGCAACACCACAAAATTGAATCTCTCCGGTTTCACGTTGCAAAATATAATTCCTAATAAGCCATACTTTAACTACACAAATCAGGAGGGTGTGAATCATATATTATTTAGTAAACTCGACGCAATACCTGTTAATCAAAACCTGCTAACTTCACTATCCAAAATAATAAAGCCGTATCAGTTGACCATACCAGAGACCAAACTATTTTTTAATTCTGACGGACCAAATACGAAAAATGATCTTGCAAAACAAGGAATATATATCTCCTGCAATCCAACAGGTAATTCGGAAGAGACAACAAATATAACAAATGAGAAAATAAATACATTTGACATATCTGGTTTATTTAATAATCAGAATCTTGTAAATTTTGTAGGTTTTTTGATTATACCAGCACTAATACTTGCAATCTTAATGATTTTTCAAATACTTAAAAAGTATTCACTTGATGACATCGTAACACCTGTTAATAATGTTTCGGAAAATGTAACTAGTGCATTTAAACCCAAATAAAAATTAGGTTAGATACTATTATGTATTTTTTTGCATAAACTCAACTCCAGTATTTAGTAACATTTAGTCAAAATAATAAATTATTATTAAAATATTACTATATGAAGATTCTTCTCGACATGATACACTTATTAAACAGAGAACATGAGGACGTTGCACTTATTGAAAAACTTAAAAAATTCAATTATAAACTCAACAAAAATAGTGATGATAATGAGAAGGTATTATCCTTATTAGAAACGCTCTACTGCGATATCACCGAATTAAATAAACAATATCCGTACTTGAATGATATTTTACTATCTATAATTGATGTATTTGATCGTATAACAAAGGATAATAAACGAAGTGGTAAAAATGAAATTTCACTTAAAAATATAATTCATAAATTGCGAAATGAAAATGAGATGTTACGTAATGATAAATTAATTTGTGATACCAAGAATAGGAACCAGCAAATAATTAACCCTCTTGTAGATTGTAATATAATAATCAACGGATTTTACACAATCATATAAATAAAAAAGTAAAGAAAAAGAAAAAGAAAACATTTTGAGCTTGCAAAATGTTTTTTGATAAGTTGATTATGGTTTGTTTTTAGAGTTATGATTATTCTTTGTTTTTCAGTTTTTAGATTTATTCTTTGTTTTTAGATTTATTCTTTGTTTTTAGATTTATTCTTTGTTTTTAGATTTATGATTTGTTTATAATTTGATTTATTCTTTATTTTAAGCACCATCCTTCTTCTTGACGACCTTCTTCTTTGCAACTGGCACGTCGCTTGGAGTAAGAAGTGGAACAGCAGGCTTTACCTCCTCGACAACAGCCTTAGGAATAACAACCTCCTCCTCCTGATCCTCCTCGGCATCACTATCATCTACAATAGTCCCCTGGATCTCACCCTCAACATCCTCCTCCATAACAACCTGAGACTTGAGCTTGTCCTTGTCCTGAGTCTTCATCTTGATAAAGCACTGACCCTGCAAAACAGCCCTAGGCTTCTGAACAACAGCCTGAATCAGCTTCCAGTTAGCACTGAACTTTCCATTCACGAACCAGATACCACCGAACTGAATCAAACACATAACATTTGTTCCCTTCTTCAAGTAATCAATCGGCGTGAACGAATTCTCAGTGCTAGGGAATAGCTTGTTACCATCCTCGTCATAAATCTCCGACTTCCACACACCCTCCCACTGCGGAATCTTTACTCGCAACGTCGGCTTCTTAGTATAGTCATACTCACCAGTAGCCTTATCCTTGACATACTTGAGCATAGGAGTCCAGAGAGCATCAACAACCTCAGAACTCTTATGAACCTTTCCAAACCACTCCTTCGAATAAGTGAGTGCATTCTCCTTGATCGTGTTCTCAAGTGCCTGAAGATTTCTTAGGAATGCCTCAGAATCCTCAGTCTTATACTCATCGCTGGGGAACTGCAGAGACATATCAAACTTTCCATTTCCCTTCTCCTCACCCTCAGCCTTGTAATCAGACGCTCCCCACGTAAGAAGGAGCGGAGTAGAAAGCGTCAGGCTTGTCTTAGTAGCCTTGCTAATAAGATTGATCGACTTAGCTCCCTGGGGCGTAGCCTTAGGAGCACAGAAGATGATCTGGTCAGTCTTGAATTGAGTTCCGTCGATGATTCGCTCAGCCATGTTAGTTAGTATGATTATAATATTACTATTATCTTTAAATCAATTTTTTATTTGATTTCTCAGAGGTTATCAATATGGGGTTTATTTTGTAAAATCAAACCATAATCAATGCAAAAATACAAAACTCTAAGAATACTATTAAATAAAAACAATCTTATTTTATCCTTATTACACAAACATAAAGGTTTTTTGTTTGTGTAATATAAATGAATGCATATATGGAAGCAATAGGCGATAAATTTACAAATCTGATTGTATGTAGACCATCTGGTAACCACGACGATTCTTATTTACCTGACATGTCTAATTATTTTCAACTACTCACAACCAAAGTTAATATTAGTAACTTGAAGTCGTATTTGAAACATTATTCTCTCAAAACAACTGGAAAGAAGGATGATTTGGTAAAGAGAATATTTATTTATCTTCATTTATCATCTTATGCTGTAGTGGTACAAAAGACAATTCGAGGCTATTTGCAACGTTTTTTTAATCGTCTACATGGCCCAGCATACATGAAGAGGTCTTTGTGTGTGAATGAGACTGATTTTTTTACACTAGAACCATTGTCTGAAGTTGACAAGTACCAATTTATCAGCTTCAAAGACAAAGACAATTTTGTATATGGTTTTGATATATGTTCACTTTATAAGCTATTGACTGATAGTACTGGTCCTGTTATGAACCCATATAATAGAAACAAGATAGCAGGGTTCTTTTTATCCAGAATAAAGAGAATTATTCGCCTAGGTAAATTATTCAATATAGACGTGAATGTAAAAATAGAAGAGGAGATAGTTGATAAAAATAAATCTGTCCAATTTAAAGCTCTTGATATTTTCCAGAAGATCGATGCTTTAGGAAATTATAGTGACCCTCGATGGTTTCTCTCCTTGAATCATGCTCAACTAACTAAATTTGTTAGAGAACTTGCTGATATATACAACTATCGTGCAAATTTGTTACCAGAGACCAAGCAGAAGATTTACCCTCCTCCTGGTGATATTTTTGATGGTTTTGATATGAATCATATGATAGGTCTCGAAATAGATAAAACGAGAGATTATATATTAAATTTGGTTGAACGTTTTATTGTTTGTGGAATCGACAACGATAGTAAATCTTTAGGAGCATATTATGTTCTGGCTTCGTTAACTTTAGTAAATTCAGCTGCGGCAGAAGCGATTCCTTGGTTGTATCAGTCCGTGTTGTATATTTGAAAACATTTAGGAATTTTGGACCTGTATTGTCGTAATAATATAATGCGTTAAACAACTTAGAAAGATTATATTAATGTATACTATAATAGGATGACCAAGCCGACTAAGACTACCACTAAGACTGCCTCCAAGACTGATGTTGTTACTGCCCCCGTTGCGGTTGTTGCCGCACCTGTTGCCACCGCCCCCGTTACCCCCGTTGTTGTTGCTCCCGCGAAGGTTGCCGAGGACGAGGTTGTTCTCGATGATGTTATGGCCAAGCAGTCCACGGATTTCCTCACCAAGCTTCAGCAGATTGGTTCTATGATTTCTACCCTCAAGTCCGAGTACCGCGTGCTCGAGAAGAAGTGGTCCAAGGAGCTTAAGATGGCTCAGAAGCAGTCCTCCAAGCGTAAGCGTAAGGCTGGAAATCGTGCTCCTTCGGGGTTCGTCAAGCCCACTGGAATCAGTGATGAGCTTGCCAAGTTCCTCGAGAAGCCTGTTGGATCCGAGATGGCTCGCACGGAGGTGACTCGTGATATTAACAAGTACATTCGCACGAACGGACTTCAGGACAAGGAGAATGGTCGCAAGATCATCCCCGACACCAAGCTTGCGGCCCTCCTCAAGCTTAGCAAGACGGATGAGCTTACGTACTTCAACCTCCAGAGGTACATGAGCCCTCACTTCGCTAAGAACGTGAAGGTTGCTTCTGCTTAAAAAATATAATAACAACAAAAAACAAGAAATAACAACAAAACAAAAAAAGGGTGTTAAGTAGTTAAAAATGTAAAAATACAATAATATTATTGTATTTTTATTTATATTCGTGTATAATATATGAATACACGGAACAGCGAGATTACTCTTTTGAAAGAGAAGTATAGAAAGCTTGGATTGGTTGTTTATAATCGATATACCTTTTTAATAATTGAAGCTAGAAAAAAAATTAGTCGTTCTCGTGATGAAATTATTCGTGGTTATATTCAAAAATATAATGAAGAGATGAGTGTTTTACAATCTAGATATAGTTTGGAGTTAGATAAAATTAATTCCACAATTATTCCGTCAACAAGTATTCCGTCAACAAATATTCCGTCAACAAATATTTCACAGACCTTATCATCCAATAGAAATGCACTCTTGATTGGTATGAATTATCCAGAGACTACATATAAATTATCTGGGTGTATCAATGATATAAATACTATTGAAAAATTGCTTATTGAGAAATTTAATTTTAAGAATATTGTAAAACTTCACGATTCATCTAGTATCTTGCCGACTAAAATAAATATTCTTTTGCAGTTAAAATTATTATTAAGTCAGTCTAATTCAGGTGATGTATTGTTTTTTCATTATAGTGGTCATGGGTCACAGATTAAAGATATAAATGGAGATGAGACGGATGGAATGGATGAAGTAATTATACCAGTTGATTATTTTTCTAACAATAGTATCATAGTAGATGATGATATTAAAGGTATTATCCAAGAAAACTTGAAGGAGGGCGTTAAATTGATTGTTTTAATGGATTGCTGCAATAGTGGAACTATATTTGATTTGAAGTACAATTATGATAGTAACTGGAACCAAGTTGTGAATAATAAGTCGCTTGATACTAAAGGTGATATAATTTTAATTTCTGGTTGTTCAGATCCACAGAAATCGTATGACACATACGTAAACTCTATATATCAAGGATCCACTACAAGATCATTTACCGAAACCATTAAAACTACCATAACATGGAAACAGATGATAAACAATATGAGACAGATATTAATAAATTCTGGGTTATCGGTTCAAGTTCCTCAGATATCTAGCGGAAGACCATTTGATATTAATAATGTCATTGTTATCTGAGTGAGAGACAATTATAATATTTATTTTATAGTTTATTTTTTATAGTTTATTTTTATACCTTTTTTTAATTTGAAAAGGTATAAAACTTTATTTTATTTTTTTATTTATCTTGTAAATTCAATTGATAATCAATACGATTTACCATAAATGATGCTGGTTTACTTTCACCAATTGAAATAATATACTTTGAATACATCTTTGCTAAAATAAATGCAGCTTCGTTCTGGGCAAAGAATGCGGCAGCACAAATTCGGTCGTCTTGCCAAAGAGCCTCATGTGATGTGGTACTAGGATGGTCTAGCATATATGCATACCTATCGAACGTGTTCTCAAATGAAGGTGCGTTTCTATCGCAATTCAATCCAATAAAAACAATATCTCCTGGATGGTAAATATCATTTATTTGACGAATTAGCTTGACAGAGGCCATCGTCGGTGGCCACCAATACAATACATTCACTACAAAATCAACCCATTTATCTCCCTTAATCGGTTTCTTTAACGTGTCATCTTTATCCTTGTAATTACTATAAAAATCAATTGCATTCTGTAAGATATCTTCGTATTTATTGTTATCAGTATCCTTTATATAATTTAATACATGAATACATCTAGTCGAGAGAGAAGCCGTGGTTGGAACTGCCAACATAAACATGAAGGATGTTTCGTTCATGGTCTTTATGATATCATCGTCTCTTTCAATTCTGGTTTTTTCTAGAAATATATTGAGCTCTTCTAATGTATTTATTCTAATTTTGTGATTAATAAATAATAAAGATGATAACCATCCATCTGCACGCAATGCAGTGCCATTTTTACATATCTCACATAAATTATCAAACAACGAGTATGCAAACGTATCGTCTATGTGTTGACTATTATTTAATATATCACACATCTTAATTTTATTGGGATTCATATATTTGTCATAACAAATATCAAAGTTTTCCAATGACATTTCTAGACCCAAGATCTCAATCATCATAATTCGAGAGATAATTCGGCTTAGAATCTCGAATCCATTGTCATCTGAATAATTAGCAGACATATCTTGAGCTGACAAATTCAACGGATCACTACTCTGTTCAATCATTCGAAATGTCGGCTTTTGAATACACCTTCGAAGTTCCTTTTTCGTTTCACTCCATTTATCATCAGTATCACGCAAAAAAATCGTATCGCCTATTAATTCATGGATACACTTTACGAATGGAGATGTTATCGTAGTATCTGAATTTTTACTGATTGATTTTGGAATTTTAGTAGTCGCGATAAACGCTGCGTCTAACATAGGAATTCGGAAACTTCCGTGGTCATGTAGTAACTTAATCATAATATCTCTAATCTTTGCCAAATCTAGATTGGTGATATCTTCTAAATTAGATAACTTATACAACACAATACAACCTATTATACACTCATATGGGTTTCTAAGTATTTGAGTTATTATCGGAATCGAGTATACAACGTAGAAGTAATTGAAAAATGAAGAACTATAGAACGTTGGCATCAAAAAAATCATCTCGATCAACAACTGGTACAATGGAAGATTTCTTGAATAATACCAGAATGATCTAAATGCAATTGTTGGCATCGTGCTGTATCCGGTGAAGAAGAAACTAGATAAGTACACGATAGATGCACAGATGGGATATGTTTGGTATGAAACTAATGCAACATCATTGTAGAAAGGACAACCTTCCATCCGAGTGTTGTGCAACACATTTGTATCTAGATTCTTAAAAACTACATAGTGAATTGTTGTCATCGAGAGAACAACAAATGACATTGTTGAAACGATAATATATGTTCCAAATTGACTGCAAATAGCATACAATAAAAACATAATTGACGAATACTCGAGAAGATTCTTTTTGATATTTTTAATTTTTATCTCTTCTTCTCTCAATATAGAACCAATAACCATTGAAAATGTATGTGATAATGACATGATGGTATTATGTTCAAAATTGTTGGAGGATACAACATCAAATAAAATTGACTTATTGTGAATGTCTGGCGTCAATGTCGGAACTTTGCAATGAAACCAATAGAATGTGACAACAATATAAAATGCAGTTGACCATTTTTTCGTAACCCCTAGTCTACCCAAAACATCAAAATACCCAATATAGAAAGATGCCGTATAACTGGCTGATGCAACAAGAATAAACGACAATAGATTTTCAAAATTATGATCTTTCGTAACAAACAACGAGAGAAACTCATTGAACCAAATAAATGTTCCTGTGAAAAAAACATATAATGTTAAAAAATCATACCTGTCGTGACCATTTTTTAGATCAAACCTTATACGTGAATGGATTTCTTCCATATAATAGTGTTCGTCGTTTTCACTATCATCGAAATGTACATGATTAAACTCCTTTTTACCTAGCTGATCTACAAACCACATATTAGATATATGTGGTTTGTTATTAAATGGTTTATCAAAATATATTATTCTACTTTGTCGAGGAAGTCTGATGGGTTCAAGTATATTTTCCCTCGGAACATTGAGACATTTTGACACGATAATGGCCATGAAACAGGTTCTGGTACCTTGTTTTTATCAGCTGGTTTATTTTGCCGAGTGTCAGCTGGTTTATTTTGCCGAGTATCAGCTGGTTTATTTTGCCGAGTATCAGCTGGTTTATTTTGCCGAGTGTCAGCTGGTTTATTATCTCGAGTTTCAGCTGGTTTAATATATTGACATGGTAGGCCTCTAAGTGTACAAGATCCTTTAGAATCCAAAGAGCATGGAGGTTGACATACTTCAACAGCCTTTTTATACGGGCAAGCTTGATCTCCTAGCTTACAATATCCTTTGGAATCCCAAGAGCATGGTGCTTCACATGCTTCAATATCTGTTGGATTGTAAGCTGGATTTTTGGGATTTACTGGAAAAAAATTTCCACTATTATCTGGTGTAAGATCCGTACTGGGATATTTTTTTTGTTGATTAGGTGGTGGATTAGGCGGAACACGGCATCCTTTCGCACAAGTTGTCATATCATAATATTCAGCAGAACTCTTGCAACCTTTATCGGTACCACACCAATAACAAGTAGATCCACTTGCATCATGTGCGATTTGACCACACGTTTCACAACTTGTTGCATCATCGCACCGACCAGGTGATATTTGCGGTTTGATAGTTCCATTACCTTCTAATCCTTCGCGAAAACTAATAAAAAACATACTAAATAAAACAATAACTGATACAATCCCTAATGTTTGTTTGAATGTAAATTTATTAAAAAATGAATGCATATAAAATATAGTTATATAAAAATATATTATTTCATTATATTCCTAGAAAGATCTAACTGACACGAACCATTGTAACCGGAAACAGAAATCCATAATTTTTAAGTATGGTGACTATTTCATTTCGCTTTATATTATCCACTACGATATTAATATCATACTTTGGTATTATCAAATTATTAATTGTAAACATACTCCTTGTATGTAATAACGCGTCTATATCGCCAAACTTAATGTAATCGGTGTTTACACTTAACCACCCATAAAATTTAGATGAATTTATTGTTTCACTATTATACTCATAAGATGATTTGTACTTATTAAACAGATTCATGCTGGAATAAAGTGATGTTTTCCCATTCGCGTTATAATCTGTACCCGATAAAATACAAACATCCTTAAACTCATCCTGTGACATATCAAGTGTATCTAGAATGCCGTGAACATCATACAAGACTGCCGTATGGTTTAAGAGACTAGTGTATCGCAATATTCTGGGACACCCATAAACAAACATATCCATGTCGTCACTCATACAACCCCATGCTTTACCAGAAAGAACAAATGCAGCACATAGTCCGTCTGCTTCACCAGGTGCATCAATATAAGTCGCACCATACGAGTTTATCAATTGCTTTGTGAGTTGGATATGATTCTTTGTCAAATATACAAACTTCTTCTTAAGAGCATCCATAGATGACGTTATTTCCTGTTTCTCTTCAAAACTAAGCGAATTCGATTGTGATAGCTTCTTCTTGAGATCATTGTATTCTGCTTCCGATTTGACCTTGTCCGCCTTTCTTTTCTTGAGAAGTTCTAGTTTTTCATCAGGCGGCATTCCATCAAAGATGAAGATTGGCCTGATGTTGTAGTGTCTGAAAATAGACAGCAATAGGTAGACATTTTCAACCAGTGCATTTTCTGCCACATATCGATATAAATAAATACTTATATCGATAACAATTACCTTTCCTTTTAGTTCAGATAACTGGATCATGTTGATAGAGCTCTTGCAATGCTGCTTCAGATAACGATTTAGATTTGGAATTCCCATTATTATAGTTAGGTTTGGTATATCTAAATATTCAAATAATTAATCATTTTTTAAACTAGTTTACAACCAAGATATGGTGCACAAGAAGAACGCATTGTGAAACCCCTAATTTGTCTACAACGTTTTCTAGTGAATCTTCGTGGTAAACTAAATATTTTGCCGTCTTTGATTCTCTTGCAACTCTTCGCCTTTTTTGAATGCTTGCAACAAGATGGCATATACTATATTATGCATAGAATAAAAATAAGTTTATTTCTTAACGTTTGCTAGAACGCCTACGATTCTTTGATTGTTTCTGTTTCCTCGAACGTTTCTGTTTCCTTGAACGTTTCTGTTTCATCGAATGCATCTTACTCTTAGAACGTTTTTTTCTAGAACCTGCATCCTTTTTTTGTCTTTTGCTCGAACCGATATCATCCACTTGTTCTTTAGTAAAATCACCGATCTCTTGATTCATCAACCTAAGATTGTTTAGACTCAATCCTTCTTGTTGACGTTCCAGCGAACGTTGACGTTGTTCGATATATGCAGGAATAGGTTTATTTTGTTTTGCAAGAAACTCCTGTGACCATTCTGAACGTTTACGTTTATTATCAG
>Ga0187843_10001842_pt1 | contig 13225 bp, 8 predicted proteins | sample SpaLakP09_SKY_43_FD_134516 | JGI IMG/M metagenome (GOLD analysis project Ga0187843, IMG submission 134516) | Oligotrophic lake water microbial communities from Sparkling Lake, Wisconsin, USA - SP09_SKY_43 | ecosystem: Environmental > Aquatic > Freshwater > Lake | place: USA: Sparkling Lake... | reverse complement strand
CAGCGGGCTGGACACTTCGCGCCTGCCGTCAGGCGTCAACATCGAGAACTGGGGCCAGCCCGTGCCGCTGAGCGCAATGGCGGGTTATGCGGCTGCAGACGGCGAGGTGGTGTTCGACATCCCTGTGCTGAACCCGCAGGGAGACGTGAACCGCAAGGCGCTGGAGTTCATCATCCACGGCCTGTCGCCCAACGAGAACGACAAGGACGGCCGCAACGACAACATCCGCGTCGACTTTGCGGCGCTGACGGTCCAGAACCAGGTCGGCCAGATCTGGCTGGTGGAGCGCGACGCCACCGTCTACTTCGCCCCGCCCGACCTGCGCCAGGTCTCCAGCACCGATGCCCGCGCCGTGTGGCTGAACAAGGCGCTGGTGAAGTGGCCGCGCGTCACCCCCTCGGGCGTCGTGCGCCTGTACCACTCGGCCACCGGCCAGATCAGCGTCGCCGCCGGCGCTGCCGTGCAGGGCGCGGACGGTTTCATCACACTGGACCCCTTCACCGGCAGCGTGCCGGCCGCCGATGCGCTGCGCTTCAAGTACGTCGGCAACGGCGCGGTGTTCAGCGTGCGCAATGCTGACTTGGGCTCCCTGCCGGCACTTCACCAGCAGCAACTGGTGCTGGTGCAGCAGGACGCGGCGGGCAAGGTGCAGAACGCCACCACCGCACAGATCGCCGGCGCGCTGGACGACCTCTACGCCGCCGCCAACAACGTGCCGGACCTGGGCGCCGTCGCCAGCAACGGCAGCACCAGCTTCAAGCTGTGGGCGCCGACCGCACAGAACGTGTCCCTGATGCTGACGACCGCCCTGGGGAATTCGGGGCTGACCCGCACAACCACGGAACCGATGACGCGCGACGCCGCCACCGGCGTGTGGCGCCTGACCAAGCAAGGCCATCTGCAGGGGGCCACCTACCGCTACCAGGTGCAGGTCTTCGTGCGCGGCACGGGCCTCGTCAAGAACCTTGTCACCGACCCCTACTCGCTGGGCCTGACGATGGGCGGCCAGCACAGCGTCGTCATGGATCTGCAGGCTCAGGCGACCAAGCCCAACGGCTGGGACCAGAGCGCGCCCCCTGCCACCGTGGCCGCGCCGTCGGACCTGAGCATCTACGAGCTCCATGTGCGCGACTTCTCGATCAACGACCAGACCGTGCCCGCTGCCAAACGCGGCAAGTACCTGGCGTTTGCCGAGAGCCAGTCCAACGGCATGAAGCACCTCGCGGCGCTGGCTGCCGCCGGCCTGACCGACGTGCACCTGCTGCCGGTGTTCGACATCGCCAGCGTCAATGAGACGAGCTGCACGACGCCCTCGCCTGCCGGTGCGCCCGACAGCGAATCACAACAAGCGACCGTTGCCGCCACCGCCGGCACCGACTGCTTCAACTGGGGCTACGACCCGCACCACTTCACGACGCCGGACGGTGCCTACGCCAGCACGGCCACCAACCCGCTGGCCCGCGTCCTGGAGTTCCGCCAGATGGTGCAGGCCCTGAACGCCGCCGGCCTGCGCGTGGGCATGGACGTGGTCTACAACCACACCACCTCGTCCGGCCAGAACGCCACCTCGGTGCTCGACAAGGTCGTGCCCGGCTACTACTTCCGCTACAACGCTGCCGGCGGCATCGAGCGCTCGACCTGCTGCGAGAACACCGCATCAGAAAACCTGATGATGGCCAAGCTGATGATCGATTCGGCCGTCACGTGGACGCGTGACTACCGGATCAGCTCGCTGCGCTTTGACATCATGGGCCACCACCCGCGCTCGGTCATCGAGGCGCTGAAGGCCCGCGTCAAGGCGGCCACCGGCCGCGACGTGCAGATCGTCGGCGAAGGCTGGAACTTTGGCGAAGTCGCCAACGGCGCGCGCTTTGTGCAGGCCGAGATGCTGAGCCTGAACGGCTCGGGCATCGGCAGCTTCAACCCGCTGATCCGCGACGCGGTGCGCGGCGGCGGCTGCTGCGACAGCGGCAACGCCGTCGTCGCCAACCAGGGCTATGTCAACGGCTTCTTCTACGACCCCAACGCCAGCGCCTCCGGCCAGAGCCGCGGTGAGCTGATGTGGTTTGGCGACCGCCTCAAGGCCTCGCTGGCCGGCTCCATCCGCAGCTTCCAGATGCAGACGAGCTGGGACGCCAACCTGCGCCTGGACCAGATCAACGTGGGCGGCATCCCGGCCGGCTGGGTGCTGGAGCCAGGCGAGGTCGTCAACTACGTGGAGAACCACGACAACCTGACGCTGTTCGACAACAACGCCTTCCGCCTGCCGACCAACACCAGCAAGGAGGACCGCGCCCGCGTGCAGATCCTGGCCAATGCCATCAATGCCTTCAGCCAGGGCGTGGCCTACTTCCACGCCGGCACGGACACGTTGCGCAGCAAGAGCCTGGACCGCAACAGCTACGACAGCGGCGACTGGTTCAACCGCCTGGACTGGAGCTACCAGGACAACGGCTTCGGCGCCGGCCTGCCGCCCTCGCGCGACAACGCCGACAACTGGGCGCTGGCCCGCCCGCTGCTGGCCAACCCGCTGATCAAGCCCCACGCCAACGACATCGCCTGGACGCGCGACGCCTTCCGCGACCTGCTCAAGATCCGCAAGAGCACCACGCTGCTGCGCCTGCGCACGGCCGAGGACATCAAGGCGCGGCTGACCTTCCTGAACACAGGCTCGTCCCAGGAGGCCACCGTGCTGGTCGGGCGCCTGAATGGCGTCGGCTACCCGGGTGCGAATTTCGATGAACTCGTCTACCTGATCAACGTCGACAAGACCGCCAAGCAGCTCAACCTCCCCACGCTGGCCGGCCACGCGCTGGAGCTGCATCCCGCACACACCGCCGACCAGCGCGCCCGGGCCGCGACGTTCGACCGCACCAGCGGCACCTTCAACGTGCCGGCCCGCACCGCGGTCGTCTTCGTCGCTCGCCCTGCCGCCTCCAACTGAGACCACCCGTCATGAAACAACTCCAACGCCTGGCCGCTGCGGCCGCCCTCGCCTTCGCCGGCCTCACCGCCAACGCCACCACGGTCGTCGTCGACGTCAGCGGCGCGAAAAGCATCAACCTGCCCGGCGAGGCGGGCAACACCGTCTGGCTCATCGACATCGGCGCCAACGCGGTGCTGAACTCGCTGGCCTGGACGCTGGATCTGAACGCTTTCTCGCCCAGCTTGTTGGCGGAAATGCAGGTCAGCTTCGGCAACTCCAGCGGGCTGGACGTCATCACGTTTGCACCGGGCGGCGCCGACTTCGCCAGCGGCGCGGGCAGCTACGCCGGCTCACTCGACCTGACCGGGCTGGCCATCGCAGCCGGCGCCGATGGCAAGCTGCGCATCGAGTTCAGCGAGGCTTTCAAGGACTCCGCCACCGGCGTGACCGAGGGCCAGTGGGTCAGCGGTAACCTGACTTTTGATGTGACAGCTGCTGCGGTGCCGGAGCCGGGCAGCGCTGCATTGTTGATGCTGGGCCTGGGTCTCGTCGGCCTGCAAGTGCGCCGCCAGCCACGCGGCTGACCCCGCTCGCACTTGCAGGGTTGGCTAGACGCTGAGACGATGCTGCAGTGCAACCTACCCGCCGAACCACCCTCGCCACCCTGCCCGCGCTGATCCTGCCCGGGGTGGCAACGGCGGCGGCCCAGGACGCTGACTCGCTGGCGCCATCGCTGACACCGCTCTCGCTGGTCAGCAGCGACCTGCCCCCGATGACGATGCCCGGTGAGGCGGGCCAGCGCGGCGTGCTGCTGGATTTGGTGGAGGCCATGCTCAAGCAGGTTGGGGCGGCCACGCAACCGGAGTTCTTCCCCTGGGCCCGCGCCATCCTGTTGGCGAGCGAGCAGCCGCGCACGCTGATCGTGCCGGTCAACCGAACGGCCGACCGCGAGACGCGCTTCCAGTGGCTGGTGAAGCTCTACGCACAGCGCTTCAGCTTCATCACGCTGGCCGGCAAGCCACGCGTGAAGTCGATCGAACAGGCACGCCGCTTGCGCATCGCCTGCCTGCGCGCCTCGTCCAACGTCGACCATTTGCACAAGCAAGGCGTGCAAGCCCCAAAGATTTACCTGGCCTCCAGCGTCGCCGACATGCAGCGCGCACTGGCTCGCGGCGTCGTCGACGCCCTCTACGGCAGTGAGCTGATCCACACCGACGCCTGGCGACGCAGCGGCCACAATGTCGCGCTGCTGCAGACGGGGCTGACGCTGGAGTCTGCCGACGTCTGGTTGGCTGCCGCGCCGAACGGCATCACCGAGGCCGAGAAGGCGCGGCTGCAGCAGGCACATGACGCGCTGCTGGCAGACGGCAGCGTCGAACGCCTCTTCAGGCGCTATGGCCTGAAGCTCTTGCCGAAGGAATAGCGTGGGCGCTCCACGCCGGAGCAACTCAGCCCGCCCTTGGCCGACGCCCCGGCAACACCTTGGGCAACACCATCGCCACGATCAGCAGGCCGCCTAGGATGGTGGAGATCACGATGCCAGGCACATTCAGCATGCCCAAGGCAAAAGTGAAGGCGCCCAGCAGCATGGCCGCCAGCAGCACCCCCACCATGCTGCCCCGCCCGCCCTGAATGGCCACGCCGCCCAGCAGCGCGATGGTGATGGCGTCCAGCTCCCAGCCAGCTGCCAGGTTTGGCCGGGTGCTGCCGATGCGCCCCGTCAGCAAGGCACCCGCCAGCGCGGCGGCGATGCCGGCGAACACGAACAGGCCCAGCCGGTAGCGGTCTGCCGCGATGCCACTGAAGCGAGCTGCCACGGGGTTGGAACCGACGGCGTAGATGCGCCGGCCATGCACCGTGCAGTGCATCCAAACCGCCACGGACACGGCGAACAGCAAGGCGATGCCGAACTCGATGGGCACGACCAGCCCCGGCACGCCGATGAGCTCGCCCAGCGTGCCGTTGCCCAGCAGGCTCAGCGCCTCCGGGTAGCCGGTGATGGCCTGGTCACCCAGCAGCACCAGGGCCAAGCCCCGGTACAGCGACAACGTGCCGATGGTGACGACGATGGACGGCAGGCCGCGCTGCGTGACCAGCCAGCCGTTGAGCAGCCCGCAGATGGCACCCGTGGCAACGCCGGCCAGCAGCATGACAGGCAGCGGCGCGCCGGCCTGCATGGCCAGGCCCATGGCCAGTGACGACAGCGCCATGGTGGCGGCGATGGACAGGTCGATCTCGCCCGCGCAGATGAGCATGGCCATGGCCATCGCGATGATGAGGCGCTCCGACACGTTGACCGTGCTGTCGGCCAGCGCGTAGGGCGACAGGAAGCCGTCGATGCCGAAACCGAAGCCGGCGTAGAGCAGCAGGATCAGCGCCGCAAGCATGGCCTCCCAGGTGCCCAGCGCCCTCATGACTTCTCCAGGATTGGGAGGCTGGCCCTGGCGCGAGAACCCGCGTTCAAGGCGACCGACAGCAGGATGACCGCGCCGGCAATGGCCTGCTGCCAGAACGGCGAGACCTGGATGACCGGCAAGGCCGCGTTGACGACGCCGAGGAAAAGCACGCCGCCCATCGCCCCGGCGATGCTGCCGACGCCGCCCGCAATGCTCACGCCACCGATGACGCAGGCGGCGATGACGGTCAGCTCGTAACCAGCCGCGAGGTCGGAGAACGCGATGGCATAGCGGCCGACCCACAGCACCCCGGCCAGTCCGGCCAGTGCGCCGGACAGCGCGTAGACCTGCAGCAGCCGCGTGCGCTCGGGAATGCCCACGTAGACGGCCGCGCCTGGGTTGTTGCCCAGCGCCCTCACCTCCCGCCCGGCCTGCCCCCAGCGCAGCCAGGCGGCGACCAGGCCGACCACGCAGCCGGCGATGACGATCAGCAGCGGCACCCCCAGCAGCTCCGTGCGGGGCAACGCCTTGATGCCCGCGTGGATGTCCTGCTCCGAGACCCAGGCGCCGTTGGACGCCAGAAAGGCCACGCCACGGTAGACGGCCATGGTGCCCAGCGTCACGACGATGGCCGGCAGACGGCACAGCGCGATGAGCAGGCCGTTCACCGCGCCCAGCGCAGCGCCCACACCCAGCGCCAGCAGCAACAGCACGGCGATGGGCAGGGACGGAAAGCTGCGGCCCACCAGCGCACACACCATGCCGGTCAACGCGAGGTTGGATGCCACCGAAAGATCCACACCGCGCGTCAGCAGCACCACCATCTGCCCCGCCACCAGGATGGCCAGCAGCGCCGACTCATTGGCCACGTCCAGCGCGCTGCGCAGCGTCAGGAACACGGGCGCCCGCCAGCCCACCAGCAACACGATGGCGGCGATCACGACCAGCAGCGAGGCCTCGCGCGAAAGCTTGAAACCACTCGTCGTCATGCCGCGTTGGCCTCCGTGATGCCGGAGGCCGCCGCCACGATGGCCTCAGCTGGGGCGCCGTGCGCGAACTCCGCCACCATGCGGCCGCGCCGCATGACGATGACGCGGTCGCCCAGGTTCATCGCCTCAGGCAGTTCGGAGGACACGAGGATCACCGCCAGGCCCTGCCCCACCATCTCTTCGATGAGTTCATACACCGCCTGCTTGGCGCCCACGTCGATTCCCTTGGTCGGCTCGTCCAGGATGACGACGCGGGGGTTCAGGCCCAGCCACTTGGCAATCACCACCTTCTGCTGGTTGCCGCCCGACAGGCTGCCCACGGCCACTACCGGCGACGCGGCCTTGATGCGCAGCCGGTCGATCAGCCCCTTGGCGAAACCGCGCTCGCGCCGCGCCGACAACCATGGCCCGCGCGACAGCTTGCCGTGCCAGGCGTGGCGCGGCCCGGCCAGGGCCGGCAGCGTCAGGTTGGCGCCGACCGACATGTCCAGCAGCGCGCCCTGACCGCGCCGGTCCTCCGGCACATAGGCCAGGCCGGCGGCAATCGCCTGGGCCGGGTCGCGCAGGTCGACCGGGCAGCCGGCCAACTCCACCTTGGCGGTGGCGTCCGGCTTCAGGCCCATCAGCGCCAGCATGGCCTCCGTGCGCCCGGCGCCGACCAGGCCGTAGAAGCCCAGCACCTCGCCGCGCCTCACCTCGAAGGACAGGCCGGAGAACTCGGTCGGGTGGCTCAGATCCGTGACCCGCAACGCCACCTCACCCGGGGTGCGCTGGCGCGGCGGATAGATGTTGTCCACGGCGCGGCCCACCATCAGGCGCACCAGCTCCTGCTCATCGGCCGAGCGCATCTCGCCACTGCCGACCGAGGCACCATCACGCAGCACCACGTAGCGGTCGCACACCGCAAACAGTTCATCGAACTTGTGGCTGATGAACAGCACCGCCACGCCCTGCGCCTTGAGGCGCTCGACGATGCGATAGACGCCCTCGATCTCGTGCTTTGACAGCGCCGCCGTCGGCTCGTCGAGGATGACGACGCGCGCGTTCACCGACAGCGCCCGCGCGATCTCGATCTGGTGGCGCTGCGCAATGCCCAGCTCCCGCACCGGCGTGCGGGCCGAGAACTGCGCGCCGACCATCTCCAGCCAACCCTGCGCCTCGCCCTCCATGCGCCGCCAGTCGACGATACGCAGCGGCCCCTTCTTCGGCGGCCTGCCGATGAAGATGTTCTCGGCGGCCGACAGCTCGTCGAACACCACTGTCTCCTGATGCACGGCGACGATGCCCACGGCCTGAGCGTCCTGGGCCCGCGCAAACCTCAGAGCGCGGCCGTCCAGGCGGATCTCGCCCGCGTCCGGCGCGTGCACGCCCGTCAGCGTCTTGACCAGCGTGCTCTTGCCCGCGCCGTTCTCGCCGATCAGCGCCAGCGCCTCACCCGGCACCAGGTCCAGGTCGACGCCGCGCAGTGCGTGCGTCGGCCCGAAGCGCTTGGCAATGCCGCGAAGCTCGAGCACAGGCTCAATAGAGCTTGGCGAACTTCTCGACATTGCTGGCATTGAAGGTGAAAGGCTCAGCCATCGCAGCCTCCGCGTTCGCGTCCAGCGTCACCTTGCCGACGCGGCCCAGCGACACCACCTCACCCGCGGCGCCCTTGACGCCGCCCTTCGTCAACGCGTTCGCCGCATGGACGACCGAGTAGCCCAGGTCCACCGGGTTCCAGATCGCAAAGCTCTTCACCGCGCCGCTCTTCACATGGCCCAGCATTTCCGATGGCAGGCCCAGGCCGGTGACGAACACCTTGCCCGTCATGCGCTCGTCCTGGATGGCACGCGCTGCCGCCGCGATGCCCACCGTCGTCGGCGCCACGATGACCTTGAGCTGCGGATGGCTCTTCAGCAGGCCCTGCGCCTCGCGGTAGCTCTTGTCGGTCTGGTCGTCGCCGTAGACCACGCCCACCAGCTTGACGGATGCGTAAGGCGGCTTGGCCAGCGCCGTTTTCATGTCGGCAATCCAGGCGTTCTGGTTGGTGGCCTGCGCGGTGGCGGACAGAACCGCCACCTGCCCGCCAGCGGGCGAAGCGTCGGTGATCAAGGCCGCCAGCTTGGCGCCGATCAGCGGGCTGGACGACGGCGCCAGGTGCATCTGGCGGCCGTCCTTGCGCACCATGGAGTCGAAGGACAACACCTTGATGCCGCGCTGCATCGCCTTCTTCAGCACCGGCACCAGCGCATCGGGGTCGTTCGCGGAAATGGCGATGACCTTCACGTTCTGGGCGATCAGCGCATTGACGATCTCCACCTGCCCTTCGGCCGTGGCCTTGGCCGGGCCGGCGTAGATGATCTCCAGACCGCCGAGCTCCTTGGCCGCCTCCTGCGCACCCTGGCGGGCCGCATCGAAGAACCCGTTGCCCAGGCTCTTGACCACCAGCGCGATCTTGTCGGCAGCAAAGGCGGACGGGCTGGACAGCAGCGCCACGAGGGCAGCGGCCAGCAGGTGTTGATTGCGCGGCATGGAGTCTCCTGGTGTCATCGGCGGGTCAGCCCGCCTGGGCCCGCGAGCATCCACTGCCGCACCGGGCCGGACCGCTCAACGTTGTGCGCGTTTGGACAGCGGCTCGCCAAAAATCCAGCAGATAGGAAGGGCCAGCAGTATCGGCACCCAGACACCCAGCACCTTTTCGCCAATGTCTCGCCCGACGAAGAAGAAGTAGCCCGTGGCGCCGAACATGGCGGCATAGACCACCCACCCTTGCCAGGTCAGCGGAAGCGACCAGCCCAGGCCGCTGCTCTTGGCCTTGAACCAATACCTGCGTTCGCTCATGACTGCCTCCCTCTTGTAAGCCGTCGTCTTGTCGGCCCGGGCGACGATGCTAAGCCCGCTGCGGATCAGTCCTGCACAAACACCACCGCGCTGCGCGCCGGCACGTCAAATTGCCCATTGAGCGACTTCGCCTGTCGCGCCACGCGCTGGTCCGCCGCCCGCCGACCTTGCTGCACCGGATGCAGCCGCCAGGCCGCGCCGGCTTCGTCGGGCAGCTTCAGCGTCTGCGCCTGCGGCGACACGTTGATCAAGGTCATCACCGCCTTGAAGCCGCCCAGCCCGCGCCCGTCGATGCGCGTCGCGATCAGTACCGGGTTCTGCCCTGGCCCGCTGCCGGGGAAGCTGACGCGCTTGTTGACCTCCGCCGCACTGGCCAGCCGCAGCAGTGGCGTGCTGGCGCGAATCTTCACGAGGTCGCGGAACACGTCGCGCGCCCAGGCGATCTCGGCGGGGCCGGGGGCAATCGACGGGTCAGCCAGGCGCTCGCGGGCCAGCGCCCAGTCGCGCCCATCCTTGCCCAGGTTGTCCTGCTTGGGTGGCAGGCCGGTGCCGAAGTGGTTGGTGCGGTAGGTCCAGTCCAGCCGGTTGAACCAGTCGCCGGAGTCGTAGCTGTTGCGGTCCATGCTCTTGCTGCGCAGGATGTCCTGGCCGGCATGGAAGTAGGCGATGCCCTGACTGAAGGCGACGATTGCCGCGCCCAGCATCTGAACGCGGGCGCGGTCCTCGCGGCTGGTGGCCAGCGGCAGCTTCAGCGCATTGACGTCAAACAGCGTCTGGTTGTCGTGGTTCTCCACGTAGTTCACGACCTCGCCGGGCTCGGACACAAAGCCGGCCGGCTGATCGCCGCCGTAGGGCATGGCGTCCAGCCGCTTGGTTTCACCTCGCCACGTCGTCAGCTCAAAGCTGCGCAGCGAGCCGGCCAGGCCGACGCGGATCATGTCGGCGGCGGCCAGCAGCTCTTCCGGCTTCGCGTTCGAGAGGGCATTGGGCGCATAGACAAGGCCATTGAGCCAACCTTGCCGGCGCACGCTGTCGTCCCCACCCTCGCCTGCACTGCCACCGCGTGCGGCATCCCGGCCGCGGTCGCTGAACGAGCCGATGCCGCTGCCGTTCAGGCTCAGCTGCGACGCCTGCACGAAGCGCGCGCCGTGGGCCACTTCGCCAAAGTTCCAGCCCTCGCCCAGCAGCTGGATTGGCCGGCCGGCTGCGGCGTCCACGCGCTTCTGCAGCCGCTCCATCGCCTCGCGCGGCTGGTGGCCCATCAGGTCAAAGCGCATGGAGTCGATCTTGTATTCCCTCACCCACAGCACCGCCGAGTCGATCATCAGCTTGGCCATCATGCGGTGCTCGGTGGCCGTGTTGTCGCAGCAGGTGGAGCGTTCGATCTCGCCCTTGGCGTTGAGGCGGTGGTAGTAGCCAGGCACCAGGCGGTCCAGCACGGATTTGGGCGCCTGGCCGGCGGCGGCCATGTGGTTGTAAACCATGTCCATGCCCACACGCAGGCCGGCCTGGTGCAGCGCCATCACCATCTGGCGGAACTCGACGACGCGCTTGAGCGGGTCGGTCGCGAAGCTCCCCTCGGGCGCATTGAAGTGCCAGGGGTCGTAGCCCCAGTTGAAGCAGTCGTCGGCCGCAACGGCCATGACGGCGGCTTGCTGCGCCTCGCTGTCGGCTGCTGCGTTCGGCACGGTCGGTGTCTTGCAGCCGCGCTCGGGCACGCTGGCGAGGTCGAAGACGGGCAGCAGGTGCACGTCCGTCATGCCCGCCTTGGCCAGCGCCCTTAGGTGCTTCATGCCGTTGGACGCGCCCTCGGTGAAGGCCAGGTACTTGCCGCGCCACGAGGGGCGCACGGTGGCGTCGCTGATGGAAAAGTCGCGCACGTGCAGCTCGTAGATGACCTGGTCGGTCGCCGCCTTCACGCGTGTCGGGCGCGGCATGCTGTCCCAGCCGCGCGGCTTCAGCGCTGGCGACGCGAGATCGGCGACGACGCTGCGCTGCGAGTCCGCCGTCAGCGCGACCGAGTAGGGGTCGGTCACGAGGTTGCGCACGCGGCCATGCGTGGGCGTGACGACGTCGACGAGGTAGCGGTAGGCCTGGCCGCTCAAGCTCCCCGGCAAGGCGGCGCGCCACACGCCTGTGGCGGCGTCGAACTGCATCGCGTCGGCGGCGACTGCCGGCGACTCGGCGCCGCCGTAGCGACACAGCACCACGCGCTGGGCCGTCGGCGCCCAGACGGCGAATCCGGTCCGCGACGGGGCCGGGTAGGCCCCCAGGTCGCTCACGGCTTCGGCAGCGGCATACAGGTCGTCCAGCGCGCCCGGCGTCTGCACGCTAGTGGACGCAATGACGCGGCCGTCTGCCGCCTCGTGCACCAGCAGCACCTGCTCGCGCAGCAGCGCGCCGACATCCGCGTTGACCGTAAAGCGCGGACCGTCGCCGATGAAACGAAAGCGCACCGGCAGCGCCGCCGCGCTTGGCTGCAGGTCGACCGCGCCATCGGCACCCGACACCGCCTCGCCCGGCACCGCTAGCAGGCCCGCCGCCCGTGCGTGATGCAAGTGCAGCCGCTCGCCCGCCTGCAGCTTCAGCCCCGGCCACTGCAGCGTGCGGGCGTCCAGCCAATAGGCCTCGGCCAGCGGTCGCGCTGCCGTTGACGGCTGCGGCACCGAGGCATTGCAGTCCTCCAGATCACCAGCCCGGGCCACACCGGCTAGCAACATCAGACCCAGCAGCACGATGGGCACGGGGCGTGTAGTCATGCAGTCTCCTTGTTGTTTCTGGATAGTAGCAAAACTACATCAATGGAAACCTCAGTAGAAGTTACCCCATGAGCACCGATATGCTCCACGCACGGAGACAAAGTAGTTTGAATACATGAACACCTCAAAATTACTGACGAGCGTGGCCCTGGCGATCGCCGCATGGGCGGCTCAAGCACAGATCGACACCCGCCCCGTGCCCGCCCAGCCGCGTGCCAGCACGCTGCCCGCCAACTGGCAGCAAGGCGTGTTCATGGAGGTCTTTGTGCGCGGCTTCCAGGACAGCAACGGCGACGGCATCGGCGACCTGCGCGGGCTGACGAGCCGGCTGGACTACCTGAAAAAGCTCGGCGTCAGTGGCCTGTGGCTGATGCCCATCACCGCCAGCTCCGACCACGACCACGGCTATGCAACGACCGACTTCCGCGGCATCGAGCCGCAGTACGGCACGCTGGCCGATTTCGACGAGCTGATCCGCGAGGCACACAAGCGCGGCATCGGCATCGTCATGGACTACGTCATCAACCATGCGTCCTGGGAGTTGCCGGCCTTCCAGCAGGCCGTGGCCGACCGCAACAGCCCGTGGCGCAGCTGGTTCGTCTGGAACCCCGACCCCGGCCCGGGCTGGGACATCTGGGGCAAATACCCCTGGTACGACGCCGCGACCAAGCCGTGGGACTGGACCGGCGAGCTGAAGGACCTGCCCCCGCCCAAGGCCGGCGCGCCCGACGTGTTCTTCGGCACCTTCGGGCCGCACATGCCCGACTTCAACATGCGCAACCCGGCCGTGGTGCAGTACCACGAGGACTCGCTGCGCTTCTGGCTCAACCGGGGCCTGGACGGCTATCGTCTCGACGCCGTGCCCCACCTGATCGAGAACAACGCCAAGGACTGGAACGACCAGCCCGAGAGCCGCGTGCTGACCAAGCGCTTCCAGGACCTCATCAAGAGCTACCCCGGCCGCTACGTCGTCTGCGAGGCCACGGCCGAGCCCATCGCCTACGGCGAGCCAAGCCTGTGCGGCGGCGCCTTCGCCTTCAACCAGAACTACGAGCTGATGAAGGCCGCCAAGGGCGATGCCGCAGCCGTCAAAAAGGTGGCCGACTACTACCGCACCATGTCGCCCACGATGGCGACCTTCCTGCACAACCACGACATCTTCACAGGCCAGCGCGTGTGGGACCAGTTGCACGGCGACGAGGCCCGCTACCGGCTGGCCGCGGCCAGCTATCTGCTGCTGCCGGGCACGCCGTTCGTCTACTACGGCGAAGAGATCGGCCTGGCCGGCATTGACGGCAAGGACGCGCGCGACGATGCGCCGCTGCGCTCGCCGAT
>Ga0187843_10001839_pt1 | contig 13230 bp, 12 predicted proteins | sample SpaLakP09_SKY_43_FD_134516 | JGI IMG/M metagenome (GOLD analysis project Ga0187843, IMG submission 134516) | Oligotrophic lake water microbial communities from Sparkling Lake, Wisconsin, USA - SP09_SKY_43 | ecosystem: Environmental > Aquatic > Freshwater > Lake | place: USA: Sparkling Lake... | reverse complement strand
GCGACGATGGTAGTGTGGCAGATGCCATGCGAGAGTAGTACACCGCCAGGCTCCCAATTAAGTCAAAAAGCCCACTCGAAAGAGTGGGCTTTTTGCTTTATGGCATCCGGCGGAATATTGCTCGAGCAGGGTATTCCCATGCGAGGTAGTAAGTGATATCGGGGTTTCAAAAAGCCAACAATTTGGCTTCTCTCCGATTGAGCGGCCTGAGCTCTGCGAAGGGCATCAAGACACCTAAAATGCATTCAGCTCACACGAAAAACTGGAGCTTTTACATTTTACGGTATGTTAAATCATGCTTCTAGGCATTGTTTAATGGTATTGCATGGGTTAATTCCGCAAAAGTATTCGGAAATTAACAAATCAAACCTGAGTCGCGTCTTTCTGACGGAACAATCACGAGCTCTGCGAACGGCAATCAATGCTCCTAATAAATGGAAAAGTACCAATCATTCGACTAGGGCTTTTCCATTTTACGGTTTGAAAAATCATGCTATCTATTGCTGTTTTAACAAATGACCTCGACAAAATGCTTTCCAGCATTAACACTGAAGGATTAGCAAAGGAGCGCTGGTAATTGAACCGAGTGATTGAACAACTTCATCAGTATTCGCTGCAGATAGCATTCGCATTTTTATTCATCGCGGCTAATGCATTTTTCTATGATTATCACCAACAATTAAGATTGCAAGAAGTTAGGGCATTAATTGGTCAATCAACGTCACAGATAGGTTTGGGCAGTGAGATTTGGCTCAATCCTATTGTTCCTGCGAGCAACGCCATAGCAACTGGACACTTTGTTCATGCGGCAAAGATTGGTCAACAATATGCAGTTGAGGGCAAGCCAAGTGCAGTCATTGCGAGCTACGATACGGTGCAACTTGACGATGTGAATTATCATATTCCTAGTTCGATGTTACCAATTTCTAGTTTCACCGGCTATTTGATCATCAATTTACTCTGTTGTGCCGCTTTAGTGATTGCATTCAGATGGCAAAAAGCTGCGCACAGATTACAAGACGAGATTGTTGATATAAATAACCATATCAATAGTTTGCTTCATGATGCCCAATTGCCAATTTTTGCCAAGGCGCTGGTCTTTGATAAATTGAAACTACTTGGGAATACGCTACAAACTCAGCAACGTAGACAGCAAGAAATAAGACACTTAGTACGAGTGCAAGGACTGATTGATCATGATTTAGCAATTGGTAATCGAATTTTCTTTGAAAGTAAGCTTCAGCATTATTTAGTTGAGCCTAATGAACCTAAGTCTGGTTCGTTGTTTTTATTACAGATTTCCAATGCGGATTGCGATATAAATCCTCTCTCCGTACAACAGCGTATGGCCGGATGCGTTGAACTGTTGACACAATTGACTAATCATTTGCCGCAAACAATTCTCGCGCGAGTAGCAGAATACGATTTAGCGATGTTAATCCCTGGTCTTGCACAAAAAGAAGCCGAAGATTTAGGTGACCGCTTTGCGATGGTGCTCAGTAAATCAAGTTATTTTGCTGGAATGTCAGAGCAGGATGTTTTGCATATTGGCTATGTGATCTATCAACAGGGACAGAACTCATACCAAGTGCTGGCAGAAGCAGATATGGCACTTAAAACGGCGCAATTACAAGGACCTAATGCGGCCTATGGTTTTTACCCAAGTGCAAAACCTAAAATCAAAGGTTCCGTATGGTGGCGTACTGAGTTGACCAATGCCTTACGCGAACAGCGTTTTGTGCTTAGTTTCCAGCCAGTTTTCTCCTCGGCGCAGCATGATGTGATTCAACATGAAGTGTTGGTTCGACTACAAAGTAGCGAGGGAGATCAATTGTCTGCCGCAATATTTTTACCGATGGCAGCCAATTGTGGTTTAACTGCCAAGATAGATGAGTATGTCGTGTTAAAGGCAGCAAAATTGTGTCAGTTGGAAAATCTTGGTTCAGCACGGTGTAGTGTCAATTTATCAGTCACCACAATGTTGCAAAACGAGTGGTGGGATTGGCTCGCTGAGATGTTAAAAAGCGGAAAAATTGTACCCGGACAATTTGCTTTCGAAATTGATGAATACCATATATTGAGACAATACAAAGTACTAAAACCCAAATTATTGCGTTTATGTAGTTTAGGTTTCTCAGTCATTATTGATCATGTTGGCCTTTCAATCGAAGATTGTCCGTATATGACTGAAATTGCCATTGAGGCGATAAAGTTGCACCCATCGGTCATCCGCGGAATTGATAAACAATTGGAACAACAACTGTATATTCGCGGCTTGCTGGCCAGTAATACGCAACAGCAGGCGCGAGTTATTGCCTGTGGCGTTGAAACTCAGGCTGAATGGCAAACCCTGCAAAAACTTGGGATCAGTGCCGCACAGGGGTATTATTTCAGTCAGCCGCTCGCAAAATTAATGGCGCAAAATCAACCGAGTTGATTTGGCTTTAGCGAGTTAAGTTCTTGTTGTGAAATGTATTTTTGATACCCTAAGCCTGCAAGCCCTTGCAGACCGCCAGTGTGAAAAAAAGTAACACGACGAACTTGTGCAGTGCGGGTTTGTTGCAAATGCCAAAACAGCGAACGTAACGCCTTGCCGGTATAAATCGGTTCCAGATACAAACTTAATTCGGCCATTTCGAGGCAGAAATCTAGGGTTTTCCGGTCAAAGTGGCCGTATTTTTTGCCTGAAATATCTGGGAACAACTGCCAAATTTTATTATGCAATGGGCAAAGTTCTTCAATTTTAGCAGGTAATGACAGATCCTTGACTACCTCAATGCCAAGTACCTTGCATGGTTTTGTTTGCCGACTTTGCTGTTGCACAATCCCTGCAACAGTGCCACCGCTAGCCGTGGCGCAAACAATCAGATCCGCCGGACCATTCGGTGTGGTGGCAAAATTTACCTCTAAGAATCCACCCAAGGCTAATTCATTGCTCCCACCTTCAGGGACAATCAGATAATGAGGAAATTGCTTTGATAATTCATCAAGATAAATTGGGTCATGCCGAAGGCGATAGGTTGCGGCATCAACAAATATTAGTTCCATTCCGTCTGCAGTACATTGTTGCAGCGTTGGATTGTTGAGGTCAGGACAGTGCGAACGAATAATCGCCTTAGTTTTAAAGCCAAATGCTTTGCCTGCAGCAGCGACGGCAGCAAGATGATTTGAAAATGCGCCACCAAAGGTAACAATTCCAATTTGATCATGTTGTTGTATTTGTTGGATGTGGTACTTTAGTTTCAACCACTTATTTCCGGCAGCGGCTTGAACTTGGCAATCTAGGTGACAGATCCAAAGTTCGGTGTTGGTTTCAATCAGCACCGGATGGTGTAGTTGCTGCCAACGCAGTTGAAAAAATGGAGTGTTCATCCGAACCTTCTGATCTAAAGTGAATAGAATTCCAATCGCAGAGCGGGTTTATGATACGAGATTTCGCAAAATTTTTCAGTCGCAAACCAGATCAAGTCCAAGCAGCGCCATTGGTCGCTGGATTATATTTGCATTCTGAACATTTAAAACTGGTTGTGTTGAAAACCACACCGTTACAAGTGGTGAAGGTGGAGACATTGCTCCTGCAAAGCAATACCAGTTTTATTGAGCAATGTTTAGAGTTAGTTGCGGAATTACCTGCAAAAACAGAAGTCTGTTTAATCTTAAGTTCGGAACGCTACCAGATAGTCCAAGTGGACAAGCCGCCAGTGCCCGCGGCTGATATGCTTTTGGCATTACAATTTAGTATTCGAGAATTAGTCAATACACCACTTGAAGACTTGCTGCTCGATTACATGGATTTGCCCGAGCAAACACAACAAGGTGCAGCGAAGGTGCAAGTGGTCGCAACTTCGCTCAGCAGCTTAAAATTGCTGTGTGAAGAGTTTGCCGCCCAAAAGATAAAATTAACGAACATTCAGCCTGAAGAGTGGTTAGCGCGGAATTTGTTGCCGCCCACTGACGGTTCCTTGATGCTGTTGACACATCAGCCCTCGCAAGAACTCAATCTGCAGATTATTCGTGATCAACAAATCCAATTCTCGCGAAAATTGCGCGGCTTCAACCGAATCAATCAATATGATTTGGCTGAGTTGCAGCAGGGGATGCTTGATAACCTGCTGCTCGAAGTTCAACGTTCTTTGGACTATTATGAAGGGCAGTTAAAGCAAAGCCCAGTTCGAGAAATTTATATTCAAATCAACAACAATGCCCTGAATGGGATCATTAGTTATTTTTCGGCAAATGGCTTTAGCCAAGTGAAACCTTTGGATTTGCAGACAATAATGCCGAAATTAAGTCAGGCAGAACGCGAGGATTATTGGTTAACGCTCGCTGGTGCGCTTGAACTCGTAACAGTGCGGAGTGATGTGCCATGAAGCATTCAGTAAATCTCTATCAGGAGAGTTTAAGGCCAACACCACAGTCTGTAACATTAGGGCATTTTGCTATCACCACGGGTATTGTGTTGTTCATGGCAATAGCGCTCAGCGGGTTTATTGTTTTGCAATCTAGTCGGCTTAGCGATCATCAGCAACTATTAGCGCTTGAATTACAAACGGCAACAGATGAATTAACGGTATTTCAGAACACCTTGGCTGAGCGTAAGCCTGACCAACAACTCGAGGCTCGGCTCGTGCAAATTCAACAAAGCAATGGTCAAAAACAGAGCTTATTGCAGTATTTACAAGCCGAAAGTCAGAAACCTGCACCAGATTATGTGCGAGCTTTCCAGCACCTCCAACAAGTTGATCAGCAAGGACTTTGGCTAACGGAATTCGGTTTTGCGGCTGAGCAGTTACAGTTCTTCGGCATGACCCAAGATGCAAAATTAGTCGCTCACTGGCTCAAGCAACTTGGGCAAGATGAGTTTTTCCGTGGGCAATCATTTCAAACGATTTCAGTTAAACCAGCAGAACGCGGCGCCTTAAAATTTGAAGTGTTGGCAAAACCGCTGCAGAAGGAGCCACAATCATGAAATGGTGGCGGCAATATTCGAAACGGTTTTTAACGCTGCAGATCCGTGAACGTAAATTAATCTTTTATGCCACACAAGTCGTGATAATTTGGTTGGCAGCAGTGTTATTCATTGAACCCTTACTCCAGCAGACCAGCCAACTAAACCAACAAAATGTCGACACCGAACAGCAAATTCTGCGCTTACAGCAGCAAACGGCCATTATTCAGCGCGCTCTTAATGTCGATTTAAATGAGCAAGTTCGGGCGCAAATTGGCGCACAACAACAGGTTGAACAAGAATTAACGCAGAAAATTCAGCAGATGACTGGCAGTTACATTAGTGCCAATCAAATGCTGACATTGTTAGAAGACTTGTTGGTCAAAATGCCTGAGGTGCAATTGGCTGCTTTAGAGAATTTTCCGGCAACGCCGGTGTTAATTGGCACCGATGCTAAGGCTGCGCCATTACTTTTTCAGCATCGGACCCAGTTAGTATTTCTCGGGAATTATGCTTCGCTCCAACAATTGCTCAGCCAATTGCAGCAATTGTCGTGGCAATTGCATTGGGTCAAGCTCAATTATAAAGTGATCAAACACCCTGAGGCACAATTGCAACTTGAGTTGGAAACCGTCAGTGAGAGTGCTAATTATGTACAAATTTAAGCAGTTAGTTGTGCTATTTGGCTTAACCCTGCTGTTCGCCGTCAACGCATTTGCCGACCCAACAAAGCCGGAATATTTGCTATCAGCGGCAATCACTGAAGCAACCCCGGCAGGCGAGATTATTGCCGCTAAAGTTCCTGTCCTTAGTTATATTCAGATCGGCCAGCGACGAAGTGCGGTCATCAATGGGCAACTGGTTAAGGTCGGCGACCGAGTAGCAAACTATCGGGTACAGCAAATTGATGCTCGCCAAGTGGTATTGCAGCAAGGCGACCAACGGTTGGTTTTGAAATTATTTCAGACGATGAAGAAGTAGCAGACAGCATGCAAAAAAAATTCCCATTGTTCGCAGCGTTAATAGTTCCGATGTTAAGTGCTTGTAGCGCCACCAATGCGCCTAGTCCAGCAGAAAGAGCTGCGGCGGATTTGAAAGCCAACCAGCTTGAGCAGCGGCAACCACTGCAAGTACCAGCGGCAGTGTCTGCTGATTTATTTTCACCTCAGGCCATTCCCATGCGTGAACAGCCGATCGAAAGTTCGCCGCGTTTTAATGTCTCAGCACTCAATGTGCCGATGACCGATTTTTTGGCGTCATTGGTGGCAGACTCAGCGTATAGCGTGATGGTGCATCCTGATGTGGGCGGTCAAATAAGCTTACAACTCAAGCAAGTGACTGTCGGCGAAGTGATGCAGCAATTACAGCAAATGTACGGTTTTGATATTCGGCTGCAAGGCACTATTTACTCGGTCTATCCTGCGGGTTTGCGCAGTGAAACCATTGCCGTGAATTATTTGATGATGCAACGCTCCGGATTGTCGTCTATTGCGGTCAATTCGGGCGGAGTATCACAAGACAGTCAGAACAATAGCGGCAATAGTCAAAATCAAGGTAATCGAAGTAATAACAGCAACCAAAACAATGGTTTGGTTGGCGGTCAAAACCAAAATGGTCAGCAGCAATTTAATGGCAGTATGATCCAAAGTTCGAGCACAACAGACTTTTGGAAAGATTTAGAAAAAGCGGTTAGCGGAATTTTAGGCAATGGCGAACAGCGCTCGGTTGTCGTCTCGCCGCAGGCGGGCTTAGTCACGGTGCGCGGAATGCCGGCCGAAATTGCGGCAGTAAAAGCATTTTTGCAACAGTCTGAGCAGCATTTGCAGCGTCAGGTGATTTTAGAAGCAAAAATTATCGAAGTGACGCTGAATGATGAATTTCAGCAAGGGATCAATTGGCAAAATGCCTTAGCGAATGTCGGTTCTACCAATTTTACCTTTAACAGTACCGCAGGAAACTTTGGTAATGGCACAACCAACGATATTGGTGGTATCAATACGCTGTCCTTTCAAAATGCCGATTTTAATGGCGTGTTGAAGTTATTAGACACCCAAGGTGATGCTCAGGTGCTGTCTAGCCCACGAGTGACCGCTATTAACAATCAAAAGGCGGTTATTAAAGTGGGGCAAGATGAATATTTCGTAACGGATGTTTCCAGTAATACCTCGACTACGAGCAACGGTACAACCAACACCACGCCATCGATTTCGCTGCGGCCATTTTTTTCTGGCATTGCGTTGGATGTGACGCCACAAATTGATGCCAATGGCCAAATTATTTTGCATGTTCATCCGTCGGTGACTGAAACTGCGGAGCAAACTAAAACCATCCAATTAAGTGATGAAAACGTGATTTTGCCGCTTGCCCAAAGTAATATTCGCGAATCAGACACCATTATCCGCGCAGGTAACGGCGAAATTGTCGTCATTGGTGGCTTAATGCAAACCGTAGTCTCCGAGCAAGAAAGCGGAGTGCCAGGCCTGCGAAGCATTCCTTTATTGGGGAATTTATTTAAATCGAAGAGTAAAGTCGAAAAGAAAAAAGAATTGGTTATTTTGCTGAAACCAACAGTGGTGGATGCAGGGGTGTGGCAGCAACAAATTGGACAAAGCCAATCCTTGGTTCAGGACTGGGCTCAGCAACGCTAATATGTACTTGGCTTATTATGCATTCCAAACCATGCCATTTGCGCTCACACCCAATACGGCATTTTATGTAGATTTGGCGACGCATCAACAAGCAATGGAAGTGCTGCAAACCGCGATTGCTCTGGGTGAGGGGTTTATTAAAGTGACCGGCGAAGTCGGCACTGGTAAAACGTTGCTTTGTCGCAAGTTAATGCAAGAAGCGCCTGCGGATTGGACGGTGGCTTATGTGCCAGATCCGCAGCTTACCCCCAATCAACTGCGCTGGGCTTTGGCATTAGAGCTTGGTTTAAAACAATCTGCAAATGTTGATGAGTTGCAGCTTGCGCATTTATTACAACGCTGGTTACTGCATTTAGCACAGCAGGGGCAACGGGTCGTATTGTTGATTGATGAGGCGCAAGCCCTGCCGGATGACACGCTCGAAGCGCTACGTTTGCTGAGCAACCTCGAAACCGAGCAGCATAAGTTGGTGCAAGTCGTTTTATTTGCTCAGCCCGAACTTGATAGGCGCTTGGCTCGCTATCAATTTCGCCAATTGCGTCAGCGGATCAGTTTCTCGTGTCAGCTCGGGGTGTTAAGCGCAGGGCAGGTCAAAAGTTATGTCAACGAGCGGCTGCTGCGTGCTGGGCGAGCGGAGCCATTATTCGGTGCAGTCGCGCTTCAGATGTTGGCGATTTTTAGTCGCGGCATCCCTAGACTTATCAATATTTTGGCCCATAAGACGCTGTTACTCGGTTATGGTGCAAGCCTTTCGCAAATTGGCGTCAGGCAAGTGGTGCTCGCGGCCATCGATACCGAAGATGTGATTATGCCTTGGCGTTCAAGCCCCTTCGCTTGGTTGCTGCTGGCTGTGATCGGCCTTGCCGTCATCGCATTTGGCGCCAATCTGTTTGATGTGCAATGGTTGACAAGTGTCGGCGGGGTCAGTTGATGAGCGTCATTAATCAGATGTTGCGCGATCTGGATCAACAAAAGCAGGGTGTGGCAACAGCAAAGCCAGCGAGGATCCAGCAGGCGGTGCGGGTAACATCGAAACGATGGTTATGGCTGCTCATCATCGCCTTGGTGTTAATTATTATCCTGCAGCAATATTTGCTGCCATCGGCGATGTTGCCTGAAACGTCTCTGCAACTGACGCCAAAGGTGATTACTGAAGGCCCAAGGGCCATGGCGGGTGCAGAAACACCACCACTTGCCGACCAACAAGTCGGCGCTGAACAATCTGGGCAAACGCCGGCCTCGCTGACACCGGTAACTACTTTGCCCGCAGCGCCCGGCGCGGCAGAGCCCTTAGTCGCAGCAAAGAATGCATCCTTAGCGAAGTCGCAAAGTTTGGCGAATGAGCCTGCGGCAACCCTAGCTTCACCTTTGCCAACCGCTGAGCCAACCGGCGAGCCAGTCGTTCAGCCAGTAAAAACGCCAATACAGAACACTGACATCCAGCGCGAAAGTGATTCGCTCGATGAGCCGACACAGGCGGTATCAGCGATAGTGCAGGCCGACGCGGTGGATAACCGCTTGGCGGATGTCGTCAACGCGACCAGCACATTCACCGAAAATGTGGAAGCTGTGATGCCGGCGAGTAATGTCCAAGTACAAAGGCTGTCGCGTGAGCAACAGCAGCAGCTATGGCAACAACAGGCAGAACAGGCGATGAGCGAAGGGCGTTATGCCCAAGCGGAATTGCTGTTGCGGCAGTGGCGACAAGTCGACCCACAACAAGCGTTGCCGAAATTGGCAGAGCTTTATTGGCAACGTCAACAAAGTCTGCAGCTTGATGCGGTGTTGGCCGAATCGAGGGACTTGGCAATTGTCGATGCGCGCTTGGAACGTTTGGCACTTTATCGATTACAGCAGCAGCAACGCTGGCCCGAATTATTAAACGCAATCACTGACGATCTGGTGACTCGATATGGCGCGGAAGTGCTTGCACTGAAAGCGCAGGGACTTTGGCAAACCGCGCAATATCAAGCGGCGTTGCTGGCGTATCAACAATGGACGGCACTTACTCCCAATGAGGCGCGGGCTTGGCTTGGTCAGGCGTTAGTACTTGAGCAGTTGGCGCAACCTAAAGCAGCGCGGGCGGCGTATCAACAAGCATTACAACGCGGCGGTTTGTCGCCAGCCAGCCTACAATTTATTCAACAACGATTAGTGGCACTGCCAGAGTAAAACAATGCAAAGACCTCGGTTAAAAATGCGACTTGGCGACTTATTGGTGCACGAAGGGATCATCAGTGAAACGCAGCTAGAACAAGCGCTGCGCCAACAGCGTGACAGCGGCCGTAAGTTGGGTGCCAGTTTAATTGATATGGCGTTTTTGTCAGAAGATCAATTACTGCAATTTTTAGCACAGCAATTGAATGTGCAATTTTTAGATATAGCTCAGCGTTGGATTGACCCCAAAGCCGCGCAGTTATTACCTGAAGTGCATGCGCGGCGACTAAGAGCGCTAGTGCTCGAAGATCGCGGTGAGTCGGTGTTGCTGGGTATGAGCGACCCGGCGGATTTGTCGATATTAGATCAAATAGCACCTTTGCTTGAGCCTAAAATTATTGAAATTGCGGTCGTGCGCGAGAGTCAACTCATTGATGCATTTAATAATTTGTATCGGCGCACCAAAGAAATTCAAAGCATCGCGCACCAACTGCAAGAAGAATATGTCGACCCAGACGCCATTGATTTCAGCGTACTGAGTGTTGAGAACGATAAAGACAATACGATTGTTCGGTTATTACAGTCGTTGTTTGAAGACGCAGTGCAGGTTCGAGCTTCCGATATTCACATAGAACCCGATGAAAACGTCTTACGCATTCGTCAGCGAGTTGATGGTGTGTTACAAGAAAGCATTTTAAAAGAAACCGGCATAGCACCGGCGATGGTGCTACGGCTTAAATTGATGGCAAGCCTGGATATTTCGGAGAAGCGGCTGCCGCAAGACGGTCGTTTCCAAATAAAAGTGAAAGGCCACACCATCGATGTGCGGATGTCGACGATGCCGGTGCAACACGGTGAGTCGGTGGTTATGCGCTTATTAGACCAATCTGCCGGTTTATTAAGTTTGGAAGAAACTGGCATGCCGGATGATTTGTTGCGCCGGATGCGCCGGATCATGCAATCTCCGCACGGGATGGTGTTAGTGACCGGACCTACAGGCTCTGGCAAAACGACGACCTTGTATGGCGTCCTTTCTGAGCTGAATAAGCCGGGCAGCAAAATTATTACGGTCGAAGATCCGGTGGAGTATCGGTTGCCGCGGATTAACCAAGTGCAAGTCAACCCAAAAATTGGCCTCGAGTTTAGCAATGTGCTGCGTACTTGTTTGCGACAAGATCCTGATATTTTGATGGTTGGTGAAATGCGTGACCAAGAGACCGCCGAAATGGGTCTGCGTGGCGCACTTACGGGTCACTTGGTGTTATCAACATTGCATACGAATGATGCGGTCACTAGTACGCTGCGGCTCATTGATATGGGCGCTGCACCCTATTTAGTGGCGAGTGCTTTGCGGGCAATTCTTGCCCAGCGCTTGGTACGACGTGTGTGCCAACACTGCAAAAAGCACTATCAACCGGACGAACTAGAGCAAACTTGGCTCAGGCATTTCAAAGCGCCTGCCAATTTAACTTTTTGGCGGGGCAGTGGCTGCCAAGCCTGTAATTACAGTGGTTATAAAGGCAGAGTCGGTGTGTTTGAGCTACTGGTTTTAAATAAGCCGCTTGCAGATGCGTTAAGACGCAACGACACCGAAGAGTTCGCGCGGATTGCGTATCAAAGTGAAGATTTCCGCACGCTTGGCAGTATGGCATTGGAATACGCAACCCAAGGAATCACCTCGTTAGATGAAGTGATCCGAGTGTCTGAATACGTCGACTTAGACGAGTTAAGCACTGGAGAGTCGCAGTAATGGCAATGTTTAAGTTCGAGGCGCGTGATAGTGCAGGTGAGCGTATTGAAGGTGAGCTCGAAGCGGCAAACCTAGAGTTGGCTGCTGAGCAATTGATCCGCCGACAGCTTATTCCTATTCGACTTACACTGCAGCCGGTCGTTCGTAGCCTGAGTTGGAAGATGGAACTGTGGCCGCGCAAAGTCAGTTTAATGGAACTGATCATTTTTTCGCGGCAAATGTACTCATTGATGAAGGCGGGCATTCCGATTATCCGCGCTATTCGGGGTTTAGCCGAAAGTACTAGTTCAGCATCGTTACAGCTGGTTTTGCTCGATTTAGCCAAACAATTAGAAAGTGGCCGTAGCCTTTCCACAGCGATGGCTATTTATCCTAAAGTATTCAGTAAGTTAGTTGTAAGCATTGTTCATGTTGGTGAAAACACCGGTCGACTTGATGATGCTTTTGATCAGCTGTCTTATTACTTTGAACAAGAGCTGGAAACCCGCAAGCAAATTAAGCAAGCGACACGTTACCCCATCATTGTGTTGATTGTGCTTACTGTTGCGATGGTGATCATGAATTTGTTGGTGATCCCACAATTTGCCAACATGTTTGCGCGTTACCATGCAGAATTGCCTTGGTCGACTAAGCTGTTGTTAGCGACCTCAAATTTTTTCCAGCAGTTTTGGCCGTTGATAGTAATAGCGATAATCGGTAGCAGTGTTGCTCTCCATCGTTTTTTGCAAACAGCAAAAGGGCAACTTTGGTGGGGAGAGCGTAAGCTGCGCTTGCCGATTGTCGGCGATATTATCAATCGGGCGACCCTGGGTCGTTATGCCCGTAGTTTTTCGTTGATGTTGCGCTCCGGCGTGCCACTAACCACGGCACTGAGCTTGGTTGCTGATGCTGTAGATAATGAATTTATGGGCGAAAAAATTCGCGAGATGCGGCGTAATATTGAACGAGGCGAAAGCTTAGTTCGTGTCTCTGCACAGTCGACGCTTTTTACACCGTTGGTCATGCAAATGCTGGCGGTTGGGGAAGAAACGGGCAAGATGGACGATATGCTCAGAGAAGTTGCGGTGTTTTACGAACGAGAAGTTGAGTTTGATTTAAAAAATCTTACCGCCAAAATTGAGCCGATTTTAATCTCAGTCGTGGCTGGTATGGTACTTATTTTAGCCTTAGGTATTTTTACCCCGATGTGGGATTTATTAAGCGCCTACAAAAACGGTAAGTAAACAGCACTTGGCATTTGCCAGAAAAGCTGTCATAAATTAATGATATACCCAAACAACTTGAAGATGCCGTTTCAGCGGGAGAGACAAGGCCTGGAGGCAAGGCTGGGTTTGGCAGCTTTGGTGGTTCCAAAGCAACAAAGCCGAACGCGGCATCAAGGGCTTTTAGCCCCGCCCGCATTGAAGCGTCGGCCCCTGCTGATTAACTGTGTAACGAGTATCTTTAGGTTGATTGGGTATATACCCAGAATAAATCCTGTAACGAGTTCCGGAGTTTGACTATGAGAACATTTGCGAAACGGCAACAAGGCTTTACCATCATCGAAATGATCATTGTGATTATTATCATCGGTTTATTGGCAGCAACTGCATTGCCGCGCTTTTTAGCGGTAACAGATGACGCCGAAAAAGCGTCAGTCGAAGGTGTGGCCGGAGCTTTTGCCTCTGGCGTTGGTTTAGCCCGTGCAGCTTGGGAAGTCGCAGGGCGTCCGCTTGGCACAGCAAACG
>Ga0187843_10001838_pt1 | contig 13231 bp, 11 predicted proteins | sample SpaLakP09_SKY_43_FD_134516 | JGI IMG/M metagenome (GOLD analysis project Ga0187843, IMG submission 134516) | Oligotrophic lake water microbial communities from Sparkling Lake, Wisconsin, USA - SP09_SKY_43 | ecosystem: Environmental > Aquatic > Freshwater > Lake | place: USA: Sparkling Lake... | reverse complement strand
CCGCGAGCTCCCTCAAGGGGGCACTGCCAGCGGCCCGGCAAAGCCGGTTCTGCGGCAATCGCTTGGGAAGGCACTCCGCCTCGACGGTCCATTGAAGATGAAATTACTGCTCGATTTCCTGCCACTCATCCTGTTCTTCGTCGCCTTCAAGGGCGCCGAGGGCAACCCCGACGCGGCGGCCGCGTTCGCGACCCAGCACTTCGGTTTCCTCGTGCAGGGCGGTGTCGTCGGCCCCAAGGAGGCGCCGGTGCTGCTAGCCACCGTCGTGGTCATGCTGGCGACGCTGGCCCAGGCGCTCATCCTCAAGCTGCGCGGCCAGAAGATCGACCTGATGCTCTGGATCAGCCTGGCCCTGGTCGTCGTGCTGGGCGGCGCCACCATCTGGTTCCACAACGAGACCTTCATCAAGTGGAAGCCCACCGGCCTGTACTGGGCCATGGCGCTCACACTCTGGATCTCCCTGGCCATCTTCCGCAAGAACCTCATCCAGGCCATGCTCGGCGCGCAACTGCCGCTGCCCGACGCCATCTGGGCCAAGCTCAATCTCGCCTGGGTGCTGTTCTTCGCCGCGATGGGCGTCATCAACCTCTACGTGGCCTACAACTTCTCGACGTCGGCCTGGGCCAACTTCAAGGTCTTCGGCGTCACCGGCCTGATCGTACTGTTCACGGTCGCGCAAAGCCTCTACCTGGGCAAGCACCTGCCGCCGCAGGAAGAGGACGGCAAGTCGTGAGCCTGGCTGCCGAGATCGAGACCCGCTTGCGTGCCGCGCTGGCGCCCACGGCGTTGACCGTCCGCGACGACAGCGCCCAGCACGCCGGCCATGCCGGGGCCCGCGAGGGCGGCCACTTTCATGTGGCTGTCCATTCAGATCGCTTTACCGGCCTGCAAAGATTGGCCCGTCACCGCCTCGTTTATCATTCTTTGTCCGACCTGATGCAGCGCGGAATCCACGCGCTGGCCATTGATGCCCGCGCTCCGGGCGAATCCTGAAGGTCGGACTTGATTGCACCGCGCGCCCCGTTCCGGGCGCGATTTTTTTAGCCTGATACCTCCCCCACGCCCATGAAGAAGTTTGCGCTCGCCGCCGTCGTCGCGGCCACCATTTCGGCCCTGCTGCCGGCTGCTGCAGTCGCGCAGAACGTTGCCACGGTCAACGGCAAGCCCGTGCCCAAGGCGCGCGTCGAGACGCTGATCCAGCAGGTCACCAAGAGCGGCCAGCAGCAGCGTTCTCCCGAGCTGGAAGCCCAGGTCAAGGACGAAGTCGTCCGCCGCGAGATCTTCATTCAGGCCGCCGAGGCGCGCGGCATCCCGCAGACCGCCGACTACAAGGCCCAGATGGACCTGGCCCGCCAGATGCTGCTGATCCGCGGCCTGATGGACGACTACCGCACCAAGAACCCCGTCAGCGACGCCGACGCGCAAGCCGAGTACGACAAGTTCAAGGCCGCCAACAGCGGCAACGAATACCGTGCCCGCCACATCCTGGTCGAGAAGGAAGAAGACGCCAAGGCGCTGATCGCCAAGATCAAGGCCGGCGGCAATTTCGAGGAGCTGGCCAAGGCCAACTCCAAGGACACCGGCACGGCTGAAAAGGGCGGCGACCTGGACTTCGCCAACCCGAACAACTTCGTGCCGGAGTTCAGCAAGGCCATGACGTCGCTGCAAAAGGGCGAGATGACGCAGGAGCCCGTGAAAAGCCAGTTCGGCTATCACATCATCAAGCTCGAAGACACTCGCGCCGCCAACTTCCCCGCCTTCGACGACGTCAAGGCGCAGATCAAGCAGCGCATCGAGCAGCAGAAGGCGGCTGAGTTCCAGGCCAGCCTGATCGAGAAGGCCAAGACGGACTACAAGTTCAGCCGGTAATTCCGCGCAACGGAATCAAGAAACCCGCCAACTGGCGGGTTTTTTTATGCCGCCACCAGGCGCCCGGCCTCGATGCGCAACTGGCGCTCGCAACGCGTCGCAATCTCGCGGTCGTGGGTGACCAGCACCAGCGTCGTACCGGCCTCGCGGTTCAGCTCGAACATCAGCGCCATCACTGCGGCACCGGTCGCGAAGTCCAGGCTGCCGGTAGGCTCGTCGGCCAGCAGCAGCGCCGGGCGCTGAACGAAGGCGCGCGCCAGCGCCACGCGCTGCTGCTCGCCGCCCGACAGCACGCGCGGGTAGTGACCCAGGCGCTCGGCCAGGCCGACCCGCGCCAGCATCGCGGCAGCCTGCTCGCGGGCGTCGCGGGCGCCGGCCAGTTCCAGCGGCAGCATGACGTTCTCCAGCGCCGTCAGGTTGGGCAGCAACTGGAAGCTCTGGAAGACAAAGCCCAGCTCACGAGCCCGCACGGCGGCGCGTTCGTCCTCGGTCAGCGTGAACAGATCCTGACCGCGCAACTTGACGGTGCCGCTGCTGGGCACATCCAGGCCCGCAAGAATGGCCAGCAGCGTGCTCTTGCCCGAACCCGACGCACCGACGATGGCCACGGATTCCCTGGCGGTCAGCTCGAAACTGATGTCATGCAGAATCGTCAGCTCCCCGGTCGCGTCCTGCACGCGCTTGGTGATCTGATCAACTTGGACAAGGGCTTCTGGCATGTGGGGACTGCGGCGTCGTGGGGTGTTGGCGCACTTTAGCCTGGGGGTCATGGCCAGCTGGTCGTCAGGGGTTGTTGCGGCAGCCCAGGCGCCGGTCATCCTCGTGGTGGGCGACAGCCTGTCGGCGGAATACGGCCTGAAGGCCGGTGCCGGCTGGGTGGCGCTGCTGCAGGCGCGGCTGGCCGAGCAGAAGAAGCCGCACCGCGTCGTCAACGCCAGCATCAGCGGCGACACGACGGCGGGCGGCCGCAGCCGACTGCCGGCCGCATTGCGTACGCACAAGCCGGCCATCGTCATCATCGAGCTGGGCGGCAACGACGCGCTGCGCGGGCTGCCACTGTCCAGCACGCGCGACAACCTGCTGACGATGACCCAGGCCGCCCAGGCGGCGGGCGCCAAGGTCATCGTTGTGGGCATGCAGGTGCCGCCCAATTACGGCGCCAGCTACGGACGCGAGTTCGAAGGCCTGTTTGCCGAGGTCGCCAAACAGGCCAAGGCCGGCCTGGTGCCCTTCCTGCTCAAGGGCGTGGCGGACCGGGCGGATGCGATGGAGTGGTTCCAGCCCGACCGCATCCACCCGCTGGCCAAGGCGCATCCGCAGATGCTGGACAACGTCTGGCCGGCACTGCGGCCCTTGCTCTAGCCAGGTGGGAGCCTAACGCTCCTGCTGCTTCGGGTCGCGCGAGCCGCGAGCGGGGCCGTCCTCACGAGCGCGCTGCGGGCCTTCGTTGCGCGACGGCGCCTGGACCTGCGGCTGAGGCTGCGGTTGCATGCGCTGCGGCTGAGGTTGGGCCTGCGGCATCGGCATCTGCATGCGCGGCGGCTCCTGCGTGGCCTGGCGGATGGGCACCTCGAAGCGGCGCGGCTGCTCCATAGCGGGCTGGCGTTGTTCGGGCTGCTGCACCGGGCGCGGCTGCTCGAACTGCGGCATGGGTTGCTGCACGCGGCGCGGCTCCTCATGGCGTTCTTCTCGCCGTTCTTCGCGGCGCTCGTCGCGCTGCGGCTGCTGAATGCGCCAAGGCACGCTGTTGTCGCCGCCGCGCGGCTGCTCGAACGAGGGGCGCGGCTGTGCCACGGGCGCCGGCTGCTGTTGCTGTTGCTGGACGACCGTCGGCATCGCCGGCTGCGGCGCCGTCACCTCGGGCGGGCGCTGCGCCTCGCGGCGCGGCCACTGGTTGTCGCTGCGCCAGCCCATGCCGGGCTCGCGGTCACGCTCACGCTCGCGGTGGCGCGGCGTGTCGGCCTCCACCGGGCGCGTCGGCGCCGGCGGCAAGATGGCGGCCAGATCACCCCGGCCGGGTGCGACCGGCAACGGGCGCGTCCAGCCGGGCTCGGCCTTGCGGTCCGGGCCGCGCACCGGCATGGGCTGGATGGCCGCGCCCGGTGCCGGCAGCGTGCTGACGGCGGTGGGCACGTCGCGGTAGCGGTGCGGGCGCTGCACGGTCACGGGGTCGCGCAAGTCGCGCGGGTCGTTGACGCGGTGCTCGTAGCGCGGCGTGTGGCGGTAGGCCGGGCGATAGACCTCACGCGGCGCCAGCGGATACCAGCCGTAGCGCGGCGGCGCCGGGCGGCCGCCACCGATGCTGATGCCCACGCTCACCGAGCCACCGCCCACCCAGCCGACCAGCGCCGGCGCGTAGACCGGGCGATGCACATAGGCTCCTGGCGCCCAGCACCAGCGGCCACCCCAGCTGACCCAGCGGCCGTAATGGAAGGGCGCGAAGCCCCAGGGCGCGTCGTCCACCCAGGTCCAACCCCACAGGCGCGACCAGGTCCAGCGGCCGTAGCGGTAGGGCGCCCAGTCGGCCACGGCCAGGGTTGTCGGAATCCAGACGGTGCCGTACTCCGGCGCGGTTTCCCAGCGGCCGTAACGGTCCAGGTCCTCGGCGCCGGTCATCTCGGCGGAGACGTAGCGGGCCACCGGCCGGTCGCCCTCCTCGCGGCTCTCGGCCAGCACCCAGTCGCCAAAGCCGTCGCTGTACAGCGGGCCGCGCTCGGCACGCGGGCCGTCGGGCCACCAGAGCTCGACCTGCTCGCCGGTGCCCAGCACCACGGGCGACGCTGCGCGCGCCCAGTCGAAACGCATGCGGCCCTGGAAGACGTAGACCTTGCTGCCGCGGTCGAGCTGCTCGACGCGGTAGAGACCCTCGCGCTCGGGCTGGGCCGTGCCCTCGCGGGTGCGCAACCGCGTCTCGGCAGCGTTCTCGGCGCTGCGCAGGCGGATGGCTACGTCGCCGCGGTCCAGCTGCAGCAGGGTCTGACCGTCGTCGAGCTGGCTCAGCTCCAGGTCGCTGCGCTCGTCGACCCAGAGCGTCGTGGAGCCGACGCGCAGAGACACGCGGCCACGCTCGTCGGTGCGCACGCGGTCGCCCTCCCCGACGGTCTGGTTGCGCGTCAGGCGCGTCCATTCGCGGCTGTCATGGTCGAACAGCCAGGCGTCGCCGACAACGTTGACGACGCGCGCCGCGCGCGACGGCGGGTCGCGGTCGGCGGGCGAGGCGGTGTCCTGGGCCTTGGCGACAGGCGCCACGGCAACCAACAGGGCTAACGCCAACATGCGCCAGCTGCGGCGCGAGATGACAAGCTTGGATTCGGGGGACATGGTCATGAGCCGGTGCTCCTTTGCGCCTGCGCAACGCGGCACGCGCCGTGCCGGTGCACCGGGTTTACAACTGTTTCACGACGAAATGCGCGTGAACCGCGCAACCGTGTCTGCTCAATCGTCGTCCGCATTCGGGTCCAGTTCGGGGAACAGCACGGACGTGAAGCCGAAGCGCGTGAAATCGGTGACGCGCATCGGGTAGAGGATGCCGTCCAGATGGTCGCACTCATGCTGCACGACGCGGGCGTGGAAGCCGTCGGCGATGCGGTCAATCGGCTGGCCGTCCGCGTCGACGCCGGTGTAGCGGATGCGCTCGTCACGTTCGACGACGCCACGCAGGCCCGGCACCGACAGGCAACCCTCCCAGCCCTCGGTGCGGCCGCCGTCCAGCACTTCGATGACCGGGTTGATCAGCACGGTGGGCGGCACGGGCGGCGCGTCCGGGTAGCGCACGTTCTTCGTGTAGCCAAAGATGACCAGCCGCAGGTCGACCCCGATCTGCGGCGCGGCCAGGCCGGCACCGTTGGCGGCGGCCATGGTCTCGAACATGTCGGCGATCAGCGCCTTCAACTCGGGCGTGCCGAACTCCGTGACCGGCTTGGCGACGCGCAGCAGGCGCGGGTCGCCCATCTTCAGAATCTCGTGAACGGCCACCCGGGCCTCCTTCGGCTATCGTGATCGGTGATTCTCTCTCCCGCCCCATGCTTGATTTCATCGAAGACCTCGGCCACGGCATCTACGCCGTCGACACGGGTTTCCAGCGCCCACGCTTCGACGCCGCCTATCTGATGGTGGAGGACGGCCGCGCCGCCTTCATCGACACCGGCACCAACCACGCCGTGCCGCGCCTGTTGGCGGCGCTGGACGCGCTGGGTCTGAGCACCGACGCCGTGGACTGGGTCATCCCCACCCATGTCCACCTGGACCATGCCGGCGGCGTCGGCCTGCTGATGGAGGCCGTACCCCGCGCCCGCGCCCTTGTCCACCCGCGCGGCCTGCGCCACATGGTGGACCCGAAAGCGCTGTGGCTGAGTGCGCTGACCGTCTACGGCGAAGAGGAAATGCAGCGCAGCTACGGCAAGCTGGTGCCGGTGCCAGCCGAGCGCGCCGAGGCCTCGCATGACGATCAGGTCATCCATCTCGCAGGCCGGCCGCTGCGCCTCGTCGATTCACCCGGCCATGCGCGCCACCACCACGCCATCTGGGACGAACGCAGCCGCAGCTGGTTCACAGGCGACACCTTCGGCCTGTCCTACCGCGCCTTCGACGTGGACGGCCGCGCCTGGATACTGCCAACCAGCACGCCGGTGCAGTTCGAGCCCGAGGCACTGAAGTCAACCGTCTCTCGCCTGCTGGCGGCCGAGCCGCTGGCGATGCAGGTGACGCACTACGGCCGCATCGGCGGCAGCGTGGACGAGGTACGGCGCCTGGCTGCCGAGATGGTGGAGCAGGTGGACGAGATGGTCGCGCTGGCCGATTCCGTTCGGTCGGCGCCCGACCGGCACGAGCAGCTCAAGGCGGCCCTGCTGGATGGCTATCTGGCGCGCTTGCGTGCGCATGGGCACCCGGCCGGTGCCGAGGCGGCCGAGTGGCTGGCCCTGGACGCGGAGCTGAACGCGCAGGGTTTGGAAGTCATGCTGGACCGCCCAGCCCGCTGACGGGGCAGACAGCCCCGTAGCGGTGCACACCATCGCACCGCACCAGTGCCCGCCACCGGTCTGGGGCGGGTCAATCCCCTGAACGGCGCCTGGCCAGTCGCAGGCATGCGTCTTGCAAAGAAGAGGCTGAGAGGTCGAGCACGCGCCGGCCCCTTGGGACCTTTCGCCAACGATGGCGACTCCCATACGACCGGCCCCGACCGAGCAGACAGCTGCTTGCGGGGCCTTTTTCATTGGCGTCTCCGATTGGCCTCACGCAGCCTCCCGGCGGCGCCTTTCGCCAAGGCAGTCCATGCACATCGTCCTCATCGGCCACGGAATGGTGGGCCAGAAATTTCTCGAATCCCTCGCGGAAAGCCACGCCGCCAGCGATGTGCAGGTGACGGTGCTGTGCGAAGAACCGCGCCCGGCCTACGACCGCGTGCACCTGTCCGAGTTCTTCTCGGGCAAGTCGGCCGACGACCTGTCGCTGGTGCCCGCCGGCTTCTTCGAGAAGACGGGTTTCAAGCTGCGCCTGGCCGCCAAGGCCGTGGCGATCGAGCGCCGCGACCACACCATCACGCTGGCCGACGGCCAGGTCGTGCACTACGACAAGCTGGTGCTGGCCACCGGCTCCTACCCCTTCGTGCCGGCCGTGCCGGGCCGCGACCGGCCGCACTGCCATGTCTACCGCACCATCGAAGACCTGGAAGGCATGCAGGCCAGCGGCAAGGTGTCCAAGACCGGCGTGGTCGTCGGCGGCGGCCTGCTGGGCCTGGAATGCGCCAAGGCGCTGCGCGACATGGGCTTGGAAACCCACGTCGTCGAGTTCGCACCGCGCCTGATGGCCGTGCAGATCGACGAGGGCGGCGGCCGCGTGCTTCGCAAGAAGATCGAAGACCTGGGCGTGCAGGTGCACACCGGCCGCAACACGCTGGAGATCACCGACGGCGCGATGGCCCGCCACCGCATGGTGTTTGCCGACGGCACCTGGCTGGAGACCGACATGATCGTGTTCTCCGCCGGCATCCGCCCGCGTGATGAACTGCCCCGCCAGTGCGTGCTGGCCATAGGCCCGCGCGGCGGCGTCGTCATCGACGACCACTGCCGCACCAGCGACCGCAACGTCTACGCCATCGGCGAGGTGGCGGCCTGGAACGACATGACCTACGGCCTGGTGGCACCCGGCTACGAGATGGCCCGCGTCGCCGCCCGCCACGTCACGGGTGATGCCGAAGCCACCTTCCCTGGCGCCGACCTGTCCACCAAGCTCAAGCTGATGGGTGTGGACGTGGCCAGCATCGGCGACGCGCACGGCAAGACGCCCAACTGCCGCAGCTACCAGTACGTGGACGAGCGCAAGCAGGTCTACAAGAAGATCGTCGTCAGCGAGGACGGCGAGAAGCTGCTGGGCGCCGTGCTGGTGGGCGACGCCGCCGAGTACGGCACGCTGCAGCAGATGGCGCTCAACGGCATCAAGTTGCCGGCCGACCCCGAGTTCCTGATCCTGCCGAGCAGTGACGGCAAGGCCAAGGTGGGCATCGGCCCCGACGCACTGCCCGACAACGCGCAGCTGTGCTCCTGCAACAACGTCACCAAGGGCCAGATCTGCGCGGCCGTCGGCGAGGGCTGCACGACCATGGGCGAGATCAAGGCCTGCACGAAAGCCGGCGCCACCTGCGGCGGCTGCGTGCCGCTGGTCACACAGGTGATGAAGTTCCAGATGGCCAAGCTCGGCATGGCCGTGAACAACCACATCTGCGAGCACTTCCCGCATTCGCGCCAGGAGCTGTACCACCTGATCCGCGTCGGCGGCCTCAAGACCTTCAGCGACCTGCTGGCCAAGCACGGCAAGGGCCTGGGCTGCGACATCTGCAAGCCCGCCGCTGCGAGCATCTTCGCGTCGTGCTGGAACGACTTCGTGCTCAAGCCCGAATTGGCCGCGCTGCAGGACAGCAACGACTACTCCCTCGGCAACATCCAGAAGGACGGCAGCTACTCCGTCGTGCCGCGCATGCCCGGTGGCGAGGTCACGCCCGACGGACTCATCGCCGTCGGCCAGGTCGCCAAGAAGTACGGCCTGTACACCAAGATCACCGGCGGCGCGCGCGTGGACATGTTCGGCGCCCGCGTCGAGCAACTGCCCTTCATCTGGGAGGAGCTGATTGCTGCCGGGTTTGAATCCGGCCACGCCTACGGCAAGTCGCTGCGCACGGTGAAGAGCTGCGTCGGATCAACCTGGTGCCGCTACGGCGTGGACGATTCCGTTGGCCTCGCCGTCGAGATCGAGAACCGCTACAAGGGTCTGCGCGCGCCGCACAAGATCAAGTTTGGCGTCTCGGGTTGCACGCGGGAATGCGCCGAGGCCCAGGGCAAGGACGTCGGCATCATCGCCACGGAGAAGGGCTGGAACCTGTATGTGGCCGGCAACGGCGGCATGAAGCCGCGCCACGCCGAGCTGATCGCCAGCGACCTCTCCAAGGCCGACCTGATCAAGTTCATCGACCGCTTCCTGATGTTCTACGTGCGCACGGCCGACCGCCTGCAGCGCTCCAGCACCTGGCGCGACGACCTCGAAGGTGGCCTGGACTACCTGAAGGACGTCGTCATCAACGACAGCCTGGGACTGGGCGCCGAGCTGGAAGCGCAAATGCAGGCCGTGGTGGACACCTACCAATGCGAATGGAAGACGGCCGTCAACACGCCCGAGGTGCGCCAGCGCTTCCGCTCCTTCGTCAACAGCGACAAGGCGGACGAGCGGATCATCTTCGTGGAGGAGCGCGGCCAGATCCGGCCGGCGCGCGCCGAAGAGCGAGCCGAAGAGCGCACGGATGAGCGCGAAGAAGAAGCCACCGCCTGATCAGGGAACCGACATGAACTTCACCCCCATCTGCAACGTCGACCAGATCCTGCCCAACACCGGAGTCGCCGCATTGGTGGACGGCCGCCATGTGGCCGTGTTCCGCGTCGGCACCGACGCCTTCCACGCCATCGACAACATCGACCCGCGCTCTGGCGCCAGCGTCCTGTCGCGCGGCCTGGTGGGCAACCTGGGCGAGCGCATCGTCGTCGCATCGCCGCTCTACAAGAACCACTTCGACCTGCGCACCGGCGAATGCCTGGAGGCGCCCGAGCAATCGGTGCGGGCGCATGCCGTGCAGGTGCAGGACGGCCGCGTGCTCGTCGCGCTGAACTGACCCCTCTCCTGGTGCGCCTGCGGGCGCCGCCAGGCGGCTGATCCCACGTGGCAACGAAGCCACGAACAACACCGAAAACTGCAGACGCCCCAGCCGCACCGGCTGGGGCGTCTGTGCTTTGCGCGAGCCCTTTTCTCGAACACCCTGCCCCTCCTCAACGAAAGAGAACCCATGGCCTACGTCGTCCCTACCGAGTTCGTCACCAAGATGGTGGACGCCGGTGAATCCAAGCTGCTGATGTCCACCCGCGACACGCTGATCCGCGCCTACATGGCCGGCGCCATCCTGGCGTTGGCGGCGGCCTTCGCGGTGACCGTCACGGTGAACACCGGCAACCCGCTGATCGGCGCGCTGCTGTTCCCGGTCGGCTTCATCCTGCTGTACCTGATGGGGTTTGACCTGCTGACCGGCGTGTTCACGCTGGTGCCGCTGGCGGTGCTGGACAAGCGCCCCGGCGCCACCTGGGGAGGGTGCTTGCGCAACTGGACACTGGTGTTCTTCGGCAACTTCGCCGGCGCGCTGACCGTGGCCGTCTTCATGGCCATCATCTTCACCTTCGGCTTCAGCGAGGCGCCCAATGCCGTCGGCCAGAAGATCGGCCACATCGGCGAAGGCCGCACGGTGGGCTACGCGGCCCACGGCGCCGCCGGCATGCTGACGCTGTTCGTGCGCGGCGTGCTGTGCAACTGGATGGTGTCCACCGGCGTCGTCGCCGCGATGATGTCGACCTCGGTGTCGGGCAAGGCCATCGGCATGTGGATGCCCATCATGGTGTTCTTCTACATGGGCTTCGAGCACAGCATCGTCAACATGTTCCTGTTCCCCTCGGGCCTGATGCTGGGCGGCCAGTTCACGCTGATGGACTACCTGATCTGGAACGAGATCCCCACCGTCGTCGGCAACCTCGTCGGTGGCCTGACCTTCGTGGGACTGACGCTCTATTCGACGCACTACAAGACCGCGCCGAAGCGGGTGCTGTCCTGATGCTGCGGCTGTCCGTCGGCCAGCATTCCGAGGCCGGCCGCAAGCCGCTGAACCAGGACTTCCACGGCGTCGCCCAGCCGACCGATGCGCAGCGGCGCTCGCGCGGCATCGCGCTGGCCATTGCCGACGGCATCAGCAGCAGCCCAGTCAGCCAGGTCGCCAGCGCCGCCGCCGTGCGCGGCTTTCTGGAGGACTACTACGGCACCTCCGAAGCATGGACGGTGCGCCGCGCCGCCCAGTGCGTGCTGGCCGCCACCAACGCCTGGCTGCATGCCGAGAGCCAGCGCGGCGAAGGCCGCTTCGACAAGGACCGAGGCCATGTCTGCACCTTCAGCGCCTTGGTTTTCAAGGGCCGCGAGGTGCACCTCCTGCACGTCGGCGACACACGCGTCTACCGCGTACACGCCGGCGCGCTGGAGCAGCTGAGCCAGGACCACCGCGTGCGCCTGTACGGCGGCCAGACCTACCTGGGCCGAGCGATGGGCGTCACTGCACGTCTGGACATCGACTACGCCTGCTGGGCCACCGAGGTGGGCGAGATCTTCTTGCTGGCCAGCGACGGCGCCTACGAATTCCTGGACGCCGCTGCCGTGCAGCAGGCGCTGGCCGACCACGGCGACGACATGCAGGCCGCAGCCGTTGCCCTGGTAGCTGCGGCACTGGCGCGCGGCAGCCAGGACAACGTCACCGTCACGCTGGCGCGCGTCGACTCCCTGCCCCGCCAGCTCACCGCGCCGGTCAGCCGCGACGGCCTGCGCCTGCCGCCGCACCTCGCGCCGCGCCAGGATTTCGAGGGCTACCGCGTCGTGCGCGAACTGCAGCAGACGGCGCGCAGCCAGGTCGTGCTGGCGGTGGACGCGGACGGGCGCGAATGGGCGCTCAAGCTGCCCACGGCCGACCTGGCCGGCAACGCCCGCGAGCTGGACCGTTTCGCCACCGAGGAATGGGTGGCCCGGCGCGTCGACAGCCCGCACGTCATCAAGGCCGCGCCGCCCGAGCGCAAGCGCGAACACCTCTTCACCGCCGTCGAGTTCATCCACGGACAGACGCTGGCGCAATGGATGCCCGACCACCCGCGCCCCGGCCTGAACGAAGTGCGGGCCATCGCCGACCAGATCGCGCGCGGCCTGCAGACCCTGCACCGCAAGGAGATGCTGCACCAGGACCTGCGGCCCGAGAACCTGATGATCGACCGCCAGGGCACCGTCATCCTCATCGACCTGGCCTCGGCCCATGTGGCGGGCCTGAGCGAGGCCCAAGGCGACGCACGCGCGCTGGAACTGGCCGGCACGCTGCAGTACACGGCGCCGGAATACTTCACCGGCGAGGGTGGCACACCTGTGGCCGAGCTGTTCTCGCTGGCCGTGCTGATCTACCAGATGCTGACCGGCGCCCTGCCCTATGGCCTGCAGGTCCCCCAGGTGCGCGGCGACCGCGACCTGCACAAGCTGCAGTACGTGCCGCTGCGCACGCGCCGCCCCGACCTGCCCGAATGGCTGGACCGCGTGCTGAAGAAGGCTCTGCAGCCGCAGGCGGCGCGGCGGCAGCAGGCGCTGTCGGAGTTTCTGCACGACCTGCACGCGCCGGGGCCGGAGTTCATGAAGCGGGACAGGACGCCGCTGCAGCAAAGGCATCCACTGCTGTTCTGGCGAGGGCTGACGCTGGTGTTTGGGTTTGCGACGGTGGTGCTGCTGGGGCTTCGGGTCAGCGGGCATTGAAGCTGGCACAGCTGGCCGGCATCATGAGCCGCCCAAGCCAGGCCCTTTTTTCGATGACACGCTGCCTCTCATGAAACAGAACATTGCAGCCCTCGCGCTAGCCCTGCTGCCCGCACTGGTTCATGCCAAATGCAGTGAGCAGACCTATCTCTTGGAAGGGCGCGTCGCAGACGTTTCCGGCCGGCCTGCCGCGGGTGCGCTTGTAGGGGCATCCTGGCTCGAAGCGGGACAGCCAGCGGGCCCTGCCATTGCAATCGTGGACAACGATGGTCGGTATCGGTTATCCATTCGATACCGCCGGATGGACGATCTTGCACTGTTCAATGCTTGTTCTGATCAGCTCGACCGCATCAACCTCGTTGCATACGCGGGTGATCAGCGCTCGTATCCCACTCAGATCCCTATCTCGGGCCTTCATCAGAAGTTGCCGAACATCAGAATCAGCGAGCCGGCAGCCAGCCCTCTGCCGCGAAGGCAATAGCAGCCATGCCAGCGGTTCGCTAGT
>Ga0187843_10001837_pt1 | contig 13233 bp, 11 predicted proteins | sample SpaLakP09_SKY_43_FD_134516 | JGI IMG/M metagenome (GOLD analysis project Ga0187843, IMG submission 134516) | Oligotrophic lake water microbial communities from Sparkling Lake, Wisconsin, USA - SP09_SKY_43 | ecosystem: Environmental > Aquatic > Freshwater > Lake | place: USA: Sparkling Lake... | reverse complement strand
CAACGCTTGGCCGCAGGCCCAGGCCGACCTTCTTACAAACTATTTCAATCAATCATCATCCGCATTCGGATCCAGCTCCGGGAACAGCACCGAGGTGTAGCCAAAGCGGCTGAAGTCCTTCACTCGCATCGGGTAGAGCACGCCCAGCAGGTGGTCGCATTCGTGTTGCACCACCCGGGCATGGAAGCCATCGGCCTCGCGCTCGATGGCCACGCCGTCGGCATCGAAGCCGCTGTAGCGCAAACGGCTGTGGCGATCCACCACGCCGCGCAGGCCTGGCACCGACAGGCAGCCCTCCCAGCCCTCCTCCATCGCATCGTCAAGCGGCGTGATGACGGGGTTGATCAAGACGGTGGGCGGCACAGGCGGCGCGTTCGGATAGCGCACATTGCTCTGGTAGCCAAAGATCACCAGTTGCAGATCCACGCCGATCTGCGGCGCCGCCAGGCCGGCACCGTTGGCGGCCTTCATGGTCTCGAACATGTCGGCAATCAGGGCCTTCAACTCGGGGGTGCCAAACTCGCTGGCCGGCAGCGGCTTTGCCACGCGCAGCAGTCGCGGGTCGCCCATCTTCAGGATCTCGTGCACGGCCATCAATCAGTCCTCTGAGCTATCGTTGCCACATTCTAAGGAGACGCTTGTGCAGCAGGATTTCATCGAGGATCTCGGCCAGGGCATCCATGCCATCGACACCGGTTTCCAGCGCCCCCGCTTCGACGCCGCCTACCTGATGGTCGAGAACGGCCGCGCGGCCTTTATCGACACCGGCACCAACCACGCGGTGCCGCGCCTGCTGGCCGCACTCGACCAGCTCGGCCTCACGCCAGCCAGCGTCGACTGGGTCATTCCCACCCATGTGCATCTGGACCACGCCGGCGGCGTGGGGCTGCTGATGCAGTCGCTGCCCACGGCCCAGGTGCTGGTGCACCCGCGTGGCGTCCGTCATCTGATCGACCCTCGTGCGCTCTACCTGGGCGCGCTGGCGGTCTATGGCGAGGCCGAGATGCAGCGCTCCTACGGCAAGCTCGTGGGCGTGGCGCCGGAGCGTGTGCAGCAGAGCCATGACGAGCAGCGCATCAGCCTGGCCGGCCGCGAGTTGCTCCTGCTGGACACGCCGGGGCACGCCCGCCACCACCACTGCATCTGGGACGTGCGCAGCCGCGGCTGGTTCACCGGCGACACCTTCGGCCTGTCCTACCGCGAGTTCGACACCGCGGCCGGGCCCTGGATCCTGCCGACCAGCACGCCGGTGCAGTTCGAGCCCGAAGCCCTGATCGCTTCAGTGGGGCGCATGCTGAGCTATACACCCGTGCAGATGTATCTGACCCATTACGGGCGTGTCCTTGATGTGCCGCGCCTGGCCGAACTGCTGCTGATGCAGGCCCGGGCCATGGCCGAGATCGCCCAGGACCTGCGCGCACATCCGCAGCGCCACGAGGCGATGAAGGCGGCCCTGCTGGCGCTCTATCTGCAAGGCCTGAACGACCATGGCTGCCCGCTGCCGCCGCAGCAGCAGGCCGAGCTGCTGACGATGGATGTGGAGCTCAATGCGCAAGGCTTGGGCGTGTGGCTGGACAGGGCCGAGCGCACCACATCCGCATAGTCCGAAGCGCCGCGATGGTGCGAACGGCACCCAGCCGGGCACAGCCGAGGTGCCTTTCCCGCAGCGCAGGCTGAAAAAAGCCCGCTTTGCGCTGGCACGCAGATTGCTTGAGATTGTCCGAGCGTATCCGCTCACGATCATCGCCAACGGCGGCGAAGGTCCCGCGAAATCAACCGCCCTGACTTCAATGCGCAAGGGCGGTCGACCCAGTGGAAACCCGTTAACCACTCCAGCCAAGGCGCAATGCCGGCCGGAGTCCGCCGAAGGTGCCTGGCTTCTGTCTGTCTGGCCGTTCGGCGTCACTCGTCGACAAGGTACAAGCCATGCAGATCGTCGTCATCGGCCACGGAATGGTGGGACACAAGTTTCTCGAAGCACTTGCCGAAACCGGCCTACAGGGCGCCCAGGTGACCGTGCTGTGCGAGGAACCCCGCCCCGCTTACGACCGCGTCCACCTGTCCTCTTTCTTCTCCGGCACCACGGCCGATGAGTTGACCCTGGTTGAGCCCGGTTTCTTCGAGCGCACCGGTTTCACCCTGCGCCTGGCCGCCAAGGCCGCGTCGATCGAGCGCCGCAGCAAGACCGTCACCACGGCCGAGGGCGAGGTCATCTCCTACGACAAGCTGGTGCTGGCCAGCGGCTCCTTCCCGTTCGTGCCGGCGGTGCCGGGGCGCGATCGCTCGCACATCTTTGTCTACCGCACGATCGAAGATCTGGAGGCGATGACGGCCTCGGGCGCTAAGTCCAAGAGCGGCGTCGTGATCGGCGGCGGCCTGCTGGGCCTGGAGTGCGCAAAAGCACTCTACGACATGAAGCTGGAGACCCATGTCGTCGAGTTCGCGCCGCGACTGATGACTGTGCAGGTGGACGAAGGCGGCGGCCGCGTGCTGCGCAACAAGATCGAGGCGCTGGGCCTGCAGGTTCACACCGGGCGCAACACGGTGGAGATCACGGACGGCGCCGCCGCACGGCACCGCATGGTGTTTGCCGACGGCACCTGGCTGGAGACCGACATGATCGTGTTCTCCGCCGGCATCCGCCCGAGGGATGAGTTAGCCCGCCACTGCGTGCTGGCCATCGGCCCGCGCGGTGGCGTGGTGATCGACAGCGTCTGCCGCAGCAGCGACCACGACATCTACGCCATCGGCGAATGCGCGTCCTGGAACGAGCAGGTCTTTGGCTTGGTCGCCCCAGGCTACGAGATGGCCCGCGTGGCCGCCAAGCACATTGCCGGCCAGACGGACGCGGCATTCGTGGGCGCTGACATGAGCACCAAGCTCAAGCTGATGGGCGTGGACGTGGCCAGCATCGGCGATGCCCAGGGCAAGACGCCGCACAGCAAGACCTTCAGCTACACGGACGAGCTGCGCCAGATCTACAAGAAGATCGTCGTCAGCGCCGATGGCAAGCAGTTGCTGGGCGCCGTGCTGGTCGGCGATGCGAACGAGTACGGCACGCTCTTGCAGATGGCGTTGAACGGCATCGCACTGCCGGCCGACCCAGAGTTCCTGATCCTTCCCTCCAGCGATGGCAAGGCCAAGCCGGGCCTGGGCGTGGACGCCCTGCCCGACACGGCGCAGATCTGCTCCTGCAACAACGTCAGTAAGGCGCAGATCAATGCGGCCGTCGGCGACGGCGCCTGCACGATCGCCGAGATCAAGGCCTGCACGAAGGCAGGCGCCACCTGCGGCGGCTGCGTGCCCCTGGTCACGCAGGTGATGAAAGTCGAGATGTCCAAGCGCGGCATGGCCGTCAACAACCACATCTGCGAACACTTCGCTTACTCCCGCCAGGAGATCTACCACCTGGTGCGCGTGGGTGAGATCAAGAGCTTCGCCGAGCTGCTGGCCCGCCACGGCAGGGGCCTGGGCTGCGACATCTGCAAGCCGGTGGCGGCCAGCGTGATGGCCTCCTGTTGGAACGACTTCGTGCTCCAGAAGGAACTCGCCAGCCTGCAGGACAGCAATGACTACTACCTCGGCAATATCCAGAAGGACGGCAGCTACTCGGTCGTGCCGCGCATGGCGGGTGGCGAGGTCACGCCCGACGGCCTGATCGCGGTGGGCCAGGTGGCCAAAAAATACGGGCTCTACACCAAGATCACCGGCGGCCAGCGGGTCGACCTGTTCGGCGCCCGGGTCGAACAGTTGCCCGCGATCTGGGAAGAGCTGATCGCGGCCGGCTTCGAGAGCGGCCATGCCTACGGCAAGTCGCTGCGCACGGTGAAGAGCTGCGTGGGCTCGACCTGGTGCCGCTACGGCGTCGGCGACAGCGTCGGCCTCGCCGTCGAACTGGAGAACCGTTACAAGGGCCTGCGCACGCCGCACAAGATCAAGTTCGGCGTGTCCGGCTGCACCCGTGAGTGCGCCGAGGCCCAGGGCAAGGACGTCGGCATCATCGCCACCGAAAAGGGATGGAACCTCTATGTCTGCGGCAACGGCGGCATGAAGCCGCGCCACGCCGAGCTGATCGCCAGCGATCTCGACAAGGACCAGATGGTGCGCCTGATCGACCGCTTCCTGATGTTCTACACCCGCACGGCCGACCGCCTGCAGCGCACCAGCACCTGGCGCGACAACCTCGAAGGCGGGCTGGACTATCTGAAGGACGTGGTGGTCAACGACAGCCTGGGCCTCGCCGCCGAGCTGGAAGCACAGATGGCACACGTGGTGCACACCTACCAGTGCGAGTGGAAGACCGCCGTTACTGACCCCGCCGTGCGCAAGCGCTTCCGCAGCTTCGTCAACAGCGACAAGGCGGATGAACACATTGTCTTCGTGGAAGAGCGTGGCCAGATCCGCCCCGCCAACGCAGAAGAACGCAGCACGACTGGAGCCCTGCAATGACTACCGACGCACTCAACTGGACCGCCGTCTGCGCAGCCGAGGAGATCCTGCCCGACACCGGCGTCTGCGCGTTGGTGGAGGGCTGCCATGTGGCCGTGTTCCGCCTGGGCGCCGACCGATTCTTTGCGATCGACAACGTCGATCCCAAGTCCGGCGCCAGCGTGCTCTCGCGCGGCCTGCTGGGCAATCTGGGCGAACGCCTGGTTGTGGCCTCGCCGCTCTACAAGAACCACTTCGACCTCAGCACCGGCGAATGCCTGGAATCGCCCGAGCACTCGGTGCGTGCCCACGCGGTGAGGGTCGAGGGCGAGCGAATTCTGGTCGCGCTGTCCTGAGCGCCGACCTCAGCGCACCAGAAAATCCGGCTGCCGGAACTTCATCTCCAGGAACTGGCCATTGGCCAGCAGGGCCTGCGCATCGGCGCCGGCCACATTGGCGACGATCTCCTTCATCTTGCCGTCCAGCAGGGCCAGCTGTTCTGCCAGCAACTGGCGCGCGGTCATGCCGTCCTTCAGCGCGTGGCTGCTGCGGAACACCGGCGGCAGGGCCACATAATTGGCCAAGGTCTCGGGCAGATAGCGCAGCACCGTCTCGCGCACAGTGAAGAGGTCGGCGTCATGGTTGCGCGCGCCGATCAGGCGCGGCAGCACCTCGGCCACCGAGCTGCGCACGCTCTGCAGATGGCCCAGCATTTCCGGGCTCAGGTGCGGCTGCGCCTGGCGCACCAGCGTGTCGAGCCGCTCCAGCGTCTGCTCGATACCCAGGCTTTCCTCGATTCGACGCTCGATCTCGGGCGCGCGCCGGCCCATCCAGCCGAGCAGCCAGCCCGCCGCATACAGGCCGGCGGTGATCCATAGCCAACCCTGGCCGATCAGACCCGCGAACAGCAGAGCCGGACCCAACAGTGCCAGGGCGCAAGCGGCAATATTGGCGTTGCCGTAGAGGAACAGCAGCAGACGGAATTTCAAGGATCGCGGTTCTCCAGCGTTCACTGATAGCCCCGGATTTCCTTGAACACCAGGGCCAGCGCGGCCTTGCGGCCATCGAACACGCGGCCGCCGGAGAACTGGGCCAGCGCCGCCATTTCGGTATTGCTGGACTCGCCGAACAGGATCGGGAATACGCGTGCGGCACTGCTGGCCGCCATCCGATCACGATAGCTCGCCAGGTCCGGGCCGGAGGTGTTCTCGCCATCGGTCAGCAGCACGATGCTGACCAAGCGATCCGGTTCGCGCCGGCGCTCATCGGCCGCCAGGGCCTGCGCCTTCAGCAGTGCGGTGTAAATGCCGGTGCCGCCCCGCACACGCAGGGCATCGGCATAGGCAATCACCTGCTGGCGCGCGCCCTCCAGACCCTTGGCCTCGAAGTTCACCCGCAGCGGCTCCTCGACGCCGTCCGAGAACGCGAGCAGCACCACCCGCTCGCGGCTCTGGAAGCGGGCATAGCGAGCACTGGCCGTGGCCGCGTCAGCGCCGGCCAGCACCTTCAGCGCATCCTTCATCGCCTCCAGTCGCGAGCCCTTCATCGAGCCGCTGATGTCGAGCACGAAGATCGACGTGGCCGGCCGGCGCCACTCGCCCTGGTAGGCGCCCAGCACCGCTTCGATCACCTCCAGCCGGTTCGGAAAGCTCAGCTCAACCACGGCCGACTGCGGCAGGCCCGGCGCGAGCGCAATGTCGGGCGAGGCAGGGCGCAAGAAGGCAGCGGCGGCTGTTTCACGCTGGAAGCCAGGCGCCTTCCAGGCCGAAATGAGCTTGGCATAGGCTTCGCGCTTTGCGCCGTCCAGCAGCATCAGCGGGTAGTCGGCCGAAATCACGCCGTCCTGCGGATAGATCAGGGCAAGGCGCTGCGCCTGCGGCAGCGACGCGTTGCTGCGCAGGATCACCGCCTCGTAGTTGACCATCGCGTCCAGCGCCGCCGGGTCCTTGACATAGGCCTCGGCCAGCCAGCCGGAGCTGCCGGCCGTCAGCTTCTGGCCCGCCAGGAAGCTCGTCAGCAGCTTGGCATCGACTTCTTTCTCGCTCAGATCCTCGGTCTTGCCGGCCGCCGCCATCGCCACCGCGAAGAGCGCGCTCATGCCGGTGTTGGAGCTGGTCGGATTGCTCATCGCATAGCGCAGCCTGCCCTCACCCGCCGCACGGGCGATTTCGGCCCAGCTAGGCGGCTGCTTGTCCCAGCCCAGTTCGCGCGCCTTGGCCGTCTTCACTCCCAGCGCCACGCGCGAATAGAAAAGCTTCTCGCGCGCCAGTGGCTTGGTGCTCAGCGCCAATGCCGGATAGGCGCCGTTGGGCGGCAGGATGGCGTCGAAGCGCTCGCCGGCATTGATGCGTTCGACGATGTCCAGCGTGCCGGCATAGCTCAGCTTCACCGGCACGCCGGCGGCGGCGGCGGCCTTCAGCAGAGCCGGTTCCAGATCGCGCAACTCGGAGCCGGCCAGCACACTGAAAGCGTCCGCCCCAGTCGGGGCCGTCGCTGGCTCCTCGCGCTTGCCGCAGCCCAGCAGGCCGATCGACAGCAGCGCCGCCAGCAGCCAGCGGCCTGCGTTCACAGCTGCACTCCGCCGGCCGAGCTGCCCTGCGCCGCTTCCTGCCCGCGCACCCGGTCCAGGTAGGTGCGCGATTTGGCCACCTCACTGCTCAAGGTGTCGACCGTCGTCTGCATCGAGGCCAGCGCCTGGGTCTTGAAGTCGGCGATCGTGTCCATGGTCTGGTAGATGTTTTGGAAGGCCAGCTGCAGCTTGGCAATCTCGACCGTGCTGGACGCCGCTTGCGTGTGGATGGCCGCGCTCTGGTCGCGCAGCAGCTCGCTGGTCGAGGCGATCAGATTGCCCGTCGTGGTGTTGAGTGCGCTGATCTGGTCCAGCACCAGCTTCTGGTTCGACAGCGCCTGCGCCACGATCACGGCCGTGCGTAGCGCCGAGACGGTGGTGGTGGTGGCGCGGTCGACGCCCTTCATCAGCTCCAGATTGTTCTTGCGTATCAGGTCCAGCGCCAGATAGCCCTGGATGTTGACGCTCATCTGGGTCAGCAGATCGGTGACCTTCTGGCGCGTGTAGAAGAGCATTTCCTCGCGCACCACGCGAGCCTTCTCGGGGTCGGAGGCCTCCAGCGCGCGTGCCTGGCTGTCGAGTTCGCCGTCCAGCTTCCTGCCGATGTGGACGTACTTCTCCAGCCTCTCCATCAGGCTCCACAGGTTGACCTTCTCCTGCTCGATGGCGGCGTTGTCGCGCAGCAGTTCGTCCTTGCCGCGCTTGAGCGATTCAATGATCGCGTTCAGGTGCGACTGGGCCGACTGGTAGCGGTCGAAATAGTCTGCCAGGCGGTTGCCCAGCGGGATCAGGCCCAAGAGCTTGCGCACAGAGAACAGATCGCCCTGGCGCGAGGGGTCGAGGTCCTCGATCTGGCGGCGCAGGTCGATCAGCCCCTTGCCGATCTCCGCGCCCTTGTCAAACAGGCCGTTCTCCAGGCTCTTCATCGGCCTCTCCAGCATGCGGTTGGAAACCGCCGCCGAGGCCTCGATGTCCTTGTGGCCCATCGAGTGGATGCGCGCGACCGCCTCCTTGAACTTCGGGTCCTGGCTGTCGTGGGCGGTGATGTCGGTGATGAACTGGCGCACCTGCTCGTCGAGCGCGCTGACGTCTTCAGGCTTCAGGCGCACGCGGCCGCTGGCCGCGGCGATCGGCACGGCCGCCACAGGCGCGGGCGGCTCCAGGGTGAAGGTGTCGGGCGGGGTCAGTTCGTTGGCGGGCATGTTCATTTAGGAACTCCTTATTTGAAACGGCCCTCGATCGCCACGATCATCCGCTCCAACCATTCCTGGCTGGGCGGATCGACGACGTCGACCAGCACCTCGGGCACCTTGATGCCGCGCGTCGTCCACAACTCGGGGCCCTTGCGATCGCCGCCGGTGCGGTAGCCGTATTCGTGCGCCAGCTCGCGCAAGGCCGGGTCGCTCTCCAGCGCGGCGCCCAGGCGCGCGCCGTCAGGCGTGTAGGGCACCAGCACATGCTTGGAGAATACCGTCGGCTGCGGGTACATCAGCACCATGTCGCTCTTGATCTTGTCCGGGTGCTTGAGCCAGTATTCGATCATCTGCGACTCGTAGGCCATCAAGAGCGGCGCCTTGCCCATGCCCAGGGCCAGATAGTCCTCGAAGGGCCCGGCCGAGGACTGCTCCTGAAAACCCTGGCGCAGGAAAAGCGGCGCCACCAGCGGCAGCACCCGGTCCACATCCTCCTTGCTCTGCACGATCTGCTGCTTGTTGGCAACATAGCTGGCCAGCGCCAGATACATGGCTGCACTGTTGGAGCTGCGCACATCGGTCGAGTTGACCAGCACCGACTTGCTGGTCGAGAAGGCGTGGCTACTCTTCAGGTCGCGCCAGCGCGCGCCCTGCTCCACCAATGCCATCAGGCCGGGCAGATCGGTGACGAAATAGACCTCACCACGGCGCTCGGCCAGGCCGTTGGCGACCAGGATCTCGGCGATCGGCCGCCAGCTGGCGAAAACCATCGGCGTGTAGAAGGGGTTGTAGACATTCGCGGCCTTGGCCTGCTGGCGCAGCTGCACCGCGGCCGGCGCGCCGGACGGGAAGCCGAAGTCATATTTTGAGGCGTCGAAGCGGGCGGCAATCGAGCGCGATCCGGCTTTCTCGACCGTCACCGCGATGCCCTGCGCAGCCAGTGCCTTCTGCACCCGAGGATCCGCGAAGAAGGCTTCCTTCTCGGAGCCGATCAGGCCGCGCAAGCTGACCTGGCGCGACTGCTCCTGGCGCAAGCGCTGGTCGGCGGCCCGATCATCGCCCAGCTGCATATTCGAATACCAGATGCCACCGCCCACCGCGCCCAGCAACAGCGCCAGCATGGCGGGCGCGACGAACTTGCGTATGTCCACCCCGACTCCCCACATCGCCTCTCGGCTCGCGCGGATGATATCGGCACAAGCCGATGCAGCGGAAAGTCAGCCCCGGCGCATCAGGGCTCCAGCCCGAGCTCCTGGATCTTGCGCGTGATGGTGTTGCGGCCGATGCCGAGTTTTTGCGCGGCCTCGATGCGGCGGCCGCGCGTCACGTCCAGCGCGGTCAGGATCAGGCTGGCCTCGAAGCGGCGCGTCAGCGCGTCCCACACATCGGGCTCGCCGGAGGACAGCAGGCGGCGTGCCTCGCGGGCCATCTCGGCGACCCAGGCATCGGGGCCGGCGCCAAAGCTCGGCAGAGCCGGTGCAGACCCGGCGCTGCTCGGGGCCGGTGCGGCCTCGGCAATCACCGGGGCGGCTGCGGCAGGCAGGCCGACGGGTGCCGGGCTCATGAACTCCTGTGGCAGGTCCTTGGCCTCGACCACCTGGCTAGGCGCCATCACGCTGATCCAGTGGCAGATGTTTTCCAGCTGCCGCACATTGCCGGGGAAGTCGAAGCTGACCAGGCTGGCCAGCGCGGCGTCGCTGAGGCGCTTGGCCTCGACACCCAGCTCGGTGGCGCTGCGCTGCAGGAAGTAGCGGGCCAGCACGGCGATGTCTTCACGACGCTCGCGCAACGCCGGCAGCCGCAGTCGGATGACGTTGAGGCGGTGGAACAGATCCTCGCGGAAGGCGCCCTGGCGCACCCGCTCTTCCAGGTTCTGGTGGGTCGCCGCGACCACGCGCACATTGCTGCGCTGCGGGCTGTGGCCACCGACGCGGTAGAACTGGCCGTCGGACAAGACACGCAGCAGACGGGTCTGCAGGTCCAGCGGCATGTCGCCGATCTCGTCCAGGAACAGGGTGCCGCCATCGGCCTGCTCAAAGCGACCGCGCCGGGTCGCCTGGGCGCCGGTGAAGGCACCGCGCTCATGGCCGAACAGCTCGCTCTCCAGCAGATCCTTAGGGATGGCTGCGGTGTTGATGGCGACGAACGGGCCTTCCGAGCGTGGGCTGTGCTTGTGCAACGCGCGCGCCACCAACTCCTTGCCCGAGCCCGACTCACCGGTGATCAGCACCGTCACATTGCTTTGCGAGAGCCGGCCGATGGCGCGGAACACGTCCTGCATCGCGGGCGCCTGACCCAGCATCTCGGGCACCTGAGCGGCCGCCTCTTCGGCCACCGCCTCGCGCTGGCTTTCCTCCTGCGCACGACGGATCAGCTCGACCGCACGGGCCAGGTCGAAGGGCTTGGGCAGGTACTCGAAGGCGCCGCCCTGGAAGGCCGAGACGGCGCTGTCCAGGTCGGAGTAGGCGGTCATGATGATGACCGGCAGGCCGGGCAGCTTGGCCTTCACCTTGGCCAGCAGCTCAAGGCCTGAGCCGCCGGGCATGCGGATGTCGGACACCAGCACCTGCGGCAGGTCGCCGTCTTCCAGGGCCGCGAGCAGGTCGCGTGTGTTGGAGAAAGTGCGAACCGGCAGACCTTCGCGGCTCAGGGCTTTTTCAAGCACGAAGCGGATCGAGTGGTCGTCGTCAACAACCCAAATGGATTTCATTCAGTGCTCCCCTTCGCCCCATCGATCGCCGGGTAGGCGGTTCAGGGCAAAGGCAGGGTAATTCGAAAATCGGTCCGACCCGGTTCGCTTTCGCAATCAATCATGCCCAGATGCTGCTGGGCGATCGTCTGTGACAGCGTCAGCCCAAGACCCGAACCACCGTCGCGCCCCGATACCAGGGGATAGAAGATGCGGTCTTGGATTTCCGCCGGCACACCGGGGCCGTTGTCCTCTACATGCAATTCCAATGCCAAGCGCCAGCGCTGCTTACCAATGGTGACTTGTCGGGCCACGCGGGTCCGCAGGGTGATCAAGGCCACGCCGTTGGCGATCTGGCGATGCAGGGCCTGGGCGGCGTTCTGCACAATGTTCAACACCGCCTGTATCAGCTGCTCGCGGTCACCGCGGAAGTCGGGCAGCGAGGTGTCGTAATCGCGCTCGATGGTCAGGCCACGCGGGTACTCGGCCAGGATGACCGAGCGCACGCGCTCACAGATCTCGTGGATGTTGACATCAGCCACCACCTGCGAATGACGGTGCGGTGCCAGCAGGCGGTCGACCAGGGACTGCAGGCGGTCAACCTCATGGATGATCACCTGCGTGTATTCGTTCAACTCGGGCTCGTCCAGCTCCATCGCCAGCAACTGCGCTGCGCCGCGGATGCCGCCCAGCGGGTTCTTGATCTCGTGGGCCAGGTTGCGGGTCAGCTCCTTGGTGGCCTGCACCTGGTCGAGCGTGCGCTCCTCGCGGTCCTGCCGGGTCTGCTGCGAGTTCTCGATCAGCTCGACCAGCACATGCTGGTCGCTGTCCATCTGCGAAACGATCACATGCACGGGCATCAGCTCGTCATGCGGCCGGCCGCCGCAACGCAGCTGGGCATCGAAGCGGCTGCTGGAATAGGCATTGCGCGCCACGCCAGCCACCGTGTCGGTGAGCCGGCCGGCATCCTGGAACCAGTCAAACAGATTGCTGCGCTGAACGGTGCGGCGCGAGAGGCGCAGCGCGTTCTCGAAGGCCGCATTGGCGAACAGGCAGGCGCCGTCGGGCTCGATCACGGCCACCATAGTGGCGAGCATGTCCAGTGCGGCGAAATTGGACGGGGGGGAAGTGTCGCGGGGCTTGTCGTCGGTCACGATCGTCTCAATCACGGTGGCGCCGCGGCACCGCGGCTTCATCAAGGCAGCTTGCTGATCTCTCGCTTGAGCGCCTGCACATCGGCTTCCTGGCGGTTGACATTGGCCTTGAGCTCGGCCACGCGGTCCAGGTACTTCTGGTAGTTACGGCCTTCGTCGCCACGCTTCTCGGGATTGCCGCCGGCGTACTCGGCCTGGGCTGCAGCCAGACGACCCTCGGCCTCGCGCAGCTCGGTCTCGAGCACCCGACGGCGCTCGTTGTCGCGCGAGCGCTGCTGGTTCGGCTCGATGCGGGCATCAGCACCACCCCTGGCCTCGCCACCGGTCGAACTGGCCGCCGCCGGCCGGGGCCGCGGTGACTGGATGACCGTGATCGGCGTGCCCTCGATCGTGCGGCAGCCTTTGTCCTGCGCCTCCTTGGCCGACAACGCGTCGGTGTAGAGCACCGGCGGGCCGGGGCAGCGGTAGACGGTGGACTGGGCTTGCGCCGTGGCTGCGTGAGCGGCCAGGCCAGCGATCAGCACGGCATATCGAATGATGGGCATGGGGCGATTGTGGCGCATCCTGAAGTGCGGGCCGGGCATGAAAAAAGGACGGCCGCAGCCGTCCCTTCAAAGCCTCGAAGCCGGGGCGGGCAGCGTGAGGAACACGCGCGCCGCCCATGGCATCAGAGTGCGTAGTACATGTCGAACTCGACCGGGTGCGTGGCCATGCGGAAGCGAGTCACTTCCTGCATCTTCAGCTCGATGTAAGCGTCGATGTAGGCGTCGGTGAACACGCCGCCCTTCAGCAAGAAGGCACGGTCCTTGTCCAAGTACTCCAGCGCCTGGTCGAGGCTGTGGCAGACGGTCGGGATCTTCGCGTCTTCTTCCGGCGGCAGGTGGTACAGATCCTTGGTGGCGGCTTCGCCCGGATGGATCTTGTTCTCCACGCCGTCCAGACCTGCCATCAGCAGGGCCGAGAAGGCCAGGTAGGGGTTGGCCGACGGATCGGGGAAGCGCGCTTCGATGCGGCGACCCTTGGGGTTGGCCACGTACGGGATGCGGATCGAGGCCGAGCGGTTCTTGGCCGAGTAGGCCAACTTGACCGGGGCTTCAAAGCCAGGCACCAGGCGCTTGTAGCTGTTGGTGCCAGGGTTCGTGATCGCGTTCAGCGCGCGGGCATGCTTGATGATGCCGCCGATGTAGTACAGCGCGAACT
>Ga0187843_10001836_pt1 | contig 13238 bp, 10 predicted proteins | sample SpaLakP09_SKY_43_FD_134516 | JGI IMG/M metagenome (GOLD analysis project Ga0187843, IMG submission 134516) | Oligotrophic lake water microbial communities from Sparkling Lake, Wisconsin, USA - SP09_SKY_43 | ecosystem: Environmental > Aquatic > Freshwater > Lake | place: USA: Sparkling Lake... | reverse complement strand
GGGCGGGGGGTGGGGGGGGGGGGGGGGGGGGGGGGGAGGGGCATTGCGTCGCCAGGCATTATGTCGCGCCCGGCAAGTCCACACGCGCAGGCTTCGTGGAGAGATTAAGGGCCGACGGCAAGACGGAATACTGAACGAGCCCCTGTTGCGCTCGCCTTCGCGCGCCAGCGCGAAGCTTGAAGCCTGGCGGCGTGACGAAGAGGAGCGCCGGCCGCACTTCAAGCCCGGCTGGGTGCATCCCCCAAGGAGTACGCCAGCGCCTTCTATGTAGAGGCCTGCCGGCACGCCGCCCAGGCCGGTAGGCCCGCGCACAGGCCTCCCACTAACCGCAAAGACCAAGGCCAAATCAATCCAGGACTCTCGTTATAGCTGGATGAGAAATGATGGCCTCAACACAGTATTGCACGCCCCTCTAACGGGATTCAATAGGCTGCACGGCGATCCCATCCATGATCACCTTTATCATCCAATCGGCGTGATTGTTTACGGTGTCTATGCTCCTCGGATCCAAGTCATAAAGTTCTCTCGTTAGGCCACCGGCAAAAATAAACTGAGTTATGCTACCAATAACGAAGCTAGTGAGATGCACCGGCGGGATCGGTATTATTTGCCCCGCCAGCGTAGCCTGCTCAATGACCAAGTCTAGACGTTTGTGCATTGGGCGCAAAAAAGTGTCTAAAAGCCAGTGGAATCGCGGGCTATCTATTTTAGATTCATTGACCAGAAGCGCTACATGTTGCGGATAGCGGGCGGTGAAGCGTGCAAAGGCGCGACACATAAGCTTGAGCTTGTCGATCGGTGCGAGGCCGTCGGACGCAAGCTCCACGGCCTCGAAGGCTCTCGCAAGATCGTTAAACGCAAAGGTGGCTGAGGCCTTCCACAGGTCTTCTTTGGTCCGAAAATGATAATGAACCAGCGGGTGCCCTACCTCAGCGGCCCGCGCTATCTCCAACATTGAGGCTCCATCAAAGCCCGACTTGGCAAAGCACCGTAGTGCGGCGAACAGGATATTCTCCTTGGCCGCATTTCCAAGTTGAACTCGGTCGGATTTGACCTTTGTTTGCTTTTCTGGGGCCGATGTCGCACGCGGGTTCGCTTTGGCCGCTGACAGCGGCTTCATTTTTGGGGAGCGTTGAGTCGATTTGGCGCTGGGCATAGGGCAAACTAGCATGAACGAGCCCGAATGCATTCGGGCTCGTTCATGCAATGGTCTGCGACGTGGCCTACCGCCGCGTGTAGGTCCATTCGTCCGGTTCCTCAATCACTGTGTTCTCGAGTGCGCCTATCCCTTCGATTTCGATTCGAACCTTATCTCCAGGCACCAAATAGATTGGCGGAACGCGAAGCACTCCATTTCCGATCGATGTGCCGGTCGCGATCACGTCACCGGGCTCAAGCGTCATCGCCTTAGAAAGATGCTCGATCATCTCGGCGCATGTAAAAACCATATCCGCCGTCGAGAAGTCCTGCCTTAGATCACCATTGACCCAGGTGCGTATTTGTACGGCCTGCGGGTCAATCAACTCGTCTGGCGTCACAATCCAAGGACCAAGGGGTGCGTGCGTGTCAAAGGACTTGCCCATGGTTTGGGTGGGCGTAGCCATTTGCCAATCTCTAACACTTACATCGTTGCAGATCGTATATCCTGCTATGACAGCCGTGGCGTCCTTGGCGGCCACATGACGGCAACGCGCCCCGATTACAACAGCTAGCTCTCCCTCATAATCGAGAGCGCTTGATACTCGCGGCCTATGAATCGGCGCATTAGGTCCACAAACGGATGTGACCTGTTTGTTGAACCAGACCTGAGCGGATGGCGGCGAGAAATTAGGAATTCGCGCCTGCATTTCTGCGATGTGGGCGCGGTAGTTAATGCCTAGAGCCAATAACTTTCGAGGCTGGACTGGTGCCAGAAGTGTGATGTCTTCGAGCCGCAACCTCGGTGCGGAAGTTGCGGCTACTTTCGCTCGCGCTAATAGCGCCTTGCCGCCCTCAAGGAAGTCAATCATGTCTTCGGGCAGCCCCTGATCAACCGCCGAAATATCGATGACGGTGTCATCAGCAAAAAGGCCGATCCTCGGACCTTCGATATCGGTGAATGTTACGAGTTTCATTGAGAGCCTTCTGTCTGGGAGGGGGAGATACGGAATGAAGCTATGCGGCCGGCGTGCCGGCCAGCTGGAAGGAGATGTCTCCGGTGAAACCCGCAAGGGCAGCGCGCGCAGCCTCGAGACACTCCGGTTCCTGTGCCTGGACGCTTACAGCCCAACCACCATCCGTTAGTGTCCCCAAGGCCGACGCCTTCGGTGCCGCTTTAGCGAGAACGCCCTCAAGGACACGGACGGCCGCGCGCAGTCGAAGAGTCGGTTTGAAGACCTTGCCAATGGGTGTCAGCGGCATTGCGGTGAGGATCTCAACAAAAGCCGGTGCCGAAGCGCGTTCCGGAAGGCGGTCAGCCACGAAGTCCATCAGCTCCAAGGATGTGGCCAGGGCGCCCGAGCGCAGGCTGACAAAAGCGCAAGGCACCTCTCCAGCATGTCGGTCTGGCTGGCCTACGGCAGCTGCGAGCAGAACGTCGGGATGATCCATGAGGGCCTCTTCTATCGGCGCTGGATCAATGTTGTGGCCACCGCGAATGATTAGATCCTTCGCGCGCCCGACCAGCCAAAGGTAGCCGTCCTCGTCTAGGCGGCCCAAATCGCCAGTGTCGAGCCAGCCTCCACTACGGAAGGAGCCCACGCTGTGTGCGTTGTTCAGGTATCCAGGAAATACGCTGGCCCCCTGGACGAGCACTGCACCGACTTGTCCGTTACGAAGAGACCGAGGCGGGCCCTCCCCTGGTTCAACTTCAGCGACCATCACAGCCACTCCATCGACGGGTTTGCCGACCGATCCGAACTTTCGTGGCCCATTGGCTGGTGTGACTGTGACGGCACAGGTTGCTTCGGTGCATCCATAGCCCTGCACGATAGGCCGACCCATATGCGTCGAAATACGTCGCTCCAGATCAGGCGATAGGGGGGCCGCCCCGCACGCTCCGGAACGCAGGCTTGAAATGTCGGCATCGCCGATCGGCTGCTCTGCGAGGATACTAAGAATCGTGGGGACAACATTGAAAGTGGTTGCCCCCCATCGCTCCACAATCTTCCAGAAATTTGCCGCGACATTGGGATTGCGGAATCCGTCCCTCGTCAGGATCACCACATGGGCACCGACGCTGAACGGTGCGAGCCCGGCAACGATGATCCCGCTGACATGGAAAAGTGGCGTGGCCGACAGCATTACATCCGTAGGCCGCACATCTCCTGAACGGGCGACTGCATGGGCATTGGCGGCCTGCATGCGGTGGGTGTGACGGGCCACCTTAGGTGCCCCTGTAGTGCCGCCTGTATGAAAGAGCGCGCACAAATCATCCGGCGCACAAGGAGCTACATTCCATTCTTCGCAATCCTGTCGCGCCAGCCATTCGTCCCAACCATGGCAGCACGCGGTGACTTCTTTGGAGCTTGCCGGCCAGTCGACCTCGACGAGTTCAATGCAGAGATCAGCAGCGTTGAGGGCCTTGGCCACTTTGCCTCTAAGAGCGCCGTCAAACGCGAGCGAAGGGCAAACCACAACCTTAGGTTTAACCTGCTGCAAGAGCTGCGTCAGGTGCGAAGTTTCTAGCGCGGGACTAAAAACAGCGGCGACCCCGACAGCTTCGGCGCCCCAAATCGCGATATGTGTCTCAGCAAGTGCGGGCAGAATAATCGCAACAGTATCAGACCGCCCAACGCCAAGCTGGCTAAAACCATTCGCTGCGCGCCGCACGTCTTGCAACAATTGCCGGTAAGTCCAGCTGCGTACAGACTCTTCGGCGAGACCGTCCGGATGAAAGGTTAGCGCCAAAGCCTCCGGCCGCCTGCTCGCAGAGGCCTCAAGACATTCATAGGTTAGCAGCGGCCGCTGCTCAAGCGCCGCGTCTGCACTGGATCCCTCCGAGCACGCCATTTGTTTCCGACCCCAAAACTGACACGGCTATACACGTGATTGACATATCAGTCAGGCTTTCATACCCGTAAGTCAATCCGCTATTGGCTGCCCACGGGCCTCCTGGCGGCAAAACAACCCTGGGAGGAAAAATGCGCTTCAAGATCATTCTGTTGGTCGCTGCGTCTACGACCGTGCTAGCGACGGCGGGCAGCACCCTTGCTCAAACACCGGTCAGTCACGAGATTGAGGAAGTCGTAGTAAATGCCCAAAAGCGCGAGCAGCGTCTCCAGGACGTGCCTATCGTGGTCACAGCGCTTTCAGAACGAGTGCTCGCTGACGCTGGAGTGCGAGACATCAAGGATCTTACGATCCTGACTGCAGGTCTTTCCGTTAGTTCAAACTCAAATGAAACCGCGACCACGGCGCGCATTCGGGGGATCGGGACGCTTGGTGAAAACCCCGGGCTTGAGTCCTCTGTCGGAGTTGTCATTGATGGAGTCTATCGACCACGCAATGGAGTTGCCCTTACCGACCTTGGAGAAATCAAACAGGTCGAGGTGCTCAAAGGCCCTCAAGGCACGCTCTTTGGTGTGAATACGTCGGCCGGCGTCATCAATGTTATGACCACGTCACCGTCTTTTGAACGCCGTGGTCGTCTTGAATTTACTGCCGGAGATTACGGGGCAAGAGGCGTATCGGCATCATACAATGGCACACTAGTTGAGAATAGCCTTGCTGGTTCGATATTCGTTGCACGTCGTGTACGCGAAGGACTTAACAGCACCCGCGTTGGTGGAGGGCCACGAAGTCTCCGAGAGGACCAAAATCAAGATTACGGTACTGTGCGTGGTCAACTCCTGTTCCTACCTACCTCAGAGATAAACCTGAGGCTGATAGCTGACTATACGAAGCGCGACGAAGACTGCTGTGCTGGCGTACAGGTCGCAGTTGGGCCCACGGGCGCGCTAGTTGACGCGCTTGCTCCGGATGAGGGACTTATGCGCCCCTCACGGCCTTACGATCGGGTCACATATTCCAACCGTGGAACTCGCCAGAAGATTACGGATAAAGGCTTTTCGGCCGAGCTGAATGCAACCACTCCGCTAGGCGAACTAACCTCGATCACCGCCTGGCGTGACTGGACCAACGACGTCGGTTGGGATGTCGATTTCAGCACTGCTGACATTCTGTGGCGTGACGACAAGGGAGGGTACGGAAGTGGGTTCGAAACGTTTAGCCAAGAACTCCGCCTCGCGGGTGACAATGGCGGATTGCATTGGCTGTTAGGCGGAATTTACATCGACGAGGCGCTGAATCGTCGTGACGAAATTCTCTATGGTTCAGGCTACGAAGCCTATGCGTCCTTGCTACTCAGCGGCGGGAGCAACCCTGCGCTAGTCTCGCAATTGACCGGATTGGCTCCGGGGCAGAGCTTCCCAGTCAACGAAGGTTACAATGACGTATATCGTCAAGATTCCAAAGTTTTGGCATTTTTCACACATAATACATATGACTTATCTCAGAAATTAGCACTAACAGTGGGCGCTCGTTACACTCAGCAGGAAAAGGATCTTGAGATCCTCCAGAAAAACTCTGCAGGAAATGTCGGATGTGGTGCAGCACTACAGCGCATGGCAGCCGGTGCTATAATTCCGCCCCCACTCCTTGGCCTTCTGTGCATCGCGTGGGCCAACCCGGCCTTCGCCAATCGTCAAGCGCAGCAATCCCTTTCCGAGGACGCCGTGACGGGAACAGTTAATCTTGCTTACCGCTGGACCGACGAGGTTATGACCTATGGATCTTACGCTAGGGGGTTCAAGAGCGGCGGCTTCAACCTTGAGCGCCAGACGACCGGCTTGACGCCCGATCTATCGACCGCCTTCCGTCCCGAGACCGTGGACTCATATGAGCTGGGCTTGAAGTCTCGCTTGTTTGATCGAACACTCGTGCTCAACACAACCGCCTTCTGGCAACGCTACGAAGACTTCCAGCTCAGCAATTTCACGGGTACAGGCTTCGTCGTTCGGTCAGCTCCTGAGATCATATCGCAAGGCGTCGATGTCGATATGACCTGGAGTAGTCCAGTTCCGGGTCTAAAATTCCAAGGTGGAGTGACATACGCAAAAACAGATTTCGGCGATGAGGCTGTGCCTGGTTTGCCGAAGCTTCGCAATGTCCAAGTCCCTTTCGCGCCCCGCTGGTCCACCTCCGTTGCGAGCAGCTATGAACGCGACTTGGGAAACAACATCGATCTCCGGATTAGTTTGACTGCGAAGTATTCATCATCTTACAATACCGGCGTCGACCTTTCCCCCGTAAAAGAACAGGAATCTTTTTGGCTGGCAAACGTTCGTGCGGTAGTCGCTAAGAAGGATAGTTGGGCAGTCGAGATCTGGTCACAAAATCTGTTTGACCAAAATTATACCCAGGTAAAATATGACGTTCCGGTTCAAGGCGGAACAGTCAATGCTTGGCTCGGCGCGCCGCGTACCTCAGGCGTTACGCTACGCTATAACTTCTGACTTCTATACAGTCGATCCTGGCACCCTTCGCCGGGATCGACTTGTATTTCAATCCATGGCAGACGGCCGCAAGACATTTTCAAACTTCGCCCCGCCCTGCGCAGGCTGGAAGGCGAGTTTCGAGTGCCGGTCACGAACCTCCTTGGGAGATAGTTGAATCTTCGCCCAGCGTCCGACGGGGTCGTTCGAACAGGAGAGAGTTTGCCGAGAACGACACAGAGCGCCTAACCGCCGAGGCGGGCTCGCGCCCAGCTATGTTAGTTTCGATTTAGAACTTTTGTTTCATTCTAGGCGAGCGAGCCTATCCCAGTTCAATTTGCCGATGGACGCTTCTGCCGCGTTTACCTTGATGGTAGTCAGTTCCAAATCTATACGTGTTTGGCCACCGACCTTCCATGGCCAGCAGGAGGGCCCACCGATGCAGTGGAGCGAGTTGGAACAACAGCCGTGCTCGGTCTCGCGCACCCTTTCGGTGATTGGCGACCGCTGGACGCTGCTTATTCTCAGGGACTGCTTTTTGAAGGTGCGGCGTTTCGACGACTTTCAAGCGCGACTTGGTATTGGTCGTCCAATTCTCGCCGACCGACTACAGAAGCTTGTCGATAATTTCGTGTTGACCAAGGTCGCCTATCAGCAGACCCCGCCGCGATTTGAATACCGCCTGACACCCAAGGGCTTGGATCTTTATCCCATCGTCATGTCGATCGTTCACTGGGGCGATGTGCACATGTCGGGAAAAAAGGGCAGACCTCTTCTTCATCGGCACGCCGCATGCGGCCATCAGTTCGATCCGATATTGACGTGCTCGGTGTGCGCCGGCGCGCTCGATCCTCGCCAAGTGCAGGTCGATCTAGGCCCAGGCGCCGCCGGAGCGGCGCACTCGCCGATCGAAAATCACAAACCCAGAAAGAATGCGCGCGCCTAGCCGCCTTTTCGATTGGCGTGCCTTCTTAAGCTAAGTGCCTGCTTGCCGCCGATACTCCTCCTCGACGTCCCTCAGCCGATCTTTGCCGAAGAACATCGCTTCACCCACAAAGAAGGTGGGAATGCCAAACAGCCCTCGCTCGACGGCTTTTTCAGTTTCGGTCACCAGTTCAGCCTTCACGTCCGCATCACCCAGGCCGTCGATGAAGGCTTGGGTGGGCAATCCTGCGGCCTCGAGGACGCCCAGAAACACCCCAGTCTCTCCCATGTTCAGCGCTTGCTCCCACATCCCGACGAACACCGCGTCCAGATATGCATCAAAAACGCCAAGTTTCCTGGCCAGCACAGCGCCCCGCATCATTTGCAGGGTGTTAATCGGGAACGCCGGGTTGAAGCTGAAGGCCTTCAATCCGTGACGCTCGACAAAGCGTTGGGTTTCCATGGACTCGTAGGCGGCCTTGGCCGGCACCCCAGCGAGGCTCACGGCTGGCGATTGGTTACCCGTCGCCTTGAAGATGCCGCCCAACAGGGCAGGCTTGATCTCGAACTTGGCACCCATTCGCGCCTCGATGCCCGGGAGGATCCTGTAGGACAGGTAGGCATTGGGGCTACCGAAATCGAGATAGAACTCGAGTTTTGGGGGCATCTGGTTCTCCAAGTTTATACGCGCATCACTTAGGCTCCGTGCTTAGCGGAGCTATGTTCATCATCTAGGCCCGCTCGCCGGTTCAGGGCACTGCGCTGGCGGACGTAATCTTTGTCTATCGTTACAGGCGAGCCGAGCTGAAATGGCTCGTAAAGCCGCGTTGGTAAGGCCTTCCCACCCGGCCAACTGCGAGACGGTGCGTCAAAAAACACGATCGGAGGCGAGCTTGGATCAAGGATCCCGGTCGTCCATTTCGCTGCCAGTGGCATACGCAAATAGGATCGGCGATTTGGGAAGATCGCCTCGCCTCCCCGATTCTGCGCCCGAACTTCTTGGGACCTAACTCCGTCCTCGGGTTCGCGAATGCGCTCCCTGATGTCTTTAGCACGCTTTCCTCCCGCCCATCATTTTGGGGCTCGCGGCAACCCTATGGCGGATTTTGCAAATGGCAAAGTATGAAAACAGAACGGAATGAATGTGGCTGTGGCTCAGGTATTTAGGCCATATCGACGATAGGATACTTGATATGCCGATAACTTAAGTTCAAAAAAAGAACCGACCGCGAGGCGGTTGCGCCATGATGCAGGAGGAAGCGAAGTTGAAGACCCGCGTCACCGAACTTTTTGGGATGAAGCATCCAATCATCCAAGGTGGAATGCACTGCGTTGGGTTGGCACCCTTGGCAGCAGCTGTCTCGAACGCGGGCGGTCTTGGGATAATCACCGCGCTTACCCAGCCTTCGCCGTCGCACCTCGCAGCCGAGATCGCACGGTGTAGGGCGCTTACCCCCAAGCCTTTTGGGGTGAACCTCACCTTTTTGCCATCGGTCATCAAGCCGGACTACGCCGGCTACATCGAGGCGATTGTCGATGGCGGCGTTAGGATCGTCGAGACAGCGGGCAACAATCCGGTCAAATGGTTACCGGTTCTCCAAGCGAACGGCGTCAAGGTCATCCACAAGTGCACGTCGGTTCGCCATGCTCTCAAGGCAGAATCGATTGGTGTGGATGCGCTGAGCATCGACGGCTTTGAATGCGGCGGGCATCCTGGCGAGGACGACGTCCCAAATATGGTCCTGCTGCCGCTCGCGGCCGATGCACTGAAAATCCCCTTCGTGGCGTCGGGTGGCATGGCCGACGGCCGATCGCTCGTCGCGGCGCTGGCGATGGGTGCCGATGGAATAAACATGGGCACGCGGTTCGTCGCCACGGTCGAAGCGCCGGTCCACAAAAACGTCAAGGCCGCCATCGTCGCGGCGAGCGAGTTGGACACACGGTTGGTCATGCGCCCCTTGCGCAACACCGAGCGCGTCCTGACCAATTCCGCTGTCGAGCGCCTGCTGGCCAAAGAGCGCGATCGAGGGGCGTCGGTGACGTTCGAGGACATCTCGCCAGAGGTCAGCGGCGTCTACCCGCGCGTGATGTACGAGGGCGACATGAACGCTGGTGCCTGGAGCTGCGGCATGGTCGCGGGCCTAATACATGATGTCCCAACAGTGCAGGCACTTATCGACAGGATCATGGACCAGGCTGACGCCATCGTTCGCCAGCGCTTGGAAACCATGCTCAGCGACACCCCCAAGTCTGTCGCGGTCTAGCCTCTCAGTGATCCCATTCACTCTCGCTTTTCGAGAAAATCACCATGGACCTGAACTTTACGCCCGCGGAAGAGCTTTTTCGTCGGGAAGTACGCGACTTCCTAGAGAGTAAGCTGCCGCCGGAAATCGCCTACAAAACCAAGATCGGACAGGGCCTCAGCAAGACAGAGGTCGAGCATTGGCAGGCTATTCTCAGCGCCCGTGGATGGCTTGCACCCCATTGGCCGGTCGAGTACGGCGGCGCGGGCTGGTCGGTCGTGGAGCGTTTTATCTACGAGCAGGAAGCCGCTCTGGCGCATGCTCCCGCGCCGATCGCCTTCGGCCTCCATATGCTGGCCCCTGTCCTGATCAAGTACGGCAGCGAAGAACAAAAGCGCTACTGGCTGGGACGAATGCTTCGGGGCGAGGATTGGTGGTGCCAGGGGTATTCTGAGCCTGGTGCCGGCTCGGACCTAGCCAACGTCAAGACCACGGCGCTGCGGGACGGCGACGACTACGTCATCAATGGCCAGAAGACCTGGACCACTTTGGCCCAGCACGCGAACATGATCTTTGTGCTGGCGCGGACGAAGAAAAGCGAGAAGCGTCAGGACGGAATTTCCTTCCTGCTGGTGGACATGACCAGTCCGGGCGTCGAGGTCCGCCCAATCATCACCCTCGACGGAGACCACGAGATCAACGAGGTCTTCTTCACCGATGTACGCACCCCTGTAAGCAATCTTATCGGGGAGGAGAACAAGGGTTGGACCTACGCCAAATATCTCCTGACCTACGAGCGCACGTCCATGGCGGGGATTGGCGCATCCACTGCGGCTATGCGCTCGTTGAAGGAAATTGCGGCTGAAGAGAGCAAGGGCGGCCGGCCTCTAAGCGAGGATCCGCTCTTCGCTGCTCGTCTGGCGCGCGCTGAGATCGAACTCGAAAACTTACGCACCACGGCGATGCGCGTGGTGGCGTCGGCGGCGCGAGGAGAGGCGCCGGGGCCGGAGAGCTCGATGTTAAAGATCCGGGGGACCGAACTGCGCCAGGACATCAGTGCGCTCGCAACGCGCGCGCTTGGACCCTATGCCCACCCGTTCCTCGTCGGAGCGCATGAACGCGGGGACAACGCCCCGCCGATCGGGCCGCCGGCAGCGCCGGCCGTGACGCCGACCTATCTCAACCTGCGCAAACTGACGATCTTTGGCGGCTCCAACGAGATCCAGCGAAATATCATATCCAAAGCCATCCTGAGGCTCTGAAACCATGGACTTTCAACACACCGAAAGCCGCCAGATGCTGGCGGATAGCCTCAGCCGACTGATCCGCGAACGATACAGCTTGCAGACTCGGCGTCAGGCTAGCGAAGGGACCGGGCATGACGCTCAGACTTGGCGTCGCCTGGTCGAAATCGGCGCTGTCGGCGCGCTGTTTTCGCCCGAGAGTGGAGGATTTGGCGGCGAGGGCTTCGATGTCATGGTCGTTTTCGAAGCTCTTGGCGGCGGACTTGTCAGCGAGCCTCTGCTGAGTGTTCTGATGAGCGGCTGCGCGCTAGAGGTTGCAGGACATGGGCTTGTCGAAACGCTCGCGGCCGGTGAAGTCATCATCGCCTTCGCCCACGACGAGCCTACCTCGCGTTGGGATCTGGCCCAGGTAAGGACACGCGCCGTGGCGGCCGCGACTGGTTGGACGCTTACAGGCGCCAAGGCGGTCGTCGTCAATGCGCAATCCGCTGACCACATCCTTGTCAGCGCACGCACGGCCGGTGAGCCGGGCGATCCAGACGGAATTTCGCTTTTCCTGGTGCCGCCAGACGCGCCGGGGCTTTCGACCCGCGGCTACCGCCTCGCCGATGCGGGACGCGCCGCCGATTTGGTGTTGGAGGGCGTTGTGTTGCCCAAGGAGGCTTTGGTCGGCGAACTTGGCGGCGCGTTCAGCGCCATCGAACAGGCCACAGGCGTTGGCATCTTGGCGCTGTGCGCAGAAGCACTAGGCGCTATGGATACTCTCAAAACCATGACCCTAGACTATCTGCGCACGCGTGTTCAGTTCGGCGCCCCGATCGGAACCAATCAGGCGCTGCAGCACCGAATGGCCGATCTGCTCATCGACATTGAGCAAGCCCGCTCGGCGGTCATCAACGCCGCTGCGGCCCTTTGCCGAGATCGCATTGAACGGGAGAGAACCTTGGCTGCGGCCAAGTACACGATCGGCACGACGGGCGTCAGGGTCGCCGAAGAATCGATCCAGTTTCACGGCGGAATCGGCATGACCGACGAGCTTGCCGCCACCCAATTCGCCAAGCGACTGTTGATGATTGACCGTCAGCTTGGCGACTCTGACCACCACCTCCAGCGTTTCATCGCATTTGGCCGCGCAGCGTGACAGTCAAGCCCCTGTGGCCAGAACTTGAGGATCCATCCATGTCCAACGTGAAACTATCAAACGGCGCTGCCGAGCGGCGGGCGCGCAACGCTACGGCTACCGTTGTTGGCGCAGGAGACTTCATCGGCGCCGCGATCGCTCGCAAGTTCGCAGCGGAGGGCTATATCGTCCACCTCGGTCGCCGGCAGGGCGAAATGCTCGAGCCCCTAAAAGCCGAAATCGAAGCGATGGGCGGTCGCGCAGTGGCGCATTCTCTGGATGCACGCTTCGAAGACCAGGTCACAGCTTTCTTCGAGGCGGCAGAGGAGCAAGGCCCCCTGGAGCTATCCGTCTTCAATATCGGCGCGAACGTAAACTTCCCGCTCTTGGACACCACCTCGCGTGTATTCCGGAAGGTCTGGGAAATGGCGTGCTTCGCCGGGTTTCTTTCAGGGCGTGAGGCTGCAAGGCACATGCTCACCCGAGGCCACGGTTCGCTGTTTTTCACGGGTGCGACCGCCGGACTTCGGGGCGGGAAGGGCTACGCTGCGTTTGCTGCGGCCAAGTTTGGTCTTCGTGCCGTGGCGCAGTCCGCCGCTCGCGAGCTTGGCCCCAAGGGCTTGCACGTTGCTCATCTTGTGATCGACGCGGGCGTTGACACTGCTTGGGTGCGCGAACGGATAAAGGAAAGGGGTGGCGACGGGGCTCTCGACAACCTCGAACCTGACCAACTGATGCGTCCGGAAGCTGTCGCAGAGGCTTATTGGGCCTTGCATCAACAGCCGCGAGACGCCTGGACCTTTGAACAGGAAATTCGACCGTACGCTGAGACCTGGTAAGGGTCCGACGCTGCAAAGATTGAGCCGATTTGAGAACAGCGCGACAGAGGTTTTGGGAGAGCCGGCCTACGGATCAAGCGGGGGGCGGTGTTGAAGGATATCCAGCGGGCGACGCGCCGGTGCTGGCAGCCTAACGCTAACTTATCTCCACTACGGGCGAAACGCGCCGACCAGAGCGGAGACGACGTGAAACCGATATCGTTCAAGCGGCACCGTTTCCCCTCAACGGTGATCCTGCAGGCGGTCCGGCTCTATTTCCGCTTCACCCTGAGCTGTACGTCGTCAGAAGTTTTGAGACAGCCGGGCTGCGGATTTAGCGGAGGGTTGGCCTCATCTGGGGTTGATATTTAGGCGGCGATTTTGCGGTGCTGCAAGCGCCGATGTTCGAGGGTCTG
>Ga0187843_10001835_pt1 | contig 13238 bp, 12 predicted proteins | sample SpaLakP09_SKY_43_FD_134516 | JGI IMG/M metagenome (GOLD analysis project Ga0187843, IMG submission 134516) | Oligotrophic lake water microbial communities from Sparkling Lake, Wisconsin, USA - SP09_SKY_43 | ecosystem: Environmental > Aquatic > Freshwater > Lake | place: USA: Sparkling Lake... | reverse complement strand
TGCCGCTGCTGCCCCAGCACATGTCGGACAGCCTGAGCCTGCACCTGTACTACGGCAGCCGCGTGGCCCAACCAGCCCGGGTGCGGCGCTTCATCGACATCGCAGTGGAGCGGCTGACCGACAGCCCGTCCTTTGTGCTGACGCCCGCCGAACTCGCCCAGGCGCATGCCCGGGGGGTGGGTGTCTGAGGACGTGCAATGCAGCGCGGCGGACAGCCCCCCTGGCGACAGCCCGTGTGAAACGCGCCGGCATCAAACTGCCGGCGCTTCGGGGCGGCCTCTGAAGCAGGTCTCTTGCGCCGCAAACATCTGCATATCGATAGTCGATTTCGTCAGTTTCCAGCCTTGAGCCCGGTCAATACAGTGCCTCCACTTGTCATAACGAGTTGGACTCACAGGAACGATGACCGATTGTCTTGCCACGGCGGAACCGCTCTACCGCCGCATCCTGCGCGCGCTGCGCTCCGACATCCTGGAAGGCCATCTTCGTCCAGGCATGCGGCTGCCATCGGAAAGCGAGTTGGGGCAACGGTTCTCGGTCAGCCGCATCACGGTGCGCCAGGCTGTGGGAGCACTGCAGAACGAGGGTTTGATTCACACAGCCCAGGGTCGGGGCAGTTTTGTCTCTCACCCCAAGGCCTACCAGGACATCAGCCGACTGCAGGGCTTTGCCGAACAGATGGGCCAGCACGGCTATCGGGTCAGCAACCGGGTGCTTTCCACCCGCGAACTGGTGGCGCCCACCACGGTCGCCAAACGCCTGGACTTGAGCGCCAACACGCCCGTCCTGGAGTTGCAACGGCTGCGCCTGCTCAATGGCGCCCCGGTGTCGGTGGAGCAGACCTACCTGCCGCTGGACATCGGCCGACGGGTTGCGCAGGCAGACCTCCAACAGCGCGACATCTTTCTGATTCTCGAAAACGACTGCCAACAGCCGCTGGGGCACGCCGAGCTGGCGATCGATGCGGTGGCGGCCGACTCGGAAAAAGCCCGCAGCCTCGGGGTGCCTGAAGGTGCACCCCTGCTGCGAATCGAGCGCCTGACCCACGACCGAGCGGGCCGGCCGCTGGACTATGAGTTCCTCTACTTCAGGGGGGACACCTTTCAATACCGCTTCCAGGTGGATCGTCACCCGCCCCAGAAGGACTGAAGCATGTCACTTGCCTTGCCGACTCTTGAATCCGAATACGACGTGGTGGTGGTGGGCGGCGGCACCGCCGGCCCCATGGCGGCCATCAAAGCCAAAGAGCATGACCCCAGGCTGCGGGTGCTGCTGCTGGACAAGGCCCACGTCAGGCGCAGCGGAGCCATCTCCATGGGCATGGATGGGCTGAACAACGCGGTGGTGCCCGGTTACGCCACACCCGAGCAGTACACCAAGGAAATCACCATCGCCAACGACGGCATCGTCAATCAGTCGACCGTCTACGCCTATGCCAAGCACAGTTTCACGACCATCGAGCAACTGGACCGCTGGGGTGTGAAGTTCGAGAAGGACGCCACCGGCGACTACGCCATGCGCAAGGTGCACCACATGGGCACCTATGTGCTGCCCATGCCTGAAGGCCACGATGTCAAGAAAGTGCTCTATCGGCAGCTGAAAAGGGCCCGGGTCGAGATCACCAACCGGGTCATCGCCACCCGCTTGTTGACAGCCGCTGATGGCAGCGTCAATGGGGTCATGGGCTTTGACTCCCGCACGGCCGAATTCCATGTGATCCGCGCCAAGTCGGTGATCCTGGCCTGTGGCGCGGCGGGACGCCTGGGACTGCCGGCATCGGGCTACCTGATGGGAACCTACGAGAACCCCACCAATGCGGGCGATGGCTATGTGATGGCCTACCATGCAGGCGCCGAACTGGCGAATCTGGAGTGCTACCAGATCAACCCTCTGATCAAGGACTACAACGGCCCGGCCTGCGCCTATGTCACGGGGCCGCTTGGCGGCTTCACGGCCAACAGCAAGGGGGAGCGCTTCATCGAATGCGACTACTGGAGTGGCCAGATGATGCTGGAGTTCTACCAGGAACTGCAGGGGGGCAAGGGGCCGGTGTTTCTGAAACTGAACCACCTGGCCGAGGAGACCATCCAGACCATTGAGACCATCCTGCACAGCAACGAGCGCCCCAGCCGCGGCCAGTTCCATGCGGGCCGGGGCACGGACTACCGGCAACAGATGGTAGAGATGCACATCTCTGAAATCGGCTTTTGCAGTGGCCACAGTGCCTCGGGTGTGGCCGTCAATGAACACGCGGAAACCACCGTGCCGGGCCTGTATGCCGCGGGCGACATGGCCGCCGTGCCCCACAACTACATGTTGGGCGCTTTCACCTATGGATGGTTTGCCGGCACACAGGCCGCGCGACGCGCCCAGAGCACCGCCCTGCAGCCCGTCGAGGCCGAGCAGGTGGCGCGCGAGCGTGCCCGGGTGTACGCGCCCCTGCTGCGCGACAGCGGCCTGCCGCCCACCCAGGTGGAGTACAAGCTGCGCCGCTTCGTGAATGACTACCTGCAGCCCCCCAAGGTCACGCGCAAATACGAACTGGGCCTGCAGCGCTTTGCAGAGATCGAGCACGACCTCGATCAGCTGCATGCCCGCGATGCCCATGAGCTGATGCGGGCTGCAGAGGTGTCGGTCATCCGGGACTGCGCCGAAATGGCCGCCCGGGCCTCGTTGTTCCGCACCGAGAGCCGCTGGGGCCTGTATCACCTGCGGGTGGACTACCCCGAGCGCAACGACGCCGAATGGCTGTGCCACGCCCATCTGAAGAAAGACGAGCACGGGCGCATGAGCCATTTCAAGCAGGACATCGAACCCTACATCGTGCCGATTGCCGAGCAGGAAAAAGGGGCCTATGACCGACTGCGGGTGACCCAGACCGCCCAAGCAGCGACCGCACAGGCTGCACATGCCGCGGCCTTGAATGACGCCTGAACAGCGAGAACCGAACCATGGCATATCAACCCAGAAGCATCACCCAGTTCACCGAGGCCGCCGTGACTGTGGACCTGGACAAGTGCATCGCCCACAAGGGCTGCACCGTCTGCATCGATGTCTGTCCGATGGACATCCTGGACATCGACCCGGCCACTGGCAAAGCCTATATGAAGCGCGATGAATGCTGGTACTGCCTGCCCTGTCAGAAAGACTGTCCGACAGGGGCCATCCAGGTGGCCATCCCCTATCTGCTGCGCTGACACAGAACACCCCCGCCGAAGCCTGAAGTCAACCCATCCACCCACGCTTTCCGACGGAGAAAACCGATGCGACCTCTTCTTGCCCGCTTCACCTGCCTCACGCGGTTCACGCGGTTCACGCGCCTCACCGCGGCCAGCCTGCTGACCGCGGCGGTGACGACCAGCCCACAGCTCCACGCCGAAACCCTGCGCCTGGCCATCGGCACCCAGGACACCACCATCAACTGCGCCACCGGTGGCCTGCTGATCCGTGAGCTCAAGCTGCTCGACAAATACCTGCCCCACGAGGGCAAGTACAAGAACGTGCAATACGACGTGCAGTGGAAGAACTTCACATCTGGCGCGCCGCTGACCAACGAAATGATTGCCGACAAGCTGGACATCGGCACCATGGCCGATTTTCCTGGCTCGGCCAACGGTGCAGCCTTCCTGAAGGCAGGCAAGAAGAGCCTGTTCATCACGGTCTTGTCGGGCAGCACGCTGGGCAGCGGCAACGGTGTGGTGGTGCCCAAGGACTCGCCCTATCAGTCGCTGTCAGAGCTGCGCGGCAAAACGATTTCGGTGCCCTTCGCCTCGGCCGCGCATGGCATGCTGCTGCGGGCGCTCAAAGACCAGGGCCTGGATCCCGAGAAGGACGTGACCATCATCACCCAGGCCCCGGAGGTGGCCGGGCCGGCGCTTCAAGCCGGCAAGATCGATGCGCATGCTGATTTCGTGCCGTTTGCCGAGCTTTTCCCCTACCGGGGCTTTGCGCGCAAGATCTATGACGGTGTGCAGTCATCCACGCCCACGTTTCACGGCTCGCTGGTGAACGCGGACTTTGCCCAAAAGTACCCCGAACTCGTGGTGGCCTTCCTGCGCGCGGCCATCGAAGCCGATCAATTGCTGGCCGCCGAGCCCGAGAAATACAGTGAACTGATTGAGAAAGTCACCGGCATCGAAGCTCCGGTGAGTTACCTGTTCCACGGGCCGCTGGGTCTGCAGACCCGGGACTTCACCTGGAAGCCGCAATACCGCCAAGCCCTGCAGACCTCCATCGACACCCTGCACCTGATGCGTCGTATCGACGTGAAACTGGAGGCCGCCAGCTTTGTGGATGACCAGTACATCCGCGCCGCCTTCAAGCAGGCTGGCCTCAACTACGACGCCCGACTCGCAATCAATGAAAAGCTGCCACTCAAGGCGAACGACAGCCTGACCGGCAAGCCCATCACCGACACCCAGCGCCTGGCCGGCATCTGGGTGAGCGGTGAGCCCAAGGTGCGCCACTACGCCAGCATTGAAGGCGCCTTGCAAGACCTGCAGCGGCTCGAGAAGACCGGCAAATCCGCGCGCGCGGTGTATGTGCATGACCTGATCCACCGCATCAAGTTGCTGGCACCACTGGCCTGGTACGCACGCGACCCCAAAGGGCAGGTCAGCGCCTTTTTGCAAAAGGATGCCGCCCAGGCCTATGCCGCTGCCAACAAGGGGCAATGGTTTGACTACGCCGGCCTGCGGACCATCGACCGGGAGAAGCGGTGAAGCCAAAGCTGCAGCATCTGTCGGAAGCCATTGCCCAGTACCTGACGCCCCTGCTGTCGGTGCTGGCCTGCGTGGGCTTGTGGCACCTGCTGGCCACCCGGCACCTGAACCTGGGGCTGGTCACGTTTCAGAACGTGCCGCCACCTGCTGAAGTGCTGCAGGCGGGCCTGGACCTGCTGGCATCGCCCAAACTGATGTTCCACCTGGCCAGCAGCCTGAGCCGGGTGGCGCAAGGGTTTGGCCTCGCGGCGTTGGCAGGCGTGAGCCTGGGGCTGTTGATCGGCCGCTTCGCCCTGGCGCGGCTTTGGCTGATGACCCCGCTGGAAGTCCTCCGGCCCATCCCGGCCGTGGCCTGGATCCCGCTGTCGATCCTGATGTTTCCTTCGTCAGAAGCCAGCATGGTCTACATCACCTTCATCGGTGCCCTGTTTCCGATCCTGCTCAACACCATCCACGGCACGATGGGCGTCGATCCCCGGTTGATCGCGTCGGCGCGCAGCCTGGGCACACGCCGCTGGGCGATACTGGGGTTGGTGATCCTGCCGGCCGCAGCCCCATCGGTGCTGACCGGGCTCAGCATCGGCATGGGCACCTGCTGGTTCTGCCTGGTCACGGCCGAAATGATTTCCGGCCAGTACGGCCTGGGCTACTACACCTGGGAGTCCTACACGGTGCAGAACTACGCCAACATCGTGGTCGGCATGCTGTTGATCGGCCTGTTGGGCATGGGCAGCAGTGCATTGCTGCGCTGGGCGGGACAGCGCCTGATACCCTGGCAAGCCGCCGGAGGCAGCGCATGAGACCCGCATTGATCCCAAAGGATCTGCCCGACTGGGGCGGCCAGCCATCAACCCTCCTGGGTCAGGTCGAACTGCAGGGCCTGGGCATCGACCTTGGCCAGAACGCCTCTCGCTTCACGGCCCTTGACGATGTGAGCCTATCGTTGGCGGCGGGCGAATTCGTCTGCCTGCTGGGTCCCTCGGGTTGCGGCAAATCCACCTTGCTGGGGGCCTTGGCCGGCCACATCACGCCCAATCGCGGCCGACTCCTCGTGGATGGCCAGGCCGTGACCGGCCCCCACCCTGAGCGGGGCCTGGTGTTTCAGCAGCACACCCTGTTCCCTTGGCTGACCGCCCGGGACAACGTGGCCTACGGCCTGCGCATGCGCGGCCTGGGCCGCCAGCAGCGGCTTGAGCAGGCCAGGGCCTGGCTGGTCGATGTGGGCCTGGCGGGCTTTGAGCGGCACTACCCGCGGGCTCTGTCGGGGGGCATGCAGCAAAGGGTGGAAATCGCCCGGGTACTGATCAACCAGCCGCGCCTGTTGCTGATGGACGAACCCTTTGGCGCGCTCGATGCCCTGACCCGTCTGAACATGCAGGAGCTGCTGCTGGCACTGTGGGAGCAGCGCCGCATGTCGGTGCTGTTTGTGACCCATGACATCGACGAGGCCCTGTTCATGGCCGATCGCGTCCTGATCATGAGCGCTCGCCCGGGTCGCATCATCGACGATCTGCGGCTGGACGCCGCTCGACCCCGTGGTGAAGACTGGCTCACCAGCCCGGCATTTGCCACCCTGAAGCGTCATTGCCTGCGGCTGTTGCACGGCACTGGCACGACCCACCCCCTGTCCCGGCTGAGCCCGCTGCCCGGCAGCGCGCAAGCCACCCTGATTGAAAACCCATGAGCCAAGCCATTCCCCTCATCGATGACCCGGATCTGGACACCTTGCGGCCCCGACTGCAGGCAGACGACCCCACGGTGCGTCGGTTGGCCTTGATCGAGCTGGCCGAGCTGGAGGATGAGGCCCACTTGCCCTGGCTGCTGTCGGCCTTGCAAGACCCCACCGTGGAAGTGCGTACCGAAGCAGCCAACCGGCTGGCTTCGCGTGAGGCACCAGCCACCACAGAGGCGCTGCTGCAGGCCCTTGCCGACCCGGCTGCCGAGGTGCGCGAGGCTGCGGCCCATGCCTTGTCTGAATTGCGCGAGCCGGCCAACGGGCAGCTGCTGCTTGAAGCCTGGCAGCGCCACCAGCCAGCGGGTTCGGCGGCCACTGGCTTTGCGCTCGGTGCCATCCTCAGAGGCCTGCGCGAGCTGCGCTTGAACGAAGCCTTCGAACCTGCCATTGAGGCGACCGGCCACGCGGATGCCGGTGTGCGGCAAGAGGCCGTCGGCGTGCTCGGCTGGTTGCGCCGGCCCGAGGCACTGCCCACGCTGATGGCCCTGACCCGCAACGATGCCGATGCCGGCGTGCGCAAGGCTGCTGCAGGCGCACTGGGTTTTGCGCAGGACACCATCGTGCTGCAGGCCCTGAGCCAGGCCTTGCAAGACGCGCACTGGCCAGTGCGCGAGGAGGCAGCCACCACGCTGGGCAAACTCCGTATCGGCGAGTCATTGCAGCCCTTGATCGAGGCCTTGAATGACGATTTCTGGCAGGTGCGCCAGCGTGCCGCCCGGGCACTGGGCCGACTCAAAGACCCTGCCGCCGTGCCCGCCCTGGTGACGTCGGCGCTGGTGCATTCATCTGCCAATCTGCGCAAGGAAGCAGCCATCGCCCTGGGCGAAATCGCAGACCCATCCGCCGGCCCAGCGCTGCGACAGGCCAGCGAAGACCCCGATCCCGAAGTGCGCAAATCTGCCCGCCTGGCATTGGCCTTGATCGACACGACACGCTGAGGGCTGCGGCCGACCTCCAACGCCCCCCAACGCGCTTGAAAGCCCCTCAGGCGGTTTGGGCCTCGCCTCCCAGGTAGGCGTCACGGATGCGCGGGTCATGCAAAAGATCTGCGGCGGCCCCCTCCAGCACCACCCGCCCGGTCTGCAGCACATAGGCCCGGTGGGCGATCTGCAGCGCCAGGCTGGCGTTTTGCTCGACCATGAAAATGGAGACACCGCTCTGGTTGACCTGGGCGATCAACTCAAGAACCTTGTCGACGTACAGCGGCGACAAGCCCATGGTGGGCTCGTCCATGCAGATCAGGCGGGGGCGCCCCATCAGGGCCCGGGCCATGGCCACCATCTGCTGCTCGCCACCTGACAACGTCCCCGCCAAGGCGCCCAGGCGCTCCTTCACCCTCGGAAACTGTTCCAACAGGCGCTCGTAGTCCTGGACGATGCCCGAACGGTCCTGACGCGCAAATGCCCCCATCAACAGGTTTTCGCGCACCGTCATGCCACCGAACAGGCGCCTGGCTTCGGGTACCGAGGCCAGGCCTTGCCGGATGATCTGAGGGGTGGTCAGGCCCAGGGTGGACCGGCCGTCGACCCGCACCTGGCCGCGGCGGGGTTTGAGCAGCCCCAGAATGATCTTCATGGTGGTCGATTTACCGCTGGCGTTGCCGCCCAGCAAGCTGACCAGTTCTCCAGGCTTCACGTGAAGGCTCAGGTCGAAGTGCACCTGCACCGGGCCATAGAAGGTGTTGATGCCCTCCAGCTCCAGCAGGTGGGCCGGCTGTGGAGAGGGCTGCGGGGCAGGCGCATTGATCAATGACATGCTCAGGCCGCCCAGCTCGAACGAATGGGTTCCACAACGGGCCGCTGGCCCACCTGGGCGTGGCCCAGATAGGCCTCGACCACTGCCGGCTCATGACGCACCTGCGCCGGCAAGCCCTGGGCAATGGGGCGCCCGTCGTCCATCACCAGCACCCGATCGGAGAGCTGCATGACCAGCTCAAGCTTGTGTTCGATCAGCAAAATGGATTGCCCCCGTTGTTTCAGGCCCCGGATGATCTCCAGCATCTCGGCGGTCTCGCTTTCGTTCATGCCGGCCGTCGGCTCATCCAACAGCAGCAGGCGAGGCCGCAGGGCCAGGGCCCGAGCGATCTCCAGCCGACGACGATTGGCGTACGACAGGCTGTAGGCAGGCTGGTGAAGGCGCGGACGCAGGCGATCGCCAAACAAAGCGATGACCGCCAACGCCTCTTCGGTCACATCCGCTTCTTCAGCCTGCACCGCCCTTGGCCGCCACAAGGCCAGGCCCAACTCGGCCAAGGCGCCCAGGGGCGCAGCCCAATCAGGCGTGGGCGGTTTGACGGCACGCAGGCGGCTGTGGGCCCCCAGCAGCACGTTGTCCAGCACGCTGAGGTTGCCGAACACACGGCCATGTTGGAACGTGCGCGCCAACCCCAGGCCGGCCAGGCGCACAGGGTTGGCGCCGGTGATGTCCAACCCGTCAAAGGCGATGCGGCCGGCGTCGGGCCGCTCCAGACCCGTGATCAAGTTGAACAATGTTGTCTTGCCCGCGCCATTGGGGCCGATCACGCTGAGCAGCTCGCCGTCTTTGAGCTCAAGATCGATGCCATCGACCGCGGTGACCCCGCCAAACCGACGCACCAGACCTTTGACTTCAAGCAGGGACGGCATGCTGCACCTCGGCGTTGGCCGCCGCTGTGGTGTCACTGCGCGTGTGCTGGACCACGCCCCGCACCTGCTGGGGCTGTCGCAGCAGGTTCAGGATGGGGCAGCTTCGCTCCACCGCCTCGAACAGCGCTTCAACCTGCTCGGTGCTGGCCGGCGAGGTCAGATGGACGGTGTAGGCCAGATCATGCGGCCATACCGGGATGTGCTCGAAGCCCGGCTTGCCGGCACGGGGATCGATCTGCCCGCTGATTTCCACATGCAGGCTGTCGATCGGCACCTCACGGTCGGCCGCCTGGATCAGGAAGATGTGCGTCACACACGAGCCCAGAACCCCCAATTGCAGCTCCGGCGAGCTCGGCCCCAGGTCGTAACCGGCGAAGTTGTACGGGCTGTCACTGATCACCTGGTGATCACGGATGCGGATGCGCCGCACACCGCTGCGCCCTTCGGCACTGACCGTGGCCGCGAGTCGCGCAGGCTGGCTCTCGCCAGCGGCGGTCTGGGCATGGCGCGCCCGCACCGCCGCTCGTTTTTCTGCGAGATAGTGATTGAGTGAAGTCATGAAGTGGCCTTTCGAAGGGGAATCAGACAGTGCCCAGCAAGCCCTGCGGCCGGAAGCGGACCAGCAGCAGCAAGGTGACACCGTAAATCAGCACGCGGTACTCCACCGCGACCCGGAACAGCTCGGGCAGCCCGACCAGCAACACCGCGCCCAGCACGGCACCGGCGACATGGCCCATGCCGCCCAGGATGACGATGGTCAATGCCAGGACAGAAATCTGCGAGGTGAAGGTTTCGTGATTGATGTAGGAGAACAGATGGGCCGAAGTGGCCCCGGCAATGCCGGCAGCAAAGCCGCCAAACGCAAAGGCCAGGGCCTTGTAACGGTTCGGGCTCACGCCATACGAACGAGCAGCCACATCGTCTTCACGCACCGCCCGGAAAGCCCGACCCAAGTGGGTTCGCAGCAGCCGGGTCTGCAACCCCGCCACCACCAGCACCGCACCGAGGGTGAGCCAGTAAAAACCGGGGCCTGAATCCAGTGGCTGGCCTGCCCAGGTCAGCGGCGGGATGCCCGAGACACCGATCGGGCCCCGCGTCACCGACTCCCAATTGAGCACCACCAGCGCCACGATCTCACCCAGGCCCAAGGTGGCAATCGACACATAGTGGCCGCGCAGGCGCAAAGCAGGCAGCACCAGTGCCGTGCCCAACACCGAGGTGAGCAAGCCGGCCAGCACGATGGCCAGGCCCACCGGCAACTGAAAGTTCAAGGCGAGCAACGCCGATGCGTAGGCCCCCAGGGTCAACAGCCCCGCATGCCCCAGCGAAATCTGGCCCGTCGTCCCGGCCACCAGGGTCAGGCTCAAGCCCAGCAAGGCATACAGCCAGGCATTGCTCAAGGTGATCAGCACGTAGCTGCCTTGCTCAAAGGGCTGCAGCAGCCAGGGCAACACCCCCAGCAACACGATCACAGCCGGCCAGACCCAGCGCGGCAACTGCAGGGGCCGGCTGGGCGCGACAAAAGTCCCAGTCAGGGGTTCTGGAGGCAATGACCTTCTGCGGCCGAACAAGCCTTCTGGTTTCCAGACCAGCACGGCAATCAGCAAGACAAACGCAAACAGGTTGCGATAGGGCGTGCCGAACAAGGCCACCCCCCAGCTTTCGGTCAACCCCAGCAGAAGGCTGCCCACGATGGCGCCGGGTACATGCCCCACACCACCGATCACGACCGCCACCACGCCCTTGAGCGTGGCCTGGAAACTCATCGCCGGGCTGATGTTGTTGTAGTACATGCCCACCAGCAAACCCGACAAGCCCCCCAGGGCCGAAGCGATGGCAAACACTGTCTGGTTGACCGCGTGGATATTGACGCCCATCTGCAAGGCGGCCTCCCGATCCTGGGCTGTGGCGCGCACGGCCCACCCCAGTTGGGTGAAGCGCAAAAAGCCATACAGGATCGCGGCACTCAACAGGCCGATGCCCGCGATCAGCAAATCGAGCGCGCCGATGGTCCCGGTGCCCACCTGGATACGCCAGCCCGGCAATGGGTTGGGCAGTGCCCGTGGGTCAGGCCCCACCAGCAACTGGACCACTTGATCCAGCAGAAAGCTGATGCCGATGGTGGCCAGCAGAGGCGCGATGCGCACCGACTGCGCCAGTGGGCGCAGGCCCAGACGCTCGATGGCCATGCCCAGCAGCGCACTGCCCAGCAACACCAGGCCGATGGTGACGGGCAGCGGCGTGCCCAGATAGGTGACTGCCGCCCAGCCAATGAAGGCCCCCACCGTGTACACGGACCCGTGGGCGAAATTGATGAGGTTCGAGACACCGAAGATCAGCGCCAACCCCACGGCCATCAGAGCGTACACGTTGCCGATGATCAGACCGTTGAATGTGTGATCGAGCCAGGAAGTCCAAGAGGTCATATGCAAAAGCCAGGCAGGCCGTCAAAAGTCGATGCCTCACTTGGCCGCTGCAAGCGCCTTCTTGCCGTCCCAGACCACCCATTTGCCATGGTTGATGATCAGATTGACACTCTTCACGCCGATCACACGCCGCGTGTTCGGATCGAAGTTGGCCTTGCCGAACACCACGCTGGGAACGTCCTTGATCCTGTAGAAGGCATCACGCACCGCCTTGCGATCTGTGCTGCCGGCCGTGCGAATGGCCGCCGCCGCGATCTGCACCGCATCGTAGGCATAGGCATTGAAGGCATCTGGTTCGCGGTTGTATTTGCTGCGGAACTGCCGCACAAAGGTCTGGACCTCGGGCTGCGGATCCTCCGGGAAAAACGTGGTGTTGGTCACCACGCCATTGACGGCATCGCCTCCCAGCTCCAGAAACTTGGGTGAATAGACCGAGCCCGATGCGACCAGAGGCAACTGCAGACCCACGGTTCGCGCCTGACCCGCGATCAGAGCACCGTCGGCGTAATAGGAGATCAGGACAAGCCCATCGGGCTTGGCGTCGCGAATGCGCACCAAGGTCGAGCGGAAATCCTTTTCGTCCGCCTGGTAGCCCTCGGCAGCCACCACCGTGGCGCCGCGCTCGGCAGCCGCCTTGACGAAAACATCCTTGCTGGTGCGGCCCCAGTCGGTGTTCAGGTGCAGCACCGCGATGCGTTTGAGCCCGGCCGTCTTGATCGCCAGGTCGGCCAGCAAGGGCTGTGCGTCAGCCTGGCTGATGGAGGGGCTCCAGGCAAAGTCGCCTCCTTTGGTGAAATCGGGGTGCGAGTTGGTGAAGCCCAGTTGCACCAGGCCGGCACGCTGGTAGATCGGTGTGGCCGCCATGGACGCCGGGCTGGAGAAGTCGCCCAGTTCGATCGCAATGCGTCGATCGTTCACAAATTTCTGGGCAATGCCGACCGCCTGCCTGGGGTCGCTCTGGCTGTCTTCAAACACATAGGCCAGGGGTCGCCCCAGCACGCCACCGGCCGCATTGATCTCATCCAGCGCAAGATCAAAACCCGCCTTCCACTGGGCGCCATACTGGGCATTGGGCCCCGTCAAAGGGCCGCTGACGCCAAACAGCACGGGCTCACCCGACGGTGCAGCAGCCAAGGCTTCGATGCCCGGCAACGCCAGGCTCGCCAGCAATCCAGCGGCGAAGACAACACGACGACGTGCAGGAGAGGCAGGAGTTTTGATCATCAACAGGCCTGTGGCGTGAACTGGAACAGGCCCCGAGTCTTCACGCGCTGCGCGACCGTTGGAACGAACACTTATGCAGCAGCTTGCAACCCCATAACTGCATCATTTGCTTATGCCTGCCAGGGCGCAGCATTGGAATCGTCACGGCTGGCCCCCACCGCAAGCAGGCACGCCGGCCCAGGCGATACGCACGGGGTATGAGGCGCCGAGACCGCGACACCCGTGCAACACAGATGGAGGCAACACACGACAGCAAGCCTTGAAGCACCCAGGCCAAGTCCTGCCCAGGCTTCAAAAGCGTCCGGGGAGCGCGCCGTGTCGGCCACGAACGTCTGCGTCTCGAAAGCCGATGTCGTCAATATCCAGCCTGGAACAGGGGCTCAGTTTGGGTCGATGGTTCCAAAGAAACAGCACCGGTCCAGGCCCTCATACGGGCTCGATGAGCAGGTCCGGCACGGATCAACGCAGGCTGGACTTGTGCTGGCCTTTCGTAAAAACATCTTGAAGT
>Ga0187843_10001833_pt1 | contig 13238 bp, 11 predicted proteins | sample SpaLakP09_SKY_43_FD_134516 | JGI IMG/M metagenome (GOLD analysis project Ga0187843, IMG submission 134516) | Oligotrophic lake water microbial communities from Sparkling Lake, Wisconsin, USA - SP09_SKY_43 | ecosystem: Environmental > Aquatic > Freshwater > Lake | place: USA: Sparkling Lake... | reverse complement strand
CCACGCCATAGCGAGACGGCGATCAGGATCAGCACCACCGAGAAGGGCAGGGCAAAGACGATGGTGGCCGTCTGCACCGCGTTCACGCCGCCCACCGAGAGCAAGCTGGCCGCAATCGCGGCCACCAGCAGCCCCCACATGATCTTGACGCGGTTGCTGGGGTCGGCCTTGCCCTCGCTGCTCATCATGCTCAGCACCAGGGTGGCGGAGTCGCCCGAGGTGACGAAAAAGACCGCCACCAGCACGGTGGCCGCCACGCTCATCAGGCCGCCCAGCGGCAGGGCGTCGAACATCGCAAACATGGCGGTGGCCACATCGAGTTTGACGGCATCGGCGATCGGAATCTGCTTGAAGATTTCTAGATTCAAGGCGGTGCCGCCGAAGACGGAGAACCACAGCGCTGCGGCCAGGGTGGGGGCCAGCACCGTGCCCAGGATGAATTCCCGAATCGTGCGGCCGCGTGAGACACGGGCGATGAAGACGCCGACAAAGGGCGACCAGGAGATCCACCAGGCCCAGTAAAACACCGTCCAATTGCCTACCCACTCGCTGTCGCGGAAGGGCGTCATGCGCAAGCTCATGCGCACAAAGTCAGCGAGGTAGGCGCCCAGGGTGTTGGTCAGGGTGTCGATGATGGCGACAGTGGGGCCTAACACCAAGATTGCCAGGGCCAGCGCTGCGGCCAGGATCAGATTGGCGCTGGACAACCATTTGACGCCCCGGCCGACACCGCTGACGGCGGAGAGCAGGAAGAGCGAGGTGGTGGCCACGATGATGATCAGCTGCGAACTGAAGCCCAGCGGCATGCCGAACAGGCGGTTCAGGCCGGCGTTGATCTGCAGGGCGCCCACGCCCAGCGAGGCGGCCACGCCAAAAGCCGTGGCCACGATGGCCAGCACATTGGCCAGGGGCCCGATGCGGCGGGCGAAGCGCCAGGGCAGGGCGTCGGTGGCCGAACTGATCAGGGCCGGCTTGCCGCGGCGGAACTGGAAGAAGGCGATGGCCAGGCCCACCACGCTGTACACCGCCCAAGGGTGCATGCCCCAGTGGAAGAAGCTGTAGCGCATGGCCGTGTTGGCCGCCTCTACCGAGCGCGGCAGCACGCCGGGCGGCGGCTTGATGTAGTGGGAGATGGGCTCGGCCACACCCCAGAACACCAGGCCTATGCCCATGACGGCGGAGAAGAGCATGGCAAACCAGGCGCTGCCGGAAAACTCGGGCTCATCCTCCTCATTGCCCAGCTTGAGCTGGCCGTAGCGGCTGAAGGCCAGCACCCCGCACATCAGCACCAGGCCCAGCACGATCCACAAATACAGCCAGCCAAAGTTGCGGGTGACCTGCGCCAAGGCGCCACTGAAAAAGACCGCCATGGACTGCGGGGCGATCAAGCCCCACAGCACGACGATGGCGATTATTCCGGCTGAGATCCATTTCTGCATGCCTGGCCCTTTCTTCTGGAGTGGCGGGGTCATGGCAAGACTTGACCCCATCGACAGTCGTCTAGCATAGGCGCCGCCTAAGCTGGCTGCAAAAATTGTGCGAGCCAAGCGGGCGCGAGGGCGCTTGTCTTGGCTGCCTCAACGGCCGCCGTTTTGCCGCGCTTGTTCCCGCAGCATGAAGAGATAAAGGCTTTCCACCTTGGCGCGGGCCCAAGGGGTCTTGCGCAGGAATTTGAGGCTGGAGGCCACGCTGGGGTCGCTCTGGAAGCAGCGGATGGCGATGCGCTCGCCCAGCTCCTGCCAGCCGAAATAGTCCGCCAAGGCGGTGACGATGGCCTCCAGGGTGAGGCCGTGCAGGGGATCTTTGGTGTTGTTATTCATTCGTGATCGAACTGCTGCCAGTTCTTGCCCTTGAACTGGGCGTAATAGGTTTTGATGGCCTGCATATCGGCCTCGATATCACCGCTGGGCTGAAACACCGGACCCAGCCCGCTGAGCTTGCGTTCATAGTCCATATAGGCCATCACGATGGGCACCTGGGCGGTGTGGGCGATCCAGTAAAAGCCCGTCTTCCAGTAGCGCGTCTTGCTGCGCGTGCCTTCGGGCGGCACGATCAATTGCACCGGGCCGTCGGCAGCCACCAGGGCCGCGGCCGAGGCGGCCACCAGATTGCTGGACTGCTCGCGATTGACCTCGATGCCGCCCAACCAGCGCATTAGGCCGCCAAAGGGAAAGCGAAAGATTTGCCGCTTGCCCATCCAGTAAATATTCAGGCGCAGGGCAAAGGCCACCATCAAGGTATAGGGCAGGTCCCAGTTGCTGGTGTGGGGCGCGGCAATCAACACGCATTTGTTCTGCTCGGCCGGCAGGCTGCCGTCCAGCTTCCGACCCTTGAGCTTGAGGAAGGCCAGGGAGAAGGCACGCAGGGCCGTGTTGACTAGCGGCGTGGTGAAAATGGTTCTGTGCATATGGACGTTAGAGGCGGCCTGCGCAAGGGAGTGCGGGCCGGATGCGGGGCAAGGGGAGGGCGAAGGCCGGGGGACCAAAGCAGACGGGCTGCTCTTGGGCCTTTGTCAGGGCCTGATTATCCCGCGCTTGGCTTGGCACGGTCGATTGCTGCGGTTTCGCTGCGCCTCAGTCGGGTAAATGCAGGCTCAAATCGCTGCGCGCCTCGGCCACGCAGGGCAGTATCCAACCCTCGGCTTTTTCTTCGCTCGAGAGGCCCGGCCACTCGATGCGGTAGGCAATCTCGCCGGCCTCCAGCTTGCAGATGCAGGCCCGGCAGGTTCCGTTGCGGCAGGACCTGGGCAGGGCCACCTCACGGGCCAGCGCCGCTTGCAAGATGCTTTGCCCGGCCTGGGCTTCGAAGCAAGCGCTTAGGCGGCCACGCAGCTGGACGCGGTGCGGGGCCGACCCATTGGCCGGCGCGTCGGCGCTCGCAGCCGAGCCCGCCGGTACCGGTCGGGAATTGTTCTGATTAGTCATGCATTTTTTACCTAAATGAAGCGATTGGCTAACGCCAAAAACAGGCAGACTCTGGGGCCATAAAAACCCCAAAAAATGGGGTACTTTCCTGTGTCTCGAAATCGCTCGGAGATCCGGCGTTTCGCAAGGCCTAAGCACATTCGCTAGGGGTTTCTGTCATGAATTGGCTCAACAATATCAAGGTCGGCAGCAAGCTGATCGGCGGCTTTCTTTTCGTTGCGGCCATAGGTGCTCTGATTGGCACTCATGGTGTCTTGAAAAGCAGCGAACTCAACGATCTTGCCTCGCAAATGTATGAGCGAGAGACCGTGGGCCTGCGCCACACGGCCGAGGCGAATATGCGTTTGCTGGCGGTCGGGCGTCATGTGCGCAGTGCGATTCTCGCCACCAATGAGGCTGAGCGTGTGAGTCAGCTCGCCATCGTGGAGCAGAACCTCAAGGAAATGCAGCAGGAACTTGAGACCGCTCGCAAGACCTTTGCCACCGAGCCGGGGCAAGCCATGATGAGGGATGCCATGGCGGCGTCCCGAGATTATGAGCAGGGCATTCGAAAAGTCATCGAGCAGCTTAGCAAGGAGCCGCATGGGCAGGCCCTGGCCTCGGTGACCGCGCTGAGCGGTGTGCGGGATGCGGGGGACCGAGCCGACGCCTTGATGGACAAGCTGGTCGAGCGCAAATATGCCACCGCCAGCGCCCTGAACGATGAAACCGACAAGATCTACGCCAGCATTCGGGCCGTGATGATTCTGTTGACCCTGGGGGGTGTCGTGGTGGGGGTGACGATAGGTGGGGTTTTGACCCGCAATCTAACCCGACAGCTTGGCGGCGAACCGGCCGACGTGGCCAAGGTGGCCGTGGCGGTGGCCGCCGGTGATCTGAGCACGGCGATCGACACGACCAAGGCCCAGCCCGGCAGCGTGATTGCGGCCATGAAGGAGATGCAGGAGTCCCTGCGTCGGGTGGTCAATACGGTGCGCAGCAGCAGCGACAGCATCGCGATGGGCGCGGGCCAGATCGCCACGGGCAACGCCGACCTCTCACAGCGTACCGAAGAGCAGGCCAGCAATCTGCAGCAGACGGCGGCGTCGATGGAACAGATCTCGGGCACCGTGCGCAGCAATGCCGATGTGGCTGGCCAAGCCAGCGCCCTGGCCAGCGTGGCCAGCGAGGTGGCCAGCCGCGGCGGCCAGGTGGTGGGCGATGTGGTGTCCACCATGGAGGAGATCAACAATGCCTCGCGCAAGATCTCGGACATCATCGGCGTCATCGACGGCATCGCCTTCCAGACCAATATTTTGGCCTTGAACGCAGCGGTCGAGGCGGCCCGGGCGGGTGAGCAAGGCCGTGGGTTTGCCGTCGTGGCCAGCGAGGTGCGAAGCCTGGCCCAGCGCAGCGCCGAGGCGGCCAAGGAGATCAAGACCTTGATTGGGAATAGCGTGGACAAGGTCGATGCCGGCAGCCGTCTGGTGGGCGAGGCCGGTGCCACCATGGGCGACATCGTGGCCCAGGTACAGCAGGTGACCCAGCTGATCAACTCGATCAGTGCTGCCACCCTGGAGCAGACCGCGGGCATAGGCCAAGTGAGCGATGCGCTGAGTCAGCTGGACCAAGTCACTCAGCAAAACGCCGCCCTGGTCGAGGAATCGGCTGCCGCGGCGGAGAGTCTGAGCCAGCAGGCGCAGCAACTGGTGCGAGCGGTCGGCGTATTCAGGCTGGGGGCAGCCAGCACTTGATGCCTGAACACTAAGAGCTTGCCCGCCAATAGCAGGTTCAATGCATCCGCCAGCCGACCCCGGCTGTTTGCAGAGTGATTGTTTCGGCCGCTCAAACAAGCGTGTAGCGCCTTTGCTTGCTGCCAGAATGGGCTGGACTTGCAGCGAGTTTGGGCCTTGAGGAGCGGCTGGCGCTATGCTTGCGGCCCCATTTGCCGACGCCACAAGAGCCCCGCCATGCAAGCCGCCCGCGCCTATTTCGATCAGCTCAACCACGCTTACAACATCGTCCACAAGGCCAAGGAAGAGCTGTTCTGGTCCAGCTATATGGCCAGCAGCGAGGATGGCGAGGGCTTTGCCAGGGCCGAGTCGGCCTACAAGAACTTCATCTCCGACCCGCAGGCCTTGCAAGCCACGCGGGCGCATCTGGCGCGCCTGAGCGCTTACGTCCCGAGCCGCAGCGAGGCCGGCGAACAGGCGGCCCTGCTGCATGGCTTGCGCGGCTGGCTGGCCTTGTTTGAGGCCAATATCATCGACAAGGAGGAAGGCCGGGCCTTGATGCAGGCCTTGATTGCGGCCGAGGCGGCCTTGTTCGCCAAAAAGCGTGACTTGGAGATTCGCCACATCAATGAGCGTGGCGAGTCGGAAGTGGCTTCGCTGTCCATGCTGGCGACCAATGCGGCGGGCAATCCGGTGGAGGCGTATCGGCGCAGTTCCTTTGAGGGCATGCAAGAAATCGAGCGCTGGGTGCTGGGCAACGGTTTTTTGGACCTGGTCAAGCTGCGTAACCGCCTGGCTCGGGCGCTGGGCTTTGAGAATTACTTTGAGCTCAAGCTGCGCAAAAACGAACGCATGACGCCCCAGCAACTGATGGCCGTCCTGGATGACTTCGTGGCCCGCACCCAGGCCGCGCAGCAGCGCGCCCATGCGGACTTGAGCGCTAAGCACGGCATGCAGGCCTTGCAGCCCTGGAATCTGCGTTTCTACAGCGCCGGCGATGTGCTGCGGCGCATGGACGAGTACATGCCTTTCGCCAGCGCCCTGCGCCGTTGGGTGGCGAGCTTCAAGCGCCTGGGCATCCAGTACCGCGGCGCGACCCTGCAGTTGGACCTGCTAGAGCGGCCGGGCAAGTATCAAAACGGTTTTTGCCACAGCCCCGTGCCCTGCTATGTGGACGAGCGCGGCGAGTGGGTGGCGGCGGCGGTCAACTTCACCGCCACCGCCAAACCCGACCAGCCGGGCAGCGGCCTGCGCGGCATCAACACCTTGTTCCACGAAGGCGGGCATGCGGCCCATATGTCCAATGTGGCGCAGAACTCGCCCTGCTTTGCCCAAGAGTTCGCGCCGACCTCCATGGCCTATGCCGAGACGCAGTCCATGTTCTGTGACAGCCTGTTGAACGATGCCGACTGGCTCAAGCGTTACGCCCTCAATGCCGCCGGCGAGGCCATGCCGGACGACTTGATCCAGGCCCGCATCGCCAGCAGCCAGCCGCTGCGAGCCTTTGAGGAGCGCTCCATCGCCGTCGTGCCCTATTTCGAAGCGGCCTTGTATGCCTTGAGCGATGCGGAGCTGACGGCCGAGACGGTGCTCAATCTGGCCCGCGCCACCGAGCTGCGGGTCTTGGGCGTGGTCAGCCCTCGGCCCATGCTGGCCATCCCGCATCTGCTCAATCAGGAGTCGGCGGCCTCTTACCAAGGCTATCTGCTGGCCCATATGGCGGTCTACCAAACCCGCGCCTTCTTTCTGCGTGAGCAGGGCTTCTTGACCGACAACCCTTTGATTGGCCCGGCGCTTTGCCAGCACTATTGGGTGCCGGGCAATAGCATCGATCATGACGCGACCCTGCGCAGCCTGACGGGTGAGGGCTTCTCGGCCCGCTATCTGGCCGAGGCCTGCAATGAGTCGGTGGACGAGGCCTGGGCCCGGGCGCGGGCCAGCATGGCTTCGGCCGCCCAGCGTGGCCAAAGGCCGCTCACAGCGGGCGATGATCTGGCCGCCCATATTCGCCTGGTGCATGGTGCCGAGCCGATCGCGGACAATTCGGGCGGTGATGAGGCCATGTGCCAGGCCTTTGAGGCCTGGGTGGCCCAGCACTTCCCCCGCCAGCCAGAAGCAGTTTCCGCCCCGTGAATTCCCTGAAGTATCTGAACGGCTATCCGCCCGAGTTGCAAGCCCAAGTCCGCCAGATCATCGACGCTGGCCGGCTGGGCGAGACCTTGGCGCGCCGCTACCCCGAGGCCCATGCCGTGCGCAGCGACTCGGCCCTGTTCGAGTACACGCAGGCGCTGAAAACGCGTTATCTGCGCAGCTCCGAGCCGCTCAACAAGGTGTGTTTTGATGCCAAGCTCAAGGTCATCCAGCATGCCCTGGGCACGCATACCCGCGCCTCTAGAGTGCAGGGATCCAAGCTCAAGGCCAAGCGCGAGATCCGCGTCGCCACGCTGTTTCGCGAGGCGCCTGCCGAGTTCCTGAAGATGATTGTGGTGCACGAGCTGGCCCACCTGAAGGAGCAGGAGCACAACAAGGCCTTCTACCAGCTCTGCCAGCACATGGCGCCCAATTACGCGCAGCTGGAGTTTGATCTGCGGCTGTATATGACGCAGCTGGATTTGCTCGCGGCCGAGGCTTCCAAATGATTCTGCTGGCGCCCATGGAGGGCTTGCTGGACCACATGCTGCGCGACGCCTTGACCCGGGTCGGTGGCATCGACCGCTGCGTGTCCGAGTTCATACGCATCACCGATATGTTGATGCCCAATCGCGTCTTCACCCGCATCGTGCCCGAGCTGTTGAACGGTGGCCGCACGGCCGCGGGCGTGCCGGTGCGGGCACAGCTGCTGGGCTCCGACCCGGTCTGCATGGCCGAGAACGCGGCCAAGCTGGCGGCCCTGGGGCCGGCAGGCATCGACCTCAATTTCGGCTGCCCGGCCAAATGCGTGAACCGCCACCGCGGTGGCGCGGTGCTCTTGGACGAGCCCGAGCTGATTTACGAGATCGTCGCCGCCGTACGCCGCGCCATACCGGCCGGCATGCCCCTGTCCGCCAAGATGCGCCTGGGCTATATGGACAGCCACCGTACCCTGGACTGCGCCCGGGCCATGGTGGCGGGTGGGGCGGAGGAATTGGTTATCCACGCCCGCACCAAGGCCGATGGCTACAAACCGCCGGCCTACTGGGATCGCATCGCCGAGGTGCGCGCCAGCGTGGCGGTGGGCATCGTGGCCAATGGCGAAGTTTGGACGCCCGCGGACGCCCAAGCCGCGCGCGCCCAGAGCGGCTGCGAGGACTTGATGCTGGGCCGCGGCATGGTGGCCAATCCAGGCCTGGCCCTGGCGATTCGCTCCCCCGCCGCGCCCAATCTGAGCTGGGCGGAGCTGCTGCCCTTGATGGAAATCTTCTTTCTGCAGGTGCGCCAAAATGTGGCCGCCCGCCACCAGGCCGGCCGGCTCAAGCAGTGGCTGCACTATCTGCGCCGCCATTACCCGCAGGCTCAGGAAGCCTATCTGCGCCTGCGCACGGTCAACGAGGCGGCCGATCTGCATGCGCAGATGTTTGGACCTCGCCTGGAGCCGCTGCGGCTTGAGCAAGCGGACGCCGAGGCCGAACTCTGCGCATTGGCGGATTGAATTCACTTTTTTCTTTTTTGGTTTGATCCCATGAAATCCAATAAAGCTCTGTCCGGCCTGGGTGCCCTGGGCCAGTTGACCGGTCTGGTCTATTCCACCGAAAGCGGCCGGATCTGCCCGAGCTGCCGCCAGGCCAAGGCAGACTGCCGCTGCGGCCGGCCGGTGCTGCCCAAGGGCGATGGCATCGTGCGCGTCTCGCGCGAGACCAAGGGCCGGGCTGGCAAGGGCGTCACCCTGGTCAAGGGCGTGCCTTTGGATGAGGCCGGCCTGGTGGCCCTGGGCAAGGAATTGAAGACTGCCTGCGGCTCGGGTGGCACGGTGAAAGACGGGGTGATCGAGGTGCAGGGCGACCACCGGGAGCGGGTGATCGAGCTGCTGAAGAAGAAAGGCGGGTGGATCGTCAAGCAGGCCGGCGGCTGAACCTTTTGAGCAAAAAAGAGCTCAGCAGGGCGGACGGTATAAGTCTTCGTGGTGTGAAACACCACACTAGGGAAGCTCTGCACAAATCAGGTCGGCCCGGGATAGCGCGGTCTCGGGCGGTCTGCTGCGTTGCAGTTCTCGCCAATAGCTACGGCTATTGGCTTCAAACTGCGCCTTGCATCCCATCCCGATCCGCACTACCCGGACTCGCCCCGATTTATGCAGAGCTTCCCTAGGGCAAGGCAAGGCGGCCAGCAGAGTTTTGTTAGCCCCCGACTGGCTCGTCGGGCTCAAGCGGCAGGCGCAGGGTGAAGCGCGAACCCTGTCCCAGCTCCGAGCTCAGGCTTAGCTGCCCCTTCATCAACTCGGCGAGTCCGCGCGACAAGGCCAGGCCCAGGCCGGTTCCGCCGTGCTGCGTGCTGATTTGCGCATTGGCCTGGCGAAATTTTTCGAAGATTCGCTGCTGCACCTCGGCCGGAATCCCCGGCCCGGTGTCGTCCACATGAAAGGCGATCTGACCCGCCTGGCGCTCGGCCGACAGCGTCACACGGCCTTGCTCGGTAAATTTGATCGCGTTGGACAGCAGATTGTTAAGAATTTGCTTGAGCCGCAAGCTGTCACAGCAAAGCGTCGTGGGCAGTTGTTCATCGATATGAACCTGCAATTCCAGGCCTTTTTTGCTGGCGGATATGGCGAAGAAGTCGGCGCAGCCTTCCAGCACTTCGCGGGTGTTGACCCATTCTTGATTCAGCTTCATCCCGCCGGCTTCGACCTTGGCCAGGTCCAGGATTTCGCTCAGCAGGGTGCTGAGGTGCTCGGCCCCCTTGCGGATCAGGCTCGCCTGCCTGCGGAACTTCGGGTCCTCCAGGCGCTGCTCCATCAACTCGGCAAAGCCCCGAATGCTGGTCAGCGGCGTGCGCAATTCATGTGACATGGCGGTGAGGAATTCGCTCTTGGCCTGATTCGCGGCCTGCGCCTGAGCTTCGCTCTGGCGCAGGGCGGCTGCGCTGAGCTCTTGGCGACGCAGGCTGGCGATCAAACCTGCCGCTGCGCCTCCAATCAGCAGGCTGAGCAGCAGGGTCAGGATCAGGGTCGCCACCATGGCATCGTGCCAGCGCGCCAGGGCTTCCTCTTGTCCGACCGAGATCAGCAGGTACAGAGGATAGTTGTCGATATGCCTGGAGGTGATCAGGCGATCGACGCCGTCGACCGAGCCGAAGCCGATCAAGCGAGCCTCTTGCTTGTCCAGGGCTTGTTGCGCGAAGGCGGAGTTGGCGGGGATGCTACTGCCTTGCCGGGTGGCTTCTCCGCCTATCACGCGCGCGCGCACGACCAGGTCGCGACCAATCAAGGTCACGCCGCCTTTGCGGCCCAAATCAACCCGTCGGAACACCTCTTCAAAATAGGTTGGATCGAGTGAGGCCACGATCACGCCCCGCAAACGCCCCTGCGGGTCGGCGATGCGTCGTGACAGCTGGATGGTCCATTTATTGGAAAGCTTGCCAAGTACGGGGCGGCCGATATAGAGCGCGTCGGGCTCGCTCAGCCGAGCCTGTGCCGGCATGGTTTGCGGCGCCAGGTGAATCCGGACATGATCTCGGCCGGACAGATCCAGGCTTCTCGAACCCCCGCTCTTGGGGTCCAGATTGCTGGCGACGATATGCCCATTGGTGTCCACCCAGGACAGCTGGGCCAGTATTTTGGACGCGAGCCCGGTTTCATTGGCGAAGCGCAGCAACTCGGCCGAAGCGCCGTGACCGGCAGCGATTCCGTCGCGAGCGCGAATCGTCGCTTGGTTGGCCGCCTCAAGCACACGCAGAGTCTGCTCTTCAAAGGCTCGTGCAAGATTCGCGTTTTGCTGAAACTGGCCGTCGATCGCATCTTGCCGGCGCAGCAGCAGCAAGCTGGCGATGGCAATCCAAACCAGCAGGATGGCCGCGCCGGCGCTGAGCATGACCCGGCGCTGCAGACGCGCCGCATGCGCCTCGGCTGGGGCGATCGCGATCGAGCCCTTGGCGGGGAGCGTCGAAACGTTGATATCGGCTTCTGTCATATCGTCCCTTGACGGTCGCGACTCAATGGGCGTGAGGCGCAGGGGTAGCGCAAGATGAGCTTCCCTAACCGCATTCAAGTGCGGTGTGTGCAATATCGCCGAGATGATAGCCAGACGATCTGCTTTCGGTGGCGGGGTGAAGGTTTCTGTGCGCTCTTTTTGGCACGGTATTGGGGCCGTAACGACAGCAAAACACGGGCACAGGGCTCATGCGGGGATAATCCTGCGATGAATGCCCCCCAATCGATAGATAAACTCTCCTTCGCTCAACTGCCGCTGAGCCCCGCCATGCAGGCCAATCTGGCCCAGCTGGGCTATACGCAGATGACGCCCATCCAGGCCGCCAGCCTGCCTCTGGCCCTGGAGGGCCATGACCTGATTGCCCAGGCTCAGACCGGCAGCGGCAAGACCGCCGCCTTTGCCCTGTCCTTGCTGCATCGCCTGGATGCCGAGCGTTTCAATGTGCAGGCCCTGGTGCTTTGCCCCACCCGCGAATTGGCCGATCAGGTCACGCAGGAGCTGCGTCGCCTGGCCCGCGCGGCCGACAATATCAAGATCCTGACCCTTTGCGGCGGCTCGCCCATGAAGCCCCAGATGGACAGCCTGGGCTTTGGCTGCCATATCGCCGTCGGCACCCCCGGCCGGGTGATGGACCATCTGGAGCGCGGCAGCCTGGACCTGAAGTCGCTCAACACCTTGGTCTTGGACGAGGCCGACCGCATGCTGGATATGGGCTTCTTCGACGACATCGTCACCGTCGCCAAGCAAGCACCCAAGAAGCGCCAGACCCTGCTGTTCTCGGCCACCTACCCCGAAGGCATTGCCAAGCTGAGTGCGCAGTTCATGCGCGAGCCCAAGGAGGTCAAACTGTCTCCCGCGGCGACGACCCAAGCTCCGTCGCAAATTCGCCAACTGGCTTTTGAGGTGCGCGAGGAAGAGCGCTTGCATGCGGTCTCGCAACTGCTGGCGCATTTCCGCCCGGCCAGCACCATCGCCTTTTGCAATACCAAGCAGCAATGCCGCGACTTGGTCGATGTGCTGCAAGCGCAAGGGCTGATCGCGATGGCCTTGCACGGCGATCTGGAGCAGCGTGACCGCGATCAGGTGCTGATCCAGTTCGCCAACCGCAGCTGCTCCGTGCTGGTGGCCACCGATGTGGCGGCGCGTGGCCTGGACATTGCCCAGCTGGAATGCGTCATCAATGTGGAGATGACGCCCGATATGGAGGTGCATGTGCACCGCATCGGCCGCACCGGCCGCGCGGGTGCCAAAGGCCTGGCGCTGAGCTTGGCCAGCCTGGATGAGATGGGCCGGGTCGGCCGCATCGAGCAGATGTTGGGCCGTGAGTTCAAGTGGCAAAAGCTGGAGGATTTGCAGCCTGCCGCGGGCGGCCCGCTGCTGCCGCCCATGGACACCCTGCAGATCCTCGGTGGCCGCAAGGAAAAGATCCGCCCCGGCGACATCCTGGGCGCCTTGACTGGCGAGGCCGGCTTCAAGGCAGAGCAGATCGGCAAGATCAATATCACCGAGTTCCACAGCTATGTGGCGGTGTCGCGCGAAATCGCGCGGGAGGCGGTCAAGCGCTTGTCGAACGGCAAGCTCAAGGGCCGCAAGGTCAAGGTCCGCCGCATGGCTGACCTGGCTGAATTGAGCTGAGATCTAGACTCGGGCCTCTTCTCGGCGCGCCCTTCTTGGCGCGCGAATCAACCGAAGATGCAGCTGCCGCGGTCGAGTAGAGCGGCGCTGCATTCGTGACTTATTGATGTCAGCGCAAGTCCTAGTGCATGTGGGGCTTTTGTCCGACGTCATTTCGAGACGTTTGTACATGGTTTCCCCCTCATACGGGGCCTAGTCTTGAAGCATGGAGCCGCCGAATATGGAGGCATCGTTGGAAAAGTACATGGACATGCAATTGAACACCCCTAAGTCGCGTGAGGCGAGCCAGTTTGAGTTGCGCTTCCAATCCTTGTTTCACACCGGCAAGGCCTTAGCTTTTCCCTGCAACGCCCATGGCGATGTGCAACTGGATGCGCTGAGCGCCAAGGCCCTGGAGAACTATCTCTTCGCCCGTGCCGTGGTCGGCCGCGAGTACGCAGCCCCTCTGGTTCAGGCCTGCGACGCCACCTGAGTGAGGCGCTTGTTCGGGTGAATGGCTTGGCGCGCGGTTTGAGGTGCGCCAAGAAAAATGCCGAAGCGCTAGGCTTCGGCATCTGAGAGAGAAAGGCAAGAATCGCGGGAAAGATGAGGGTCAGGTCTTGCCCCGCTTGCCCCGCTTAGCCCGCATAGCTGGCTTAGCCTGCCCTTGCTGGCGCTGGGCCAACTTACTTGCCCCAGCCGTCACGCAGGCCGGTGATCTTGTTGAAGACTGGCTTGTCTGCCTGATGATCCACCCGGTCGCTGACGAAATAGCCGTGGCGCTCGAACTGCACCTGCAGTGCCACCGGCCACTGGGCCAGTGAGGGCTCCAGATAAGCTTGCACCACCTTGCAGCTGGCCGGATT
>Ga0187843_10001831_pt1 | contig 13248 bp, 12 predicted proteins | sample SpaLakP09_SKY_43_FD_134516 | JGI IMG/M metagenome (GOLD analysis project Ga0187843, IMG submission 134516) | Oligotrophic lake water microbial communities from Sparkling Lake, Wisconsin, USA - SP09_SKY_43 | ecosystem: Environmental > Aquatic > Freshwater > Lake | place: USA: Sparkling Lake... | reverse complement strand
TTTTGGTGGCGCTTCAGGGATTCGAACCCCGGACCTGCGGATTATGATTCCGTCGCTCTAACCGGCTGAGCTAAAGCGCCTCAAGCCCTCTATTCTAATCAAGTTTTGGGGGACAATGCAAGCGATCGCCCGAATTGGGCCGAAAAACTTACCAGACGCTCAATCGATGTTCAGTTTTTTCAAGAAAAAATTCGGTGCGCCGTCCGAGGCCGTCGAGGCGAAATCGGTTCCGGAGGTGGAGGCTGCAGCCGAGCCGCTCTTGGCATTGGCAGTGGTCGCCAAAGAAGCGCCGCGCAAGAGCTGGATGGAAAAGTTGCGTGCGGGTCTGCGAAAGACGGGTTCCAGCATCGCGCAGGTGTTCACCGGCACGCAAATCGACGACGCGCTGTATGAGGAGTTGGAAGCCGCATTGCTGATGGCAGATGCCGGCGTGAAGGCGACGGAATTTTTGCTTGAAGATTTGAAGCGCCGCGTCAAGGAGGCCAAGGCGACCGAGCCCAGCGCCGTGCGCGGCCTGCTGGTCGAGGCGTTGACCGATCTGCTCAAGCCGCTGGAGAAGCCGCTGGCGGTGGGCCAGCACAGCCCGACGGTGATGATGGTGGTGGGTGTCAACGGCGCCGGCAAGACGACCAGTATCGGTAAGCTGACCCGTCACCTGGCCGAGGCCGAGCAGAAGGTGCTGCTGGCCGCGGCTGACACCTTCCGCGCGGCGGCGCGCGAGCAGTTGTCGGTGTGGGCCGACCGCACGCAGGTGGAGATCGTCAGCCAGGAAGGCGGCGACCCGTCAGCGGTGACCTTCGATGCGGTGACTGCCGGCCGCGCACGCAAGTGCGATGTGGTGATCGCCGACACTGCCGGTCGCCTGCCCACGCAGCTCCATCTGATGGAAGAGCTGAAGAAGATCAAGCGCGTGATCGGCAAGGCCCAGGAGGGCGCGCCTCACGAGGTGCTGCTGGTGGTGGACGGCAATACGGGCCAGAACGCTTTGAGCCAGGTGAAGTCTTTCGACGATGCCTTGGGTTTGACGGGTCTGATCGTCACCAAGCTGGACGGCACGGCCAAAGGCGGCGTGTTGGCGGCGATCGCGCGAGAGCGATCGATACCCGTCTATTTCATCGGCGTGGGCGAGAAGCTGGAGGACCTGCAAACCTTCAGCGCCCGCGAGTTTGCGCAGGCGCTGCTGGAGTAAGGCCGACTTACTTCATGCCGGGCGGCATCCCGCCGCCCATCAGGCCCTTCATCGCACCCATCTTCTTCATCATCTTCATCATCCCGCCGCCGCTCATCTTCTTCATCATGCCGGCCATCTGGTCGTACTGATTCAGCAGGCGGTTGACGTCTTGGACCTGCACGCCGGCTCCCGTGGCGATGCGCTTCTTGCGGCTGGCCTTGCTCTTGCCGTCCAGCAGCAACTTCGGCGCCGCGCGTTCCTTGGCGGTCATCGCGTTGAGGATGCCTTCCATGCGCTTCATGTCGCGCTCAGCCTTGTCCATGTCGGCCGCACCGGCCTTGGCCGTCATCGCGCTGGGTAGCTTGTCCATCAGGCTCGACAGGCCGCCCATCTTCTTCATCTGCGAGATCTGCGACAGGCAGTCGTTCAGGTCGAAGCCGCTGCCGGACTTGAGCTTGCTGGCCAGCTTCTCGGCCGCAGCCATGTCCACGCCCTTGGTCACTTCCTCGACCAGGGCGACGATGTCGCCCATGCCCAGCACGCGGCCGGCGTGGCGCTCGGCATCAAACACTTCCAGGCCGTCGAGTTTTTCCGACGTACCCGCGAACTTGATCGGTGCGCCGGTGATCTGGCGCACGCTCAGGGCCGCACCGCCGCGCGAGTCGCCGTCGAGCTTGGTCAGGATCACGCCGGTCAGCGGCAAGGCCTCCTTGAAGGCCTTGGCCGTGTTGATCGCGTCCTGGCCCTGCATGGCGTCGACGACGAACAGCGTCTCGACCGGGTTCAGCACCGCATGCAGATCACGGATCTCAGCCATCAGCGCTTCGTCAATTGCCAAGCGGCCGGCGGTGTCGACCAGCAACACGTCGAAGTAGTGGCGCTTGGCGTAGTCGATCGCGGCCACTGCGATGTCGTGCGGCTTCTGATCCGGCGTGGAGGCAAACCACTCGGCGCCGGCCTGCTTCGTGACTGTCTTCAGTTGCTCGATCGCGGCGGGGCGGTAGACGTCGGCTGAGACCGTAAGCACCTTCTTCTTGCGCTTCTCGATCAGATGCTTGGCCAGCTTGCCCGTGGTTGTTGTCTTGCCCGCACCTTGCAGACCGGCCATCAGGATGACGGCGGGCGGCTGCGCGTTCAGATTGATGTCGGCGACACCTTCCCCCATCGTCGAGGCGAGTTCCTTGTGCACGACGGACACCAGCACCTGGCCTGGGTTCAGCGAACCGACCACCTCCTGGCCCAGCGCCTTCTCCTTCACCCGCGCAATGAAGTCGCGCACCACGGGCAGGGCCACGTCGGCCTCCAGCAGGGCCATGCGCACTTCGCGCAGCATCTCCTGGACGTTCGTTTCGGTGATGCGGGCCTGGCCACGCATCGTTTTCACGAGCTGACTCAGGCGGTCGGTCAAATTGGAGGCCATCTAAGGTTCGCACCGACCGGCGAGGCGGGCACGCAAAAGTACACTGTGGATCATGATTTTATCGCCCGACACATCAGCCGCCGCCGGGGTGGCCTTGGCCGCCACGAGCGGCATGGCCGCGCTGGCCTATCTGGCGGTCTCGGCCATGGCTCAAAAAGCGCCCACGCCGCACCCCAAGCTGCAAGGTTTGCTGCTGCTGGCATGGGGTCTGCACCTGGTGGCGCTGGTGATCGACATCGCGGGCATCGGCCTGGCAAGACCGGGTGCTCGCTTCGGTTTTGCCCCCGCCCTCTCGATGACGGTCTGGCTGGTGCTGGCGGTCTATATGGTGGAGAGCCGCTTCGTGCCGCTTCAGAGCAGCCGCCGCGTGCTGGCGGGCCTGGCGGCCGCGGCAGTGCTGCTGGCGCTGCTGTTCCAGGGCGAAAGCCGGCCGCTGGCCGCCTCGCCGTGGGCGCCGCTGCACTGGGTGCTGGGCCTGGCCTCGTATGGCCTGTTTGGCACGGCGGTGCTGCATGCGGTGCTCTTGACCCGGGCCGAGCGGCAGATGCGAATGAAGCCCGGCAGCCGGCCGGTCGAGCGCGCGGTGCCCGGCATGCCGCTGCTGCGCCTGGAGCGCTTGACCTTTCAGTTTGTCGCCGCCGGTGTGACGGTGCTGTCGCTGGCCATCCTGCTGGGCTGGTGGTTCACGCCGCAGTGGAAATGGGATCACAAGAACCTGCTGGCCGTGCTGGGCTGGCTGGTGCTGACGGGCCTGCTGACGGGCCGGCGCGTGTTTGGCTGGCGCGGCCGGCGCGCCACGCGCTGGCTCTATTTCGGGGCGGCCTTGCTGCTGCTCTCTTACGCGGGTTCCCGCTTTGTGCTGGAGGTCGTGTTGCAGCGGCCCGGCACGCCCTGATCGACACCGCGAGACCGAATGAAATATCTCATCCTGCTGATCCTGCTCGCCCTGGTGTTCTTTCTGCTGGGCGTCAAGCGCGCCCGGCCGACGGCGCGCAAGCCCGAGCCTGACGCGAAACCGGCTCGGCCGGCTGAGCCGCGGCAGATGCTCAGCTGCGCGCAATGCGGGCTGCATATGCCGGCAGACGAGGCGCTGCCCGGGCTCGGCGGCAGCTTCTGCAGCGCCGCCCACCGCAAGGCTTTCGAATCGGGGTCCGGCGGCGGCGCATGAGCGACTCTGGCGCGTCCTGGTTCGGCTCCGGGCCGGCGAGCAGTGTTGATGCGGGCCTGACCGACGAGGTGATGGACGAGGTAGCGGCCGACGCCGGCCTGGACAGTGCCTCGGGCGAAGAATCGCAGTTCTTCTTCCAGCAGGCGCGGCGCTTGGTGAATGCCGGCGGCGGCGCCTTCGAGCGGCTGTACCGCTCCTTCCTGGCCGCGCGCGCGGCGCTGGGTCTGGCCCTCGTGGCGGCGCAGGTGATCGCCGGCATTCTGGGCGCACCGGCCCAGCAGTGGACCGTCGCGCTGTGCATCGCCTATGCCACGCAGGCTCTTGCCCTGTGGCTGCTGCCGCGGCTGCAGCGCGGCGTTTCCGCGCAGAGCCTGGCCCGGGTGTCGAGCCCGCAGTGGTGGGGCAGTATCGGCATCGACCTGGCCGCGTTCGGCCTGCTGCATGTGCTGGACCGAGGCGCCGGCATCAATTACGGCGCGCTGTTTGTGATGCCTGTGCTGATGGCCGGCGTGCTGACCCCGCGTCTGCTGGCGCTGGCGGTGGCCGCCCTGGCGGCGCTGCTGATGCTGGGCATTGCCAGCCTTGCTGTGCTGCAGGGCGCCGACCTGCCCTTGCGTATGACGCAGGCCGGCCTGGTGGGCAGCGGCTTCTTCGTCATCAGCCTGCTGGCCAGCGAGATGGCCAGCCGTCTGGCGCGCGAGGAGCGGGCGGCGCGCGGCAGCATGGCCTTCGCGCGCCAGCAGGCGCAGCTGAACCGGCTGGTGATCGAGGAGATGCAGGAGGGCGTTATGGTGCTGGACCGGCGCGGCCATGTGCGCGCCGCCAACCCGGCCGCCCGCGAACTGCTGGCGGAAGGCGAGCAGCCGGTCCGCACGGCGCCGTTCCAGTTGCGCGGTGTGCCGGCCTGGCAGCCGCTGGTGGCGGCGGTGGAGCAGGCCTTCACCGCGGGTAGCTGGCCGGTGGCCGGGCGCGATGTGGCCCTACAGTTCACCGGCGGCCTGCAGCGCTCGCTGCGCCTGCGCATGCGATTCACGCGGCGGCGCGAATCGCACACGATCGAGGACCTGTGCGTGCTCTTCATCGAGGACAACCGCCTGGTGCTGGCGCGCAGCCAGCAGGAGAAGTTGGCTGCGATGGGCCGCGTCTCGGCCGGCATTGCCCACGAGATCCGCAACCCGCTGGCCGCCATAGCCCAGGCCAATGCCCTGCTGTCGGAAGACAGCACCGAACCGCGCGCCCAGCAGCTGACGCGCATGGTGGCCAACAATGTGCAGCGGCTCAAGCGCATCGTCGACGATGTGCTGGAGGTGGCGCCCGGCGCGGCGCAGGAGGCCGTGCCTCTGGACGCCAGCAGCCTGGTGGCCGAGACCTGCCTCGACTGGGCCCGCACCAACGAGCTCGCGCCAGGCCCCGCCGACCCGCTGGCCTGCCACCTGCCGCTGCAGCCGCTGGTGATCAGCTTCGACCCCGAGCACCTGCGCCGCGTGCTGGTCAATCTGCTCGACAACGCGCTGCGCCACGCCGAGCCGGGGCCGGCCTGCGTGCAGGTGAAGCTGGAGTCGCAAGACGATCAATGGGCCGCGTTGACCGTCTTCAGCGCCGGTGCGCCGATCCCTCCCGAGGTCGAGCGTCATCTGTTCGAGCCCTTCTTCTCTACCCGCAGCCGGGGCTCCGGCCTGGGGCTCTATATTTGTCGTGAATTGTGCGAGCGCTACGGCGCGCGCATCGCCTATCGCCGCCGTGCTGATGCCTCCCAGCCCGGCAATGAATTTACTCTGCGGCTGCGCCGCTTCTCAGCACCCCATCAATGACCACTGCGCCAAGCTTCAGCCTCCTGGTCGTCGACGACGAGCCAGACCTGCGCACGCTCTACGAGTTGACCTTGCTTCGCGAGGGCTATGAGCTGGAGACGGCGGGCACGGTCGCCGAGGCACTGGCACGCTTGCGCAAGCGCCGCTACAGCGCCGTCATCACCGACATGCGCCTGCCCGACGGCAGCGGCCTGGACCTGCTGGCCTGGCTGGAGAGCGAGGGCCGCAGCGAGAAGGCGCTGGTGATCACCGCCTTCGGTTCGGCCGAGAACGCGGTCGAGGCGCTGAAGGCCGGCGCCTACGACTACCTGACCAAGCCGGTCGACCTGCGCCAGTTTCGCCTGGTGGTGGCTTCGGCGCTGGGGCGGCTGCCGCCGACTGTGCCCTCCGTGGTGCCGGCGCAGTTGCCGGTCGAAGTCGCCGAGAAGCCAGCCAAGGCGGCGACTGTCGTGCCGCCGCGTGCGGCCGCACCGGCCCCCGTCGCGCCCGCCACGGCCCTGTCCCGCCTGGCCGGCGAGTCCGCCGCGATGCAGCAGGTGCGCTCGCTGATCGACAAGGTGGCGCGCAGCATGGCGCCAGTGCTCCTGCAGGGCGAGTCGGGCACCGGCAAGGAGCTGGTGGCCCGCGCTGTCCACGATACCAGCGTGCGCGCGCGTCAGCGCTTCGTGGCGGTGAACTGCGGCGCCATCCCCGAGCAACTGCTGGAGGCTGAGTTCTTCGGCTACCGCAAGGGCGCCTTCACCGGTGCCAACGAGGATCGCGAGGGCTTTTTCCAGGCGGCCGATGGCGGCACACTGTTCCTCGACGAGATTGGCGATCTGCCGCTGGCGATGCAGAGCAAGCTGCTGCGCTCCATCCAGGAGCGCGCGGTGCGGCCGGTCGGCGCGGTGGCGGAGGCGCCGGTGAATGTGCGCATCCTGAGCGCGACCCACAAGGATCTGGGTGCCGAGGTGACGGCTGGCCGCTTCCGCCAGGATCTGTTCTACCGCCTCAACGTGATCCAAATCCGTGTGCCGCCGCTGCGCGAGCGCATCGAGGACGTGCCGCTGATCAGCGAGCGGGTGCTGGAGCGGATTGCCCGCGATGCCGGCGTGTTACCGGTGCCGCGCCTTACCGCTGCCGCACGCGCGCAGTTGGCGCGTTATGCCTTCCCCGGCAATGTGCGTGAGCTGGAGAACCTGCTACACCGGGCACTGGCCCTGTCCGGCGGCGAGTTCATCGATGCCGACGATCTGGGCCTGCCCGAATCGCTGCTGGACGACACGCAGCTTGGTGGCCTGGACGCACAGGATGAGCTGGTGGTCCCGCTACCGGGCAAGCCCGAGACCGACCTGCCGCGAGACCTGGCCCTTTACCTGGACGAGGTGGAGCGCGACATCCTGCTGCGCGCGCTGGAGCGCTGCCGCTTCAATCGCACCGCCGCGGGCGCCAGCCTGGGCCTGTCGCTGCGGCAGATCCGCTACCGCATGGCGCGGCTGGGCATCACGGCCGGGGAGGGCTGAGCCATGAGCTTCACCTTTGGAGCCCATGACAACGCGCTGATCTGCGGCTTCGTGCTGGCACCGGGGCGCCCCGGGCGGGCGATCGGTCTGGCCGAGGCGCTGACTTGGCTGAGCGCCGATCCTGCGCAGACGGCGGGCGAATTCATTTGGCTGCATTTCAACCTGGCCGACACCTCATCCGAGAAGTGGAAGCAGTCCCATCTGGCGCTGCCGCCGGAGTTCTTCGAGGCGCTGCGTGCCGGCTCGCGCTCGACCCGCATTGAGGACGCGTCGGACAACCTGATCGCCGTCGTCAACGACGTGGCCTTCGAGTTCTCCTTTGACCCGTCCGAGATCGCCAGCCTGTGGATGAACGTCAGCGAGCGGGTGGCTGTCAGCGCGCGCCTGCATCCGCTGCGCTCGATCGACCGGCTGCGTCAGGCGGTCAAGGACGGTGCGCCGTTCGGCTCCACCGTCGAGCTGCTCAACCATCTGATGGACGACCAGGGCGATGTGCTTGTGCGCATCGTGCGCGACGCCACCCTGCAGGTCGACGGCATTGAAGACAGCCTGCTCGGTGGCAAGCTGCAGCACAAGCGTGCCGACCTCGGCAAGCTGCGCCGCGTGCTGGTGCGCCTGCAGCGCCTGCTCGCGCCCGAGCCTGGCGCGCTGTTTCGTCTGCTGCGCCAGCCACCGCCCTGGATCGCGGCGCATGACCTGGACGAACTGCGTCAGTCGACGGAGGAATTCTCGCTGGTGCTGCGCGACTTGGCAGCGCTGCAGGAGCGCATCAAGCTGCTGCAGGAAGAGATGGTCGCCCAGGTGGGCGAACAGACCAATCGCAGTGTCTTCACCTTGACCGTGGTGACCGTGCTGGCCCTGCCCATCAACATCATCGCCGGCCTGCTGGGCATGAATGTCGGCGGCATCCCGCTGGCCGAGAACACCCACGGCTTCTTGATCATCGCGTTGATCGTGCTGACCTTCACCGTCGTTGCGGGCTGGATCGCCTTTCGCAACAAGGATTGAGATCGCTCAGGCTTTGGCGGCCAAGCCCTGCAGCAGTTTGTCGTGAATGCCACCGAAGCCGCCATTGCTCATGCAAAGCAGATGGTCGCCGGGTTTGGCCACCTTGACGATGGCCGCGACCAGCGCGTCGACATCGGCCCCGACGATCGCCTGTGCGCCCATCGGGGCCAGCGTTTCCTTTGCGTCCCAGCTCAGGCCACCCTGGTTGCAGAAGGCCAGGTCGGCTTCTTCCAGGGCCCAGGGCAGCTGTGCCTTCATCGTGCCCAGCTTCATGGTGTTGGAGCGCGGCTCGAAGATGGCGATGATGCGCTCGGCCGGCGCGATGCGGCGGCGCAGGCCGCCGACCGTGGTGCGGATGGCGGTGGGATGGTGGGCGAAGTCGTCGTAGACCTTGATGCCGTTCACCTCGCCGCGCAACTCCATGCGGCGGCGCACGTTCTTGAACTCGGCCAGTGCCGCGGCCGATTGCTCCGGCGTCACACCCACATGCTCGGCGGCGGCGATCGCGGCCAGCGCGTTGAGCTGGTTGTGCTCGCCGATCAGGCCCCATTCGATGCGGGCGACCTTGAGACTGCCGCGCAGCACATCGAAAGCCTGCGGCTCGCCGCGGGCGCGCAGGGCGCCGGGTTCTTCCTTGCGGGCGCCGAAGCGTTGCAGCTCGCTCCAGCAGCCGCGGGCCAGCACCCGCTGCAAGGCCTCCTCGCGCGCATTGACGACGATGCGGCCGCTGGCGGGTATGGTTCGGACGAGGTGGTGGAACTGGGTCTCGATCGCGGCCAGGTCGGCAAAGATGTCGGCGTGGTCGAATTCGAGGTTATTGAGGATGGCGGTGCGTGGACGGTAGTGGACGAACTTGCTGCGCTTGTCGAAGAAGGCGGTGTCGTACTCGTCCGCTTCGATGACAAAGGTCTTGCCGCTGCCCAGCCGTGCCGAGACGGTGAAGTTCTGCGGCACGCCCCCAACCAGGAAGCCCGGTTGCAGACCCGCGTGCTCCAGGATCCAGGCCAGCATCGAGGTGGTGCCGGTCTTGCCGTGCGTGCCGGCGACGGCCAGGACGTGGCGGCCCTGCAGCACATGGTCGGCCAGCCACTGCGGGCCGCTGGTGTAAGGCAGGCCGGCGTCGAGGATGGCTTCCATCAACTCGTTGCCGCGCGAGACGACATTGCCGACGACGAAGAGATCCGGCTTCAAGTCCAGCTGATCAGCGCCGAAACCCTGGATCAACTCGATGTCCAGCGCCTGCAACTGCTCGCTCATCGGCGGGTAGACATTGGCATCGCAGCCGGTGACCTTGTGGCCGGCCTCGCGGGCCAGCGCGGCCAGACCGCCCATGAAGGTGCCGCAGATGCCGAGGATGTGGATGTGCATAGAAGATCAGAACCAGGAAGAGAGATAGGGCTGAACGTCGACGAGGGACTTCAGCACCAGACATTGAGGCGCAATCGCCGGGTCGGGCTGCTTCAGGTCGGGCACCAGTACCACGCCCATGCCCGCGGTCAGTGCGCCCCGGGCGCCGACGCTGGAATCCTCGAACACCAGGGCACTAGCAGGATCAATGCCCAGGCTGGCGGCGGCCAGCTCGAACAGGTCTGGGTGGGGCTTGCCGCGCGCCACCTGATCGCCCCCGTGGATGGGCCCAAAAAACTCGATGACGCCCGCGGCCGCAAGCCGGCGCAGCACCTCGGCATGGCGGGTCGAGGAGGCGAGGGCGCAGGGCACGCCCCGGGTCTTCAGCGCCTGCAGCAGGCTCAGGGAGCCGGGCTTCAGTTGGAACGGGGCGAGGGTCGCGTCAACAGCCTCGTACATCGCCTCGGCCGCCTCACGGGAGCCGAACTTGTCGGCCAACAGCATCAGGCTGTCTTGCCGGTTGCGGCCGACGGTCAGCAGATAGTCCGCCTCAGTCAACGGTGTGCCCGCCTGGTTTGACAGGCGCAGCCAGGCATCGCGGATCGGCCGCTCGGAGTCGAGGAGCAGGCCGTCCATGTCGAAGACGGCCGCTGAGAAGCGGCGACCGTTGAACATCGATCAGCGCAGCGCGCTGCGGGCGGCGTCCAGCGTGGCGGCGATGTCCGCCTCGCTGTGCGCGGCGCTCACGAAGCCGGCCTCGTACAGGGCCGGTGCCAGGTAAACGCCGGCATCCAGCATTGCGTGAAAGAAGCGGTTGAAGCGCTCCTTGTCGGTCGTCATGACGGTCGTGTAGTTCTGCGGCAGCGGGTCCATGAGGAAGAAGCCGAACATGCCGCCCTGGCTGTCGGCGCTGAAGGGCACGCCGTTCTCCCTGGCCACCGCCGTCAGGCCGTCGACCAGGGTCCTGGTCCTGGCGGACAGGGCCTCGAAGAAGCCGGGCTTGCTGATCTCGCGCAGCGTGGCCAGGCCACAGGCGGTGGCGACCGGGTTGCCCGAGAGCGTCCCGGCCTGGTAAACGCCGCCCAGCGGGGCCAGGTGTTTCATGATCTCTCGGCTGGCGCCAAAGGCGGCCAGCGGCATGCCGCCGCCGATCACCTTGCCGAACACCGACACATCCGGCTTGAAGCCGGGGATCAGCGTCGCGTAATGGCCCTGGGCCGAGTGCAGGCCGACGCGGAAGCCGGTCATCACCTCGTCCAACACCAGCAGCGCACCGTACTGTGTGCACAGCTCGCGCAGGCGCAGCATGAACGGCACCGAGGCGCGCACAAAGTTCATATTGCCGGCGATCGGCTCGATGATCACGCAGGCCAGTTCACGGCCGTGCAGCTGGAAGGCCTCTTCCAGCTGCGCGACGTTGTTGTACTCCAGTACCAAGGTGTGCTGGGCGACCTCGGCGGGCACGCCGGCACTGGTCGGGTGGCCGAAGGTGGCAAGACCCGACCCCGCCTTGACCAGCAGCGCATCGGTATGGCCGTGGTAGCAGCCCTCGAACTTGATGAACTTGCTGCGGCCGGTGGCGCCGCGCGCCAGGCGGATCGCGCTCATCGTCGCCTCGGTGCCCGAGGACACCAGGCGCACCTGCTCCATGCTGGGCACGAGTTTGAGGATCTCCTCGGCCAGCTCGATCTCGCGCTCGGTCGGCGCGCCAAAGCTGAAGCCCTCGCGGGCCGCGCTGATCACCGCCTCCAGCACGGCCGGGTGACCGTGGCCGAGGATCATCGGACCCCAGGAGCCGATGTAGTCGATATATCGCTTGCCATCGGCGTCATAGATATAGGCGCCGTCGCCGCGCTTGATGAACCGCGGCGTGCCGCCGACAGCACGGAAGGCGCGCACTGGCGAATTGACGCCGCCAGGAATGACACGCTGGGCACGTTCGAACAGGATTTGGTTTTCAGACATACGGGGCAGGGGCCAACTGATTGATTAATGCATGCGGCGCGGCGGGCGGGCCGGCGGCGCGTCGTCCGGGCTCGCGGCGGGTGCTTCCTCGCCAGCCAGCATGTCGCCGACGCCGCCTTCCTCGTCCTCGCCGTCCACCGGCATGGCCCAGAAGAAGCGGTCGGGCAGCACATTGCCCATGCCGGGGCGGAAGCCCGCGTCCAGGGCCTGGTCCAAGAAGGACAGCGCCTCGCCGACGGCGGTGTGGATCTCGGCGCCAACCGACAGCAGAGCAGCCAGGGCGGCCGAGAGCGTGTCGCCCGCGCCGATGAAGCTCACCTCGAAGCGCTCGAACTTCTCGCCGGTGATCGGGCCCTGCGATGTGGCCAGGACGTTGTCGACGAACTGGTTGGGCAGGCTGATGCCGGTCACCAGCACGTGGGCAGCACCGGCCTGGGCTGCGGCCACGGCCAGCTCTCGCGGCGAAGCGGGACGGTCGTTGTCCCAGTCGGGCAGCAAGAAATCGGTCAGGGTCTTGTGGTTGCCGACCAGCACATGGGTCTGCGGCAGGATCAGCTCGCGGAAGGAGTCCAGATAGCTCTGCTGCTGCTCTTCATCGAGCCAGGTCACGCTGGGCAGATAGGCCACCAGCGGAATGTCCGGGTAGTCGCTCAGCACCTCGGCGACGGCACTGACGCCCTCGGCGCTGCCCAGGAAGCCGACTTTCCAGGCGGTGATCGGCACATCTTCCAGGATGTGGCGGGCCTGCTCGGCAATGGTGTCAGCGTCGAGCGCGTGCTGCTCGAAGATCTCGGCGGTGTCGCGCAACACGATGGCAGTGACGACCGGCAGGCAGTGCGCGCCCATGGCGGCGATCGTAGCCACATCGCTGGCGATGCCGCTGGCGCCGCTGGCCTCGCTGGCGTTGAAGCTCATCACGCAGGCCGGTGGCGGTGCGTCTTCTTCTTGCAGCATCGGTGCCGGCTCGGCGGGGAGTTTGTCGGTTCTGCTCATCATCGGTGCGGCGCTTGGGTCAAGTTGCTTCGGCTGGCCGCGGGCGGCGGGCCACCACCATGGATCAGGGCCGGGGAAAGTGTGAACAAAGCCCGTCTTGGCTGTTGTGTCCGTGCGTATTCCCTCGTGCCGCCGGCGCCATGGGCGTGGCTACAATCTTTGCATTGTAGTTATCAATGGCCTATTCACTGTGACCACCGCGACCGACCCAAGTACCTGGATGTGCCTGATCTGTGGATGGATTTACGACGAGGTCACGGGCGACCCCGAGCATGGCATCGCGCCCGGTACCCTGTGGGCTGATGTGAACATGAACTGGACCTGCCCCGAATGTGGCGCTCGCAAGGAAGACTTCGAGATGGTTCGGATTTGATGCTGCGGTCTTGACGGGCCGCATGCTCGTCGGCCGACCGTGAGGAGATACAGCTTGGACGTGCAAGTTCCTGAAGGCGGCGTAGTGGTCGCCACCAAGGTGCTGGTCATCGATGACAGCAACACCATCCGCCGCAGCGCCGAGATCTTCCTCAAGCAGGGAGGTCACGAGGTCGTGCTGGCCGAGGATGGCTTCGATGCGCTCGCCAAGCTGAGCGACTACCAGCCCGATCTGGTCTTTTGCGACATCCTGATGCCGCGCCTGGACGGCTACCAGACCTGCGCCATCATCAAACGCAACCCGCAGTTTGCTGGTGTGCCGGTGATCATGCTCTCGAGCAAGGATGGTCTGTTTGACAAGGCCCGTGGCCGCATGGTCGGCTCGCAGGACTACCTCACCAAGCCCTTCACCAAAGACCAATTGCTGCAGGCCGTGCAAGAGCACCGGCGTGTCGCTTGATCGAGCAGCGCGAGTTCCCATGACCATTCAA
>Ga0187843_10001830_pt1 | contig 13252 bp, 11 predicted proteins | sample SpaLakP09_SKY_43_FD_134516 | JGI IMG/M metagenome (GOLD analysis project Ga0187843, IMG submission 134516) | Oligotrophic lake water microbial communities from Sparkling Lake, Wisconsin, USA - SP09_SKY_43 | ecosystem: Environmental > Aquatic > Freshwater > Lake | place: USA: Sparkling Lake... | reverse complement strand
TGGACGCTGGTTTAACTGCACAAGTCAGTTTTGCGCAACTCGCTTTGCAGGACATCCCGCCAGAGTCTCGGCAATATCCTTTAGTGCTTTGTCATGCGGTGTTGGAGTGGCTGGCTGATCCTGTGGCGGCAATCGCCAAGTTGTGGGCTTTAACCGCACCCGGCGGTACTTTGTCATTGATGTTTTACAACGTTGATGCAAAACGGTTTTCGAATATTCTCTACGGCAATTTTAGCTATGTGTTGCGAGATTTAGTGTACAAGAAAAAAGTCAGTTTAAGCCCGCAAAACCCGCTAGATCCGCAACAAGTGCTGCAATGGTGTTCGACGCAAGGATTTACGCTCATCAGCAAAACCGGTGTGCGTTGTTTCCATGATTATCTGCGTGACCGTGATGCGCAAGAAACCGAATTTGATAAATTGCTCGAAGTGGAATTACGCTACAACCGCACCGAACCCTACGCATCACTTGGACGTTATCAGCATTTATTACTACGCCGGCCGTTTGAATAGGCGCAAAGATGCGCCGTTGGCATCATCTGATTGTTCAGGGATTAACCCTCAGGTGTTAGTTGCAATTGCGGATAGGTGAGATGTCAGGTTTGTGCCAATTGCTGACATTGCAGTTTTTCACAACGAACGTCTGCTTTCGGATGCAGAGCGGAATTCACTGAAAAAGCCTTCCTCATTTTGTGTGTTTTTTGAGCTTTATTTTCGAGAGCTTTGCATCTATACCAAGTGACTTCACCCTGTGGTTTCTCAAAAAATCGGGAGGTCATCATGGAAAAACGTGTTGCATGGAATAAGGGCCGGATCATCGGTCAGAAGGCTCCATTGAAGCAGCAAGAGATCTGGGCTATTCGAACCAGGCTTGAAATTGCAAAGAACACTCGTGAATTGGCTTTACTGAATTTAGCGATAGATTCCAAGTTACGCGGTTGCGACTTGGTATCGCTCAAGGTGTCTGATGTGATGCGATCAGGCGAGGTCTTGGCCAGAACCAGTATCGTGCAGCATAAAACTGGCACCCCAGTCCAATTCGAGCTCACACCTCAGACACGTAAAACCGTCAAAGCATGGGTCGAATTGAAAACGTTGAAGTTCGATGATTTTCTATTCCCATCCCGAAAACAAAGTATTCCACACATGACGACCCGTGCTTATGATCGAATTGTCCATAAATGGGTCGAGTCGATCGGACTAGATTCAAGTCTCTATGGCACGCACTCCATGCGCAGAACCAAAGTATCTATCCTCTACAAACGCGATAAAAATATCCGTGCAATTCAGCTATTGCTTGGTCACAAGAAAATCGAAAGTACGGTGCGGTACTTGGGAATTGACGTTCAGGATGCGCTTGAGGCATCAGAAAACTTAGATATCTGAGGTGATGGCAATGAAACAAACCGAAAAAAAGGAAGTAATCAATTTTATCCAAACGACACTGGCAGATGGCCACGCCAAGACCGGAACGCAATTAATGGAGTTGTTTGCGAAGCATGCTGGATTGCAGGAGTACAATCGTAAAAATCTAAAGCAGGTTTTTCATCGAGTAAGTTTGAGTCTTGCGGATGAGGGCAAGATAGTTGTCACCCGGCAACCAGGTACCGCTCCGTTGTTATTTTCAATCCCTACAGATAATGCCCTGCAGGACCAGCAAGCTGCGCCAGAAATCCCACCACCAACGCCTGAACCGAATGCCATCATCACTCAAAAGCTAGAGCAGCTGATTGACCAAGAGGCCATGCTGGCTGGCAGAGAAAATGGCCTGCAAATTTTATTAGAGTTATCGCCTCGGAAGAAAAGCTATATTCGTGAAGAATTGAGGAAGCTACGTTACGAGCGTTTGGCACTTCAATCTTGTAGGCAAGTGCTTAGTGAGTTTGGCTTCAGGAATTAGGTAAATTGTCGGGAAATTAACGCGGCAAAATTGAATCATTTTGCCGTTTCAAAAATAATTTAGGACAACAAGGATCGCTGCTTTGCCTTATTTGTGGACATTCGTTTTTTCGTGAGCTCTGAGATTCTCTTCCAAATTAGTTGGCTAAATTCAGTTGGCCACCGCCCCCAATTGAAGTCAACGTTGAGCAGGTGTTGTAGTTCACAAACCAGTGCCAACTGACTGGATCAGATTCAGTTTCTCGACTAACGCTAATTGCTAGCACGATCTATTCTTACGAAATTGAGCTTGATTTATCCTGATCGGCTTAACATGCTTGCAAGCGAAAAAACGAGCTTTGAATTTTTAGTCGTCGTGGCAAATGAATCAGGAATAGCTCAAGTGCATTTACGCGCGCAGGGTGAGGACTACGAGCCCTACTTTTTACCTACAGGCGTTAAAATTTCTCTGAGTTCTTCCGGTATGGGCATTGACTCAAAGGCACTGACGTTCGAACGCCCCGTATTGCCAAGTGGCAAACGATTAAACAGGTGACCAAAAGGTGTTAACAACAACCGATAGCTTTGGCCTGCCAGTTCGCGACAATCTGCGGTGCAAAGGGCCAACCAGAGCATCTGTAAATGCACCTGCAAATGACACAAAACGTCTTGCTGACCAAGAATGTGGGCGTACTCTAGGTACGTAAAACTGCTCTGATAGTCCTTTGACTTGCACGCTTGGTCGGCCAACGCCAGGTATTCAGAATAGGCAAGCTGTACTTTGGGCTCCATAAAGTATCCTTGACAATAAAAGGGCAGTTTCAGTGCTTGAGTTATGATAGATTCAATGCTTAAAGTAACTTTAGAGTTGGTGAAAGGCAATGAAAATTGGTGAACTGGCGGCGCTGACCAAATGTGAAACGGAAACCATCCGATTTTATGAAAAACAGGGATTGTTAGCCGCTCCGGCAAGAACCGCCTCCGGATATCGAACCTATCAGCAGCGCCATCTCGAAGATTTACAATTTATCCGGCATTGCCGGGCCTTTAATATGAGTCTGTCGTTGGTCCGGCAACTCCTGAAGTTTCGTGAAGATCCCAGCCAACCCTGCGGGCAGGTCAATACGCTGATCGATGAGCAATTGGGAAATTTAGACACGCAATTAACCCAACTTCATCAATTAAAAGCGGATTTACAAGCATTACGGGCGCTTTGCCAGGATGACCATCAGGTTAAAGACTGTGAGATCCTGAAAAATCTGGTGCATCCATGTACCAGTGATTGTGTACAACATCGGTGAAAAAACTGTTGACCTTAAAGTGGCTTTATAGTTTTTAATAGAGATATCTTGTTCAAAGTGAGGCCACCATGTCAGATTACCAATGTAAAGCTCAGGTGCAAGTCTCTGAAAATGCTCAGTTGCCTGAGTGTTCTGCATCAGATTTGCACCACAAAACCCGTTACCACATTCGCAAGATGGACTGTCCCTCAGAAGAAAATCTGATCCGGATGGCGCTTGGCGCGTTGCCACAGGTGCTACAGTTGCAATTTTTCCTGCAAGACCGGCAGCTTGATGTAGTGCATCAAGGCGGTACGGAGGCCATCACCCAACGTCTGGAATCATTAAATTTAGGAGCAGTACTGCAAAGCTCAGCGCCTTTTCAAGCCGACCCAACTGCGTCAGCTGATAACAGCAAAGCCGATGCCGACGAACGTAAGCTATTGCAGCGATTGTTGGCAATTAATGCCGTGATGTTCGTCACAGAACTTATTGTCGGAGTCTGGGCACAATCCACCGGCCTTATTGCCGACTCGTTAGATATGCTGGCCGATGCCGCCGTCTACAGTGTTGCCTTGTTGGCTGTTGGCCTCAGCGCCGCCAAAAAAGTCAGGGCTGCCCATCTTTCAGGTTGGTTGCAGGCGTTGCTTGCAGCCGGTGTGTTGTTCGAAGTAGCACGACGGTTTTGGGCTGGCACTGAACCCATGTCGACGCTGATGATTGTGATGGCGAGTGTGGCACTTATAGCGAACACTTTATGTCTTTATCTCATCTCACAGTCACGCAGTGACGGTGCGCATATGAAAGCGACTAAAATATTCTCGACCAATGATGTTCTGGCGAACATCGGGGTGATTGTTGCCGGTGGCTTAGTCGCCTGGACGGGATCGGGCTATCCGGATTTAGTAATTGGCGGTATCATTGGGATAATTGTCCTTGATGGTGCAAGACGTATATTAGCGCTACGCGCTTAACATAAAGGTTTGCTGTGTCTAAATATTCCCGATGGATATTGTGGTTTATGTTTACGATTATGCTTAATCATGCTTTTGTAGCATGTGACAGCATCGTCGTGCATTTGCCTACAGAACATCATAATCTGATTTCTTTCGGGGATAATGCTGCGCACCAACACAATGAACATCAAACGTCCCACGCCAATGAAGCCGTCAATGATGTTGACGACCCACATGAGCCTCATGCACATGTGCTGTGTTTTGTCGCTTATATGACAAGCGCATCGGCAGAGTCCGTTGTTCAGACCATCGTCCCGTTTTCCCATGCTGAAGCCTTCAGCATGACGTATGCCCCTGCAGTGCCCCCGCCAAATGTCTGAGATCATCGTTTTTAGTTAATAACTTGATTTTACATTTGATGGAGAATTTCTATGTCTCGCCCTTATTGCAAAGGCGCTGTTGCCTTGGCATTGCTGTGTGTCGCATCTTTTTCGGTGACGGCGCAAGAGCTTGCGATCACTACAGCGTTAGAAAGAACGTTAACGAGCAGTCCACAACTGCAACTTTATCCCTATCAGCTTCGGATTGATGAAGCGAAAACCTTACAGGCTGGTCTTAAACCAAACCCTGAGCTTGGTGTTTCTGTGGAGAACGTCCTTGGAAATGGCAGCCTCAGTGGCGTTAAAAGCGCAGAGCTCACGCTGACATTGAGTCAGCTTATTGAACTCGGCGACAAGCGTCAGCGCCGCCTGGAGAGCGCAAGTGCAGGTAAAGCACTGACACAGGCCCAATACGAACTCGACCGGGTGGATGTTCTGGCCAAAACCATGACCGACTATTTGGATGTGTTGGAATTGCAAACGGTACGCAGCTGGACCGCTGAACGCCTGGTGATGGAGCAAAACGCACTGCAGGTTGCGACAGAGCGGTCACGGGCAGGACTGGTCACTGACGCTGATGTATTGCGGCTGAAAAGTCGGGTGCTCAAAAGCCAGATGGATTTAAAAGCGCTCAAAGCCGAACTGCAGGTTGCAGTACGCCAGTTAGCCGCCAATTGGTCCAATGAACCGGATTTCGATACGGTGCAGGGGCAGTTGGCAGTGTTGCCGATGCTGCCATCGCTCAATGAGATGCTGGCAGCGCTTGATAGCTCGCCACAACTTGGGTTCTATCTGACACAGGAGCGTTTGGCGGGCACGCTGCAAAATCTGGCGATCGCCAATGGCCAAACCGATCTTACGGTCGGGGCTGGGGTGCGCCGTAACGAGCAGCTGAATGAGAATGCGTTTGTGCTCAGTGTCAGCATGCCTTTGGCACTTTCAAACCCTAATGCCGGTGAGATTGAGGCAGCGAGGGTGACTTCAGAGCGATCGGCGCATCAGTTAAAGCTCAGTCGTCAGCAATTGCAGCTCTCAACGGGCCGGTTATATCAGCAATTAACCCTGCTTTCAGAGCAAATTCATGATCAGCAACAGGCCATTCTTCCGGCGGCGGAGTCGGTGGTGCAAAGCACACTTAAAGGGTATGAGACCGGCATCTTTGATATGACGGATTTGCTCTCTGCCCATGAAGATTTGCTTAGCGCCAAACGCAACATGATTGACGCTCAGGCCCAGTTTCACCGTCAGTTAGTCGAACTCGAACGTCTGGTGGGAATGCCTTTAGTGGTCAACGGACCCGCTGCATTACCATCCCGCATGAAGGAATAACAATATGATGAATTACATCCGTTTTATATCAACGGCTTTACTATTGACGGCATTCACAGGGTTTTGTGGCCCGTTACAAGCCAGCGAAGAGCATGATCATGCTGACGAACACGCGCAAACCGAAGAGAAAAAAGGCCCCAATGGCGGGCATTTACTAGAAAAAGGCTCGCTGACGCTGGAAGTTGTGCTCAGTGAAAACGGCGGCAAACCAGAGTTTCGTTTGTTTGCATCTGATAATGGAGAGCCTCTGGCTCCCGAGACTTATCAGGCCGGACTGACACTGGAGCGTCTGGGAGGTCGTCGGGATGTGCTGACTTTGCGCCCACGTGGTGACATGTTGGTCAGTCAGGAGCCGGTCGCAGAGCCGCATTCATTTGAAGTGGAAGTTGCATTCAGTGCCAAAGGTCAAAATCATACCTGGCACTTTGAGTCCTACGAGGGACGCACCGAACTTGAAGCGGATGTGGCAAAAGAATCCGGTTTAATCAGCGAGCCTGTGACTTCAGGTCGTATTCGCACTCAGGCGCATTTGTTTGGTGTGGTATCGGTGATCCCTGAGCAGCAAAGCAGGCTCAGTGCGGTCTATCCGGGCGTCGTGCAAAGTGTGGCGGTGCGGATTGGCGACAAGGTCAAAGCAGGTCAGGTTGTGGCCACGGTACAAAACGCAGCGACATTAAAAAATTACAGCATTAAGGCGTTGTCGGACGGTGAAGTTACTAACCGGTTTGTGAATCCCGGAGAAAAGGTATCGGACCAGGCGTTAGTGGAGATCAGTGATTTATCCACCGTGTATGTCGAAATGTCGGCCTTTCCGGGGGATACCGCCAAAATGGCGCGGGGCAATCCGGTGGTCGTGCGTGATGTTCATGGTGAAGAGCAAACTTCCAGCCAGATTGAATATATTGCGCCACAAATGACCGGTGGCCATATCGCCAGAGCCCGTGCAGTTGTGCGTAATGACAACGGGTACTGGCGTCCGGGTATGCACGTGAAAGCCGATGTGGAAGTGGCCTCGGTGGAAGCGCGCCAAATCGTGAAGAAATCAGCCCTGCAGGAATTTAACGGTGAGACCGTTGTGTTCATCCGGGTTGGTGATATTTATGAAGTGCGAATGCCGGAATTTGGTGCCAGTGACGACAGCTTTATCGAGGTGTTGTCAGGTCTGGAAGAACAAGTTGAGGTAGTCACCCAGAATAGTTTTTTAATCAAAGCCGACATCCTGAAGTCTGGCGCCAGCCATGAACACTAGGAGCCAACCATGATCCAGAATATATTGCGACTATCGCTCAGTCGCCCGTGGATGATGATGGTCTTCGGACTGCTGATCCTCGGCGTGGGCGTTTGGCAGACAGTACGACTGCCGGTTGATGCGGTTCCCGACATTACCAATGTGCAGATCCAAATCAATACGGCTGCGCCTGGTTATTCCCCGCTTGAATCTGAGCAGCGCATCACCTATCCGGTCGAAACCGCGATGGCGGGTCTGCCACAGCTGGAATACACCCGCTCGTTATCCCGCTATGGTTTGTCTCAGGTGACCGTCGTCTTTGAAGAAGGCACCGATATTTATTGGGCCAGACAGCAAGTGGCCGAGCGGTTACAGATGGCCCGTCAGGATATTCCACCAGGTATTGAGCCGGAAATGGGGCCTATTGTCTCGGGGCTTGGCGAGATTTTTTCCTATACCGTTAAAGCCACCGGCGAGGCACTGAATGCAGATGGCAAGCCTTATACCGCTGAAGATCTGCGGACCATTCAGGATTGGGTGATAAAACCCCAGCTGCTGAAAGTCAAAGGCGTGACGGAAATCAATACTATTGGTGGTTTTGTCCGCGAATATCAGGTGGCCCCTGATCTGGTCAAATTGCTGGCGTTTAAGTTGACGCTGGATGATCTTGCCGATGCCTTAGAGCGCAACAATGCCAATATCGGTGCAGGCTACATTGAACGCAATGGGGAACAATGGTTGATCCGCTCACCAGGTCAGCTGCAATCCATTGCCGAGATTGAAGAGCTGGTCGTGACAAAACGCGATGATGCCCCGGTCCGGGTCAAAGACGTCGCGCAGGTGGCTATCGGCAAACAGCTTCGCACCGGCGCTGCGACGCAGGACGGACAGGAAGTGGTCCTTGGCACGGTGATGATGTTGCTTGGCCAAAACAGCCGAACCGTGTCACAGGATGTTGCCCAGAAGCTTGCAGATATTAATCAGCGGTTACCCAAAGGCGTGCAAACGGAAATCAGCTACAACCGGGAAGTGTTGGTTGATAAAACCATCGATACGGTGAAGCGCAATCTGTTTGAAGGCGCGGTGCTGGTGATTGTCGTGCTGTTTTTATTTTTGGGTAACATCCGCGCCGCTATTATCACGGCACTGGTGATCCCCTTGAGTATGCTGTTTGCTATCTCTGGCATGGCAGCTAATAAAATGAGCGGTAATCTGATGAGTCTTGGCGCGATTGACTTTGGCCTGATTGTCGATGGTGCGGTGATCGTGGTTGAAAACTGTCTTCGCCGCTTAGGCATGGCCCAGCATCATCATGGCCGGTTACTGACGCTGTCTGAACGGCTGGAGATTGTCTATCACGCCACGAAAGAGGTGATCACGCCCGCAATGTTTGGTGTCTTTATCATCATGCTGGTGTATCTGCCGATTTTTGCGCTCAGTGGTGTCGAGGGCAAAATGTTCGAGCCAATGGCTTTCACGGTGATTGCGGCATTATTGGGAGCCATGATCCTGGCCCTGACCTTTGTGCCAGCGGCCATCGGTTTGTTTGTCAGTGGTCCTATCTCTGAGAAAGAAAACCGTCTGATGGTTGCCGTGCGTCGCACATACCATCCGATGCTGAAATTTGCATTGGGTCAGCCGTTGCTTGTTGCCATTACAGCCCTGCTTCTGGTCGGTGGCTCTGTGTGGCAGGCCTCCAGAATGGGCAGTGAGTTTTTACCCCAGCTCGATGAAGGGGATATTGCGATGCATGCCATGCGTATTCCCGGCACCGGCCTCGCGCAATCCGTTCAGATGCAATTGGCGCTGGAAGCAAAAATTGCACAGGTGCCTGAAGTGGAACGGGTATTTTCTAAAATTGGCACTCCGGAGATAGCGACCGATCCAATGCCACCGAATGTCGCAGATACCTTCATCATGCTCAAAGAGCGTAGCCAGTGGCCAGAGCCTTCGGACACCAAAGCGGATGTAGAGCGGCGTATCCGGGCAATCGTGGAAAAAGTCCCCGGCAACAATTACGAGTTCACGCAGCCTATTCAGATGCGCTTTAACGAGCTCATTGCCGGGGTCAGAGCGGATGTAGCCATTCGGATTTACGGTGATGATCTGGATGCACTGAATGCCGTCGGCGCGAAAGTGGCTGCTGTGCTTGCCGATGTACCTGGGGCGGTTGATGCCCGGATGGAACAAGCCAGTGGTTTACCGATGATTTCGATTGAGCCGGAGCGTGACCACCTGGCATTGGTGGGGATGGATGTCGCAATGATGCAGCAGGTGATCCAAACCGCCATAGGTGGCCGGGAACTGGGCCTGATGTATGAAGGCGACAGGCGCTTTAAATTATTGATGCGCTTACCGGAATCGCTGCGGGAAGATCCATCGGCACTGGCGCAAATCCCTGTGGCCTTGCCGGTTGACGATTCGGCAGAGCTGCGTTATGTCCCACTGGGTGAAATTGCGCGGATCAATGAAATTGTGGGTCCCAACCAAATCAACCGGGAAAGTGGCAAACGTAATGTGGTGGTCACCGCCAACGTTGATGGCCGGGATATCAGCAGTTTTATCCAGGATGTGCAAACGGTGATGGCCGATGTTGCCCTGCCTGATGGCTATTGGGTTGATTATGGTGGCACCTTTAAGCAACTGCAGTCCGCATCGGAACGACTATCCATTGTTGTGCCGTTGACGCTGCTGTTGATATTCGCCTTGCTCTATAGTGCATTAAACTCCTGGCGGGATTCATTGGTGGTGTTCAGTGGTGTGCCACTGGCATTGACCGGCGGTGTTTTTGCCTTAGTGCTGCGTGATATGCCGATGTCTATTTCTGCGGCCGTTGGCTTTATTGCGCTGTCGGGGATCGCTGTGCTGAACGGCATCGTGCTGGTGAGTTTTATTAAGCAGTTGCAGGAAGAAGGTCAGCGATGGCGTCAGGCGATTGAAAATGGCGCTTTATCCCGTTTAAGACCGGTACTGATGACGGCGTTGGTGGCAAGTCTTGGTTTTGTGCCTATGGCATTTAACACCGGGACCGGTGCGGAAATTCAGCGGCCACTGGCAACAGTGGTGATTGGCGGCATTATTTCGTCAACCTTGCTTACCCTGGTGGTATTGCCCGCGTTATGTCGGCTTATCCGGTCTAACAAGTAACCTAATGAACGCAGCGAAAGCTGCGTTTTATCCTCAAAGGAGGATGTATGCGTCTTATCAAACTGCTGTTGATAGTTACCACGGCTTTAGTGTTGTGCCCAAACATGGCCGAAGCGCACCCCATCACCCGGAAAGTCTCTCCTGCTGATGGCGACGTGTTTCCAACATGCCCAGATACGTTCTATGTCCGATTCACGCAAAAGCATAAGCTCAAGCAGTTTATGCTCTCTGATGCGAAAGGGACACTTATTGACGTCGGGTTTCGGCCAAGGACCACTACGAATTGGGAGCATCGTGTTCAGCTGCCTTGTTTACCGGCAGGCCAATATACGATTAGTTATATGGTAAAGGGTCGGGATTTACACGAGATAACCAATACAGTTGGCTTCACTGTGAAATGACGTTGTTTAAGAGCCCTCGAAACTCCACTGAGCATCGAGGGCTCTAAATGAAAGCGAAGATGTTCAGGGGAGCGTTTGCAGTCAATTGTTCCTTACATAGCTATCTGATTGTCAGTCTCCATTGATGGTGGTTTTTTTACATAAAAATGTCATTGCTCGGTTTACTGTAGTGGACAGCTAATTTTTTTGTGCTACATCGTTATAATCCGAACGCTTATAACTAGTAAAAAAAGAAAAAATCAATGTGCGCTTTTTTACGTTTAAACGATGTATTGAAGTCTCGAAATTTTCGAGAGCTCAGCTTTAGTTTTGGCAGGATTGTCTGCTTTCAGTGAGTTACCGGCATTGGTTTTTGAACAAATTAATCGTTTTGTCGTCTGCAACTCGCTCAAAGCACTATTTGGTTGTGTGCCAAAAGCGGACAAAAAAGCTTTAACTATGACTGAATTGTTGCTGTGACTTCTCATATCTGCTCGGACTGCTCGGAAATTAAGTTTTGCGCCCTCTAGAGACCTTAAACAGACAGGAGATTCCTGATAATCACATTTTCAGCGCATCTTAGACACTCCGCTAACGCCTTCGTAACTGTCATTCATCGGCCATTCAGTTATGTAGTGCTTTAAATAACCCATCTCGTATTGAAACCCATTGATTTCAATGTGTTTTTTGTATTCTTGCCCGGTGCTGCAACCCTTTTGCCAGATACAGAGCTGACTCAACCATTTTCCGAAATGGCATGTTATAGACAAACAAAAATAAATTTGTAAGGAAACTTATGAGCAATACCACCTTTAAAACCCTGTTACTCAATTTAATGGTCGTTTGTGGTTCAGCCAGTGCAGCTGATTGCAGTGATGTCGCAAAAGTTGTCGCCAAAAAGCTTCAAGATGCATATGTGATTGAAGCAACAGCCACAAAGTTATCTCAGTTATTGAATTCTGAAGATTTCCTTAGCAATTGTAGTCAACAAAAATCGGCTGAAAGTATCGCGGATTTTATGACTAAAGAACTCAACAAAATTGCCAACGATAAACATCTCTCTGTTACTTACGATCCGCAATGGGTAAAAGAGCTGAAAGAATACCGTGCATCTGACCAAGATAAAGCATTTGCCGACAAGCGCGTGCTGGAAACGCCAACAGATAATTATGGGTTTAAACAAGTTGAAATGCTCGAAGGTAATATCGGTTACGTAGATATAAGATCGTTCGCCGATAGCCATTTAGGCGGCGCTACCCTGGAAAGTGCCATGAAGTTTTTACAACATGCTGATGGCATTATTATTGATTTGCGCAACAATTTTGGTGGTAGCCCATTTATGGTCAATACATTGGCCAGCTACTTTTTTGATTTAGATACTGTTCATCTGTCGACCTTTGAAAGCCGTGAATCGGGCCAGTTAACACAAATTCAAGAATGGACTTCGCCTTATGTGCCGGGTCCACGGTTTAAAGACGCACCACTGTATATTCTGACCAGTAAAAATTCAGCATCGGCGGCAGAAGCCTTTAGCTATGCAATGAAAAATCTAGGTAGAGCAACGCTCGTTGGTGAAGTCACGGCAGGGGCTGCTCATGGCAGAAATGCTGACATAGTTAATGATGATTATATCCTCACCTTACCAACAACACGAAGTGTTGACCCAAGAACAAATGATAACTGGGAACGAATAGGTGTAAAACCTAATATGGAGACACCGTCTGATAATGCACTGAATGTTGCCTATGCGGATGTACTGAATACGTTGATTAAAAAAGGCTCGAACAACAGTAAACTGCATCAATGGGCTTATCCGCTCGCCAAAGCAAAATCAAGTCAGTATGTTGTTCATCCAGAAGATATCAACCGTATTGTAGGTTCGTATGGTGAACGCAGAATTTATCAGGAAAATGGCAAAGTATTTTATCAACACTCTGATGATCGTCCATTTGAAATTGAACTGGTGGATAAAGAAATAATTGTTTTTAAAGCATTTTCAAGCGCCAGGCTGCAGGCTGTCTATAAACACAACAAAGTAGTTGCTGTGAAGATGCTCTCAGCTGATGAAGATGCTCAAGAATTCAAAAGAACATTGTAATATATTGAGACCAGAACAAAAGTTGGCTTTGTGAGTGTTTCACAAAGCCAAATATTTTTAACCGATTACAGCAGCCTGACTTGTACAAGAAATTTCGTCGCAATTGCGCTTTAGTAATGCCTTCGCTGAGTGAGTTTGATCGTTTTGGCTAATTCGTTATTCGTGAAGGGGCCGGCACAGTTTGTCGTCAGTGTGCACGAAGTTCATGTCTGCTTTTCGCTCGTAGCTGCCTTCGGTTACTTAAGGTAGTTCCGTGCCAAAAGCGGAAATTCACTTAGATTCGATAAAATCGGCGCTTTTCACTGAAAGCGGACATTGCTAAAACCGAATGAATCGAACCTCTCGAAATTTTCGAGAAGTTCGCTGATTGCTAACAGGCTAAAAATAAGAGCGCTATTCATACCTTTTTTGAGTTACTCATATTTTTGTCATGACCAATACGGCTGACGGATCTCCAGAAATAATATAACAATATCATGCAATTACCTTCCTGACATTTGACCAGTCGAAAACACTGGCCCATTCAAGCAGTTGCCTGACTGCAGCTTGGATTTCCTCGCCGCTGATGCCGACTCTG
>Ga0187843_10001829_pt1 | contig 13260 bp, 15 predicted proteins | sample SpaLakP09_SKY_43_FD_134516 | JGI IMG/M metagenome (GOLD analysis project Ga0187843, IMG submission 134516) | Oligotrophic lake water microbial communities from Sparkling Lake, Wisconsin, USA - SP09_SKY_43 | ecosystem: Environmental > Aquatic > Freshwater > Lake | place: USA: Sparkling Lake... | reverse complement strand
TCGCACACTGCAGGTAACTCCGAATGACGGCAATAAATATTCCATCATCTCCCCAGGAGATATTTGGATGGTTGGCGATCTTATGAAGTTCGGAGTTCAAGTCACTGGTAAAGCAGATGATGAGCCAAACTTGTTGGTTTCTGCTTTGTATTACCTTGGACCCACTTTATTGATTATTGGTTTCTGGTTCTTCATGATGCGTCAGATGCAAGGTGGCGGTAAGGGTGGAGCATTCTCTTTCGGCAAATCAAAAGCACGCCTCATTGATGAGAACAGTAATACCGTAACCTTTGCTGATGTTGCTGGTTGCGATGAAGCTAAAGAAGAAGTTTTTGAGATTGTGGATTTCTTAAAGGATCCACAAAAGTTTCAAAAGCTCGGCGGTCGTATTCCGCATGGCATCTTGCTAGTAGGCCCACCTGGTACTGGTAAGACCTTATTGGCTCGCGCTATTGCCGGCGAAGCAAAGGTTCCCTTCTTCTCTATCTCTGGTTCAGATTTCGTTGAGATGTTTGTGGGTGTTGGTGCATCGCGCGTTCGCGATATGTTCGAGAATGCCAAGAAAAACTCTCCATGCATCATCTTCATTGATGAGATCGATGCAGTTGGTCGTCATCGCGGTGCTGGTATGGGTGGCGGTAATGATGAGCGCGAACAAACTCTGAATCAGATGTTAGTTGAGATGGATGGTTTTGAAAGTAATAGCGGTGTGATTGTGGTCGCTGCTACTAACCGTTCTGATGTGTTGGATCGCGCTTTATTGCGTCCTGGTCGTTTCGATCGCCAGGTACATGTGGGCTTGCCAGATATTCGTGGTCGTGAGCAAATCTTGCAAGTACATATGCGCAAAGTTCCCATTGATCCGGATGTCGATGCTGCGGTATTAGCACGCGGTACCCCTGGTTTCTCGGGCGCTGATTTAGCAAACTTAGTCAATGAGTCTGCACTATTTGCAGCGCGTCGCAATAAGCGTGCGGTCGATATGAAAGACTTTGAAGACGCAAAAGATAAGATTTACATGGGTCCTGAGCGTAAGTCTGCAGTGATGCGTGAAGAAGAGCGGCGTAATACGGCATATCACGAGTCTGGTCATGCGGTGGTTGCCAAAGTATTGCCTAAGGCTGATCCAGTTCATAAAGTCACCATCATGCCGCGCGGTATGGCATTAGGTGTGACTTGGCAATTGCCAGAGTTTGATCGAGTGAACTTGTATAAAGATCGCATGATGGAAGAATTAGCGATTTTGTTCGGCGGTCGTGCTGCTGAAGAAGTGTTTTTGCATTCCATGAGTACTGGCGCTTCAAATGATTTTGAGCGTGCTACCAAAATGGCGCGTGACATGGTGACACGTTACGGTATGAGCGATAGCTTGGGCACAATGGTTTATGTGGATACAGAGTCTGAAAGCATCTTTGGGCGTAACAGCACCAAAACAGTTTCTGAGTTGACCCAGCAAAAAGTAGATGCTGAGATTCGTGCTTTGGTGGATAGTCAGTACGCTTTGGCAAGATCGATTCTTGAGCAAAACCGTGACAAGGTTGAAGCCATGGTTGCTGCATTGCTTGAGTGGGAAACCATTGATGCTGAGCAGATTACCGACATCATGGAGGGTCGTCCACCTCGAGCTCCTAAACCGCCTCCAGCAACCCAGTTTGGTAACTCTGCTGGTAGCGCACCAGGTCCTGCTGCAGGTGCTACTCCCGCGACCGCTTAATTAGATCTGAGTCAGCTTTAGGTGATCAAGCAAACTCTGCCCGCAACATGGCGTTGCGGGCGTTTTCTTTTTGACTTTAGTAAACGTCAACGCCCCTTGGTGATGGGTATTCTGAATGCCACACCAGATTCCTTTTCGGATGGCGGCAAGTTCAGAACTCCTAGTGATGCTATAGCTCAAGCAGAGCGCATGATTGCCAATGGCGCAGACATCATCGATATCGGTGGTGAGTCTACTCGCCCCGGCGCTGAACCGGTTTCTCTTCAAGAAGAATTAGACCGCGTCTTGCCAGTGATCGAAGCCTTAAAAGATTGTGGCGTAGCGCTATCAATTGATACGTATAAAGCAGAAACGATGCGCCAAGCCCTCAAGGCTGGTGTTGATTGTGTCAATGATATTTGGGCGCTACGGCAAGAAGGTGCCGTTGAAGCTGTAATAGAGAGTAATAAAAATAATTTAGATAAACCATGCGGCATTGTATTAATGCATATGCAGCGCGATCCACAAACTATGCAATTTGATCCCGAGTATCAAGATGTGATTGGAGAGGTAAAAGCATTTCTGCAAGAGCGCGCAGAGTTGCTTCAAGGGCAAGGAATTACTCAAGACCGCATTGCTATTGACCCTGGTTTTGGCTTTGGCAAAAGCCTAGAGCACAACCTTAATATGTTGACGAACTTTGATCTATTCTCCCAATTGGGATATCCGGTATTGGCGGGGATTTCTCGTAAATCCATGTTGGGCAAGCTCACAGGCCGCGATACCAATGAGCGGCTAGCACCAAGCATTGCGGCCGCTATTTTGGCTGCTGACCGCGGTGCCCGTATTATCCGTGTTCATGATGTTCAGGAGACGGTCGATGCCCTGAAGATCTGGGAAGCCGTTCAGACTTAGATACTCACAAGTTTTATAATCAAACCCATGAAAAAACAATACTTTGGTACTGATGGCATCCGTGGCGAGGTGGGGCAATTTCCGATTGTTCCAGAATTCATTACTCGCCTTGGCTATGCTGCAGGAAAAGTATTGAGTCGTAATGCAATAGCTGGTGAGCGCTGCAAGGTGCTTATTGGTAAAGATACCCGCATTTCAGGCTATTTGTTGGAAGCTGCTCTAGAGGCAGGCTTTGCTGCTGCTGGTGTTGATGTGATGCTCTGTGGCCCAATGCCCACCCCAGGCGTTGCTTACCTTACTAAAGCCCTGCGCCTATCAGCGGGTGTGGTGATCTCAGCATCACACAACCCGTATCAAGATAATGGCATTAAGTTTTTCTCAGCTGAGGGTGGTAAGTTGACTGATGAGTTGGAGTTGGCGATCGAGGCTGAGCTTGAAAAGCCAATGGGCTGTGTCAGATCTAAAGAGTTAGGCAAAGCATTCCGGATCGATGATGCAGCTGGTCGTTATATTGAATTCTGTAAATCCACTTTTCCAGGGGAGCTCAATCTCAAAGGAATGAAGTTGGTAGTCGATTGTGCAAATGGTGCTGCGTACCATACCGCTCCTCCTGTGTTTCATGAGCTAGGGGCAGAAGTCATTTCAATTGGCGTGCATCCCGATGGTCGTAATATTAATGATGGTTGCGGTGCTACAGCACCTGATGCATTGATTGCAAAAGTAAAAGAAGTTGGCGCCGATCTCGGTATTGCCTTGGATGGTGACGCAGATCGCTTGCAGATGGTGGATGCATCAGGCCGATTGTTTAATGGTGATGAGCTTCTCTATGTATTAGCCAAAGATCGGATCGGGCGCGGCCAAGTAATCGGTGGAGTAGTGGGCACATTGATGACCAACCTCGCAGTAGAAAATGCTATTAAAGGTTTAGGCATTGGATTTGAACGCGCTAATGTGGGCGATCGTTATGTCTTGGAGTTGCTCAAACAAAAAGGTTGGATTATTGGTGGCGAAGGTTCAGGTCATCTGCTTTGCTTAGATCAGCACTCAACAGGTGACGGTACGATTGCTGCGCTGCAGGTTTTAGCAGCCATGAGTCAATCTAAGAAAAGCTTGAGTCAACTGCTAGATTCAGTAAAAATCTTTCCCCAGATACTTTTAAATATTAAGTTCAAGGCTGGGTATGACTGGAAGTCTGATAGCGCTCTCAAATCCAAGATCAGCCAGGTTGAGGGCGACCTAAAGGGCACGGGTAGAGTATTAATTCGTGCATCTGGCACAGAGCGTGTCTTGCGGGTCATGGTGGAGGCTCAAGATAGCAATGTAGCCAAGAGTTCAGCCAAAAGCATTGCAGAGCTAGTACCAATTACATAACTTACTGATTTTATTGGACTATTAGCAATCAATGCGCTTGTCATAAAAGCGTCATACTCAAAACGTATCGTTCTCATATCGCAATATTGCGAAATTTATCTGAGGAACGATCCACATGAACTCATTTTTGAAAAAAGCGTTAGTAATCAGCGCAATTTCATTTGCCCCAGTTGCATTCGCAGCGGACATGACCGGCGCTGGTGCAACATTCCCATACCCAATTTACGCCAAATGGGCCGAAGCTTATAAAGCAAAAACTGGCTCTAACTTGAACTACCAATCCATTGGTTCTTCAGGTGGTATCAAGCAGATCAAGGCGAAAACAGTTGATTTCGGTGCAACCGACAATCCAGTGAAATTCGAAGACTTAGAAAAAGATGGCATGGTTCAGTTTCCAGCAATCATTGGCGGTGTAGTACCCGTGATGAACGTGGATGGTGTTAAGCCAGGCGAACTCAAATTAGATGGCCCAACCTTAGCCGATATTTTCCAGGGCGTGATTTCGGATTGGAGTGATAAGCGTATCGCTTTGATGAACCCAGGCGTGAAGATTCCTTCTGGTCCGATTACAGTTGTTCACCGTGCTGACGGTTCTGGAACAACTGCTATCTTTACTGACTACTTGGCTAAAACTAGCACCCTCTGGAAAGATGCTGTTGGTGCAGGTGCTTCAGTTAAATGGCCAGCCGCTTCATCTGTTGGTGGTAAAGGTAACGAAGGTGTAGCAGCAAACGTTTCTCGCGTTAAGAATTCAGTTGGTTACGTTGAGTACGCTTATGCTAAGAAAAATAAAATGACTCACATCGCTTTGAAAAATAAAGAAGGTAACTTTGTACAACCTGATGACTTAACTTTCGCAGCCGCTGCTGCTGGTACTGATTGGGCAAAGATTCCAGGTATGGGTACTTTCATTACCGATGCTGCTGGTGCTAAGTCATGGCCAATCACTGGTGCTTCTTTCATCCTCTTGTACAAGAACCCAGATAACAAGGCGAATGCTGCTGAAGTAATGAAGTTCTTTGACTTTGGATTTAAAGAAGGCAAGAATATGGCAATGGAGTTGGATTATGTTCCAATGCCTGACTCAACAACTGATTTCATTCGTAAGAATGTATTTTCCAAGGTTGTTACTAAGTAATTTTGGTTGATTAAGACTTCTTAATCACTACTGAATAACAGCCTCACTTTGGGTGAGGCTGTTGCAATATTTAAATAAGCATAATCATGATTGAATCGACCCAGTCGCACTCAGCTCCGACGCCACAGGCCTTGCGTATTGCTAAGGTTCAGCGTATTCAGGACTTCCTTTTTTATGGAATTACTCAATTCTTTGCTTTGACTGTTTTAATCGCCTTGCTCGGTATCATTATCTCTCTAATATCTAATGCATGGCCCGCTTTGAGCACCTTCGGTATCGGTTTTTTCTTCAGTCAAGAATGGGATGTTGTCCAGGGTCAGTTTGGCGGTTTGATTGCGATCTATGGCACCTTAGCTACGTCTATCATTGCTTTATTGATTGCTGTTCCTCTGAGTTTTGGTATTGCGGTTTTCCTCACTGAATTATGTCCAAGCTCTCTCCGTCGACCTTTAGGAACTGCGGTAGAGTTGCTGGCAGCTGTACCTTCCATTATTTACGGCATGTTTGGCTTGTTTATTTTTGCACCTTTATTTGCAGAGTATGTTCAACCAGCCTTGGGCGGAACCTTAGGTCAGATTCCTGGTTTGGGCATTCTATTTTCAGGTGCATTTAATGGCATTGGCATCCTGAGTGCCGGCCTAATTTTAGCAATGATGATTTTGCCTTTCATTGCCTCAGTGATGCGCGATGTATTTGAGATCGTTCCACCCGTATTAAAAGAGTCCGCTTATGGTATTGGTTGTACTACTTGGGAAGTGGTTAAAAATGTAGTCCTGCCATACACCAAGGCGGGTGTGATCGGTGGTGTGATGTTAGGTCTAGGAAGGGCGCTTGGTGAAACCATGGCCGTAACCTTTGTAATCGGAAATGCACACCGTTTATCTCCATCCTTATTTTCGCCAGGCACTTCCATTGCCTCCACACTCGCTAATGAGTTTGGCGAGGCTGAAGCGGGTAACCACTTATCTTCCTTATTCGCCTTAGGTTTGGCGCTTTTCATCATCACCTTTATTGTGTTGGCATTGGCTAAATGGATGCTCAACAATATGGAGAAGAAGCAGGGCTTAAAAACATGAGTAATTTTTCCAATATTGATCTCTCCCTTTTTGCGAAACGTAAGCGTGCAAATAAGATCGGGCTAACCCTCTCTATGAGCGCCATGGTCATTGGAATGATCTTTTTATTATGGATTTTGGGTGTGCTGTTTTTTAAGGGCTTTGCTGCCCTCGATATCTCGCTTTTTACCCAAAGCACTCCAGCACCAGGTTCTGAGGGTGGTGGTTTGGCCAATGCGATTCTCGGAAGTCTCATGATTGTTGCCAGTTGTACATTTATCAGTACGCCAATAGGTGTGCTGGCTGGTTTATATCTCTCTGAGTATGGCGATAGAAGCAAGGTAGCATCGATCACTCGTTTCGTTACTGACATCATGTTATCTGCTCCATCAATTGTGATTGGTTTATTTGTGTATGCGCTCGTAGTTGCCCAAGTGCGTCACTTCTCAGGCTGGGCCGGTACGCTTGCTTTGACTTTAATTGCGGTTCCAGTCGTTGTTCGTACTACGGAGAATATGTGCGCTTAGTCCCTGGCAGCTTGCGTGAAGCAGCTTATGCTTTAGGTACGCCGAAATGGAAAGTGGCTTTTAAGATTTCTTTAAGAGCTGCGCAAAGCGGTGTGATGACTGGTATTTTATTGGCCTTAGCTCGGGTGAGTGGTGAAACAGCCCCTTTATTGTTCACTGCGCTGAATAATCAGTTCTTCTCCACCAATATGAATGCGCCAATGGCGAATTTGCCTGTAGTCATCTTCCAGTTTGCAATGAGTCCATACGACAACTGGGTAGACCTTGCTTGGGGTGGTGCGCTACTAATTACTATTGCTGTACTGGGCTTTAATATTCTGGCTCGAGTGGTGTTCCGCGAAAAGGTCCAAGGATAATGAGCAATATGAAAACAATGTTTGACTTAAATCAGATAGATGGTCAAGGAGTAAGAATGAACGAAACAACAAGCCAAAACGCACAAACTCCGGTTAAGAATGCAATCGAAGTGCGTAACCTAAACTTTTTCTACGGATCCTTCCAGGGTTTGCAAGATATTAACTTGGACATTGAAGAGGGCAAAGTTACCGCCTTTATTGGTCCTTCTGGTTGCGGTAAATCCACTTTGCTCAGAACCTTGAACCGTATGTATAGCCTTTATCCAGGTCAACGTGCTGAGGGTGAAATTAATTTCTATGGCCAAAATATTTTGACCCCCGATCAAGATGTGAATCTACTGCGCTCAAGAATCGGCATGGTTTTTCAAAAGCCAACTCCATTCCCAATGTCCATTTATGAAAATATTGCCTTTGGTGTACGTCTTTATGAAAAGCTTTCTCGTTCTGAGATGGATGAGCGCGTCGAGTGGGCTTTAAATAAGGCTGCCTTGTGGAATGAAGCTAAAGATAAGTTAAATCAAAGTGGTTTATCACTTTCCGGTGGTCAACAGCAGCGTTTATGTATTGCCCGTGGTGTGGCTGTTAAGCCTTCCGTAATGTTGCTAGATGAGCCAACCTCTGCCTTGGATCCAATCTCTACCGGTAAGATTGAAGAGCTGATTAATGAGCTCAAGCATGAATACACTATTGCTATTGTTACCCATAATATGCAACAAGCCGCTCGAGTATCGGATTACACTGCATATATGTATCTTGGCAGTTTGATTGAGTACGGTAAGACGGATGAAATCTTCATCAAGCCTAAACGTAAAGAAACAGAAGATTACATTACCGGTCGTTTCGGTTAATTGGAGAAATATATGCCAGATAAGCACCTTTCGTCACAATTTGACGCTGATTTAAATTCGCTTTCTAGCCGTTTGCTAGAAATGGGTGGCTTAGTTGAGTCTCAGATCTCAACAGCGATGCGTGCATTTACGCAAATGGATATTGATACCTGCAACATCGTTATTCAGAATGAAAAGCTCGTTAATGATCTAGAGATTCAGATTGATTTAGCTTGTACTGAGTTAATTGCTCGACGCCAGCCTACAGCCCGTGACCTGCGCCTAGTAATGGCTGTTTCTAAGGCAATCACTAATTTAGAGCGTGCTGGAGATGAAGCAGAGCGTGTTGCTAAGAGAACAAAACGCTTAATTGAATCTAATGCTACGCATAATATTAACGTTGCCGAGATTCGTCTATCTGGACAGATGGCAATTTCTTTATTGCGTCGCAGCTTGGATGCTTTTGCCCGCTTAGATACGATTGCTGCTGCCGATGTGGTTCAAGAGGATCGTCAAATTGATGAGGAATTTAGAGGCTTCGTGCGCAAGCTGATCTCATATATGATGGAAGATCCGCATACTATTTCTACTGGTTTGGATATGTTAACTATTGCTAAGGCAATTGAGCGCATTGGTGACCATGCAAAAAATATTGCTGAGTTCGTCATTTATGTTGCCAAAGGTTCAGACGTGCGCCACATACCTCATGAAGATTTAGTTCGTGAGGCAAATAAAGAATAAGTCACATCCCTTACGGAACCCACGATGACTCAGCGCATATTAATTGTTGAAGATGAGCCTTCTATCGCTGAACTGATTGCGATCAATTTAACTCATGCTGGTTATGATGTTGAGAAGGCTCTCCAAACTGATATTGCTATGAATTTGATGCGAGATCAGCTTCCTAGCTTATTAATTCTGGACTGGATGCTTCCTGGTAAATCAGGCGTTCAGTTTGCTAAAGAGCTTCGATCCAATGAGCGAACTCGGTCTTTGCCAATCTTGATGCTCACCGCAAAGAGTGATGAGTCTGATAAGGTTTTGGGCTTAGATTCTGGTGCAGATGACTATGTAACTAAGCCTTTCTCACCCAAAGAGTTGGTTGCTCGCGTCAAAGCGCTGCTCCGTCGCCAGACTCCAATAGAAGATACAGGACCGCTATCTGTTGGTCCCCTAAGGCTTGATCCAGTATCTCATCGCGTGACTGCAGTATGGCCCAATATGGCGCCCCAAACCGTCTCATTAGGACCCACTGAATATCGACTCTTACAATTTATGATGGCCAATCCAGAGAGAGTGCATTCCAGGGGAAATTTGCTGGATAAAGTCTGGGGTAATGAGGTCTATATCGAAGAGCGTACGGTAGATGTCCATATCAAAAGGCTCAGAGCTGCCTTATCCCCATCAGACTGTGATCGTTACATTGAGACGGTTCGGGGAAGTGGGTATCGCATCACCAAAATGCCAACTCAAACCTAGACTAGTCCCCAGCTGGCCTTGGTTTTATCTCACGGAGCCCTGAATGCTCTAACATTGCTGTATGTTCTCGGTTATTACCCGCTTTTTGATACTGATTGTCTTGGCTTTTGTTGCCGGCTTAATTGCGCTATCTAACTTTGGTCCAACTTTAGGTATTGCTGCTGGGATTACCGTCCTAGCCATTCCTCTGATTTACTCTTATATTAATTTAGCGCATTTACTGAAATATACGGTCGATGATTCTATTGAAACTATGCCACTACCAAGTGGCTATTTTGAGGACGCACTTTCACGACTTCAGCGCTTGGTGCGTAATTTAAAGCAGCGGATCCTTTCTGTTGAAAAGCAGCACAATCGTTTTATAGAGGCTTTTCAGGCATCACCAAACGGCATACTCATGTTGGATGATGAGGATCAAATTGAATGGTGTAATGCAATCGCAGAGCGTTTTTTTGGGCTGAACTTCAAGCGTGATGTCTTGCAGAGAATCAACTTTCTCATTCGACGCCCAGAATTTGTTCAGTACCTCTATAAGCGTCAATTTGATGAGCCTTTACTCTTAGAGAGAATGGGGCCAGCAGCGAACTTGAGTCTGATGTTGCAGGCTTTTCCATTTGGTGGAAATCGTCATTTATTACTAATTCAAGACGTTACGGACTTGCAAAAAGCAGATGCCATGCGTCGTGATTTCGTGGCAAACGTTTCCCATGAAATGCGAACGCCAATTACCGTATTAATGGGCTTTCTGGAAACCATTCAATCACTTGAATTAGATAAGACTCAGCAGGATCAGTATTTTGAGATGATGATGTCTCAGGCTCAGAGAATGAAAAGCCTGGTTGAGGATTTATTAACCTTGGCAAATTTGGAGGCGAATTCATTGCCAGCTCCAATGCAGACTATTCAAATGAAAACGGTGATGGCCTTGCTAAAAAATGATGCCGAGGCTCTCTCGCAAGGTTGCCATACTTTTAACTTTGAGATTGCTACTGAAAGAAATATTCTCGGTGAAGAGCGTGAAATACTCTCTGCATTTGGTAATTTAGTTTCTAATGCGATTCGCTACACACCAGACATTGGCTCTATTAGCGCGATTTGGAGGATCAATGAGCGAGAAGAGGGTGAGTTTGCAGTTACGGACACCGGACCTGGAATCGCTTCTGAGCATCTCCCACGATTAACAGAGCGATTTTATCGGGTGGATCGAAGTCGCTCTCGAGATACGGGCGGTACCGGCCTAGGTTTGGCTATTGTGAAGCACATTGCTAGTCGCCATCAAGCGCAATTAATAATTGAAAGCACCTCAGGGAAGGGGAGCACTTTTACCCTCAGATTCCCAAAGGAAAGACTGACAGATTAAGGGCTTTAATTAGTCCTTCTTATCTTTTTTATCTTTCTTGTCCTTTTTCTCTTTCTTTTTCTTAGATTCTTTAGGTAGCTTGTCTAGTTTGCCATTGGCATACAGACACCAGACCTTGATTTCCTCTAAAAGCTCAGTCAGATCGTCGTATGAGAGATTTTTAAAGTCTTGTAGGCCTATTGCGCCAGACTCTTGAAGCTGTTTTACAGCATCTTCATATTTATATTGACTCATGATTTCTTGCATTTAGTTTTTACAGGTGAACATCTTAGCAAAGTAATATGACAAAACTACCTTTTTAGCCCCCACTGAGTATCAGGGCTTCGAGGGATTTCAGTGCTTTTTTGACATACGCCTGCAATATTCCAACGATAAATTAATGAAATTGAATGTGTTTATCAACCCCCTTGGAGATTTGTATGAAACAGTTTTTTATCAGAGCGCTGATTATTTGGAACGAGATTAGGGTTGCCTATCGTAATCGGTATGCTCAGCACCGCCTTGGCAGCTAGAAGCGCCATTAAAACCGATTTCTGAGCGAGAGGCATTGATCCAGAATTGATCTTGATAACCCTCCGTATCAGCCAATAAACCATATCAATACCCAGTACTAGCCTAATGAATCTGTTGGCTTTAGGAGAGTAATTAAACTGAAATATTTGCTTCTTATGATGAAAAAATTCTGTTTACTTGATGGGGGAATTGCATGATTAAGCAAAGCAATATAAATTTATCCACCATATTTCGACGCCATCTTGATCAACATTCTCAAGAGGGTATTAATCTTAAGCAGGAATTACTTGATCAAAAACATGATAAGGCTGAGAGTCGGTCTAGTGCATTTCTCGTCGATCATAAATACGCATTAAAACTGGACGAACTGATTTAATCATTTATCCATGGATAAAATTTATAACGTCCTCTTTCTTTGCAATGGAAATTCAGCGCGATCTATTCTTGCAGAGGCGCTGACAACTACCTTAAGTCACGGCCGCTTTGCAGGATATTCTGCAGGCGCTAAACCCAGCGGCAAGGTTCACCCCATTGCTCTAGAAATGGCTAAATCAATGGGATACCCTATTCAGCTTCTTAGAAGCAAAAGCTGGGATGAGTTTGCTCGTGAAGGTACGCCTAAGATGGACTTCATTATTACCTTGTGCGACTCTGCTATAGCTGAGGAGTGCCCTTATTGGCCAGGACATCCCACAACAGCGCATTGGGGATTTCCGAATCCAGCCGATTCTAATATCGGCGATGATGAAAAAATACTTCAGTTATTTAAACAGGTCGAAATGGGTCTTCGTAATCGAATAGAGCTTCTCATCGATCTGCCGATTGAAACCCTCAATAAGCTCCAAATTCAGGATCGACTTCACAGTATTCACTACAGAAGTTAGTTTATGCCATTCATCCTTGTATCTAAGAAGAAATAATTTGAATAGTCTGTCAAGAAGTTTTCATGCTATCCATGCCAGTAGTAAATTTTTGAAAATTTGGTTCATCTTAATAGTGCTAACACTAAGTCAGCACTCTCGAGCCGATCAGAGTTCTTCCCCATACGATTTAAAAGTTAGCATTCATAGAGTGGGCGCTGGATTTTCTATCGAAGCAAACTATATTACCAATATCAGTCAGTGTGAGGCGTATGTTTTTCTAACTGACTATGAGGATGTTAGGATGACGCCCGGCTTGATTGAGTCTAAAGTTAAAAAAAGAGAAGGCAATAAAGTCACTATAGAAAGATTGATAGAGGAGAGGGTGCTCCTATTCCCCTTAAGGATGTATTCCGTTCTTGAGTACACAGAACAACTAAATCAAGGCTTGAACTTTGTTCAAACTAAGGGCGATAGTAAGGCTTATTCGGGAAGTTGGCGTCTTAAAACAGGTGATAAGGGAGTTCAGGTACGTTACCAAGCATTTTTAGAACCCAACTCTTCGGTCCCCATAGGAATTATTGAATATTTTATGAAAAATAATATGCAAAAGAGTTTCGAAAATATCGCTCAAGCAATGGATAAAAATCGTGATGTTCTCAATCTTGCCTGCAGATAATAATTTACGGCCTCAGTCAAGATCTCAAGCAAGTTTTCTAAATAGGGGCTCACCCATACGAATAGCGTCTCCTAGTTTAAGATTCGAAAGTAATCGGTAATTGCTTGGGGCAAAGACAATAATAGTTGAGCCATGCTGGAACCAGCCCATTTCTTCACCTCGATTAAATTGAGCATCGCATTCAATAGTATTGGGGCCTCGGTATTTAAGATGCAAAAGAAGATTAAGGCAGTGAAGACGAATGCTGGCAACGAGAATGGCCGCTACTGGGACTATAGTTAAAGTATTTCCTGTGCCCACTCCATTCGGATCGGTAAGCTCGCATTCAAGAACGGCTCTTTCATTCTTGCAAAATAGTCGCTCTACTCTTTTTAGCGCAATGGGATTGACATTCCAGGTATCCCCAGAAATATAGGTCACTCTTTTCAGGTGCATCGAGCTTGGTGCATGAAAGCGGTGATACATACTAGAAGTGAGTCTGAGGGTT
>Ga0187843_10001828_pt1 | contig 13261 bp, 12 predicted proteins | sample SpaLakP09_SKY_43_FD_134516 | JGI IMG/M metagenome (GOLD analysis project Ga0187843, IMG submission 134516) | Oligotrophic lake water microbial communities from Sparkling Lake, Wisconsin, USA - SP09_SKY_43 | ecosystem: Environmental > Aquatic > Freshwater > Lake | place: USA: Sparkling Lake... | reverse complement strand
GCTTGAAGGATTGCAGAGCTTGAGCGACAATCAGACCGCACGGCTCTCCGCCGTGATTAACTGACCGGGGACCCAACCCCTTGAGAATCACCTCTCATACACCACGCCTGGGGACACAATCCCTCACTGTCTTCGTTGCCGCCGTAGTCCGCCGGAGGCCCCAAGGGAAATGTTCCGTGCGCCACATGGTTTCGAAGGTTACGCACAAGTTGTAGCGCGAATGTACGGAGCTTTTCCGCACCTGCCTCTATACCGCCTACTGATGCGTTGTGCTCGGCCTTGTATCGATTAAAAAGGCTAATGAAGTTGCCACAGTGGTGTTCAAATTCTTGTGGGGTGGCTCTGGACCCCATTCGTTCGAAAAGGTCATCGAGAAGCGCGACGGCACGCATACTGCTAGTCCGTTTTAGATCCTTCTTGGCCACGCACTTAGCAATAGCCAACGGAGCATAGAGGTGATCGATAAAGCGATATGCCTCCTCCAAGCCATTGCAAACGAACACAAAGCGCGTGATCGCAGTCGCGTGGTTTGAATAGTGGTCTGAATGCGCATCAATGTTGTCAGCCACGGTACCGCAGTAAAAGCCTGCATCGGAGGACTCAAACTTCCAGGTGTTGACTTCGACCTTCTCGAGCTGAGCGGCTAACTTGAACCAATCCCCGATCGTCTCAGTTCGGATAGTCGCAGTACCATGCTCGCTTACGAAGGTCGAGGTATTCCCAAGGTAGCTCGCGGCGAGGCCGACCTCGATCAAGTGCTCGGACACCCTCCGAGTTCTAGAGCAGATTGTGCAAGGGTGAGGAGAAACTGTATTAGGAGCGTCCGAGCTCATTTCCCCTCGCTTTCAACTATTTGTGACATACAGCGCAGGAACCATTGCCCTCGTCGACCCCGTAGATGTCGTCGATGTCGTCAGGGCATTCCTTTACTGGCCGCAACGGGTTAATGGGTATGGCCTTGCGCGTGCGTGCCCGCCGGATCTCATACTCCGCGTGGATCTCCGCCACACGTTCAGGTTGCTCCATGTCTGAGAGAGATTCGCCCTTCGACCAAGTAAAGGGCGAGCCGTGCTCCAAGGCATCCTTTTCGAGTGCCTTGGCGGCCTCGTAGGCTTTGGGATGCTGCTCGCGTAGTCGCACCCATTCGATCTTCTGCTGGAAAAAGCAGAAGGTGCACCCGCTGCGGGATCGCCACTCATAATACTTTGGGTAGCCGACCCCAGAATTTTCTAAGATGTCGATCACACCGACCTTATCGATGCCAGCCTCCCGAAAAGGCAGCTTCACAAACAAGTTGTCTGCCTTGGCAGAGTAGCCCTCGCGGTAGTCCTCGTCGGCGCGAATAGCCACGTAGGACGTGACCTTGTCACCCGCTGCAAGCATAGGCCTCACCCAGCTCTCAAATGGAGCCAGCTTCAGCTGCCGGGTGCACCAGCGCGTGTTGGGATTTGGCAAGAAGTGATTGTATTGACGCAGCCAGAAGGTAAAGTCGCGGTCGGGATTTAGCCTGATAATGGGTTTGCCGAGCCGGCCCTCAAGCTTCCCGAGAAACTCGTAGACCTCAGGAAGCTCTTCGCCTGTATCCGTAAAGAAGTATTCAATGTCAAGCTCAGGATGATGTTCGCGCATATATACGGCTAGCGCCGCACTATCCTTACCGCCGGAAATCCCTAAAACATGCCTCTCAGCCATTAGCCGTCTCCTTGTCGATTGATGCTAGCTTCATTCCGGCCTTGGCCAAGATCGCCAGCAATACGTCCGTTCCCAGCCCTTGTCCTTCCAACATCGCGGCGATCTCGTGGGCCTTGACCTCCACAGTTTGGCGATGGCGGTCAGATATCTCGAACGAACGCGAGATCATTTTGGTGTCCGAGCCAGTACCGATAACTACAGCAATGGCCTCACTGTGAGCCTGGCGGCCTTGGACAGCCACGAAGGCCTCGGCCTCACGAAAGCGCCGAGCAGACTTAGCAAGCTCCAAAATCGCCGCGTCAATATGACGATCCACCCAATCACGTGGCGGCCTTTCAGCCGCCATGCTCAAGATACTCTCGAGCGAGGTTCGCGAGCCATCATAGTTGGCTAGGCGCATGGCGAAACCATCCATTTGGAGGTCACCTGAGATGCCGGCCACAGATTGGGCGCGATCCCGCAATGCCTCAAGGTCATCGCGGCTTGCGTCGAGCGCAGCAAGCATCTTGGCTTCGACTTCGGCAAGCATCTTTCCATAGGCGCCGGCGAGTTCTCGCAGCGGTGCACGTAGTGCGTCGACATAGGTTTTACCGTCAGCTGCACCCAAAAGTGACGCCAAGTCGACGAATAAGACCTTATGCGGGTCGCTCGCCTTAAGGAGCATGTCTCGCATTTCCTTGGCAGTCTGTCCAAGTCGTGAAGTCCGCCGAGCCCACTCGGGCAGATTGAAGACCATAGCCACCAAGCCGCGCGCCGCTTCGAGCGGGTCAGAGGCCCCGGCATTTTCGCCAATCTCAGCCAAAAGCTTGGAGATACCTTCCAAAATCCGATTTTTGTCCTCGTCGATAGCCACCCAACGCAAAGAGAAACGGGCGGGATCTTGCAGGCATTCATCGATGTCGAAGTCAGTGAGCCGCGGTACAAACATTCCGTCTTTATAGACAGCAATGTTTGCCTTGTGGGCAAGCAGAAAGGCCGTGAGAATTACTGGCTGAATTCCCCGCTTCATGCCGAATGGCGGCGCACTCCAAAGTGCGTAGATTTCGTGCGCTCCCACGCGGGCATTGGTATCGGAGAAGAGGACGCGAGTAGCCTCCCATAGCGTTGCGAAACCTTCAGCGAGGCCATCGCCGGGCGGCATGCAACGCCATACCCCAGAAGCGTCTTGGCGATGAAGCTCTGTGCTTTTAAGCAGCGTCTCGTAAAGTCCCCGTTCGGCCGGGAATCCTTCAAAGCCCAGAGCCTCTTGACCTTCGGCGTTGATCATCGCGTGCAGCAGATCGCGCCGGGCCTTCACGCTGTTGCTGGACACGCTGTCGCGATTAACTAGCTCGCTCCAAACTGAGGGGGCGTACTTGTAAAGATCATCGGCAAGAAGAGATGCTTCGGGAGACAGCTGCTCACCAGGTTCCAAAATCTGATGCTCACCTTTATGCCATTTGGCTCGCGACACCGCCGCTTGTAGTTGATCCTCAAGATCGGCCCTCGTAGCCGCCAGGCGCGCAAAAACTTCACGACGGGCGACTGAGTCGCCCGAAAGCTCATGCCTCTCCTTGACTTGCTCCAATGCAACCAGCTCAGCAGAGAGCTCTGTGATCCGCGCATGGTTCGTGGGGATACCCACCATCACAGGCCAGGGACGGAGCTTCGAGCAGTCAGCCGCCCGGAGGTTTGCAGTGCGCTGACTCATACCCTTGTTAGGCAGAGCTAGGATAAATGCTCCAAACTCACCCTTCTTGGGTTGGAAGTTGAGGGCCATTTTTTCAGCTTGCTCAATACTGCAAAGCGAAAGCTCCATCCAGCGCATAGTGCCCGTCTCGTGATAGTGCCGTTTGGCCACTACTGGATGCATGCCCATGAGTTGCGCGAGCCAACCGTAATCAATACCAGGTGAGGCTGCCAGTGCCTGGGCGATAGCTGCATCGATGTCAAAATCGCTGCCCTCAAAGACCGACCAAGCGCCTGTGTAGCTCTTGAATAATATGACCTTAAGTAAGCTAAGCTTTTTCAGCGCCGCGTTGAGTTCCTCGCGAGTCTTATCGTAGAAAAGAGCTTCGATCACGGCTAGGTCAGCCGCAAGGCCAGAGCCATTGCGGAACAGATCGATGACTGCAATATTCTTGATCAGAGACACGAGCAAAGCGTCGCCCGTCTTGAACTCGGCGCGCTCAACCGCTTCAACGGCTTGCGACCAGCGATGTCCGTCTGGTGAGGCAAGGATAGCCGGCTCCAAGTTGGCTCGAAGGTAGTCCCAATAATCGCTAGGACGATACCAACTCGCATCACTCTTGAGTGTCGAGTTCAAATAGGAACGGAAACCATGCGGTTCCACTGATGACAGGAAGCCGAACGTACTTCGCTCATTTTGTCCAAACTGCCGCTTGGAGATCGGGCCCAATAGCGCGGCCATGGCGGGGTGCAACGGCCAGCAGGCCTCTAGGGCCTGGGCGAAGTCCTGCCCGACTGCCGGCCGACGCAAACGGATCGCCTCTGCGATGGCCTTGGACGCATCACGCATCCAAGGTGGGATCTCCTTTACCTGGATTGCTCGGCCAATAAGCTCAACAACTTCGTCGCTTGCAGCCACGAAAGGAAGGTCAATGTAGCGACCTTGAATCTTCGCCCAGTCGTCACGGGTGTCGATGCCAAGGCGAGCAGAATACTGTGCGAAGGACTGGTGCAGCACACCAACAACAACAAGGCGACCTTCCGAACGAGCGGCGGCTTCGGCAAGCTCTTGAAAGAAGTACACATCGTCACCGGAGCCCAAGGCGGAGGCCTCTAAGAACTTGCCCATCTCGTCGATGATAATCAGCACGCCGTCATGTGGGCGATTTTGAGCCTCTTCGACTAACTCGGCAATTAGCGATTGAGCATTCGCCTTACTACGCCCGTCGACAGTCTTTCCTTGCGCACGACGCAACGCAGTATGAAGCTCCGTCACGACGCTTCCACGCCGACCGACGGTCGGAACGAGCAACCAGCCTTTGCGAACAGGGAATGCCTCTTCGAAAAGAGGATTGAAGTCCAGGCGCAAAGCCTCGCGCGCTTTGGTTCGAAGACTCTTGTCGGGATGCAGCGCACTCGCTAAAGCGACGGCTAACGAACTCTTTCCCCCGCCGAATGGCCCCGTCCAGGTGAAGCATCGTTGGTTCGTGCTAGATAGCTGCTTACACATACCATCAACCACGGAAGACGCAGTCGCATGGCAAATGTAACCGGCGAGTGCATCCGCTCGACCGATGTCAGCGTCAACACGGATAGACCGCTGGTATTGGCGCGAAATCTGAACGATGTCTGAAAGCGCTTCTTGTTTATTATTAGTCATAAGCGCGCCTGATCATGTTTTTGACGTCTTCCTTAGTCAGTTCCTTGCGATGAACTTGGCGAAGACCTGCGGAATCGGTCCATTCGACCTTGCGGCCGGTGAAATCAGAAAGGGTAATCAATCGCTGTGCGATCGACTCTTCGTCGAGCTTAAAGACCCGCCCCGGCGAACCCTCCGCGTAAGCCACGGTTTCGAACGCCAGAGAGCTTTGCCCTGCGGCCTCTCGATTCCAAAAGTCAACTAAGGCATAAGCGAAAATGCCATTATGAAGCGATGCCTTCGGGCCCCGCCGAAAAGCATATTGCCCCTTGTGAACCTCTTGCAACAACCCCAGCTCACCCAAAAGGGGCTCAGCGAAATCCTCAGGAGAGCCTCCGGCAGCTCGCGGCGCGTAACTGCGGAGACACGTCTCCAAGTCACGTGAGATCGTGGACGCTGACAACCGGTGCTTCGGGTCGAGCTCTCGCGCATAGCCTGCCAAGGGTTCCTCTAATTCCTGACGAGTAAATGTCGGTGCGGTGACGTGGTTGAACAACCAATGCCAAGTCGTCGAGCGCAAGCAGCGGCCTGCCAGCTGCCAATGGGCAAGCCAAGCAGTTGAGGGACTCTCTGCGTAGGGATCGAGTCCTCCGTCACTCAAAATCTCTTTAGCAACGCCGGGAATGCGGAAACTATCCCCTTCTTCGAACATTACGCCACAAGCCAGAGCCCAATGGCGAATTGACGCCACCATGTTCTTGCCTACCCCGAAATCTGCAATGGCCTTCTCGTGAGAGAAAGTCGACTTACTGATCAACCCGTCATCGGCAGCTTGGTCGAACATCTTCTTAAGCCACATTTGACGCAACGGGAACGTCTCATGGCCCGAGAAATGGACGGGCGTTCTTCGACTAATTTTGTGCATACCATCTTTCATAGTTGCAGTTTAACCCGAACTGGTGGACTCCACCAGTTCGACTGCTTAGCAACACTGTAAAAATTCACAGTGTTAAGTATCTTGGAGTTTAACCCGAACTGGTGGATTCCGCCAGTTTGCCCCATATGCAGCACTGCGAATTCCACACTGCTACGTCTAATCGCAACCGATAGGAGTCGATCAACAATCAAGAGGGTGTTCGATTGGTTTTAGCTCTGCCACACGCATATTGCTTGCAAGGGCTGATAGCTAAAAGTTAACCGGCCCTGACTATGACCCCCATCACAAGCCAACGAACTCAGTGACAATATTCCGGTCTTTGTCTATCACGCCAACACTTTTTCCCGAAGCCGTCGCCTCATAGGCTGCGTGATATAAAGCGACTGCTCTGCGCAAGATCTGACTTTTTGTGGTCCCGTTCTCCGAAGCCAAGCGTTCGAGCAAATCATTCGCTTCCGGTGACATATCCAAGCTGATCCTCACCGTTGCAGATCGTTTTTTCGCATCCATTGGCGTCCTCCAGTGTGTAATTTTTACACATATTTTACACACTTTTTATCGTTAAGATACTGCATAAAAGAACATCATTTCCTAAAAGACATGACCTATATACCTGTATGTTATAGGTTGAGTAATCTTTAGACCCGTAACAGGAGTTGACCGTCAACCCATTTTTCGCTTTTAAATCATATACTTACATATTGACATACCTGTTCATAGTGTCGTACTCTGCGAGTCAACTGATCTATTTTGCGAACTTGTTATGAGCCCCTTTGCCAGACAGCTTCACGAGATCCGGATGCGCCACGGCATCCGGCAAAATGATTTGGCAGAATTGATTGGCTACGACCAGACCTACATCTCCGCACTAGAGGTAGGTCTCAAGGGGCCGCCAACGATCGAATTCGTGGAAAAGCTGGTCTCCACACTCCCGCTTACATCTGCTGAAGAGAATGAGTTGCGCACTGCCGCCAAGGCCTCGGATCGCAAGCTGATACTAGAACCCGATGCTCACCCAGACGTTTACTGGATGCTCGACGCACTTCGGCAAAAACTGGATGGATTGCATCCAGCTCAGGCTCGGCTAATTCGAGAATTACTCAACCTGCCAGAGGTCGTGCTTCAGCAAGAAGCGGAACCAGTGCAGCGACTGCGGCGGCGTAGAAATATGGAGGTCCAAATGTAAAAACGGATCAAGCCTTTCGACCTGACCCGCTTCACGGCTCTTGCGAACCGCCTTAGACAAGCCAAGTATCGCAATCCGCCTTAGGCGCGTCAAGTCTTTCATCCCTCGACTAGTTAAAAATCCGATGGTCTATGACCAACGGCTGGGAGAACTCTTGCCTTAAAACGGGCATACAAGCATCGCCCACTATGTCGAGCAACGCCATTACTTTTATGTGATTGGAGTTAAAGATGACGCACGTCATTTGGCGAGGAACCTGGAATGGACGCACTCCCAACGGCTTAAAGCACCAGCGCGCCAGGGCTGTCGTTCGCCCCACCGGCGCAATTATGCGCGGCAAATTCCCTAGTCGTAAGACTGGGCGAATGGTTCACCACGAAGGCATGCTTGAACTAGACGCTATTTACCACTTTGAAACCTCACCTTTAGTAGCGCAATACACCGAGCAGCCGCAAACCATCCAGTACGCCGACGGCCCGAGATTGCGGAGGTATACGCCTGACTTCGAGCTCCAACTTACGAGTGGCGGATCTGTTTTCGTAGAAGTGAAACCGCATGAATTCTCCAACGAGCCGGACACGAAAGCAAAGCTGGACAAAGTGACAAATCACTTCGAAAGGCAGCAGCAAAGCTTCGTTGTCTTGTCTGAGCAGGTTCTTCAAATGGAACCCCGCAATAGCAATTTGCGACGCATTTATCATCTGGCGCCGAGACTCCTTCCTACCTACCTAAAATGCTTTGCAAATCTGCAGCAACTGCACGACTTGTTCCCGATGTCGCTAGGTGTAGCAATCCCACTGCTATCGGGTAAAGATCTCGATCCCTACAGTCTATTGCTTCTGGGTCTACTTACATGTGACCTCAATTCCCCTCTCAACGACAACACTATTCTTGCAAAGGAGAGCAATCATGGGTGGTTTCGCCTTTCGGACAGGTTTGGTTTTTGAGTGGCTTGGCATCGATTATCGGATAGAGCGGCTCGGCAATGACGAGCAAGTAGTGTTAGACCGACTGAATGACGGACAGATCATATTGACTTCTCAAGCCGATTTGCTCTCGGCGTTTTCCGATGGGAACATTCGAGTCCAAACGGCAAACGCTCGCGATGAAGCACCTAAATGCTACGGCCGTCCTTTGAGTGAGCTATCAGAGAAAAACCAAGATGAGATTCGCCGGCGCATGGCCTATCTTCGTGCAATGGACCAAGAGGGCGTGCGCGCTTTTTCCCAACGGCACCTAGAGCCAGTGATAACCCAAGTAGCCGAGCAAATTAACGATCCGAGGCCGCCGTCTTGGGTTACTGTATATCGTTGGAATTTTAAATACCGATACTCAAAAGACGTGCGTGCGCTGATACCCCGATTCGCACACCGCGGTAGCAGTGCAGTCCGCCAATCCGAAGAAATCCTTGATCTCTTCGCGGAAGCAACATCAGAGGCGTTCGCAGCAAGTCCTGCGGCTACGATAAGATCCATCCACACACGCCTGGCAGGGAAAATCCTACTAAAGAACCACAACAAGCTCCCTGAAGAACAGCTCGAAGCACCTTCAATGCGTACAACCTACCGGCTCTACGCTCGCCTACCGTCCTATGAAAATACGAGACTCAGGAAAGGTAAAGCCGCAGCTGACAATCGTCATCGAATAGCTAAGTTAGCACCGGAGGCAAGCTGCATTCTTGAGCGTGTTGAAGCCGACCATACTCCGCTTGACCTATTCCTGATTGACGAGCGTACAGGGGTGCCGCTTGGTTGCCCTATCCTAACCGTACTTATAGATACCTTCAGCCGTTTCCCGATCGGGTACTTCCTCAACTTTGGCGGCGCATCAGCTATGGCAGTAATGGGGGCTTTGCGGCACGCGATTTTGCGCAAACTTCCCGCTGATGAAGCTATTCCCGGACTCAACATCAAGCATCCCTGGCCTTGTTACGGCGTTATGGACAGCCTGGTGCTCGATAATGGATTGGAGTTTCACGGGACAGCACTTGAAGGCGCGGCAATGGATCTGGGCATACACCTCCTATTCTGTCCCAAACGCCACCCCTGGTATAAAGGAAAAATAGAGAGGTTTTTGCAGACATTCAATTTTTCACTTAGTCACCAAATGCCTGGAACAAGCCTCTCAAAGCTAGCCGATCGCGGAGAGTATGACCCGCAGAAGCATGCAGTTTTGACGATGGCGGAGTGTAAACAGGTCATCGAAAAGTGGCTGCTCGATGTATACGCTCAAACCATTCAAAGAGGAATTCGAACGACCCCTTGGGCCAAATGGCATGAGGGGCTCAAACTCCGAACTCCCGAGTTACCCGGCAGCCTTGATGACCTTAAAAAGCGCATAGGGTTAATTGACGAAAGGAAGCTCCAGCGAGACGGCATTACGCTGCGCGGCATTCGCTATGGAGGACCAGAACTCGACGAGATTATGCGCACTTGGGGCCCCGGCGTAAGAGTTCGAGTAGTCTATGATCCCGAAGACTTGGGCACGATCCAAATTTGGGCACCAGACCAGCAAGATCCTTTATCTATACGAGCATTGGATCAAGCGTACGCAAGCGGTCTAACATTGGTACAGCATGAATTAATCCAGCGCCAAATTCGCGAAGCTGGCCACGCCGTAGAAAATCCCCAAGCGCTGCTCCAAGCAAAATACGATCTAGCTGTTTCGGTCGATCAATTGATCCAAAGCCGAAAACAGCGCACTCGCCGGCGCGCAGCGAAAATCAACGGTATAACAAGCAGCCATCCAGACGCCACTTTAACCGCCACGCCACCTAAAAAACCGAAAAGTGTTACGCCCGTTTTCGCTACGGAGGAGGAGGATCCTCCACAAGCTCTACCTACATTCCGGCTGAAAGGTGGGGGGTTCTGAGATGGAGCTAACCGAATTTGAAACCCTGCGCAACTTCACCAGCGAATACTTGGAGTTCCCGCCATTCGTCAACGCGTTTAACGAAATTGATCGAATGATCCGACTATACAGAGACACCGGTGTCGCTAGCCACTTGGTCGTTACCGGTGAGTCAGGCTCTGGTAAGACGACCTTGTGCACGGCCTTCGAAAACAAATACCCCCGCACATCCATTCCTGAGCGAGATATCGTCCCAGTATTGATTGTACCTATACCTCCGGCGGCTACAATCGGTAGCGTAGCGGAGGTCATGCTGACCAAACTAGGAGATCCCAGTCCTTCATTCGGCACCACATCAACAAAGACGGCGCGTGCTGTACACCTGGCAAAAGAATGCCGCGTCGAACTGTTGATGTTCGATGAAGCAAATCACATTCAGGATCGCGGTCAATCACCGACGCAATACATGGTTGGCGATTGGCTAAAGAGTGTGATGGATCACATGCAAGTACCTACTACATTGCTTGGACTACCTCGTGTCGAGGAATTATTGAGAGTAAATGAGCAGCTACGAAGAAGATTCACCCGGCATTTGCAAATGGCATTGGGACAAGACCCCGAGGACAGCATCGAATCTCAGTGCCTTCAACTCTTCACATCATTAACACCGTCGCTTCCAGTACCCTTTTTGAAGGGCGAGATGAGTTGGAAAGAGTTAGGCCACCGGCTTCATGCCGCCACTGACGGACGAGTGGCTTTTGTAAAGTCGTTGCTACTCGGCGCGATCCGGTTAGTCTTCGAGCAGCAACTGACACGTATCACACCTGCTGAGCTAGCCCTAGCATTCACGACGCAAATTTGGCGCGAAGGGGTAGATGAATTAAATCCATTTAGTTCCAACTTCGAGTTCCGTCGACTTGATCGTGCTGGCGAGCCGTTTGAGCGGGGAGCACTAATTGGCAGATCCAGCAAGAGGCGCAACAATGCATAAGCTGGCAGATTACCCCATACGGCCGAGTTACCAACAAGGCGAAAGCCTTGGTGGATTCCTGAGCCGTCATTTTTGCAGCAACGGTCATGAAATACCGAAATCGCTTGGAGATGCGCTCGCAAAGCTCTACAAATCGAAATTATTGAAAGATCGAATTGAGGCGTGGGACTTGCTGTGTAAGAGCGTTGGCACGGTTCCCGAAAACTACCGGCGCCTCTGGATCGAAGAACAGTTTACGTATTCCAGGCCAAGTTTCATTGGCTTGGATGAGCACTGGCAAAAGCCGCTCACAAGACAGTTCAGAATATGTCCACAATGTGTGAAAAAATTTGGATTCCACTTAGCATTATGGGACCTTCCTTTTGTACTCGCATGCCCTACCCACAATAAGTTCCTTATCGGCCGTTGTGATTGTGGGAAAGTACTATGCTGGAAGGAATTGAAGCCATGTTGGACCTGTAGTTGTGGCAGCGACCTTAGACAACTCTCTGCGGATCCGGCGCCTCGCAGTTTGGTCAACACGGCACTCAGCATCGCCGCAACTGCCGGCTTCCACGTACCAGATTTACTCAAACAACAAACAGAAAAATTTAGAGTGGCCGACTGCCTTCAGTCTACTTACAGCATCTTCTCCTGGCTACATCTTTTGCTTCGAGAGATGCGCACCTATGAAGATGACAAAGCCTTCGGAGCTACACCTCTACCTTGGCGCTTCGGCTCCGTTTTGAGCAACTGGCCCGGCGGGCTGATTCGGCATATTCGCCATGTCATCACGCGGTGGCACCAGGACGAGCACGATGAACTAATGGTGCACCTGCCAGAAAAAAGCAGAGCGAAGGAACTACTCCTGCTACTAAGGTATGCATTGCGAACTACAGCAATACCTCAAAACTTGAGAGAGGCAATACAAACGTTTGTGAATGATCTCGACTTCAAACCTTTAGCATCAAATCGATGGGTACTGAATCCCGCATTAACTACCTCGCAACGCGAGGATAAAAGCCGCGAGATTCAATGCTGGTGGGGTACTCTTCTCGACTGGATGGAGCTTTCAAACATGCACGTTACGCAGGAAACTAAACTTCACGATGACTTAGACCAAAATGCAATCGATATCTCAGTAAAAATACTGAATATCCTATCTAGAGCAGCAGCAGATCCCACTTCAGCTCAAAGATTCCGTCGATTTGCAAAAGCATGGCCGCCATACCCAGCAGATGCCATTACACGCTCACCAAAGGACTTTATTGAGTTGCTGGGGCATCAGCTCATTGGTATGTCGTCCAGTCATCGCGAGTATCTATATGAACTTTGTCTAGATGCTGGGGAGGTGAAAAATGCAGCTCGATGAACGCTCTCATGAACGCACGCAGGCCGGTGCCCCCGTTCTACCAATCCGGCCACGTCCTGAGACAAATGAATCGCGCCACGGATATCTAGTACGCGTTGCGAACTCAAATGGATATGGAGCATTACTTAGTCTTTGTTCAGCACTCAAACCTTATGGCGAGCAAGCAGCCGATGTCATTCTCAATTCGCTAAATCTCAACAAGGGCGAAATGGAAAATCTGGATGGGCCATGGCCGTGGTATTTCCATTACGAAAACACACTTCTGTAGTGGTCAACCCATCCCGGACACTACGTTAAGTTTTTCTTCGGTGACAGCCGGTGCCAATCCCTGATTGAACTGATGTGGCCGTATCCAGTTATACCGGTGCATCAGGTAGTGGCTGATGTCCCGTTGTGCTTCTTGTGCCGTCATGTATCCTGTTGACGGCAGCCATTCCGTTTTGAAGCTGCGGAACAGCCGTTCCATCGGGGAGTTATCCCAACAATTTCCCCGACGGCTCATACTCTGTCGTATCCGATAGCGCCACAAGCGCTGACGGAATTTTCGACTGGCGTACTGGCTACCCTGATCCGAATGAAACAGCAGCCCCTGCGGTCGACCTCGCTGCTCGTAAGCCCTTTCCAGCGCTTGCACAACAAGGTCAGCGTCGGGCCGTAGCGAGAATGCCCAGCCCACCGCGCGGCGCGCGAACAAGTCCAACACCACGGCCAAGTAATACCATCGGCCTTGTGCCCAGACATAGGTGATGTCCCCGCACCAGACCTGATTTGGCGCCTCCACCGTAAATTCACGATTGAGGTGGTTCGGAATATCGACCCGCTCCACCGTGGCCTGCTTATAGGCATGGCTGCCAGGCTGCTTGCAGACCAGCCCCAACTCCTCCATCAAACGGCTGACTTTGAAGCGGCCAATTGCCGTGCCTTCTTCGCGCATCATGCCCATGATG
>Ga0187843_10001827_pt1 | contig 13266 bp, 12 predicted proteins | sample SpaLakP09_SKY_43_FD_134516 | JGI IMG/M metagenome (GOLD analysis project Ga0187843, IMG submission 134516) | Oligotrophic lake water microbial communities from Sparkling Lake, Wisconsin, USA - SP09_SKY_43 | ecosystem: Environmental > Aquatic > Freshwater > Lake | place: USA: Sparkling Lake... | reverse complement strand
GATGTTGGCCAGGGCCTGGGCGATGAACTCGCGATTGCCGCGAATGACCAGCGACGGGGTGATCTCGGCCTTGAAGTCCAGCCCCTTGTCCTCGCACGAGAACTCGTAGAGCTCGGCCATGTCGCGGGCCAGTTCGGAGGAGTCGAAGCTCTTCTGGTCGGGGGCCTGACCGGCGGCCTGCAGGCGGGCGATGGCCAGCACCGCATTGAAGGTCTTGAGCACACCGTCGGCATCGAGCAGGGCCGTCTCCAGCGCCGCAACAGGATCGCCCTTGCCGTTCTCGGCATCGATCAGGGCCACCTCCATGCGGGCCCGCAGCCGGGTCAGGGGCGAGCGTAGGTCGTGGGCGATCGCGTCGCCGGCATGGCGCAGGCCGCCCATCAGGCGCTCGATGCGGTCGAGCATGTCGTTCAGGCCCTCGGCCAGTTCGTCATACTCGTCGCGTGCGCCGCGCACCTTGGCGCGGGCGTGCAGGTCGCCGGCCTGGACGGCGGTGACCAGATCCACCAGCCCCTGCATGCTGCGCGAGACGTTACGGCTGATCAGCACCCCGCCGGCCAGGCCCAGCAGGATCACCAGCGCCCCGGCCCCCCAGAGGGCCCGGACGATCTTGCGAACATAGTCCTCGGAGTCCTGGACGTCGGCGCCGACCATCAGCACCTCGCCGCCGTCGAGGCGAACAATCACACTCCGGGTCGAGCGCCGGATCTCGGCCCCGTCGATGTTGCGGTCAGTCAGCTTGAAGGTCACCCAGGCCGGGCCGGGCCCGCTGAAGCTGTCGACCGGCAGGGCCTCGACCGAGCCGGAGACCTTCTTGCCCGCCGGATCCAGCAGCAGATAGACGAACGGCCGCTCACCGATGGCCCGTTCGATGATCGCCTGGTTGAGCGTCGCCTGGCCCCCGACCCGATAGGTCGCCTCGAGGCTCTCCATTTCACGGCTGATCTCGGCATCGGCGCGACGGTTCACCTCGCCGGCCGTCGCGATATAGATGTAGCCGAGGAACGCACTGGCGGCTGCCGCGAACAGGGCCAGGAACAGCAGGGTCAGGCGGAACGGAGTCGTCCGCAAAAGGCGCGGCATGCGCATGGTCTAGCTCTTCTTGCCCAGCAGGGCGGCGATGTCGCGACGGGTGTCGAGAATGCGGAGAATACGGATGCCGTCGGCATCCGGAAGCGCTTCGTAGACGACCAGCCATGGCGCGACGCCAAATGCTCGTGGCTCACCTTCAAAATCCAGCCTGACGCGCCCTAGCGCCGGGCGTAGTGCCAGCTTGACCAGCGCCCTGTCGATACGATCAATCACCGCCTGAGCGCGATCAACGCCGCGTTCGCGTCCGATCCATAGCGCCAGCCGGGCCACGTCTCTCCGCGCCTCCGGACTCCGTTCGATCTTCGCCCGGGTCATCCCGCTGTCAGCGGCCTTCGTCGCGCAATTGCTCGCGCACCTCGGCCATGATGTCTTCGGGATCCCAAGGCTCGGCCTTGCCCTCGGCGAAATCCTGACGCGCACGGACGAGCGACGCGTTGATCTCGTCGCGATTGCGCTCGATCCAGGCTTCCATTTCGACTTCGCTCAGCGGCGGGCCAAACAGATCCGACGGGTCGTCGAAGTCGTTCGCTTCGGGCTGGATCAGCTTGTTCATGGCCGCGATCCTAGCACGACGCCGCCGCGACGCCTACGGATCCAGCCGGTAGCCGGCCCCGCGCACGGTCTGCAGCATCGCCCGGTCAAAGCCCTTGTCGATCTTGCTGCGCAGGCGCGAGATGTGGACGTCGATCACATTGGTCTGCGGATCGAAGTGATATTCCCAGACCTTTTCCAGCAGCATGGTCCGGGTCACCGACTGTCCGGCATGGCGCATCATGAATTCCAGCAGCTGGAACTCGCGCGGCTGCAGGTCGATCTCCTTGCCCTGACGGTGAACCGTGCGGTTGATCAGGTTCATCTCGAGCTCGCCGACCTTCAGGGTCGTGGCGACGGCACCGGTTTCACGCCGGCGCGACAGGGCCTCGACCCGCGCCATCAGCTCGGGGAAGGCATAGGGCTTGACCAGATAGTCGTCAGCCCCGGCCTTCAGACCGACAACGCGGTCACCGACCTCGCCCAAGGCCGACAGGAACAGGACGGGGGTGTTGTCGCCCTCACGACGCAGGGTCTCGACAACCTCGACGCCATCCTTCTTGGGCATCATCCGGTCAACGATCAGGACGTCGAAACCGCCCTTGCCGGCCGCAATCAGGCCGGCCTCGCCATCGGGCGCATGCTCGCACTGATAGCCGGCCTCCGTGAGACCATGGCTCATGGCCGCAGCCGCCTCGATATCGTCTTCAATGATCAGAATACGCATCAGCCAGCCCCTCATGCGTCCGTCGAACGGAGAAACAACCCACGTTCTCCCGATTCGACCCCGGGACGCGACATCTGGACTCTGGATACCGGTTTTGAGGACAGCCGTCCCTTAAACCTTCGACAGACTCCGGACGAAAAAGCCCGCCCCGGAGATCCGGGGCGGGCTGGATCGTTTCAGCGCTGACGCCGGATCAGGGGGCGATCTTCAGCGCCATGACCAGCGGGCGACCCTGACGGACCACCTTGGCCAGCACGCTGGGGCGTCCGGCCTTGCGCGCAGCGGCGACCGCCGCATTGACCTCGGCCGCAGAGCTGACGGTCATGCCGTTGATCCCGGCCAGCACGTCGCCCTTGGCCAGGCCCTTTTCGCCGGCGTCGGAGTCGGTTTTGACGCCGGTGATCAGCAGACCCTTGAGCTCCGGATCGATCTTGAAGGCCGCGCGGGCAGCCGCATCGATCGGCGCGAGGCTCAGGCCCAGGGCTTCGAACTTCTGGGTCTGCGGCTTTTCGGGAGTCGGGTTCGCACCGCCCTCGGCATTGTCGTCACCGGCCCCCAGCGAGTCTTCCGACGGGCGGACGCCCGACTTTACCTCGATGGTGCGCGGCTTGCCGCCCCGCAGGACCGACAGCTTGATCGGCTCGCCGGGGCGGGACTTGGCGACTTCGCGCGTCAGTTCCGAACCGGTCTTCACGGCGACGCCGTTGACGGCCGTGACGATGTCCTCGGGCAGCAGGCCCGCCTTCTGGCCCGGCGCGCCGGCCACCAGCTCGGCGATGATCACGCCCTTGACGTCCGGCATGCCCAGGGCTTCGGCCATCTCGGGATTGAAGTCCTGGATGTTGGCGCCGATGTAGCCGCGCACGACCTTGCCGCCACTGATCAGCTGACGGGCCGTCGACTCGGCCACGTCGGCGGGAATGGCGAAGCCGATCCCGACCGAGCCGCCGGTCGGCGAGAAGATCGCGGTATTGACCCCGATCACGCGGCCATAGATGTCGAAGGACGGACCACCGGAATTGCCCCGGTTGATGGGGGCATCGATCTGGATGTAGTCGACGAAGCGCGACGAGCTGTCGCCCAGATCGCGATTATAGGCCGAGATGATGCCGGCCGTGGCCGTGCCGCCCAGGCCGAACGGATTGCCGATGGTGATGACCCAGTCGCCGACCCGCGGCTTGGCCTGGTTCTCGAAGTCGACATAGGGGAAGTCGGCACCCTTGGCCTTGGGGTCGGTGACCTTGATCACCGCCAGGTCGGTGCCTTCGTCGCGGCCGACCACCGTGGCCTTCAGCTCGCGGCCGTCCTTCATGACCACCTTGATCTCGTCGGCGTCGGCGACGACGTGATTGTTGGTCACGATGTAGCCGTCGGCCGAGATGAAGAAGCCCGAGCCCGAGGACTGCTGCTTGGGAGCCGCCGGAGCGTCTTCCTCACCTTCAGCGCCCGGCTTCTGGCCGCGCGGCACGATGTCGAAGCCCTCGAGGCCCGGAATGCGCAGGCGCGGCGAAGCGGCTGCCTTGGACGTCACGTCGATCTGGACGACGGCGGGCGACACCTTCTCGAAGATGTCGGCGAACGACATGGGCGCGCCGGGCGGCGGCGCGAAATTGGCAACCGGTGCCATGGCCGCGTGGGCGGCCGGGGGCGTCTCGGCGGCGTCCGCCGTCCCCATGCGCATCCCGGCCCCTGCCAGGGCTGCGGCAGCGACGCCCGCGCCAGCGACGGCGCCCAGAATGAAACCCGACTTCCTAGCGGTCATCTCTTGTCTTTCCTCACCCGCGGCGCTCGGCGCCGGGACCTGTCACTGCAGAACCTAGTCTCGAACGGATATCGCGCAATGGTTCCTGAAACATCTTTGCATCACGCGGGAGGGTCTTCTTGCGACCCCTTTTCGGCGCAATCGTGGCCGTCGCCCGCCAGCAGAACCGCGAGGCGGGCTTCTTCCTCGGCTGACAGGGCGTCCACCTCGGCGGTTTCAGCGGATCCGGCCGCAGAGCGCCGGCGCAACAGCGCAACCAGAAGACCGCCCCCGGCCAGCAAAAGCCCGGCAGGAGCCAGCCAAAGCGCGGCATTTCCCACCGAGAACGGCGGCTTCAGCAGCACGAACTCACCGTAGCGCGCCACCAGGAAAGCCCGCACCTCGGCATCAGTCCGGCCCTGGGCGATTTCCTTGCGCACGATTTGACGCAGGTCGCCGGCCAGTTCGGCCTGGGAGTCGTCGATCGACTCGTTCTGGCAGACCAGGCAGCGGACCTCGCGGAACAGGGTGCGGGCCCGGGCCTCCTGGGCCGGATCAGGCAGGCGTTCCGAGGGCTCGGAAGCCGCCGCCATGCAGACCACCGCCGTCAGGGTGAGGGCGAAGGCGCGCAGGGCGCCGAGCGATGCGCCCCTCACGCGGCAGTCTCCGAGGCGCGACGGCCCACACCCAGCCGGATACGCCGGTCAGACAGGGAAATGGCCCCGCCCAGCGCCATCAGCAGCGGGCCCAGGAAGATCAGCCGCACCCACGGATTGACATAGGCGCGCACCAGCCAGGCCGGCTTGCCGCCCTCGCCCGCCCGGCGCTCGCCCAGAACGATATAGAGATCGTCCAGGCCCTTCGGGCAGATATGCACCTCGGACGTGGTCTGGCCGCCGGTGGGATAGAAGCGGCGTTCGGGACGGGCCGCGCAGACCAGACGGCCGGCCTGGTCGACGATCGCCACCTTGCCGCGCTCGGCCAGATAGTTAGGGCCCTCGACGGTGCCGACATCCTGCAGGGTCAGGCTGTAGGCTCCCAGTCTGAAGGACTGTCCAAGGCTGAGCGCCTGGGCCTGCTCGACCCGCCAGGCCGTCTCGAACGACGCACCGAGCACAAAGACGCCCATGCCGGCATGGGCCAGGGTGGTGCCCCACGCCCCGCGCGGCAGGCCGGTGGCCCGTCGCCAGGTCTGGGCCAGCGGGACGCGCAGCAGCTTCACCCGCTCGGCCAGCTCGGCCAGGGCCCCGCCGATCAGCCAGAAGCCCAGGGCCACGCCGGCACTGGCCAGGGCCTTGCGGGGCACGATCAGCCCGTAGGTCACCAGGCCCAGCACCGCGGCCGCCGCCAGGGCCACCCAGAGCCGGCGCATCACCGCTCCGGCATCGCCGCGCTTCCAGGCCAGCAGCGGCCCGGCGGGCAGGATGGCCAGGGCCAGCAGCATGACCGGCGTAAAGGTCAGGTTGAAGAACGGCGGGCCCACCGAAACCGCCTCGCCGTCGATGGCCTCACGGATCAGCGGATAGAGCGTGCCCAGCAGGACGGTCGCCGTGGCGGTCGACAGGACGATATTGTTCAACACGATCGCGCTTTCGCGACTGACCGGCGCGAACAGGCCACCGGAATTGAGCGACGGCGCGCGCAGGGCAAACAGCAGGAAGCCGGCCCCGGCCGCGACACCCATCATCATCAGCAGCAGCACGCCGCGGGTCGGATCGACGGCGAAGGCGTGGACCGAGGTCAGCACGCCCGAGCGCACGAGGAAGGCTCCCAGCATCGAGAAGGTGAAGGCCGCCAGGCCCAGGAAGACCGTCCAGCCCGGCAGGGCCCCGCGCTTTTCCAGCACGATGGCCGAGTGAAGCAGCGCCGCCCCGATCAGCCAGGGCATGAAGCTGGCATTCTCGACCGGATCCCAGACCCACCAGCCGCCCCAGCCCAGCTCGTAATAGGCCCAGAAGGCCCCCAGGGTGATGCCGATGGTCAGCAGGCTCCAGGCCGCGAGCGTCCAGGGCCGGACCCAGCGGGCCCAGGCCGCATCGACCCGGCCCTCGATCAGGGCGCCCATGGCGAGGCTGTAGACCACCGAGAAGCCGACATAGCCCGCAAAGAGGAACGGCGGATGTACGGCCAGGGCCCAGTCCTGCAGAAGCGGGTTGAGCGAACGGCCCTCGACCGGCGGATCCACCAGCCGGATCATCGGGTTGGAGGCGAAGACGGTATAGGCCAGGAACATGATCCCCAGCGCCCCCTGCACCGCCACCGCATAGGCCCGCAGGCGCGGCGGCAGGCTGGCGCCGAACACGGCCATGGCCGCGCCATAGCCCGTCAGCACCAGACACCAGAGCAGCATGGAGCCCTCATGGCTGCCCCAGGCCCCGGCCACCTTGAACAGCATCGGCTTGGCGGTGTGGGAATTGGCCGCGACATTGGCGACCGAGAAGTCGGACGTGACGAAGGCGTGGACCAGGGCGGCGAAGGTCACCGCCACGCACAGGAAGGTGGCCAGGGCCGCGCCCCGTCCGGCCCCGGCGAGCACGGCCGAGCGCCGCGCCCCGCCGACGGCGGACAGCCCGGTTTGCAGCACCGAAAACACGAGGGCCAGGATCAGGGCGAAGGCGCCCAGTTCGATGATCATGGCTTACCCCCGGCCGGTGCGGCATAGGCCGGAGCACCGGCCCCCTGCCCGCGCCATTCGCCCTGTTCCTTCAGGGCCTTGGACACTTCTCGCGGCATGTAGCGCTCGTCGTGCTTGGCCAGGACCTGCTTGGCGATGAAGGTGCCGGACTCGTCAAACGATCCCTGGGCCACGATGCCCTGCCCCTCACGGAACAGGTCCGGCAGGTCACCATGGAATTTCACCAGGGCCGTTGCGGTGTGGTCGGCGACCACGAACTCGACATCGCCGCCGGGGTGCTTGACGACGCTGCCTGCCTGAACGAGCCCGCCCAGCTGGACCTTGCGACCGGCCGGCACCTTGGCCGCCTGGGCCTGGGCGGGCGTGTAGAACAGCGAGATGGCGTCGCGCATGCCGTACAGCGCCAGTCCGACCGCCAGGGCCAGGACCGGCGCGATGGCGAGAAGAATCGTCAGACGACGCCGGGCCTTGCGGGATTTCGGCCAGAAGCTCATGGCCTTGCCCCGTTCTGTGGATCGGATTTTGACTGCGGCGGGGTCTGGGCCGCCTGACGCAGCGCGGCGAGAACCTTGGGCTCACCGGCATAACGGGCAGAGGCCTGGGCCAGGGCCGCATCCCGCTTGGCCGTCTCGCCCAGCACGGCATAGGCTCTCACCAGCCGCACCCAGCCGTCGGGGTCATCCGGCGCGGTCTTGAGCCGCGTCGCAAGGCCCTCGACCATGCCGGCGATCATGCCCTGGACCTGCTCGGTTTCGCCCGGCTGGGCCACCGGAGCCGGCAGCCCGCCGGCCTTTTCGACGGTCGCGATCTCACGCATGAGCGGCTCGCGGCCCTGGTCGTCTGCCGGCAGGTCGGCGGCCAGGGCGCGCCAGGCGGCCAGCCCTCCGGCGACGTCTCCGTCGGCGATCCGGCTACGGGCCAGATAGTAGCGCGGGCTGGGCGCAGCGGGATCGATCTTCAGCGCCTCGCCGAAGGCCAGGCGGGCATCGGGGCCGACCTCGCCCTGGGCCTCGGAGACGAAGACTTCGCCCAGGGCGGTCCACAGGTCGACCCGGCCGGGGGCCAGACGCACGGCCCGGCGGAGGGCCTGCTCGGCTCCGGGCAGGTCGCCGGAGGCGGCACGCGCCAGGGCCAGATGTTTCAGGGGCTCGGGATCGGTGGGCCGTTCGGCCGCGATGGAGGCCAGAACCGCCGCAATCCGGGGCGGATCCAGGGTGGCGGGATCGGTGGCCCGCCACTCGGCGACGCGGCCAGCATAGGGCTGGTCGGGCATGCCCGGGGACCCGATGGCCACATAGGTCGCCAGCGCCACAAGCGGGGCCAGGGCAGCCGTGAGCAGGGCGACGCGACGGGGGCCGGTCCCTTCAGACGGCCAGGCTTCGACATGATCGGCCGAGGCCAGAAGCCGCCGGGCCGCCTCGGTGCGGGCGGCCTGACGCTCGGCCGCGTCAAGAAGACCCTGGGCGGCCAGCCGCTCGATCTCGAGCAGTTGCCGACGCTGGGCGTCTCGTTCGGGGGCAACAACGAGACGGCTTTTCGCCGCACTGCGCAGCACGAGCGCGCCGGCTGCCGCCGACAATCCCGCAGCCGAGATCCAGAATGCCAACATAAGGGCCTGTTAGCCGGGAATGGCCTCGGCCGTTAGCGAAAAAAGCGCTTAAGGGGTCACCCCGGCCCACTTGCTGTCCGGGAGTGTGAGGGCAGACAGGCCTCAGGCCGCGATTGCCGCCGCCGCCCGGCGCCGGACAATCTCGGCGGTTTTGTCATCGCGGGTGTAGGCGATCAGATTGGCGGCGATGTCGAGATACTGCCGGGCGATCGCAGGATCACCGCCCTCACCGGTCCGGGCCGCATAGAGGACGTCCTCGATATACTGGTCCAGGCGGGTGTTGAGCTTCTCAAGCGCCTTGATCCGCGTCGTACCATAGCCGCTCTTGTCGGCGCAGGGACGCAGTTCGGCGATGAAGGTCAGGGCGGCGGTGGCGCGGCGCACCCGGCGCTCGTCCGGCGGATTGTCGAGCAGGGCCACTCCCTTGCCGCCCTTGCCGCCCAGGATCGAGATCGGCCGCGTCGGCAGAGCTTCGGCCAGTTCCCGGTCGGCGGCCGCCATACGGATGTCGGCGGCCTGGGCGATGGCCTGCTTGAACTTCGCCACGCGCTTGCCCCAGGGGCCGTCCTTGGCGAGGTTCACGGACTGCTCGAGCTCAATGATCTGCAAGGCCACGCGCTGGGCGATATGGCCGGCCTCGCGCCCGATCTTCTCGCCCCGCTCGAGATCGAAATCGCGGATCATGGCAATGGAGGTTTCGATGTCGGTCAGCACGCTCTCACCGAACGAGGCAGCTTCCGAGCTGGCCATGTAGCGATCGTTCGGCCGGTCCATGACCGCCGAGATAATCCGCAGGATCCGCCATTCGTCCGGCAGCTGGGCCGCCATCATGTCGAACAGCATCGGACCGGCGTCATCGCGAATGGCGCAGGCGTCGCGATAGGCCAGGCGCGCGGCGGCAGCCCGCTCGCCGCTCATCTTGCTGACCCAGTCCGACAGCTTCGGCAGGGTCGTCCGGACAATGCCGGAAATCTCCAGGCAGCGGGCCAACTGCTCGCACTCGCTCAGGTCGCGGAGCGAATCGAAAGCGGTCTGCGAAGGGTCACGCAGGCCGGTAACGGCCATCGCGCAGAGCTGGTCGAACACCTCGGGCGCGCCCTGCTCCAGATCCCAGGGATTGCAGCGGGAGGCGGCGTCCTCGACGGCGCGGGGTGCGACGGTCTTCAGCGCCTTCCAGAGACGCGCCAGAACGACGGGGGGAAAGTGGATCAGTCCGTCCTTTCGCGGCCCGCACAGCGGCACGATCGGCGCGAGGACATTGTTGCGGACAAAACGCTCGGTGGTCTCGACCTCGACCAGGCCACGAACCTGGGCCAGACCGCCGACTTCACCGACCCCGGACAGGGCCAGTTCGAGGCTGCGCAACGCAGCATCGGGCGCGGTTTGCACCAGCGTCCGGATGATCTGCAGTTTGTGCGCAGCGATTGCGGTCATAGGTCTCCGCCGGGTCAAAGGACCGACAGCGTCAACCATGTTGCCAACGAGGTTAAGACTTTCCGAAATCTCGTGAAAATCGTTCGGCCGAACACGGAAATCCGGACCTGTGAAAGTTCAGATGCGGCAAAGGCTTGCAAAGCCAGCCCTGACACCGCTGGACACAGCCTGTGCGACGGGAATCTCTAGCCCGGTGCCCGCGGCAGATCGAGCGAGACCCGCAGGCCACCGAGCGGGGAATCGCCGAGTGTCACCGACCCGCCGTAGGCCCGGGCCAGTTCATCGACGATGGACAGGCCGAGCCCCGATCCCGGCGTATGCTCGTCCAGACGCTGGCCCCGCTTGAGCGCGTCGGCCCAGCGCTCGGGCGGCAGGCCCGGCCCGTCGTCATCCACGACCAGGCTCCAGCGGGCCTCGCCGACGGACGTTGCCATGACCCGGATCCGCCCCCGGCACCACTTGCCGGCGTTCTCCATCACATTGCCGGCCAGTTCCATCAGGTCCTGCTTCTCGCCCTGGAAGCAGAGGTCATCGGGGCAGCGCCAGTCGATCTCGATCCCCTGCCCGTCCGCCTTGTCCTGGAAGATCCGCTCCAGGGTCACCGCCAGTTCGTCAAGGATCGGCTCGACCGGGGTCCGCTCGCCGCTCGTCTGCGAGCGGGCGGCCGCGCGGGCCCGGCGCAGGTGGTGGTCGACCTGCTCGCGCATCACATCGGCCTGGCGGGTCACGAGCGCCGACAGCGGGCCGGGCTGTTGCGAGGCCTCGGTCAGCATCACCGACAGCGGGGTCTTCAGGGCATGGGCCAGGTTGCCGACATGGGTCCGCTGGCGCTCGACCACTTCCTGGTTGTGGGCCAGCAGGGCGTTCAGCTCGACGGCCAGGGGCTCGAGTTCCTCGGGATACTGGCCATGCAGGCGCTCGGTCTGGCCCCGGCGAACCGAGGCTACCTCACGCCGGAGCTCGAACAGCGGCGCGAGACCGAAGCGGACCTGCACGACCACGGCCAGGATCAGGCCGCCGCCGAGGATCAGCAGGGCCATGGCGGTGATGCGCACGAACCGCCCGGCATCGGCATCGATCTGCGAGCGGTCCTCGGCGGCGAGGAACACCACCGGCGTCGCATGCCCCGGCAGGCGGGCTAGCAGGGCGGCGGCGCGCAACGGCTTGTCCTGCGGACCGCGCATGTCGAGGGACAGGGTCTTGCCCGGCGAGGCCATCAACTGGTCGATCTGGGCCGACGAGAGCATCAGGTCGCTGTCGAACAGCGAGCGGGACCGCTCGATCGCCTTCAGAACCCCGCCGCCGGGGCTGTCGAACAGGGTCCAGTAGCGACCGGAGTAGGCGCGGGTCGCCCGGATATCGACCAGGAACGGCGCCTTGACCACGCCGTCCTCGACCGTGGTGCCGGCATAGAGGTCGTCGGTGAGCATCGACAGCGACTGGTCGAACCGCCGGATGCCGGCATCCCGGAACTGGCTGTTGACGAAGACGCCCGCCACCGCGACCACCAGCAGGGTCCAGAGACTGGCCAGCAGGACGAGGCGAAAGACCAGCGAGCGCTTGCGCGGCGCGAGCAGGTCGCGGACGCGCGTCAGAAAACTCACCCCGCCGACTCGCCTTCCAGGGGCGTCAGCCGGTAGCCCAGGCCACGCACCGTCTCGATGCGGTCGGAGCCCAGCTTCTTGCGCAGCCGGCCGATGAACACCTCGATGGTGTTGGAGTCGCGGTCGAAGTCCTGGTCGTACAGGTGCTCGACCAGCTCGGTCCGACCGATCACCCGGCCCTGGTGCATCATCATGTAGTGCAGCAGGCGGTATTCCAGCGAGGTCAGGCGCAGGGGCTCGCCATTGACCGACGCGCGGGCGGCGCGGGGGTCGAGCCGCAGGGCTCCGCACGACAGGCTGGGCGCGGCATGGCCGGCCGAGCGGCGCAGCAGGGCCCGCAGCCGCGCCAGCAGCTCTTCGGTATGGAAGGGCTTGGCCAGATAGTCGTCAGCCCCGGCGTCGAAGCCGGCCACCTTGTCGCTCCAGGCGGCGCGGGCGGTAAGGATCAGCACCGGCGTGGCGACATTGCCCCGCCGCCAGCGCTCCAGCACCGAGACGCCGTCCACCTTGGGCAGGCCGAGATCGAGGATCACCGCGTCATAGGGCTCGGTCTCGCCCAGGAACTGGGCTTCCTCCCCGTCCGGCGCATGATCAACGGCATAGCCGGCATCGGCCAGGGCCAGTTTCAGCTGGCGCGTCAGGTCGGGATCGTCCTCGACAAGCAGGATACGCATGCAAAGAGGCCCTTAATTGGCGCTGAGGATCTGGCCGCTCTCGGCATCGACGATGAAGTCGATGCGGCGGCCGTCGGTGGTGGCCCACCGGACCCGGTAGTTGCGGCCTTCGAGGCCGGCGTCGAGCACGCGGCCGGGGGTCCGGCGGGCGATCTGCTCGATCACCCGGGCCAGCGGCACGAGACGACCCGACTGAACGCCGCCGCGGGCCTGGTCCTGCTGGGCCCGCCAGTCGGCGCCCAGCGAGTCCGGGCCGCGTTGCGCCGACGCGACACCCGGCAGGGCGGCGGCGAGGGCAGCGGCGACGAAGAGGGCGCGGATCGGTTTCATGCGCTCAGATCTAGAGGACGGCGGCTGAATGGAGACTGAACAAAGCGCTTATGAACGGGGTGTGTCGTTCTGTCACGGGCCCAGCGGCCAAATGGCCGCCGACCCGCTGAATACCCCCGACTAGGCCTTCTTTTGCTCGGCGATCCAGGCGTCGATCCGCTGCTCCAGCACCGCCATCGGCAGCGAGCCCTGCAGCAGCACCGCATCATGGAACCGGCGCTCGTCGAACCGCTCGCCGAGCGCGGCCTCAGCCCGGTGACGCAGCTCCAGGATCTTCAGCTCGCCCACCTTGTAGGCCAGGGCCTGGCCCGGCCAGGAGACATAGCGGGCCAGTTCAACCTCGATATTGACCGGTGACAGGGCGGTATTGTCCGTAAAGCAGGCCCGGGCCTGCTCGAGGCTCCAGTGCTTCCAGTGCAGGCCGGTGTCAGCGACCAGACGGCAGGCCCGCCACATCTCGTAGGACAGCCGGCCGAACAGCTCATAGGGATCGCGATAGATCCCCATCTCCTCGCCCAGCCATTCAGAGTAAAGGCCCCAGCCTTCGCCGAAGGCGTTGAAATACAGGCCCTTGCGGAACTCGGGCACATCCGTCTGTTCCTGGGCCAGAGAGGTCTGGGTGTGATGTCCGGGCGCGCCCTCGTGCAGCACCAGGGCCGGCAGCTCGTACAGCGCACGCTGGTCCAGCTCCGAGGTGTTGATCATCAGCCCACCGGCCCGTCCGGCCTTGGGGTCGCCGCCGAAATAGCGGCCGGTTGTGTAGCCCTTCTCGATACTGGCCGGCACGGGGCGCACGCCATAGCTCAGGCGCGGCAGGACGCCGAAATGGGCCGGTAGCTGGTCATCGGCGCGCTTGGCGATCTCGCTGGCCTTTTCCAGCAGCTGCTGG
>Ga0187843_10001826_pt1 | contig 13269 bp, 11 predicted proteins | sample SpaLakP09_SKY_43_FD_134516 | JGI IMG/M metagenome (GOLD analysis project Ga0187843, IMG submission 134516) | Oligotrophic lake water microbial communities from Sparkling Lake, Wisconsin, USA - SP09_SKY_43 | ecosystem: Environmental > Aquatic > Freshwater > Lake | place: USA: Sparkling Lake... | reverse complement strand
GGGCATTGAACGGAGACAATACGGCCATGGCCAAAATACCTCCCCGCCTCAGCCCCGAAGAAATCAAGCGCGTTGTCGCCACCGCCTGGGACGACCCGCCGCCTTACAACAAGGTGCTGATGGAACACGCCATCGCCAAGGGCGAACTGGTGGCGCTCATGAAGCGTGAACTGACCTCCCCCGCTTACAAGCTCTGGGCCGCCAAGGCCAAGACCGCCAAGGCACCGACGGTCAAGGCGAAGTGGCCCCACGGGCGGTGATTGGCGGTATTTGGCGCTGACCGGCGCTGCTACGACCTGAGATCCCAGTACGGCGGATCGCCGAATGCATCGCGCAAGCAGTTGGCCAGCTCCCGGAGCTTGGTCGACGCGCGCCGCCCCTCGGGATGGGCGAGGTAGAGCGACTCCTGCTCGATCTCGCGCCCGATGTCGACGATCTCCAGCGCGCCTGACTTCAGCTCCGCGCCCACGATGAAGCTGGGCATCAGCGCCAGGCCCAGGCCGGCCAGTGCGGCATCCCGCATCATGTCGCCGTTGTTCACGCGCAGCGCCACGCGAGGCCGGACGAACTCGTCTGCCCGCCCATCGAGAAAGCGCCAGTCGCCGATGCCGCGGTTCATGTAATGGATCGCTCGGTGCTGCGCCAGGTCGGCCAGCGCGTGTGGCCGGCCGTGGCGTTCGAGATACTCGGGCGAGGCCACCAAGAAGCGTCGGCTCGGCGCGAGTATCCAGGCCACCAGGCGTGAGTCGGCGATCACGCCATGCCTGAGCACCGCGTCGAATCCCTCGGCCGAGGCATCGACGCGCCGGTCATCGAGCTCCAGGGTCAAGGAGATCCCCGGGTGCCGGGCCAGGAAGGGGTAGAGCGCCGGGCCAAGGTGCATGCGGCCGAAGGTCACCGGTGCGGACAGTCGCATCGGGCCCGTCAGCTGGCCCCGCCGCTCGGTCATCTCGGCGGCGGCTTCGTCCACCTCGCGCAGGATGCGCAGCGCGCGCTCCAGGAAGCCCAGGCCATCCTCGGTCGGGCTTAGCTTGCGCGTGGTCCGGTGGAACAGCGGTGCGCCGAGCTGGCGCTCCAGTTCCGCCAGGCGCTCACTGACGACCGACTTCGACAGATGCAGCCGGCGCGCGGCGGCGCTGATCGAGCCGGCCTCGGCGATCGCCACGAAGCTGGCGATGCCATCGAGTTTGAGCATGTGGATCCTCCCAAGGTCATTGGGGTTGATTGTCCGAGAATCCAGAACAACAGATTCGCCTTTGGATGGCTTCTTGAAACGATCGATGCGCTCCACACTGAACCCGTCGCTTCTTTTTTCAAACCCATTCCTGGAGATTCATCATGAGCAAACGACTTGAAGGCAAGGTTGCCATCGTCACCGGCGCCAGCTCGGGTATCGGCCGCGCCACGGCGCTGCTGTTCGCCGCACAGGGCGCCAAGCTGATCGTCGGCGCGCGCCGCGCATCGGAGCTGGAGACGCTGGTCGCCGAGATCCGCGCCGCTGGCGGCGAGGCCGCCGCACTGGCCGGCGACGTGCGATCCGAGGCCTATGCCCGGGCCCTGGTCGAGCAGTCCGTGGCGCGCTACGGGCGCCTGGACATCGCCTTCAACAACGCCGGCACCTTGGGTGAGGCAGGAGCCAGCACCGGCGTATCCGAAGCCGGCTGGAACGACACCCTGGCCATCAACCTGACAGGCGCGTTCCTCGGCGCCAAGCATCAGATCGCGCAGATGACGAAGAACGGCGGGGGCTCGGTGATCTTCACGTCCACCTTCGTCGGCTACAGCTTCGCCTTCCCCGGCATGGCAGCCTATGCGGCCAGCAAGTCCGGCCTGATCGGGCTGACCCAGGCGCTCGCGGCCGAGTTCGGTCCCCAGGGCGTGCGCGTGAACGCGGTGCTGCCCGGCGCCGTCGACACCGACATGTACCGCGACATGAACAACACCCCCGAGTCGCAGGCCTTCGTCAGCAATCTGCATGCGCTCAAGCGCGTCGCCACCCCCGAGGAACTGGCCCGCTCGGTGCTGTATCTCGCCTCGGACGACGCTGCCTTCGTCACTGGCACCGCCTCGCTGGTCGACGGCGGCGTGTCGATCACCCGCAGCTGAAGCTCAGGGCGAGCCGGCTCACTTGCCGATTAAGAGTCTTGAAAATGGACGCCAGGCCATATGAATGCTGGATTCTTCATTTTGCTGGGCCATCGCTTGGACGAAAATTTCGACTTCGGTTAGGGCTGATGAACTTCAAGCGGCCTAAACCGCGGTGATGTCCCAGGAGGTGGTGATCAGGCACAACCGCCCCACTGATGTAGCCCCGTACTTCCGGTTTTAATCTGGACCGATACTGCGACATCAAGCAAAGCCAAAGCTTGCTGCGAACACAACATAACCACTGATGACCGACACCCTCCGCGATCTTGCAACGCAGCTCGACCAGTTCGCTCAGGAGCGGGACTGGCAGCAGTTCCACTCGCCGAAGAACCTGGCCTCGGCGTTGGTCGTGGAGACGGGAGAGTTACTGGAACATTTCCAGTGGCTGACTGAAGCGCAGAGCCGTGAGCTCGCACAGGAGAAGCGAGATGCCGTCGGTGCTGAAATAGCGGACGTGCTGCTGTATCTGATCCAGCTTGCGAATGCGCTTGGCATCGATCCGGTCGCCGCAGCTCAAGCTAAGCTGAAGCTCAACGCGCTGAAGTACCCGGTCGACCGGGCACGCGGCAGCAGCAAGAAATACGACGAACTGTGAGCGCCCATCCACTTTGATCATCTACCAGGCCAGCAAGAACCAGTTCCTTCACCATGCGTTGCGCGACGACATTGAAGACGTCGTGTCGCGTCATTTTCGCAGTGCCACCGGCCATGGCGTCGGCCGCTCGGAGATGCTGTCATGGAAGCACTCTCTGCTTGAAATGGCCAAGGTACTGGGCGATGAAGAGATCCCAGACGACGCCGGCGTGGCCATCGAATACCAGCTTCCGCAAAGTTCGAAACGCATCGACTTCGTGATCACCGGCGAGGATGCTGAGGCGCGCACGCAGGTCATCATCGTCGAGCTCAAGCAGTGGTCGGAATCCCGCCGCAGCGACAAGGACGCCATCCTCTGGGCAAGGCGCGGTGGCCGAGCGGGCGAACGCGAAGGCACCCACCCGTCGTACCAGGCTTGGTCCTACGCCGCCTACCTGCAAGACTTCAATGCTGCCGTGCAAGACGGCGCCATGACGCTGCAGCCATGCGCGTACCTTCACAACCACCCGCGTGACGGCGAGATCGACCATGCGCATTACCGCGAGCACCTGGAGCGTGCGCCGTTGTTCCTGGCACGTGAACGCGCGAAGCTGCAGGCCTTCATCAGAAAGCACGTGCGCCACGGCGATCGAAAGGGCGCGCTGTATGCGATCGAAAACGGCCGCGTCCGGCCATCGAAGATGTTGGTCGACAGCGTGGCCGGCTTGCTGCAGGGCAAGCCCGAATTCGTGTTGATCGACGACCAGAAAGTCGCGCACGAGACCATCATGCAGGCCGATATGCGGGCCGCGCAGCAGAAGCAGGTCGTGATCGTCCAGGGCGGGCCGGGCACCGGCAAGTCAGTGATCGCCATCAACCTGCTCGGCGCACTCATCGCTCGTTCGCGCAACGTGCGCTACGTGTCCAAGAACGCTGCACCTCGGGCTGTCTACGAGGCCAAGCTCACAGGAACGATGAAGAAGTCGCGCATCAGCAACTTGTTCAGCGGCTCGGGCGCCTTTGTGAATTGCGAGGCCGACAGCTACGACACGCTCGTCGTCGACGAGGCTCACCGCCTCAACGAAAAGAGCGGCTTGTATCGCAACCTCGGCGATAACCAGGTGAGAGAACTCATCCGATCGGCGCGCTGTACTGTGTTCTTCGTTGACGACGACCAGCGGGTCACGCTGCTTGACATCGGCCATACGGCAGAGCTCCGGCGACACGCACGCGAGCTCGGCGCCGAGGTGACCGAGCTGGCGCTTTCGTCACAGTTCAGATGCAACGGCTCGGACGGCTACCTCGCCTGGCTCGACAACACGCTTGACATCCGAGAGACTGCGAACCCCACGCTGGATACGGCCGAATACGACTTCCGAGTTTTCGACAATCCGGTGGATCTGCATGCGTTGATCGAACTGAAGAACCGCGCCAACAACAGCTCTCGTGTCGTCGCTGGCTATTGCTGGAAATGGCCGAGCAAAAAGGACGCGCAGGCCTGGGATATCGATCTTCCTAAGTTCGACTACCAGCGCCGCTGGAACCTGGAGAAGGACGGCAGCCTCTGGATCGTCACGCCGGGATCCGTCGCACAGGTGGGTTGTATCCACACCTGCCAGGGCTTGGAGCTCGACTATGTGGGCGTCATCATCGGCCCGGATCTGGCCTACCGCGATGGCCTCATCGTGACCGATGCGACGAAGCGCGCGTCATCTGACCAATCGGTCAAGGGACTCAAGTCGATGTTGAAGGCCGAGCCAGAGCGTGCTCTCGCCTTGGCTGATTGCATCGTCAAGAACACCTACCGAACCTTGATGACGCGTGGGATGAAGGGCTGCTACGTCTACTGCACCGACGCGCCGCTCGCGGCTTACCTCAGATCGCGATTGCAGACGGTTGCAGAGGCCTCTGCGGCCGTGGCACCAACAGTTGGAGCCACGGAGGCGCTTGCGCCGTCGAACGTCGTACCACTGCAGCGGGTCACGAAGGAAGAGCGAGATGGGGGAGCTCAAGCTGTCCCGGTCGTTGACCTGCGATTCGCTGCAGGCGCGTTTTCAGCAAGCCAGTCGCTCGCGGATGGCACGTCAGACTGGGTCGCGCTGCCCGATTGGGTTCGGTCCCAGCCCGGCTTGTTCATTTCGCAAGTGGTGGGAGAGTCGATGAACCGCCGCATCCCGAACGGTTCATGGTGCTTGTTCCGCGCCAACCCCGCTGGCACGCGTGAGGGCAAGGTGGTGGTCGTTCAGCACCGCAGCATCGCTGACCCTGACACTGGCGGGCAGTACACCGTGAAGTTGTACTCCAGCGAGAAGGTGGAGGCTGACGATGGTGGCTGGAAGCACGAACGGATCACGTTGCGGCCGGATTCGGATCAACCTGGATTCGAGCCTATCGAGATCAGTCTGGGAGATTCAGATGAGGACTTCGCGGTAGTCGCTGAGATGTCGATGGTGCTGACCGGAAGCTTTCGCTAAGGCAGAGGTGGAACTTATGGGTAGAGACCACGAGCGCTCGGTGTCGGCAATGCCATAGGGTGCCGTCATTCACCGTCGAATACGGGTCCACGCTATGTGGCATGAAGCCGCCATCGGCTCAACTTGCCGCTCGGCGGCACCAATGACCGGTGTCGAGAGCGCTGCGGTCATCCAGCCTGGCAGACCACAGGTCGCCCAGTCAACCCTCGGTGAATGTCTGCTGCTCAAAGGGGCGAACTCGTGCGACCTACCCATTGCGGTCTTAGCTTCGACGGGTTCGGACGGCAGCTTCGTGCCCATTGCAGTCGTCCCTTTTGCTGGTCGCATGGTCGGCAGCAGCGATCAGCACGCCACGCAAATTTGCTCCGTGGATTCAAGCTGACCGGCGTGCGGCGTAGGCCGAACCATCAGCCATCGACCGCTTTGATTGGAAGCAGCCGTCCAACTCAGCACTTTTTACCAGGCCTGAGGCCTCTCGACTGAGCGGCTGCATTTGATGTCTGCGGCCGGTCGCTGCCGACCCGGAGCTGACGTAGCAGTCACAAGCTTGGCTCGCGCAGAGCGGTCGCTCAGAGTGGCGTGCACAAACTCCATCGGCCACGTCACCAGGTGCGTGATGCCGTCGCGTCATAGCGCCATCGACTCGACACGATTTGGGTACGAGCTCGCCCCCGCTAAGACTGCGTTCTGCAGCTTGAACTCGAGCTTACCGCAAGCGTTTGTCAGTGAACTTTGGTGCCCGTCGACTGCGTGACACCGGGCCAACACAGCCAACCCAAATCTATCGAACGCCGGCCAGCGCCATCTTCTGCATCAGTTCGGGCAGCAACTGCGCCGCCGTAGCTTCACCGGCCATCTGTGCCTGCACAAAGTAGCTCGCCCGCGGGCTGGCGGCGTACGCCATGTCCGGGTGGATGACGAAGTCGGCCAGGCGGGTCTCCGGGTCGATGCGGCTGCGGCGCTTGGCGTCCCTTTCGAGCATGGCTGCCGGCGTGCCGGCCGGTGCCTTCCCAGCTCGGGCCGATACGTCCACGGCGATCACGAACTGCGCGCCCGCCTGCCGGGCGGCACGCACGGCCACGGGGAGCGATTCGTCGGCGTCCTCGTATTCGACATCCTGCACGCCCACGGGCGAGATCACGCCTGCCACCGCGCTTGATGCTCGCACGGCCACACCCACGTTGCCGCGCTCAAAGAAGACGGGCTGTTTGTCGTCCCGCCGGGTGGCGGCCACGATCAGCCGCCGTGGCAGTTGCTCCAGCGCAGCGTTGCCCAGCCGATCGTTGACATAGTCCTGCAAGCGCTGCCCATGGATCCAGCCGCGATCGGCAAACAGCGAGAGGTCAAACAAGGTCAGCGGTCCACCGCTGCGCGCCGCCGCGTCCAGCTGGGCGGCGTTATAGCCCGCAGCCCAGAAGGCGCCGAGTAGCGATCCCACGCTGGAGCCGACGACCAAGTCCACTTGTACGCCCGCTTCTTCCAGCACCTTGATCACACCAATGTGGGCATAGCCTCGCGGGCCTCCGCTGCCCAACACGAGGGCAACGCGGGGTTTCGGCTCGGCGCTGTTGACTGTCGTTTGCGCCACCGGGCTATCGGGCGCGGTGTAGTTGTAGGCTGCGCAACCTGACAGGGCCATTGCCATCAATAGGCTGCAAAGCGGAGAGAATCCTTGCTTCATCTTCGAGGCTTTCGCTTGGGCTTTGATGGGGTGGCCTCAGGCGGCGCACCTTCGGGCAGGCTCAGCCCCAGACCTATGCGCGCCATCATGTCTGCAGGCAGGGCGTGCTCCACGCCGGATGCCAGGTTCAGGTGTTGCATCACGTTGGCCTGCGTGATGCTGGCCATGCCATGCAGGGTGGACCAGATGAACATCGCCTGTCGATCGGCCTGCGCGTGCTGTTCGGCTTGGTGGCCGTGCATGGCGCGCAGGCTGTCGCGCAGCAGGTTGAAAGCATGCACGGCGTGCTGCACCAGCGCCGGGTGCTGAGCTGGTTCGGGCCATGGCGTGCTGAACATCAGGCGGTACTCCAAGGGCCTCTGGCGCGCATAGTTCAGATAGGCGTGGCCCATGGATTCCAAGTCGGCCTCGGGGTCGGCAGTGCGCGGGCGTTCGTCCAGGTGCTGCGCAAAGTCGGCAAAACAGCGGCGCATGATCTCGGCCAGCAGGTGGTCGCGGCTTTCAAAGTGGCGGTACGGCGCCTGGTGCGAAATGTCCAGCTTGCGCGCCACATCGCGCATGCTCAGGCTTTGCACGCCGTGTTCGGCAATCACTTCGCGCGCTGCCTGGAGGCATGCCTCCTTGATCGATGAGGCGGAGTCTCGGGATCTAGTCATGAGAGTCGATTTTGCTGCAGACAATGATCCATGGTCAGGTCCGGCGGGCCATTCCAACCATGACCTTGCCCATGATCTTCACGCGACCCCAGCGCGGCGTGAGCGCCAGCGAATAGCCCAGTAGCTTGGCAAGGAAACCAGGCCGCACCGTGCCAGTGCGGCCCAGCGCGTCCAGGCTGGCCCGGGCCACGACTTCCGGGTCTTCGGCTCGGGCCATGGTCAGCTGCGAGCGAGCGGCAAAACCAGAGTGCACCGGGCCGGGCGCCACTGACAGCACCTGCACGCCGAGGCGGGACCACTCTTCGCGCAGGCCTTCGGCCAGGGTTTGCACATAGGCCTTGCTGGCGGCGTAGTGGGCCGAGCGGGGCACGCCTTGAAACGCCACCACCGAACTCAGCAACACCAGGCCACCCCGGCCGCGCTGCACCAGCCGCTGCCCCATGCCCCAGCTCAGCGCCGCGAGCGCCCCGCAGTTGACCTGCAACATGTCCAGCTCGGTAGGCAGGTCGTTCTGGAGAAACGGCCCCGAGGTGCCAAACCCGGCCGCACACACCACCAGCCCCACATCGCGATCGGCGCTGCATTCCAGCACCTGTTGTACGCCTTCCGCATACGACAAGTTTGCCGCCAATACCTGGCACTCCACGCCGTAGGCCTGGGTCAGTGAGGTCGCCAGTTGCTCCAACTCCAGTTGACGCCGCGCCACCAGGATCACATGCACCCCGCGCCGCGCCAGTTCCACGGCAAAGGCCCGGCCAATACCGTCCGATGCGCCGGTGACCAGTGCCCATGGACCGTACTTCTCTACAAAGGCTGACGCATTGCCCATCATGAAGCCCCGGTTTGTTGACGCTGTCTACAAGTATCCGGCACAATGGTAGACAGTGTCAACGTTGGAGCATCACCTTGGCGCCAGAAACCCCATCCAAGGCCCCATGGCGGAGTCACCCTGTCTTTGAGCTGCATGCCGAATTAGTGGTGCGCCAGCCCCTGCTCACAGGCTTTGCATGGCTCATGCTGGCTCTCATGGTGCCTGGCTTGGTGTTGTTGGCGTTGGACGACCGCACTTGGCGCGACGTGGCCATCTGGTCCAAGCCCGTGAAGTTCATGGCCTCCACGGCGCTGTTCTCGGCCACCACCGCGTGGTTCGTAGGTCTGCTGCCCGAGCCCATGCGTCGCACGCGGACCGTGCGTGTCATGGTGTGGACTCTGTTGCTGACCTCGAGCTTCGAAGTGGGCTACATCAGCCTGCAGGCCGCCCTGGGCGAAGGTTCCCACCACAATGTGCGCGACCCGCTGCACGCTGCGCTGTTCGGGCTCATGGCGCTGGCCGCCGTGATGCTGACTGCAACCCAGGCCGTGCTGGCCTGGCTGGTTGCTCGCCACAGCACCACGCGGGATACGGTACTGACTCAAGCCGTTGTGCTTGGCCTGGTGTTGACCTTTTTGCTTGCAACAGTCAGTGGCTTGCTTCTCGGTGGCCAGCAAGCTCCAGCGGGTATGGGTCTACCCATCGTGGGCTGGCACATCGGAGGCCCCGATGCCCGCCCGGCCCACTTTCTGGGTGTGCACGCGCAGCAGCTGTTGCCTTTGGCAGGCTTGGCGCTTCAGCGGGGCCGCATCTCACACGCGGCCCGGTGGCTGACCGCAGTGGCGCTGGGCTATGTGCTGCTGTGGGCGCTGCTCTTGGCGCGGGCCCTTCTTTAGCGCGGCCTTCTCCGACCTCTCCCTCACGTTGAACCAGGGAACACCTTGACTGGTTCTGGCCCGGGATGACGCGCTCGTTGTGCATCTCTGTCGCCTAGAGAGCCGCCCGCTGCGAGCGCCCCCCAGTTGCCGACCTCCTTGTCACCGGGGGCGAGAGCATGGCCTGCCGAGAAGCCGGGAAGCTGCCGGTCGCCACTGTCGGCTGATGGCCGGGACCGGGTCTTGCCCGGCGGGACAGTAAGCTGACCTTCGGTGGAAGGATGCGGCCAGCCTGGGTCGGCTAACGGCGGACCTGACGGGGACCCGGTCCCGGCCAGGAGCAGCCGTAGGCCGACGCCTGGCAGGCGGCAGCTTAGTGCCCTAAGGAGCCGTTGGCCGGCCGGGTGGCTGGTAAGGCTCGACGGCAAATGGGCAGTGAGATTTTTGTTCGCTTGGTAGGCGCCAGCTGTCGTCGCAGCCCTGATGTAGCTTAGGCGTCCGACCGGTCCACTTTGGAAGCAGCCGTCCACTGCATCAACTTCGACCAGGCGAGCAGCCTTCCAGATGATCGGCAGCATCTGAGGTCGGCGACCAGTCGCTCCCGACCCTCAGCTGACGTAGCCCTCGCAGGACTTGGTGCCACAAAGCCGTCCATCGACTTATCGTTTCATGAACTCCAGCGGCACCAGACCGGCCAGTCCCATCAGCTGTTGATGCTCGACATGCAAGCCTGTCGGCGCGCCATCGTCCTCGACACCCAGCCACAGCTCGCCGCCATCTGCGTTGGCGAGGCAGACAATGGCTTCAATCAGGTCACGGTCAGGCAGGCGCGCGCGGTCGCTCTTGAATTCGACGGTGAGGGATTCACGGGCGGGCAGTTGCGGTGACGTGATGAGTTGCCTTCAGGCTGGATGCTCTCGTTGTTGTCGAGTCGACGGCATGTGATGCCTTAGGCCTGGCGGCTGAACCGCCCCATGATGACCTTGCCGGACATGATCAGAGACTCGATGTAGTCCGACCAGAACTGCAGCATCTCGCGCCGCGGCGGCCCGTAATCGGCCCGGTTGTAGACCCCGCGCACACCACCGATGGTGTGATTGAGGGCCTTCTCCACCACGTCGGACGGCCAGCCGTTCTCGTGCAGCAGGGTCGAGGCCGTGCGGCGCAGATCGTGGATGGTGAAGGCTGGGATGGCCTGTCCCTTCAGGGCCGTCTTCAGCGCGGTGTTGATCGCGTTCTGTGCAACGGGCTTGGTCAGGCTACCGCGCCCGGGCATCACGAGCTCGCTGGTGCCCGCCAGAGCCTTCAGTTCTCGGAACAACTCGACGGCCTGTCGCGACAGAAACACGATGTGCGGCTTGCCGGTCTTGGAGTGCTCGGCCGGGATGTGCCATTCGGCCTGGTCGAAGTCCACCTGGGCCCAACGGGCCAGCTGCAACTCCGACTTGCGCACCATGGTCAGCAGGATCAGATGCAGCGCCAGCTTGAATTGCCTGCGAATGTTGGATTCAAAGGCTGCTCGCAAGAAAGTGCCGATTTCCTCAGGCGACAGCGCCCGCTCGCGGGACTTGGCTCTGTGAACATGACGCATGGGCAGCGCCAGGACAGGATTGATCGGGGCGAGACCACAGGTCAGTGCATAGTCGAACATGCGCCTCAGCACGCCACGCCACGCCACGCAACGCGCCAGCGGCTGCATCGAAGCCCTCGTCCTTCTTGCGCCAGATGATGACCCGTACATCATCGGTGGTGACCTCTCGCACGGGCTTGGCACCGATGGCAGGCACGACCGACTTGTCAAAATAACGGCGCGGGATGGTGAGGTCTCGACGGTCCTTGGCCACCACCTCCCGAAAGAAGCGTTCGCCAAACTCGGCCACCGTGGTGGACTCGGGCGCCGGCACCTTTGCGAGCTGCTTGCGCAGGGCAGGGGACTCACCCAGCGCTACCGTGCGGGCGGCCTCATCCCGTTTCAAGCGAGCATTGCGTAGCGAGAGGGCAGGGTACTTGCCGAGGGTCAGCTTTTCTTGCTTGCCATTCAGGCGATAACGGTAGCGCCATACAAGGCTGCCGGTCGCCAGTACCTCGATGTACAGGCCGCGGTTATCGGCCAGCGTATATGTTTTATCGCTGGGTTTGAGTGCCTTCAAGGCGATGTCGGTCAGGGCAATAAGCGCCTCCCTGTGTCCATGGAATGAGTCGAATCACCAAAAATCTCGGTCATGGACTCAATTTTGGACTCAAGTACCGTTGAATGTCAGTGCAATTTCTTAGACGTCCTTGGACTTAAATTTCTCTAAGTTGTTGAATTTAAATGAGAAAAATGACTAAATGGGACGTCTTGAGACACTCTTGGATGAATGGTCATTTGCCGATGCAAAACTTGCTGAAGATCTCCCCCAGCAGCTCATCGGCGCTGAAGGTGCCGGTGATCTCACCCAGGGCGTCGTGAGACAGCCGCAGTTCCTCGGCCAGCAGATCCAGCGCTGGCGGCTCCTGCGTGGCGACGGCCAGGGCCAGCTCCAGGTGCTCACGGGTGCGCTTGAGGGCCTGGACATGGCGCTCGCGGGCGATGAACAGGCCTTCCGGCGTGGCGTGCCAGCCGACCTGCTTGAGCAGGCGCGCGCGCAGGCCGTCAAGGCCGGCCGTGGTCTTGGCGGACAAAGCCAGCGCCCCAGTTGGCAAGCCTGAGCCTTCGACAGCGTCAGCCTTGTTGAAGACCTCGACGATGCGCTCGGCCGGGATGCTCGCAAGACGCGCTCGGATCAGCCGGTCCTCGGCTTCGTAGTCGGCATCGCCGATGCGGGTCAGGTCGTGCAGGAAGAGCAGCACGTCGGCGTCGGCGATCGCATCCCAGCTGCGCGCCACGCCGATGCGCTCGACTTCGTCCTCGGTGTCGCGCAGGCCGGCGGTGTCGCTGATGTGCAGCGGCACGCCTTCGATCTGGATGGTTTGGCTGACCTTGTCGCGGGTGGTGCCGGGGATGGCGGTGACGATGGCGAGCTCGGCACCGGCCAACGCGTTCAGTAGCGAGCTCTTGCCCACGTTCGGTTGGCCGGCCAGCACGACCTTGATCCCCTCGCGCAGCAGCGCACCCTGTTGCGTACGGTCGAGCACGGCGGCGAGCCGGGCCTGCAGGCGAGCGAGGCGGCCGAGCGCATCGGCCTGCTGCAGGAAGTCGATCTCCTCCTCGGGAAAGTCCAGCGTCGCCTCGACCAGCATGCGTAGCTTGATCAGCGCATCGCGCAGCTCACCGACTTCGTTTGACAGCGCACCGGACAGCGCGCGGCCGGCGCTGCGGGCCGCCGCCTCGGTGCTGGCGTCGATCAGGTCGCTGACGGCCTCGGCCTGGGCCAGGTCGAGCTTGCCGTTGAGGAAGGCGCGCTGGGTGAACTCGCCCGGTTCGGCCAGGCGAATGCCGAGCGCAGCACCGGCCTCCATGCAGCGCGCCAGCAGCAGCTGCAACACCACCGGCCCGCCGTGCGCCTGCAGCTCCAGCACATGCTCACCGGTGTAGGAATGGGGGGCGGGGAAAAGCAGGGCCAGGCCCTGATCGATGGCCTCGCCCTGCCCATCGCGAAAGGGCAGGTATGTTGCCTCGCGGGCTTTCAGCACTTTGCCACAAACGGCGTCAATCAGCGGGGTCAGGTCTTGCTGGGCGGAGACCCGTACGATGCCGACGGCCCCGCGGCCTGGGGCGGTGGCGATTGCGGCGATGGGGGCTTGGCGGCTGGAGAGCATGCGGTGATTCTCGCCGATGCCCGGTAGGGAAGATGGCGCGGGGGAGGCCAGGTCAAGCGCTCGCGTGAGCCTCGGCAGCCGGCCGTGAATCTCTGCCCCGCTGGTTTCATTTAAGCGCTGCGAGCGCCAAGAAAAAAGCCCCCGAACGCGGGGGCGTCGGGGGCTTCGTGAAATGTTGGCGCGGTGGGCTTTTAGTTCTGCACGCCGAGCTGCTTGTTGATCATCCACTGCTGGGCGATCGACAGGATGTTGTTGGTCAGCCAGTACAGCACCAGGCCGGCCGGGAAGATGAAGAACATGAAGCTGAAGG
>Ga0187843_10001825_pt1 | contig 13270 bp, 21 predicted proteins | sample SpaLakP09_SKY_43_FD_134516 | JGI IMG/M metagenome (GOLD analysis project Ga0187843, IMG submission 134516) | Oligotrophic lake water microbial communities from Sparkling Lake, Wisconsin, USA - SP09_SKY_43 | ecosystem: Environmental > Aquatic > Freshwater > Lake | place: USA: Sparkling Lake... | reverse complement strand
GTGTACATTGATTTTAAAGTCTTGGAACTTCTTGCCATATCCCATGAAACGGGCCATATCCGCATGATATTCAAACTCCTCTATGCTTCTTTCCACAATGCCTTCGCTAACGGAAGCAAGAACAACAAACTGGCCAGGATGAAAAGACAGCCGTACATTGCGTTCACGAGCGCAATCCCCAACAAGACCAAGATGCTGTTCAAGATAATCACGAACATCTCTTCGCCGCCAAAAATAGCTCCAACTAGGCTCGGTATAAGCAGTACATAACTCACTACCAAGCCTAACCATTCTAAGATTTTCATCAAGTCCACCTATGTAATTGACCAAGTTGCCGGCAGTGGCAACATTATATACCATAATGTCCCACAATCGTTGTTCGGCTTCCTCTCGCGTTTGTCTATTTAACCAAGATATTGTAGTGCTTTTAAAGTTGAGTTCTGGAATGGGCACCATCTCGCCGTTGGCATCAATAGTGGATGTTTTGCAAGCAAACCCGATACGCTTAACCATTGAATAGGTTAACAGAAAATGTTTGGATTTCTTTTTCGGTAAGGAAAAAGTTGTAGGTATTGGTGTCTGTAATTTTTCCGTGGTCGTCAATGCATTCACTGATAAAATTAATGGAATACAGATCGGCTGGTTTGGCACAGAGATTTTTTTCTACTCGCAGTCGAAAATTCTTGTTTTCTTTAACAACAAAAGAGTTCATAGTTGATCCTTGGTAAAAGTGTGTTACTAGTATAGCGCACTTTTACTTGGGTGTCAACTATCAATTAAATCCACGTCAAAAATCCAACTATCGAATGCTTCATTACGTATGTATTCAACCGGTATCCAACAGTACCCTTCCATGCACCAATCTGGTCCAAAGCTGTTTCTACACAGTACCAATTGGCGATCGAGGTCATAGCCTGCCATCATCATGGCATGTCCACCGATGGGTTGTTCTCCGGGTCGGGGCATTTCCAATATATGATCCCTTGTATAGTTCAACCGATTAAAACCTTCAAATACTTTAAATCCAAATACCACGGGATGATCATGGTTGAGTGCATCCAGTGTGTCCGCAATTCTGCTTATTCTATAGTAATTTTTAATATTTCTAGTTCGAGCATCACTATAACTTTCCATGCTGGGAGTTATATTGAAACGATTGATTAAGTATGGCCAAACTTTTTCTGAACACAGTCCATATTTTTTTGCAGCTTTAACACCGTCCCTGATGTAAGCACCGGAATCCTCTCGTTCGGTGTTTTCTAGCAGCCTGGCATTGTAATAAACAAACAATCTGCTGATGTCTACGAAATTGTCGGGCATGTTTTTTTTCAGCAGCAGTTCATAGGCCCCGGCAACAGCATTGCCTATGCAACTGCCTAGGTGTCCCTGATCCTCAACTGGACTGGCCCAGGGTCGTAGGTCCACGATGCTTCTTAAGGGGGTTAGGTACGGAGTATAAAGAAAATCTCGCCAATCGTCTGGATCGGCACGAACTTTATACTGTTTGTTTACGGGTTCTACTAGCATTTTCTTTTATCCTGGGTCTCTGGGCTAGAATTTCAAATCTAGTCTCAAACCGTTGACAACACTCACAGGGTCTCTGTGGTAGTAGTTTAGCGTGTTTAAAACATTTTGATCTTATATGCATTATCTTATATTAAAAAATTATATCCCAATGTGTGCCATCAAATATGACCATAAGACTGACATTGGTGCCCAATGTTTTAGATAATGCGCCGTCGATATTTTGTCCACCGGATGTGTTGACTTTGATACTGCCAAAGGATCGATTTTTGATCACATAGACCTTGCCGGCAACACCTACAGGAAGAGTTATGTCTGCATCGTTGTTAGTGGTGCATACAAAGTAATCAGTGGCAGTAGCGGTATAATTCACTGCGGTTATTTTGACATTATATTTATCGTCGTTATCGTCACCTTTTGGACCTTGTACACCTTGTGTTCCCTGTGTACTTTGGACGCCCTGTGTGCCCTGTGTACCTTGACGTCCTTGGACGCCCTGTGTGCCTTGAATACCTGTACTGCCCTGAATACCTGTGGCGCCTTGACCTGCATTGGTACCTGAAATACCTTGCAATCCCTGAGTACCCTGCACGCCTTGAATACCTGTACTGCCCTGAATACCTGTGGCGCCTTGACCTGCATTGGTACCTGAAATACCTTGCAATCCTTCGATACCTTGTATTCCTTCAATACCCTGTATTCCCTGCACACCTTGAACTCCGTCGGTGCCTTGAATACCTGTGATTCCCTGAATTCCTTGAGAACCGGTTGCACCTTGTGGGCCGGTTCCGGGGTCTGTCACACTGATTACACCTTCTGGAGTAATCGAAATATTGGCACCTATGATCACACTTCCTAATGTGGCAGTGGTGGCTATGTCAGCATCTAGTACAACTGGAATTGCTCCTGCTGGTGCTAAAGGCGAAGGTGCTGGATTTTGTTTTAAACCTTGGCCGGCTATAACAGTATTTGGGGTTCTTGTGTAGGCCATGGTATTTCCTTATAATTGGATTATGGTGCATCGCGCACTGGGAGTCACTGGTCTTACAGGACCAACCTGTGCCGGCACTGTTAACAATCTCATAGCTGTATCGGCACTGGACCAGGCTATTTCTACATAGTCTCCAGCAGTCAGTGGCAGTGAAAAATTCCAATTGGCTACCAATACGCCCACTGTGCCAATGACCACACTTTGTGAGTTAGAGTCAGGATAGTTTGTACCATTACGTACAACCCAAAAATCTATCAAATCGTCGCCGGCATAGGTTTTGTCTACCTGTGCTGTAAATTGCAAATTATAGTTGGCAGTTCTGCTCACTGTGAGTTGTGTGCCCAATTGTAGAGTAATACCTAGGCCAATTGGTCCATTGTTAAAACTAATAATATTAGTGGTATTGGCTATTGGATTGGTCTGTGTTATAGTGCTATAAAAGTAGGCCTGATCAAACAGTGCCACTGGGACTACATTGAGTACTCCCGCTGTTACTGATAAATTAGTTCCCGGGACGATTATGCCCGGGCTACTGGCTGTTGCTGCAGGTGCTTTGTAACTCATATTATGCCTCTTGAATAGGTACCCATGCTGCGCAAACATATTCTGGTCGCACCAGTGCGTCCCAGGTGATGCAGTATTTTATGCCCGGCACACTGCTGAGAACATAAGCCTTGCAGTTACCACAGCGTTCGCTCATTTTATATTTGCTTGGCAGTGAGTCTGGTATAGGCTCACCATCTGGATATTTGCGTCCTGTTACAGGTGCTGATTTTGGTCTCCAGTAAGCCATATTATGTTATGTTCCATTCGATACCGTTGAATATGAAAGTTAAACTTCCATAGTTGGTATTGATTATAGCACTGGCAGCCCCGTCAATAGTTGATGCAGTGGCAGTTACAGTGATGGGATTAATTGACGCAACACCTGCAGCATCCTTTACAATAAATATCTTACCGGTTACACTCACTGGTAATATCACACTAGCAGGAACGACTGCATCGGCAGTAACCGCAATATCATAATCTGTAGACAATACGTTATAAGGACTTGTGTTAGCAATGGTCACCGGTACGACGAGTCCGCCTGTAGTACCCTGTACACCTTGAGCACCGGTTGTTCCCTGTGTACCCGTGGCTCCCTGTGTACCCGTGGCTCCTTGAGATCCGATAGTGCCTTGAGCACCTGTGGTTCCTTGAGTACCAGTTGTTCCTTGAGTTCCCTGAGTTCCAATAACGCCCTGGCTACCTATGGCACCTTGACTACCGGTTGTTCCCTGACTACCTATGGCACCTTGTGTTCCACTCGTACCTTGTGAGCCGGTAGTTCCTTGCGGACCATTACTGGGTCCTTGGACACCCTGCGCACCTGTTGCTCCCTGGGCTCCTTGTGAACCCGACGAACCGCCGTTGAATTCATTAATAATGATGTCATTTCCTGCCCCTCCAAAACCTGCAAGTGGAACCAACGGTGCGGCCCTTAATCTTCGTTTGACTAAAAATCTACTGGGTGTAAAACCTAAATTATTAAACATTATGCAGAATCTCCTTTATCTTTCTTGCCAGAAAATGCTCTTTTCAGCATTCCAGTAATGCCACCGACGGGTTTATCTTTGGGAACATCGTTGAATATTTCCTTCACCCTGTCAGCATAACTGTTGGTTAATTGCGGAGGCGGTGCAGGCACCGGAGCAGGCTCTGGCACTACAACAGCAGGAACTTCCACAGTAAAGTCTGTTCTGGTATCTTCGACCCGAGTGACCACGACTGGTTCGGTAAGGGGATCTGCTTCTGTTACTGCAACTTCGGGTAAAGGTATTTCTGATGGCTTTTTAAATATATCAAATATTCTGTCAGTGAATTTAGTATCCTTGGGTGCTTCGATTGCTGGAACAGGTGTGGGTGCTGCGGCAGTCGGTACAACAGGTTCCGTTTTTTCTGGTTCTACTACAGTGGTAACCAATTCAGTTGTATTTTTGAATATATCAAATATTCCCCCGGTAAATGAGTTATCCTTTGCAGTCTCGTCTGTTAGAGCAGGACTGGTAGATTCTGCAGCAGATAATATTGCGGGTTCTGTTGCATCTGCTTCGGTGGATACCAAAGTACTTAATGCTGTAGATTCTGTCGGAGACGTTTCTGGTATAACAACTGTTGTGACCAATGCTGACACGGGTTCTTCGACTGCTGCAACTTCTGGTGTAGGTTCAACCACAGTGTCCGCTGAAGTTTGATAAGGGCTTGGTCGATTTCTATTATAGAGTTCCAATGCCATGTTGACCACGTCGGTTTCAGTGGGTTTTGCTATGGTTGATCTGAATGACACAGGTGAAAGAGCACCGGAGAATGGCGGATATCTCAACAGTACTTCACCTGTGCGATTAATAATATTTTTATTGACAGCGCTCCATGATTGGTATTCTTGGGTACATTTTTTTGCATATTCTGCATTTAACAACTGTCGGGCTGTGCTAATCAGTTCTAATTGTTCTTTTTCGGTGTCGTATAACATGTCCATCACCTTTTAATAGTGTTAATCTATGAAACTTAGAGGAAATTGTGCAATAATTCCTCTGCTTAATATATCGGCAATACTGCTATAGCCCAGGTTGGCATGGTTTGGAATACCAATTACCGTTACTTTAAGTATGTTGTCCAGTGCAATTGAATCCGCTGTAAAGTCCTTGGCAAATCTAGCATAAAAATCTTCCGTCCAAAATTTAGTAAGATTGGTCATCATTTCCACTAATAGGTCTCGAGGATATTGAGCAGGATTAATTTCGTGTAGGTAATTGGCCAATTCGTAGATCTGTTTGTCCCAAATGTTTTTAAAGACATCGATGTCTCGCTTGTTTTTAATAGCTTTAACTACTTCGGTACCATTTTTGCTAATCACCACCAATAGGGATCCTATCTTGGTTCCTGCAGTTATCCCATAATAAGGAATAAAATAATCACCAATTTGAGTTGCTGCCTTTGCTAAATTTCTTTCTACAAACGGGGTGCTGTCTAATCCGGCAAAATCACTCACGCTATAGTTGATCATACCGAGGCTATATCTGGTCCAAAGTGTTCTACTGTCCATTCTAAACACCAGGGTTTTTTCGTTAATTACAGCAGGAGGCAGTGGTTCTAGGCCAACTGGATAGTTTGAAAACATGGGCTTCAAGTATGTCCCAGTATTATAATATGAAGTTGCATATGTTCCTGTATTGCACATTCCTACAGGTAATACCGCAGGGTGATCAAAATGCTCTTCAACTATTTCGTGGGTGATTTTTTTATACATGATTTTTACCTATTAGATAAATTTGTTAGGAAACTCTTTAATGATTCCGGAACTGAAAATATCAGCGAATCGTGTCAATGCCGAAATCGACATGTTTAATGCATCAATATCAGATGACCATTCTCTTTTCAATTTAAATTTAACCTGATCAAGATAGAGATTTTTCAAATTAGTAAAGATGTCAACTACTGCTGCCTTGGGCCAATATTTAGGGTTGACAGACTCCAAATATTCTGCAAGATTTACAATTGATGCAACTGTCTTTGATTCTAGATCTCTAGTATCTTTTCCTGATTTAACAGCCTTGATTTCATTGGCTAAATCTGTAACCAAAGTCTGCAATCCGATTTCAAAATTACCTAGACTTCCATCGGAAAAATACGGAGTCAACCCATTACGGATATTTTTTATATCCTTAGAGAGTTGATCATTAATTGCTCCTACATCTCCGCTGTCGTGCCATACACTTTCGATTAGATTTCTCAATCTCCAGCCCAGTGTGGTCCACATAGCAGTTGCTTGTGTTTTAAACTGTTCCGCAGTCGACAGGCCTACTAGTCCCGCAGTGGATCTGATAATCGGGTCAGTACGAGTCTGACTCATAGTAGATTTGATCTCCATTGCTAGAGGATGATCGTAATGTTCTTCGACAATATTATGTGTGATTTTTTTATACATGATTTTTACCAAACAACTGTTGGTGTAGAAATTTGACTGATATTGTTAGCAACACCGGTGTTAACAAATCCTTGATTAGAGATAGCACTGCCTATGGCATTGATGCCATTGTAGCTGTTGAATCCACCACCAAAACCGCCAAGACCCCATGCAGGATAACCCCAACCGGGTGTTATAAATGCACTTCTATAAAACGGATAAACATAACCTGTATACATTGTATTTGCTCCTTGTTTAAAATGAGTCGGCCTTGTGAGCCGACCCATTGCTTTGTTACTAATCAGTAAGGGTAACCGTATCCGTATCCTGGATAACCGTAACCAAAACCGTAGTAGGGAACTCCAAGATAACCATAATAGGGGTAACCTATTCCGGCTCCTAGATATCCTCGAGGATATCCCCATCCTCCTCCCCATCCAAATCTTGATCCATACATAATAGACCTCCTTATTTGGGTTTTTAGTTAATGCTGGTAGGTGTCGATGTCTGTGTAGTACCTGTCATTGTACCAGTGTTAACTAGCCCTTGACTGGAAATAGCACTTTGTAGAGCATTGATAGCACTAACCTGATTGGCGCTTTGATAAGCAGCAACCGCACCACCATAAGCAAGACCTAAACCAGCGTACTGACCATTTAGGCCATTTAGTGCTGTGTTGGTATTGATAAGGGCTGTGTTGAGGTTCTGTGTGTTGAGGCCATTGATTAGACCACGTGTCATTTCGCCTTGCTCGAATATCGCACGTTGAGTTGCACTAGCAGTAGCACCAATTGCAGCGTCTGTACGAGCAGCAGCCAACATGGTCTGTAGTGTGCCTTCACTGACTGCCTGCTTGAGGTCAGCTAGTGCTGTGGCATCGTGTAGTGCAACCTGCATAGCACGGTTGTTGATGTCGTTGGTTTGAGCAACTTGTAGTTTGTAGTTTTCAAAGATACTGTCCGAGACCTTGGTCTTGACATCTTGCACATTAGCAAGCAATGAAAAGAAAGGATCTGTTGTTAACATATCAGCCATTTTATTTTCCTTTAGAATTTAAAACCAGGATCTGGATCGCATTGCCGCTTGCCGTCCCGGAAGTAACTTTCCCAGTGAACCCTTTCCACTGTGTTACATTATTACTTAAAAACTATTACCTTGGAAAAATTTAAGCAATAGTATGAGCAACACTTGAGTATTAGGTTACCAAAAATACAATCAAAAAAACACCCCCGAAGGAGTGTTTTTAATAACCCTGCTATGGAATTAACCAATATTAGTCGGAGTCGAAGTTTGCACAGTACCTGTTGAGTTACCTGTGTTAACAAAACGCTGTCCAGAAACAGCACTACCTACTGCATTGATAGCACTGACTTGATTGGCGCTTTGATAAGCAGCAACCGCACCACCGTAAGCAAGACCAAGACCGGCAAATTGACCATTGAGGCCATTTAGTGCTGTGTTGGTATTGATAAGGGCTGTGTTGAGGTTCTGTGTATTGAGGCCATAGACGAGACCACGTGTCATTTCGCCTTGTTCATAATTTACACGTTGAGTTGCAGAGGCAGTGGCACCAACGGCTGCATCTGTGCGAGCAGCAGCCAACATGGCTTCCAATGTGCTTTTGCTTACAGCACCTTTGACATCAGCCTGTGCGCTGGCATTACGCAATGCCACTTGCATTCCGCGATTGTTGATGTCGTTGGTTTGAGCAACTTGTAGTTTGTAGTTTTCGAAGACACTATCTGCGACCTTGGTCTTGACATCTTGCACATTAGCAAGCAATGAAAAGAAAGGATCTGTTGTTAACATATCAGCCATTTTATTTTCCTTTAGAAGTAAAACACCAGGATCACAGGATCCTTGTTTCGATGAGCGCGGACCGTCCGTGCTGCTATTATTACTTAAAAAGAACTGATGGCATTTTTCTAATAAACCAGTATGAGGCCAACGGCAGTATTAGATTACCTACGATCTGCTAGATGCTACTACCAATTGAGTTCTACTTCTAACACCGTAACTTTTTAATATAGCACTGACATGGATTTTCACTGTGCTCTCGGAAATTTTCAGTGTTTGAGCAATCTTTTTATTAGACAATCCACGCCGGCATACTAGATTAAAAACTTCTTGCTGACGATCAGTCAATACGATTCCTTGAGATTTTACTTTAGCAGGGTTAGCATTTGCTCCTGGTAGTCGATCGATGATGTGCCGTGGCCACCAAGATTCGCCACGTAGAAAATAAGCAGTACCTTCGGCAACTTCGTCAGCAGACCAATCACGAAAATCTAATGAAATTCCGATAATACCTGATTTTTTTAACTGTTTGACTGTTTGATATGGGGTTTGTTTTCTAATTATAACCGAGACAATCGAGGTGAGACTATTTTTAAATTGACGTATGGTTTCTAAAGCCTGAAGAAAATCAATTACAGTCATGGTCATTCGTTCTATCATCTCTATATGAAATATCAGGTGCTGATGCCCTTTTTTTAATTCGCATGCAAGTTGTTCCCAGTTGCTCGGGCATGTCCAGGTACATGCTAATTTTTCTAAAAGTTCTTTGGTACATTCTGGTGTGAAACTATGATCATTGTTAAAATAAATTACATTGGGAAAAGTTGCAGACATCCTATCTCCATTTTATATGTACTACTACTTACATCCATCTGTACCATAATACTTTAGTGAAAAGTAGTATTAGTACTTCAGTGGAGTATTAATAATACTTTAATATTAAGTCGGAATCTATAGCAGAAATACGTAGGATACTACTGGTAGTGTTGTATTACGTAAAACAATTTTGTCAAAAAAAATGACACAGTATTGTGTCATTTTGGGATTCACTCATATGATTGAAACATTCGTCTTCGACCCGGCTCACCAATTTCTTGGTCGAAAATATCTTTCACAGAAGTTAACATGGCACAGGCCAACATGAGCAGTTCTTTCCTGTTGTCGCACATCATGATCTGCTGGTCAATTGGCTCCATCAGTTCGGCCATGCGTTGACGAACTGAATCATTGGTCATTGCTGGTTGCCTTGCTCAAGAACCATTCTCCATTCTCACCTTCCTTCCATTCCAGTGTATCACCGTCGACCCATCCTTGGGTGGTCAGCAGGTCTGCCGGTAATGGCAGTATCAATTCGCCAGTCTCTGGATCTTCTTCTACGGTCATTGTCCAACGGGTGGGCTGTTCGTCTGATGGTGTCATTTAATATTCCTTTGTTAATGCGTGATAAATTAAAAATTCTTTAAAGGCACGATACACAGCAGCGGCTTCATTATCATCTGCTTCCACTTTTACTCCTCGAACATAAAACCCATCTTGGGCTACACGTAACATTTCTGTAGTACCGGATATTAAAGTAACATTACTGGCTTGGTTATCTTTGGGTTCGGCAGTTAAAATAGGATTCATATCGAATTTTTTATTTGCGTACTCGAAACATTTTATACTACTCCGCGGAAGTAGTCAATGGTTTTCTTTAGCCCTTGTTCTAATTGAATCTTTGGTTCCCATCCTAATACAGATTTAGCCATGCCGATATCTGGCCTTCTCTGGCGTGGATCATCTTGGGGTAATGGTTTTTCAATGATTGAACTGGTGCTGCCTGTGATGAAAATAACCTTTTCGGCCAATTCCTTAATAGTGAATTCACCCGGGTTGCCAATATTCACAGGTCCGGTAATGTCATCATCACTGTCCATCAGTGCCATCATGCCGTTGAGTAGATCATCCACATAGCAGAAACTGCGTGTTTGAAGTCCGTCTCCGTAGATGGTGATGTCTTGATGTCGCAATGCCTGTACAATAAAATTACTGACCACACGACCATCGGCTTCGGCCATTCTCGGTCCGTAGGTATTAAAAATACGCATGACTTTAATACGGACATTGTGCATTCTATGATAGTCAAAAAACAGAGTTTCTGCGGCTCTTTTACCTTCATCATAGCAGGATCTAATGCCAATAGGGTTGACATTGCCCCAATATGACTCGGGTTGTGGATGAACAACCGGATCACCATAGATTTCACTGGTACTGGCCTGTAGGATTTTAGCTCCAGTTCGTTTGGCCAATCCTAACATGTTGTAAGCACCAATGATACTGGTCTTGGTGGTCTGTACTGGATCACGCTGGTAATGCACCGGACTGGCAGGGCAAGCGAGATTATAAATTTCGTCAACTTCCACATACAGTGGAATACAAATATCCTGTCGAATCACTTCGAAGTTTTTACGATCTAGTAGATGTTCGATATTCTTTTTGCTGCCTGTAAAGTAATTGTCAACGCAAAGAACATGATGTCCCTGTTCTACCAATCTATCGCAAAGATGACTACCTAAAAATCCGGCACCGCCGGTTACTAATATTTTTTTCATTTAAACCTTTAATAAATCTGTTATGTCATACATTTTTTTCATGTATGGTGATGGGTTATTTAAAACACTGACCTCTAGATCACCCGATCTTCTGGGCAGAGTTACAATTTCAAAATCGCAATGATTTACAGTCTTGAAAATTTCAATAATTTCTTTTACGCTGTATCCATATCCATGTCCGAGATTTTCAATATTGCCACTGGGATTCTCCACAGCATCAACCAGTGCCTGACAAATTTCATTGACATGAACATAGTCTCTTACACAGGTTCCGTCCGGTGTATCATAATCATCCCCGTAGAGATTGAATACACCTGTTTTGCCGGCCTTGATTAAATTATACATCAACCCATCGGGATTGGTTGGGTCACGACATTCACTGCCTAGCACATTATAAAACCTGAATACGGTGTGATTCTTTGGTTGGTGTATTTTACAAAACTCTGCTGTTACCTGTTCAGCCGCACGTTTGCTCATACCATAAACATTTTGCGGATTGGCAGCAACTCCGGTACTGGCCAATATAAAATTATCGGTTGTTACGCGGTTAAGAACATTTAATGTTCCTTGTATATTGGTTGAGTAATATCTAATTGGGCAAGATTCCCCTTCGCCTACTCTAACCTGTGCTGCCAAATGGATTACAGCATCAAAATCTCTTTTTATTCGAAAGTTTTCAACTATGTTCACGGGATAAAAATCATGTACAGGAACAACTGGTTTGACAGTATCTAATCCGTAGATTTCATATTGTTCTGCCATCTTTTGACATAGGTGGGAACCTATATATCCTGACGATCCTGTTATTAATACCTTCTTCATTGATTACCAGTGGTGTATGATTCCTGCTATAATAAAGCAGTTTGTTATGATATATGCTAACACAATTAGGGTTCTAATAACAGCGATTAGATCACTTTCTTGATCTGTAGCACCAGATTTTTCTCCCAATGCTTTAGACCAAAGTCTCCAGAGTCTAGCTCTTCTAAATAGCTGAGTCACTTTTAGCAGGCTTTCCTGTTATTCTTTTTCCTCAATGGTGTAAAACCAGTCATCGCCCGCCGACCATTTGCGAGTGCCATCCACTGTGAATATGGTCTGTGCGGCTTTGAAGTCGGGAAATTTTGTCACACCAGAGATTAAACTTTGATCATACCACAAACATCTATTATTGGGCTGGCAAGCAAATTGTCCATTTTCTAATCGAATAAAATTAAAACTCTTGTGTTCTTCCGCGACTTCGGTAAAACCAGTGTCTACATCCATACCATCGGCACAAAAATCCACAGTGAACAAATAAGTACCGTGATGCCACTCTCGGTCTTTGCCTAAAAATTTAACACCTAAGTTGCGTAATCCTATTTTCTCAATAATGGTAAATCGATAACCCATACAATCCCACAGTTGCAGTGTGTCAATGGGCAAATTGCCTGTGTAATTTTCTTGCCACACATAAGCATGGATAGGTAATTTATCATACAATGCTCCATAGTTGGGCAATAGAGATTCGATACGAAACACTTGTCCTCGCAGGGCTTTAAGACTAATCCATATTGCAGGTTCTAATTCCCCTTGACCCTTTTCAAAGTTGTAGAGAAATTCCCTTTTAACAAAGCATTTGATTGGCGGCAAAGATCCTACAATATAACTCATAACAACTCAATTCCCAGTATAGGATCCAGATTGAAACTGACGACTATGGCTCCTGCCAGCATTATGCCAAAGCATATCCATTTGATTATATTCACTTTTTATCTATTGCCACTGCCCAATTGCCCCTAAGCCCAAAATACAATCCGCCCGCCCACAAACTAAAATGTAGGTAATCGGTCATGGCAAAGACTATTAGGCTTTCGGGCTTGATCACAGTCCAAATTACACCAGTGGCAATACAGCACATCACAATACCGCTGAACCGGGTCAGCATGTCACCTAACACAGCCACAATATAATTGTCTTTGATACGGGGCAATGTAACCAATCCACCTATCAACAAGCCTATTCCGGCAGCCAGCTCACCAAAACATACAAAGAACCAAACTAGTGCAGGAAGACCAAACCCGGCACCCATGGCTGGATCAAATGGCAACTTGCTGAGTCCTTGACTGATAAACACCAAAGCCAAGGGAATTCTCAGCAGAATGTGACTGAATGCAAAGTCTGGAAGTTGTTGCCAATAATTTTTAACTTGTACGTTCATCTTACTTCAGGGTAGCTGTATAAGCAGCAATATTGGCAATATCAGCGGCAGATAGTTGACCCGCCTGCCCCCACATGAGTTGGCTTTGGGGCCCAACCTGTTGCTTGTTCTTGTAGGCGGTGAGTTTTTGTACAATTACTTCAGGTTTTTGACCTTGTAGTTTTGGACCAATGCCGCCCTGTCCTTGAGCACCATGACAGGCCACACAGGTGGCGTATTTG
>Ga0187843_10001822_pt1 | contig 13281 bp, 13 predicted proteins | sample SpaLakP09_SKY_43_FD_134516 | JGI IMG/M metagenome (GOLD analysis project Ga0187843, IMG submission 134516) | Oligotrophic lake water microbial communities from Sparkling Lake, Wisconsin, USA - SP09_SKY_43 | ecosystem: Environmental > Aquatic > Freshwater > Lake | place: USA: Sparkling Lake... | reverse complement strand
TGTCATCACAGTTCTTCAATACGACGGGCAGGATAGCTGTCCCAGGCTTGGCAACCCGGGCAATGCCAAAAATGTTTCAAGGCTTCAAAACCACAGGCCGCACACCGGTAGCGGCGCAAGGGCTTGACGGCAAGCGCTAGCGCGCGCTGCACCTGCGCTTGTTGGTCGCCAAGGCCGGCACCTTCAAGCCACTGGCTGGCTGCAATCAGCGAGGGGTGATTACGCAAATGCGAGGCGTAATGCTCGCGTGCACGCGGACTGCCCAAGTGAGACTCCAAGCTGACCAATGCATCCAGCACATCCAAGCTTTGCAGCTTGTCGTAGCCAGCTTCTAAAAGCGCCAACACAGCGGCTTCGCGCTGCGCCAGCGGCGCGAGCTGGGCAAGATCGCCTGCGAACAAGGGTAGGGCAGAGGGGATGTCTAGGGCGAGTTGCTGCAACTTCTCGCAGGCTTGCAAGCTTTGTCGATTTGCCTGCAACCAATGCGCCATGGCGATATGCGGTCTGGCCAACTGGGGCGCACAGGTGATGGCTTCTTGTAACAAGCCATATGTTTCATCGCTGTCCTTGCTTTGCGCGGCCAGTTCACACAGGTAATGGGCGCGACGGCTATCGAACTGTCCTTGTCCTTCTTTATCAAGTTGGCGTGACACCTCGGCGGCTTGACGCCAGTCGCGCGCACGCTCGTAAATGCTCAATAGCGCCAGCAAAGCTTGGGTAGACAAGGGCGTGTCTTGCAACGCGCGCAGCGCGGTTTCAGCGCGGTCCAAAATGCCCGCTTTCACATAGTCCATGGCTAAGTCGTACTGTGCACGTTGCCGGTCAGAGTCGCTGATGTCGCCCCGCGAGAGCAAATGTTGGTGCACCCGCACAGCGCGCTCGTATTCACCTCGGCGACGAAATAAATTGCCCAAAGCAAAATGCAACTCGGAGGTGTCTGGGTCGCGTTGTACGGCTTCGATGAAAGCATCTATGGCCTGGTCTTGCTGCTCATTGAGCAAATGGTTCAGACCTTTGAAATACGCCTTGGGGTTGCTGCGGTTTTCCATGCGCAGTTGGCGCAAATCGAAGCGCGAGGCCACCCAGCCCAGCAAAAATGCCGCCGGCAGGCCAATAAAAATCCAGCTGATGTCTAAATCCATCGCTAGTTAAGGGCCGAAGGGGACGTCAGGCACTGTAGGCACTGGCGTTGCGGGAGCAGGTGTTGCAGGCAGGGGCACTACCGCTTTTTGGGCCAAGCGTTTTTGTCGCCACCATCGCGGCACCATGCCCAGCACGCCCAGCACCAAGCCTGCGGCAAAAAAGGCAAGCAGCACCAACACCAAAGGCGATGTCCATTGCAGACCCCAGAAAAAGCGCACCTGCACATCTTCTTGGTTGTTCAAGGCGAAAGCAAACAGCATCAAAAAAATGGCCGCTTTCAGTGTCCACTGCAGCAGCCATAAGAATTGTTTCAAGACCATCCCCTGTGAATCAAGCCATTCTAGGCTTTAAGGTGTGTTGCCTTTGAGAAGTTGCTGGGTGCGTAAATCGACCGCTTCACGCAGCGCCTTGCCAGGCTTGAAATGCGGCACTCTTTTTTCAGGAATCGCCACGGCTTCGCCAGATCGAGGGTTGCGTCCCATGCGAGGTGGGCGTCGGTTGACAGAGAAGCTGCCAAAGCCACGTAATTCAATACGGTGGCCCTTCACCATGGCGTCACTCATGGCGTCAAGCAAGGCTTTGACAGCAAATTCGGCATCACGGTGCGCTAATTGCGGAAACCGTGCGGCCAACTCTTCAACCAAATCACTTCGGGTCATGGGTACAACTCTCTCTTCACAGGCGATTTATTTTTCGCCCGTGTCGAGCTTGGCACGCAATAAAGCGCCCAAACTGGTGGTGCCGGCATTGCCCGAGGTTTGGCTCAGGGTTTGCATGGCATCAGCTTGGTCAGCCGCATCCTTGGCCTTAATGGACAACTGGATGTTGCGTGTTTTGCGGTCTACATTGACCACCACAGCAGTGACTTCGTCGCCGACTTTGAGTACCTGGCTGGCGTCTTCGATGCGGTCACGCGAGATTTCTGACACGCGCAAGTAACCGATGATGTCTTCGCCCAGGTCAATTTCGGCGCCTTTGGCGTCCACGGTCTTCACCGTGCCAGTGACGATTTCGCCCTTGTCATTGACCGACACAAAATTGGTGAAGGGGTCGGAGTCGAGTTGCTTGATGCCTAAAGAAATGCGCTCACGCTCCACGTCCACGGCCAGCACCAAGGCTTCAACTTCTTGGCCTTTCTTGAAGTTGCGAACCGCGGCTTCGCCGGTTTCGTTCCAAGACAGGTCAGACAAGTGCACCAAACCGTCGATGCCAGCAGCCAAGCCGACGAATACGCCGAAATCGGTGATGGATTTGATGGGGCCTTTGACGCGGTCGCCGCGCTTGGTGGCGCCTGCGAACTCTTGCCAAGGATTGGCTTTGCACTGCTTCATGCCCAAAGAGATACGGCGTTTGTCTTCGTCGATCTCGAGGACCATGACTTCGACTTCGTCACCCAAGGCAACGATTTTCGAAGGTGCCACGTTTTTGTTGGTCCAGTCCATTTCAGACACGTGTACCAAACCTTCGATGCCGGGTTCGAGTTCCACAAACGCGCCGTAATCGGCGATGTTGGTGACCTTGCCGTGCATGCGCGTACCTTGGGGATAGCGGCGGTTCACGCCCATCCAAGGGTCGTCGCCCATTTGTTTCAAACCCAAAGACACGCGGTTTTTGTCGGTGTCGAACTTGAGAATCTTGGCGGTGATTTCTTGACCAGCGACCACCACTTCGGAGGGGTGACGCACACGACGCCAAGCCATATCGGTGATGTGCAGCAAGCCATCGATGCCACCCAAGTCGACAAATGCGCCGTACTCGGTGATGTTTTTCACCACACCGTGAACGATAGAACCTTCCTTGAGGTTTTCCATCATCTTGGCGCGTTCTTCACCCATGGAGGCTTCAACCACAGCGCGGCGCGACAACACGACGTTGTTGCGCTTGCGGTCGAGCTTGATGACTTTGAATTCCATGGTCTTGTTCTCGTAGGGAGACAAGTCTTTGATGGGGCGGGTGTCAATCAGTGAGCCGGGCAAAAAGGCGCGGATGCCATTGACCAACACGGTCAGGCCGCCTTTGACTTTGCCGCTGGTCGTGCCGGTGACAAATTCGCCGGACTCGAGGGCTTTTTCCAAGCTCATCCAAGAGGCCAAACGCTTGGCGGTGTCGCGGCTGAGGATGGTGTCGCCGTAACCGTTTTCTACAGAGCTGATGGCCACCGACACAAAGTCGCCGGCCTGGACTTCGATTTCGCCCAAATCGTTTTTAAATTCTTCGATAGGCACATAGGCTTCAGACTTCAGCCCTGCGTTGACCACCACGTGGTTGTGCTCGACACGGATGACTTCAGCGGTGATAACTTCACCGGTGCGCATCTCTGAGCGTTTCAGGGATTCTTCAAACAGGGCTGCAAAAGATTCAGACATTCATTTTCCTAATTTCGTCGGCCAAGGAGCCTGCCCATGCAATGGGCAAGGATGAGACTTGATCAACGGTTGTCGCGGCTTAACCGCAGTTGGGTGAAACAACCCCAGCACCAGAGCGCCAAGCAGCGCGAAAGGGATGCCAAGGAACCAGATTCAGGTGCGGCCGGAGCCAAACACCTGTTTGCTTTGCCACCAAGCCAACACTTGCGCCACCGATTCATCGATGGAGAGCGAGGAGTTGTCTAGGTGCATTGCGTCTTGCGCGGGCTTTAAAGGTGCAACGCTGCGTTGTGTGTCACGGGCGTCACGCGCTTGCAAGTCTGCGTGAAGAGCCGACATTGTAGTAGAAAAACCTTTTGAAATCAGTTGTTTGTGTCGCCGTTCTGCTCTTTTTTCTGCGCTGGCGGTCAAAAACACTTTCAATGGCGCCTGTGGAAAGATGACAGTCCCCATGTCACGGCCATCGGCCAAAAGCCCAGGCAGGCGGGCAAAGCTGTGTTGTAAGTCCAGCAAAGCTTGCCTGACCTCTGGCAAAACCGATACTTTGGAGGCATTCATGCCAGCTTCTTCGCTGCGAATTTCCTCAGAAACATTGAGCTCAGCCAGAAGCACTTGCTCACCCTCAAAACGAACCGGCAGATGGCGGGCCAGCTCAGCTATCTGTTTTTCATGGTCAGCGTCCAAGCTCAAGCCTTTCTGTAAGGCCGCATAGGCGGTCAAGCGGTAAAGCGCGCCGCTGTCCAAATAGTGGTAACCCAAGCTTTGAGCCACCCGAGAGGCCAGTGTGCCCTTGCCCGAGGCGGTGGGGCCGTCTATGCAAATAACGGGTATGTGGGCGGCTTGGGACAAGCCAAACAGTGCTTCAAAATAATCGGGAAAAGTTTTGGCCACGCATTGAGGGTCTTCGATGCGCACTGGCATGCCTGCGGGGTTGAACGCGGCGAGCGAAAAACACATGGCAATCCGATGGTCGTCGTAAGTGTGGATGCTCGCGGCTTTCCATTGGGTGATGGGGTGTACGCGAATCCAGTCCGCACCTTCTTCGACATGAGCGCCGAGCTTGCGGGCCTCAACGGCCATGGCCGCTATGCGGTCGGTTTCTTTCACCCGCCAGCTGGCGATATTGCGCAATGTGCTGGGGCCGTCGGCATACAGCGCCATGACGGCCAAAGTCATGGCAGCGTCGGGGATTTGGTTGCAATCCATGTCGATGGCTTTGAGAGGCCAAGCGCCGCGTCGGGTGTGCACCCAGTTGGGGCCGCTGTCCACCACCGCGCCCATGTGTGCAGCCGCGTCCATGAAGCGAATATCGCCTTGTATGGAGTCTGCGCCCACGCCTTGGATACGCACACCCGTCTGGGAAGCCAAAGCGCCCAAGGCAATGAAATAACTTGCCGACGATGCGTCGGCTTCCACGTGCAGCAGACCAGGCGAGGTGTAGCGGCTAGCGGCGGGGACGGTGAAACGTTGCCAGCCCTCGCGCTTGACCGTCACACCAAAGCGTTGCAGCAGGTTGAGGGTGATGTCGATATAGGGTTTGCTGATGAGTTCGCCCACCACCTCGATGACGATGTCTTGGCTTGTCGCCACCAGCGGCAGCGCCAGCAACAAGGCCGTGAGAAATTGGCTGGACACATCGCCGCGCACTTGAATCGGCGCGTCGAGTTGCAAGCCCTGATGGCCTTTGAGGTGCAGCGGCGGATACCCTTCTTGGCCCGTGTAGTTAATGACGCAGCCGAGTTGGCGCAGCGCATCCACCAAGTCGCCAATCGGGCGCTCGTGCATGCGTGGCACGCCATGCAAGCGCGCTTGTGCGCCCATCAACGCCAAGGCGGCGGTGAGCGGGCGCATGGCTGTGCCTGCATTGCCCATGAACAAATTCAATTCACCGGCGGGCGCTTGGCCGCCCAAGCCCGTGATGCTGACGCTGCTGCCACGCTTGTCGACTTGGCAGCCCATGGCTTGCAAAGCCGTCAACATGACGCGGGTGTCGTCCGAGTCCAGCAAGTCGCGCAATTCGGTGATGCCTTGGCTTAACGCCGCCAACAACAGCACGCGGTTGGAAATGCTTTTTGAGCCGGGCAGGGTGACCGTGCCTTGGGCGCTGGCCAAGGCGGGAATGTCGAGGAAGGCGGTGGTGAACATGAAATCCTTATTTGCCCGTCAGGAGTTTGAGCGCCTCTTCCACCCGTTTAAGTTGGGCAGGGTTCAAAAGGGCCAAGGGCTGATCGCCCATGAACCGGCGGTTGGAGATGGCGCGTACTTGGTCAATCAGCAAATCTGTTTCCATTGGCAAACCGGCTTGGTTGGGTAAGGCAAGCCGCAGCGGGAAATAGTCTTTGTCGCGCCGAACTTGACTGGTACCCACCACCACGATGGTGGTTGGGTGGCCGCTGTCGTTCAATAAATCGGTTTGAATCACCAAAGCAGGGCGCTTGCGTTTACCGGGTTCTTCTTTGTGCGATTGCGGCTCGAGATCGACCTTCCAAATCTGGCCGCGTTTGAATTTACTCGAGACCATCAGCCAGCGTGCCTTCCAGCGATTCGTTGACTTGCAAGTGTTCGCTGGCCAATTCTTTGGACAAGGCGGCAATGCGTTGCGCCATCAATTGGGCATTTTTCTCTGAGACAGCTTGGCGGATGTAGTCCGAACTTTTCAGTCCCAACGCGCTGGCCATGGCACGGGTTTGCTCAGAAAAAACCTCGTCAGCCCGAAATGAAAATGTAGATGCTTGCATCCGTTTGCCTCCATCGGTGAGTCAAAATAATTCTGCATTGATATTTGTATTACATAAATGCGATACAAATTCTATGACAAAAACCGAACATGCCCAGCGTCAAGCCGCATCACTGTCGTCGCCGGCCGACAAGCGCCAGTTCGAACGCGCTTGGCTGGCGCTGTCAATCAGCTGGTGCAAGCTTTGTAAGTCATTGTTTTGAATGGAGTATTCAAACGCTTTGAGCGCGGCTTGGAAGTGTGCCAACTGTGCCAAAACTTCGCTGCGGTTGGCGCTGAAGATGTCTCGCCACACAGCTGGGTCGCCTGCGGCAATACGGGAAAAATCGCGAAAGCCGGGTCCTGCCAGTTTCAAAAAAGCATCGCTTTGGGCTTGCTTGAGCAAACCATTGATTTGCGCAAACGCCAGCAAATGTGGCACATGACTGACCGCTGCAAAGGCTTGGTCGTGTGCTTCGGGGCTCATACGGTGTACGCGGCTGCCGATGGCTTGCCACAGCGCTGTGGCTTGGGCTATTTGAGCGTCCGTGTTGTGCAGCAGGGGCGTGAGGATGAGCGCACGGTCTTGGTAAAGCGCGGCTTCGGCATGGTCTACACCAGCTTGGGCTTTGCCAGCTATTGGGTGGGCGGGTAAAAAACACGCTAACTTGTCGCCCAAAGCAACTCGGGCGGCAGCCACCACATCGCATTTGGTGGAACCCACATCCATCAACAAACAATCTGGCGACAAATGAGGGGCTATCTCGGCCAAACAAGCCGCGGTGTGGCTGACCGGAACAGCGATCAAAACCAAGTCTGCGCCTTGAACCGCCTCTGCTGCGCTGCTCGCGGCCTGCTGAATGACGCCGCGCTGCAAAGCTTTGTGGCGAGTGCCCTCTGAGGGACTGAAGCCCACCACAATGTCTACCAAGCCTTTGGATTGCAAGGCCAGTGAAAACGACGCGCCCATGAGGCCGCAGCCCACCAGCCCAAGTTGCTTGAACTTCATGCGGCTACCGGGTAAGAGCCAATCACTTTGTAAAACGCGCACAGGCTTTGCAACTCTTTGAGTGCTTGGGCCACATGGGGTTGGCTGATGTGGCCATCTAAATCGATGTAGAAATAGTATTCCCACTGGCCTGATTTGGCTGGACGCGATTCGAAGCGGGTCATGGATACGCCGTTGTTTTTGAGCGGCATCAACAGGTCGTGCACCGCGCCAGGTTTGTTGGGCACCGACACCACCAGCGAGGTGCAGTCTTTACCTGAAGCCGGCGGTGTCGCCAAAGTTTGCGGCAAGCTGATGATGGCAAAGCGCGTGCGGTTATAGGCCTCGTCTTGGATGGCGTGGGTCACCACATGAAGCCCAAATTCACTGGCTGCGCGTTCGCTGGCCAATCCCGCCCAAGCAGGGTTGGTGGCTGCCAAGCGAGCGCCCTCGGCATTGCTAGACACCGCTCGGCGCTCCGCATGCGGCAAGTGAAGGCTCAGCCATTCTTGGCATTGACCCAGCGCTTGCGGATGCGCCAACACCACTTCAATACCTTCAAGCGACGCGGTTTGGCGCAGCAGGTTGTGGCGAACCAAGAGGCTGACCTCGCCAATCACATGAACCGGTGTGCGCAAGAACAAATCGAGTGTGCGAGCTACCGCACCTTCGCTGGAATTTTCCACCCCGACCACGCCGTACTGGGCTGTCCCTGCGCTGGTGGCGTGAAACACCTCGTCGAAGTTGTTGCAGTAAATCAGCTCGGCCGCGCTGCCAAAAAATTCAATCGCCGCTTGCTCGCAAAACGTACCCACGGGGCCCAGCACCGCCACGCGCTGCGGCGCTTCTAAGGCCAAACAAGCCGACATGATTTCGCGCCAAATGGCAGATACATGTTGGTTTTTCAGTGGACCAATATTTAGCGACTGAATTTTTTCCAGTACTTGGGCTACGCGGTCGGGGCGAAAAAAAGGCGAGCCCTCGGCGCGTTTGATATCGCCAACTTTTTCGGCCAACTGGGCACGCTGATTGAGAAGTTGCAGCAACTGGCTGTCAACTTGGTCGATTTGCTGGCGCAAACCGGCCAAGCCGCTGGCGGGTGCGGCGCCCTCGCTCATGGGTTGGCGTCAGGTGCAGCGTCGCTGCCACTGTCCTCGCTGGGGTCTGCGTCGTCGGTTTCGCCAATCTGTGCTTGCGCGTCGTTTTCCACGATGCGCTGCATGCCGCTGAGCTTGGCGCCTTCGTCCAAACCAATCAGCGTGACGCCTTGGGTGGCGCGTCCCATTTCACGGATTTCACTCACGCGGGTGCGCACAAGCACGCCGCGATCGGTGATGAGCATGATGTCGTCATCGGCGTGTACCAAAGTGGCGGCCACCACGCGGCCGTTGCGTTCGGATTGCTGAATGGCGATCATGCCCTTGGTGCCGCGGCCGTGGCGGGTGTATTCGTCAATAGGTGTGCGTTTGCCATAGCCATTTTCGGTGGCGGTCAGTACGCTGGTGCGGGCCAAGTCTGGGCTGGCCGTGCCATCGGGCAAAGCGGGCGTGTCTTGCGCGGAAACCAGCATGGCGATGACGCTTTGGTTGTCCTCCAGCATCATGCCGCGCACACCGCGTGCACTGCGACCCAAGGGGCGTACATCGTTTTCATCAAAGCGCACGGCTTTTCCGCCATCAGAGAACAGCATGACGTCGTGTTTGCCGTCGGTAAGGGCCGCGCCAATCAGGAAGTCGTTGTCGTCCAAATTGACCGCGATGATGCCGCCTTTGCGCGGGTTGTTGAACTCGTCAAGCGAAGTCTTTTTAACTGTACCCATGGAGGTGGCCATGAACACATACTGGTCGGCGGGGAAACTGCGTGCCGGACCGGTGAGTGGCAACACCACATTGATTTTCTCGCCCTCTTGCAGCGGGAACATATTGACAATCGGGCGCCCGCGTGAGCCGCGTGAACCCTCGGGCACTTCCCATACTTTGAGCCAATACAGTCGGCCGCGGTTGGAGAAGCACAGGATGTAGTCATGGGTGTTGCCGATGAAGAGTTGCTCAATCCAATCATCTTCTTTGGTGGCGGTGGCTTGCTTGCCGCGACCGCCGCGTTTTTGGGCGCGGTATTCGCTTAAAGGCTGGCTTTTGATGTAGCCGCTGTGGCTGAGTGTGACCACCATGTCGGTGGGCGTGATCAGGTCTTCTGTTGCCAAGTCTTGGGCGTTGTGCTCGATGTGGCTGCGTCGTGCGCCCACTTTGCTTTGGCCAAATTCTTGGCGAATGGCTGACAGCTCTTCGGCAATGATGGTGGAGACACGATCGGGGCGCGACAAGATATCCAAAAGGTCGTCAATCTCGGTCATGACTTCTTTGTACTCGTTAACAATTTTGTCTTGCTCGAGGCCTGTCAAGCGCTGCAAGCGCATTTGCAAAATTTCGTGGGCTTGGGTGTCGCTCAAGCGGTACAAGCCGTCTGCGCCCATGCCGTATTGTTTTTCTAAGCCGTCGGGTCGGTAGTCGTCGGCGTTGATCACACCGCCATCGGCCTTGGCACGCGTCAGCATGGTGCGCACCAATTGGCTGTCCCAAGGCTTGCTCATGAGCTCGGTCTTGGCCACGGGAGGTGTAGGCGCGTTGCGAATGATGGCAATGAATTCATCAATATTGGCTAAAGCCACCGCCAAACCTTCCAGCACATGGCCGCGCTCACGCGCTTTGCGCAAAGTGAACACCGTGCGGCGTGTCACCACCTCGCGGCGGTGCGACAAAAACACTGTGATCAGGTCTTTCAGATTGCATAAACGTGGCTGGCCGTCAATCAACGCCACCATGTTCATGCCAAAGGTGTCTTGCAACTGGGTTTGTTTGTAGAGATTGTTGAGGACCACCTCGGGCACCGCGCCGCGCTTGAGTTCGATCACCAAGCGCATGCCCGATTTGTCAGACTCGTCTTGGATATGGCTGATGTCTTCGATTTTCTTTTCGTGTACCAACTCGGCCATGCGCTCTTGCAAGGTTTTTTTGTTCACCTGATAGGGCAACTCGTCGACGATGATGGCTTGGCGTTGGCCGCGGTCTATATCTTCAAAATGGCATTTGGCCCGCATGACCACGCGGCCGCGTCCGGTGCGGTAGCCTTCTTTCACGCCACTGATGCCATAAATGATGCCGGCGGTGGGAAAGTCGGGTGCCGGCACGATCTCTATCAGGTCATCTATCGATGCGTCGGGGTGGCGCAACAGGTGCAAACAAGCGTCCACCACTTCATTGAGGTTGTGCGGCGGGATGTTGGTGGCCATGCCCACCGCAATACCGGCCGAGCCATTCACCAGCAGGTTGGGAAACTTGGCTGGCATGACCAGCGGTTCTCTTTCGCTGCCGTCGTAGTTGGGGCCAAAGTTAACTGTTTCTTTGTCCAAGTCGGCAAGCAATTCATGCGCAATTTTGGACAACCGAATTTCCGTGTAACGCATGGCCGCGGCGTTGTCGCCATCCACCGAACCGAAGTTACCTTGGCCATCCACCAACATATGTCGTAATGAAAAATCTTGCGCCATGCGAACAATGGTGTCGTACACCGCGCTGTCTCCGTGGGGGTGGTATTTACCAATCACGTCACCCACAATACGGGCAGACTTTTTATAAGGGCGGTTCCAGTCGTTGTTCAGCTCATGCATGGCGAACAAGACGCGCCTGTGTACAGGTTTTAGGCCGTCACGAGCGTCGGGGAGCGCACGGCCCACAATCACGCTCATGGCGTAATCGAGGTAACTGCGGCGCATTTCCTCTTCTAGGCTGGTGGGCAGGGTTTCTTTGGCAAACTGGGTCATGGAGGCAGTCCATTCAGGACAGGGTAAACCGTTGATTTTAGGCTTATACGGTTGTAACCTAAAGGATTAGAAACTGTGGCACAATCTTCTTCAAAGGGCAATCACATCCCTTCCTTCGCTTCTTGCACCATCAGGAAAAACCCTTAAAGGACTTTTTATGAAATCTATCAAATCTTTGGCGCTGGCCTTGTCGCTTTCAGGCTTTGCGTTAACCTCATTTGCGCATGATGTTGGCAACTGGACATCTACTGCTGGTGAAGTTTGGAAAAATACCCCTGGCGAATGCTGGCGCACCGGTTTTTGGACCCCTGCCAACGCAATCGCCGGTTGCGACGGTGCCATCACCGAAAAAGCTGCTTCAGCAGTGGTCAAACCTGACCCTGTGATGCCTACCCCTGAAGTTGCCGCTCCACCTGCCCCAGCCCCAGTTGCGGCTCCTGCGCCAGCACCCGCACCCGCACCCGCACCCGCAGCTGCTGTGTCATCCAAAGTCACTTACGCCGCTGACGCGTTCTTCGATTTTGATAAATCTGTTATCAAGCCTGAAGGCAAAGCCAAGCTTGATGATTTGGTCGGTAAGGTCAAGGCCATCAATTTAGAAGTCATCATTGCTGTTGGTCACACCGACTCAGTGGGTTCCGATGGATACAACCAAAAACTTTCTATGCGCCGTTCACAAGCTGTGAAGGCTTATTTGGTCAGCAAAGGCATTGACAAAACCCGCATTTACACCGAAGGAAAAGGCGAGAAGCAGCCAGTGGCTGACAACAAAACCAAAGATGGTCGCGCCAAAAACCGTCGCGTAGAAATTGAAGTGGTTGGTTCACGTAAGAACTGATTTTCAATTCAGTCCCATGAAACCCCGCTTGCGCGGGGTTTTTTTATGTCTGTCTTTTATCAGACAATGCGTTTATGAATACTTCCAATGTAGACCCCGCCGAACTTGCCAAGTTCTCCGACCTCGCCCACCGCTGGTGGGATATCAACAGCGAATTCAAACCCCTGCACCAAATCAATCCCTTGCGCTTGGGATGGATCGAAACATTTGGCAAGCTGCAAGGTTTGCAAGTGCTTGATGTGGGCTGCGGCGGCGGTATTTTGTCGGATGCCATGGCGCGTGTCGGCGCCCATGTCACCGGTATCGATTTAGCCACCAAGTCGCTTAAGGTGGCGCAGTTGCATGCTTTGGAAACCCAAACCCCCAATATCACTTACCGCGAGGTCAGCGCCGAGGCCATGGCCGCCGAGCAGCCCGCCAGTTTCGATGTGGTGACATGCATGGAGATGCTGGAACATGTCCCCGACCCAGCCTCGGTGGTTAAAGCCTGCTCAACCTTGCTCAAGCCGGGTGGCAAAGTGTTTTTCTCTACCCTTAACCGCAATCCCAAATCTTTTGTGTTTGCGATTTTGGGCGCTGAATATGTGCTGAACCTGCTGCCCAAAGGCACGCATGAATACGCAAAATTTATTCGCCCCAGCGAGTTGGCGGCTTTTTGCCGACATGCTGACTTGCAAACACTGGGCATGCGCGGTTTGCAATACAACCCGCTGACGCAACGTTATTGGTTAGACGCCAATACCAGCGTCAACTACATGCTGGCCACCCAGCGCGAGGCCTGAGATGCCTTTGCCCCAAGCGGTGTTGTTCGACTTGGATGGCACCCTCATAGACAGCGCCCCTGACTTAGGCGCGGCCGCTGACAAAATGCGCACCGATCGCGGTTTGGCTTCCCATGACTATGCCCTTTACCGTCCCATGGCCGGCTCTGGCGCGCGTGGCATGCTTGAAATTGCTTTTGGCATGAAGCCAGAGCACCCTGATTACGAAGCCTATAAAGACGAATTTTTAAACAATTACGAACGGGCCATGACAGTGCGAACGACTATCTTTGATGGTGTGCACGACTTGCTGGCGCAATTGGCGGGCCTTGGTCTTCCATGGGGCGTGGTGACCAACAAAAGCCAACGTTTTACTTTGCCACTGACGGCACAACTCTCTATGTTCGCCACAGCCCAAGCCATCATCAGCGGCGACACCACGCCACATGCTAAGCCGCATCCCGAGCCACTGTTTGAAGCGGCCAGGCGCATGCAACTGCCACCCGAGCGTTGTTGGTATGTGGGTGACGACGAGCGCGACATCGTGGCGGGCAAAGCCGCCGGCATGACCACGGTTGCCGCGCACTATGGTTATTTGGGCAGTCAGTCCCAAGTGCTGAGCTGGGGCGCCGACCACATCATCCATTCA
>Ga0187843_10001817_pt1 | contig 13324 bp, 19 predicted proteins | sample SpaLakP09_SKY_43_FD_134516 | JGI IMG/M metagenome (GOLD analysis project Ga0187843, IMG submission 134516) | Oligotrophic lake water microbial communities from Sparkling Lake, Wisconsin, USA - SP09_SKY_43 | ecosystem: Environmental > Aquatic > Freshwater > Lake | place: USA: Sparkling Lake... | reverse complement strand
TGATCGTCGCGGCTGATACGTTGTTGCACCGCTTCTTTCTTGATCATGGCGTTGACCGAGAAGTGCTTGCCGATGTCGCGCAGGAATTCCAGCGCGCCCATGCCGCCAAACCAGTCGTAGTTATTGGCCATTACCGCGGCGTTATCGCCTTCAAACGACAGGAAGGGAGATACCTGTGCGCGGATTTTCTCCACCCAGCCTTCGATGATGTCCGGTGTGTTGAGCTTGCGCTCGGTGGCCTTGAAACTGGGGTCGCCAATCATGCCGGTGGCGCCGCCCACCAGGGCGATGGGGCGGTGGCCGGCTTGCTGGAAGCGCTTGAGCATCAGGATGGGAACCAGGCTGCCGATATGCAGGCTGTCAGCCGTGGGGTCGAATCCGCAATACAGGGTAAGCTGTTCCTTGGCCAGTAGTTCGGACAGGGCAGCGGCGTCTGTGGTTTGCGCGATCAGGCCGCGGGCCTCCAGATCTTCCATCAGTGAAGCTTGGGTCATTACATTCTCCAACTCAATGCGTGAAAACACAGCCGCAGTGGGCTGTCAGTGCGGTAGCCGGCATCCGCTCCAGGCAGGGCTGGCTGCGCTGGGGCGGGCGGCGAAAGGGCTAATACTACCCGAAAAGTGCGGATTTTTGGATCCGAAACCGGCAAATGGCCTTGTTTGAGCGCTGTCCCTGCGCCTGTGTTAACAGACATTAAGGCCTCAGCTGTAGGCAGTATCATGCTGGCTGGTTACACTTTTGAGTTTGAGCAATTGCCGAGCGAGGGTGACGATGGTGCAGATGATCAAGGTGTGGGATGCCCCAACGCGGTTTTTTCATTGGACGCTGGTGGCATTGTTTGCCGGCATGTGGTTTAGCGGTGAGCAGGGCGGTGACTGGCTGCGTTATCACGTGCTGTGCGGCGAGGCCGTGGCGGCGTTGCTGCTGTTTCGCCTGATATGGGGTGTGGTGGGCAGCGAAACTGCCCGCTTCGGCCAGTTTGTCAAAGGGCCGGCCGCCATTCGCCGCTACCTGAAAGGCGAGGATAAGGGGGCGCAGCTGGGGCATAACCCCTTGGGCGGCCTGATGGTGGTGGCCTTGCTGCTGGTGCTGTTATTGCAAGTGACGAGTGGTTTGTTCGCCAGTGATGTGGACAGCTACACCTTCGATGGCCCGCTGGCCAAGCTGATTGCCAGTGGCCTGTCCGAATCGATTACCAGTTTTCACAAATTGCTGTTCAACTTCATCCTGCTGCTGGTCGCCATGCATGTGGCGGCCATCGTGGCTTACCGGGTGTTAAAAAAGCAGAATCTGCTCAAGCCTATGCTGACCGGTTATCAGCAGGTGGCTGGCGATGTGTCACCGCTGCGCTTCCGATCCGGCTTGGCGGCCATGGCGGTTTTACTGCTGGCCTGTGGCGGGGTTTTCCTGCTGACCCGCTTGTAAATGGCAGCGTGTCAGCCATAAAAAAGCCCTGCAGCGCAGGGCTTTTTGCTTTGCTGGCGGCTGCTTGTTATTTTTCCGGCCCACGGAAGCTGTCGTGACAGGCCTTGCAGCTTTGTGCCACTACGCCGTAGCTCTTCTTGATGCTGGCGAGGTCGCCGTTGTGGGCGGTGTTGTCCAGATCGTTGACGGCTTTGAGAAAGGTGTCGCGGGCTGCCTGGAATTTGGCAGGCTGGCTCCAGATTTCCGGCTTGGCACGGCTCTTGGCATCGATGCTGCCTGCCGGAAAGTGATTGAACGGCTCGCCGGCAATCTGCTTCAGTGCATCAGCCATGACGATGAATTTGGCCTTGTTATAGGGGTCGCGATCGCGCACCACCATGCCCATGGGTTCGAAGGCGCGCAGCACCTTCTTGAAGCTTTGAGTGCGGATTTCGGCGGGCGAGTCGGCCATGGCAGCCGGAATGGCCAGTGCGGCAAGCAGCAGGGCGGTAACAGTCTGTTTCATGTTGGCGCTACGGAGGTTGGAACTGCGTTGTGAGGAGGGTTCATAAAAAAAGTTCAGCAACTTCGCTGAACTTTTTCTGATTAAGCGCTGAGTTTATCAGTCTTTGCGAAAGGAGTCGTGGCAGCTCTTGCAAGTTTTTTGCACTGCACCAAACTGGATCTTGATGCTGGCCACATCGCCGTTGGCGGCTACTTGCTTCAGCTTGGCGGTTTCGGCCTTGAGATTGTCGATAGCCTTGGTCCAGTCGGCGCTCTTGCTCCAGATTTCCGCTTTGGCGTCAGTTTTTTGCTTGGACTGGCCGCTGGCGCTGCCCGCCGGGAAATGCTGCCATGGCTGCTGGGCGAGTTCGTCCAGATGGCTAGCCAGCTTGCTGAATTCATCCTTGTTGAAGGTGTCAGCCTTCACCATCTTGCCCATGGCCGCGGCATCTTTCTTGAACTGCTTGAAGATGGTCTGTCGTGCGACAACCGGATCATCCGCGGCGAAGGTCGGGCCGGCCAGTACGGCGCAAAGGCTGAGCATGAGGATTTTTTTCATGTGGGCTCCTTGTTGAGGGTGGGCTGCCTGCAGTGCAGGCAGAGCAACAGGCTAGCATGGCTCCGGTGCTGGCAATACCCGTTGGGTGTCTGTGGTTGTGTTGGCTTGATGTTATACAGTAACATGCGTTCCATCGTGACGGGAGTAGGGCTATGAACAGCAATCAATATCTGCAGGCAGCCGAGCTGCACTGCGAGCGGCGTGGCTGCAAGCTGACTGCGCTGCGCAAGCAGGTGCTGGAGCTGGTGCTGCGCCACGAGGGCGTGGTGAAGGCTTATCAGGTATTGGCTGACCTGCAAAAAGAGCGCGGTGCAGCGGCGCCGCCCACCGTCTATCGCGCACTGGATTTTCTGGTAGAGCAGGGCTTGCTGCATCGGGTGGATGCGCTGAACGGCTTTATCGTTTGTGACCATTTCGAGTGTCAGCACGAAAGCATGATTCTGGTATGCGAAACCTGCGGCAAGGTGCAGGAGGTCGATGTGATGGCGGCGCTGAACGGCTTGCGCGATGTCGCACAGGCTGCCGACTTTACCCTGAGCCACCAGAACCTGATGCTGACCGGACTTTGCAAGGCATGTCGAGTATGAAAAAAACCATCGTCAATCTGTTTACCGGCTTTCTGGGTGTGGGCAAGACCACGGCGCTGCGCCATCTGATTGCTACCCGCCCGGCCACGGAAAAATGGGCGGTAATTGTCAATGAATTTGGCGAAGTCGGTATCGACGGTGCCGCTTTGATGAATGACGAGCTGCCGGTGGCAGAAATTGCCGGCGGCTGTCTGTGCTGTGTGGCTGGCCCGCAGATGACGGCCACCGTCGCCACCCTGTTGCGACGCGAGCGGCCTGACCGTTTGCTGATCGAGGCCAGCGGGCTGGCGCATGCGGCTGGGGTCATCGACGAGCTGCGCGCCAAGCCGCTGGGCGATGCGCTGGAAGTGGGCGCGGTGCTGACGCTGGTTGATCCGCGCCAGTTTGTCAGCCCGGACTACCTGCGCCAGCCGCTGTATCGCGACCAGGTGGCCATTGCCGATGTACTGGTGGCCAACAAGACCGACATGGCCGATGTGGAAACGCTGGCGGCATTCCGTGCCCAGGCCGGCAAGCTGTTTCCGCCCAAGTCGGTAGTGGCCGAGGTGCGCGATGGCCTGCTGGATGTGAGCTGGCTGGATGCCGCTGTCACCCTCAAACCGCGCTATCGACCAGCGATTACCGGCGATAGCGGCGGCGGCTGGGACTCGGCCGGCTGGACCTTTCCGCCAGAGCAGGCTTTCAGCGGCGAAAAACTCACCGATTTCTTTGATACCTTGCCCCAGCTGCTGCCGGGACTGGTCAGGGCCAAGGGCGTGTTCAAGGTGCTGGACAGCTGGGTGTGGCTGAATTGGGTGGAGGGGCAGTGGAGTGCCAGCCAGGTGTCGTGGCGACGTGACAGTCGCTTCGAGCTGATTGCTCCGGCACTGGATAACGCAAAAGTAGAGGCGGCCTTGCAGGCCTGCTTTGAGTAAGCGAACAGATGAAACATCAACATTCAAACGATGATGCGCAGCACGATCACGCACATCATCACGGCGCCGCCGCGCATCAGCATCTGACTGCGGCCAATCTGCGTCCGCCGGTCAGCCTGCTGGCCATGTCGGCCTGGCAGCGCCTGGCGCTGGCCCTGCTGGTGCTGGCCTGCTTGTGGGGCGTTGTGTTGTGGGCTTTGCAGGAGGTGGCATGACGGTTATTCTCGACAATCTTACCGTGTCCTATCAGCGCCATCCGGCGGTCCACCATGTCAGCGGCAGCTTTGTCGCTGGCGATGCCACGGCCATTTTCGGCCCGAACGGCGCCGGCAAGAGCACCTTGCTCAAGGCCATGATCGGTGCACTCACGCCTGACTCCGGTCAGGCCCGGCTGGAAGGCTTTGCCCGCCAGGACATTGCCTATCTGCCGCAGCAGTCGGAGATTGACCGCTCACTGCCAGTCAGCGTGCTGGACCTGGTGGCTAGCGGGTTATGGCATCGCACCGGGCCATTTGGCAAGGTAGGGCGGGCGGGCCTGGGGCAAGCCATGGATGCGCTGGAGCAGGTGGGCCTGGCCGATTTCGCGCCACGTGCCATCTCTGCGCTGTCCAGCGGGCAATTCCAGCGCGTGCTGTTCGCGCGCATCCTGCTGCAGGATGCCCGGCTGATCTTGCTGGACGAGCCCTTCACTGCCATGGATGCCAAGACCACCTTCGATTTGCTGGAGCTGGTGCGGCGCTGGAAAGAAGAAGGTCGCACCATTATTGCGGTATTGCATGACTACGAGCAGGTGCGCGCCTATTTCCCGCATACCTTGCTGCTGGCACGCGAGGTGGTGGCCTGGGGGCGCACCGAGCAGGTGCTGACCGATGCCAATCTGAAACGTGCGGTGGATACCGCAGCCCACTGGCAGGACCGTGCTGCGGTCTGTCGGGTAGACGGGGTCAATGTCTGATGCAACACCTGTATGACTTGTTGATTGCTCCCTTTGTGGATTTTGCCTTCATGCGCCGCGCGCTGGCTGGTTGTCTGGCGCTGTCGCTGGGTAGTGGCCCCATCGGCCTGTTTCTGGTGATGCGCCGCATGAGCCTGATGGGTGATGCCATGAGCCATGCCGTGCTGCCCGGTGCGGCAGTCGGTTTCATGCTGGCTGGTCTCAGTCTGCCAGCCATGAGCCTGGGTGGCTTTGTCGCCGGGGTGCTGGTGGCGGTACTGGCCGGCCTGGCTACCCGTTTTTCCAGCATCAAGGAAGACGCCAGTTTTGCCGCTTTCTATCTGTTATCGCTGGCTATTGGCGTGCTGCTGGTGTCCAAGAGCGGCAGCAATGTAGACCTGATGCACATTCTGTTTGGCTCGGTGCTGGCGGTGGATGATGCAGCGCTCTATCTGGTGAGCGGGGTGGCCTCGGTGACGCTGATTTGCCTGGCCTTCATCTATCGGCCCATGTTGCTGGAAAGCCTGGATCCGGTATTCCTGCGCTCGGTGGGCGCGCGCGGCGGCTTGTGGCATATGGCTTTCCTGATGCTGGTGGTGCTGAACCTGGTTTCCGGTTTCCAGGCGCTGGGCACGCTGATGGCGGTTGGCCTGATGATGCTGCCGGCCATCACGGCACGGCTGTGGTCGGAATCGGTGGAGGGCATGCTGGTGATGGCTGTGAGCGTGGCCTTTGTCAGCGGCATGGCTGGCTTGCTGCTGTCCTACCACTTCGAGCTGCCGTCCGGCCCCGCCATCATTCTGGTGGCTGGCCTGTTTTATCTGTTTTCCCTGCTGTTCGCTCCGGCGGGCGGTGCCTTGCCGCGTTATATCCGTGCGCGGCATTTTGAATCCTGAGGAGATGGCATGAAAAAAAGCCTGTTTGGCTTGTTGCTGCTGAGTCTGCCTGCCTTTGCCCTGGCGGCGAAGCTGCCGGTGGTGGCCAGTTTCAGCATTGTTGGTGACATGGCCCGTGAAATCGGTGGTGATCGCGTGGATGTGGTGTCGCTGGTTGGCCCGGATCAGGATGCCCATGTGTTTCAGCCATCGCCTGCTGATGTAAAGAAGCTGTCGGCCTCCCGGCTGTTTGTCACCAACGGTCTGGGGCTGGAAGGCTGGATGGGCCGTCTGACCAAGGCTTCCAGCTTCAAGGGTGTGCTGGTTGAGGCGGGCAAGGGTATCAAGACGCGCATGGCGCCGGCCGAAGAAGGCGAAGAGCATGGCCATGACGTGGTAGACCCGCATGCCTGGCACGATCCGCAGCGGGTACAGGTATATATCCGCAACATCACTGCCGGCCTGATCAAGGCCGACCCGCAAGGCAAGGATGAATACAACCGCCGTGCCGCAGATTTCGCTGCCCGGGTGAAACAGGAAGACGACTGGGCCGCCAAGCAGTTTGCCGCCATTCCGGCTGCCAAGCGCAAGATGCTGACCTCGCATGATGCCTTCGGCTATTTTGGTGAGCGCTACGGCATCAAGCTGCTGGCCATCCAGGGGGTAAGTACCGAAGCCGAGGCCTCGGCCAAAGGGGTGGCGCAACTGGTGCGCCAGGTGCGGCAGGAAAAAGTCAGTGCCGTCTTCATGGAGAACATGACCGACAAGCGCCTGCTGGAGCAGCTGACCCGCGAAGCCAAGGTGAAGATCGGCGGTGAACTGTATGCCGATGCGCTGTCCAAGCCCAGTGGCCCGGCTGGCGATTACCTCAAACTGTTTCACTACAATGTGGAAACCATCCTGAAGTCCATTCGCTGAATCAGTAGCAGCCTGTTTCTCAAGCCAAAAGCCGTCGCACCATCGCGACGGCTTTTTTAATGACCGGCAGCCAGTAGCAGCAATCGCGTCAGGCCCATGCCGGCCACCAGCAAGCCGGCCAGCAGGCGCACCGGTTTTTGTTGCAGCCACTGGCGCAAGGTGTCAGCAAATACACCCATCAGCAGCAGATTCGGCAGGGTGCCCAGGCCGAAGGCCAGCATCAGCAAACCGCCCTGAGTGGCTTTGCCACTGGCCAGGGCGGACAGCGATGCACTGTATACCAGACCGCATGGCAGCCAGCCCCACAACATGCCCGCCAGTAGTGCGGTGCGTGGACTGCGGATGGGGAGCAGGCGTGCCAGCAAGGGTTGCAGGCGGGCCCACACCGGACGGCCCAGTTTTTCCAGGATGGTGATGGCGGAAGACAGGCCGGCCAGGTACAGCCCCATGGCAATCAGCATCAGGTTGGCCAGTACCAGCAGCACAAGCTGTGCCGGCCGCGCCGTCAGCAAGCTGAGACCGGCGCCAGCCAGGCCGCCCAGCAATGCACCCACCAGCACATAGCTGCCAATGCGGCCGGCATTGTAGGAAAGCAGGATCAGCCAGCGGCGTTGCCCGGCAGGCAGGTTGAGTGTGAGTGCGGTGATGATGCCGCCACACATGCCCATGCAATGCCCGCCGCCGAGCAGGCCAGTCAGGAAAATGATCCAGAAATTTGTTTCTAACATGCGACAGCCTGTTGCTTAAACCTCTATTCTAACAGAGCGGCCAACAGGCAGGATTGCCTGAATAATAGGCAAATTGTGACATGGTAATGGTAAAAAAAACTCAAATTCTGTTTGGCATTTAACTGCGCAGCCATCTAGAAAAAAAGTTGAGCATATTGGCAATCCGCGCTGGAAAAAGGCGGTGCAAGCCCTGAGAATGCTCATTCTTTCCTGTCGGTATCGGGGATGGTCTGATTAACAAGGCCACGCGGGCAGGAGCCGCAATGTGTAACGACCTATAGAGAAACTGAGGAAACTACATGGCCAAGTATTTGACGCTTGAACATCTGGGCCAGTCTGCAATTATCACCATCAATCACCCTCCTGCCAACTTGTGGAGCATTGCCAGCCTGCAAGAGTTGGCCGGGATGATGTCTGCCCTGCAGTCGGACAAGAGCGTGCGCTCGGTCGTGATTACCGGGGCGGGAGATGCCTTTTTTTGTGCCGGTGTCGATCTGAATCTGTTTGCTGCGGGCAGCAAGCAGGAGGCCGCGGCGCTGCTGGACGCTTTGGCCGCCGCATTTGCCGCCGTGCGCAACTATTCTGGCGTGACGGTGGCTGCCATCAATGGCTACGCCCTGGGCGGTGGTCTGGAGTGCGCCCTGATGTGCGACTACATGGTGGTGGAGCGTGGTGCCAGACTGGGGCTGCCGGAAGCCAGGGTTGGCCTGTTGCCGGCGGGTGGCGGCTGCAAGAGGCTGGCTGACAAGGTGGGCGTGTCCTGGGCCAAACGGATGATTCTGGGTGGCGAGATTGTCGACGCGCAAAAAGCCTATGATATTGGCCTGGTCGAAGAGATTGTCGATCCGGGCTTTGCCAAGATCATCGCAGTCAGTCTGGCAGGCAAAGTGGCCAACCAGGCGCCGCTGGCCGTGGCGCGTGCCCGGCAGCTGATCGAGGATGGCGTGAACCTGTCGCTGGAGCAGCATCTGCAGCAAGGGCGGGCGGCCTTGCTGGAACTGGTGGGGGGAGAGGAGCAGCTGGAAGGTGTGGCGGCTTTTCTGGGCAAGCGCGCACCGGGTTGGGCCGACGAAGACTGAGGCAGCCTGCTGTAAACGGGAAAAAAGGGATGCGCGAGCATCCCTTTTTTTGTGCATTGCCCGGCAGGCCGGGCCGATGACGGTTTACTGCTGGATCTTGGCCTGGGCCTTCAGGTCGCCCACGTATTTTTCGATACGTGCGCCCATGATGCGCTGGGTCAGTTGCGGGCGGGCATCGTCCAGCGACGGCACATTGCGTTCGGTACGCACGTCGTCCAGCTTGATGATGTGCCAGCCGAACTGGGTTTTCACCGGTTTGGCGGTTACCTGACCCTTGCTCAGCTTGGCCATGGCTTCGGAGAATTCCGGTACGAAAGTGCCGGCTTCCTGCCAGCCCAGATCGCCGCCGCTACCCTTGCTGCCCGGATCCTTGGATTTTTCCTTGGCCAGCAGGTCGAAGGCCTTGCCCTTGCGCAGGGCTTCGATCACCGCCTTGGCTTCCGCTTCGCTGCCAACCAGGATGTGGCGAGCATGGTATTGCTTGGTTTCCGGTACCGAAGCCACCAGCTTGTCGTACTCAGCCTTCAGCTGGTCGTCAGTCACCGGGTTGGCTTTCTGGAAATCCTTGATCACACGGTTGGCCAGGGCCATTGCTTCCATGTTCTGCAGTTCGGCCTTGAAGTCGGCAGTTTTGTCGATGCCCTTCTTGATGGCTTCCTGGCGCAGTACTTCGGCGGTGATCAGCTGATCCTTGACCATGTCCTTGGTCTTGTCGTCAGCAGCCTGGCCTTGGGCAGCCATCATTTGCACGACGGCATCAATGCGGGCCTGGGAGATTTCATTGCCATTCACGGACGGGCCGGCAGCCAGTACGACGGTGGTGCTCAGGGCGGCCAGCAGGGCGCTTGCCAGCAAAGTCTTGCGCATGATGTATTCCTGTTGTTACTTGCAGTGGTGTGGTGTTACTGGATTTTCGCCTTGCCGCGCAGATCGTCCACGGCCTTGGCAATGGCTTCTTCTTGCAGCTGACGCTCGATTTGTGGTTTTACTTCTTCCAGCGGTGGCAGCTTGGCATCGCGCACATCGTCAACCCTGAACACGATCCAGCCTACGCGGGTCTGCATCGGCTTGCTGCTGACCTGGCCCTTGTTCAGCCCCTTCAGCACTTCGGCCAATTGCGGCTCCATGCGCGCCAGATTACCCCAGCCCATGTCGCCGCCATTTTGCTTGGCAGCCGGGTCGAGCGAGCGGCTCTTGGCCAGTTCTTCGAACTTGCCGCCTTTTTTCAGGCTGTCGATGATTTTCTGTGCTTCGGCTTCGCTGCCGACGGTAATCTGGTGTGCATGTACGTCCTTGGTGCCGGCGAACTTGCTCTGGGTCTGGGCGTAGCGTTCCTGCAACTGGGCATCGCTGATCTTCACCTGCTTGAGCAGGTCGGCAAACAGCGCTTCACGCAGCATGTCCTGACGCACTTCGTCCAAGCGTTTGGTGAAGGCCGGCTGCTGGTCCAGCTTGCGGCTCTGGGCTTCCTGCAGGATTACTTCACGATTGATCAGGGTGTCTTTTACCTGCTGGCGCAGGGCCGGGGAGTCTTGCACATTGCCATTGCTGTTCTGCACGACCAGGGCAACGGCGTTGTCCAGATCGGTCTTGTCGATGGCCTTGCCACTGACCATGGCAATGGATTCGGCCATGGCCGGAACGCTGATGCTGGCTGCCAGCAGCAGGGCGGCGATACGGGAGTTTTTCATGGATAACGCTTTCTCGAAGTCAAAGTTCGTCGGGTGTCAGTGCGCGAATGGCCAGCGCATGCACCTTGGTTTTCATCAGATCGCCCAGCGTGGTGTAAACCAGCCGGTGGCGGGCTACGCTACCAAGCCCGGCAAAGCGGCTGGAGACGATCAGCAGATTGTAGTGGCCACCGCCAGAGCGGGCACCGGCATGGCCGGCATGTGCTGCACTGTCATCCTCGATTTCCAGATGTTCGGGTTGCAGCGCCTGCAGAGCCGTTTGCAGCAGGGCGACGGTGTCACTCATGCAGGGAATACCTTGCGGAAGGGCTTTACTTCCACGGCCGCGTAGACGCCGGCGGCAACGTAGGGGTCGGCATCGGCCCAGTTGCGTGCTTCTTCCAGGCTGGCGAATTCGGCCACGATCAGGCTGCCGGTGAAGCCGGCGCTGCCCGGGTCAATGCTGTCGATGGCCGGGCAGGGGCCGGCCAGTACCAGGCGGCCTTGTTCCTGCAGGGCGGAAAGACGGGCCAGGTGTTCAGGACGGGAGGCCAGCCGCTTGTCCAGGCTGCCGGGATGGTCCTGGCCGCTGATGATGTACAGCATTATTTTTTATCCTCGATGTATTTGGACAGGAACAGGCTTTGCGCGATGATGAAGACCACCATCAGGCCCAGACTGCCGAACAGCTTGAAGCTCAGCCAGATTTCACGGCTGAAGTTGAAGGCAACATACAGGTTCAGTGCGCCCATGGCGCTGAAGAAGGCCGCCCAGGCGTAGGCCAGCTTGCGCCAGATGGCTTGTGGTAGCTGGATTTGCTCGCCCATCAGCAGTTTCAGGCCGTTCTTGCCCAGCAGGTCGCTGACCAGCAAGGCCAGCGCCATCAGCCAGTACAAGACGGTGAATTTCCAGATGATGAACAGATCGTTGTGCGAAATCACGGTGGCCGCACCCAGGGTGACGCTGAGGATCAGGTTGATCCATTGCATGGCGTCCACCTTGCGGTGTTTGAACCATGTCCAGGCAAACAGCAAGGCGGTGGCGGCAACCAGCACCTTGGTGGCGAGGAACATGTCGTGAGTGATCAGGTAACTACCGAAAAACAGGGCTACCGGAAGAAAGTCGGATAAAAATTTCATGCGGCTGATTATGGGGGCAGCCTGCCCGTTATACAAGATAGGGCAAGGCTGCCGTCATGTTGGAAATGTTAACGATTGCTTTGCTTGACCACGCTTAAGGCGGTGGCCACCAGCGAACTGACATCAGCCACATTGGCCGGCAGGATGACGGTGTTGTTCTGCTTGGCCAGCTGGGCAAAGGCGGCGACATATTGCTCCGCTACCTTCAGGTTGACTGCTTCGATGCCGCCATCCACCTTGATTGATTCGGCCACGCGGCGCACGGCATCGGCGGTGGCGTCCGCCACCAGGCGCAGTGCCTCGGCTTCGCCCTGGGCCTTGTTGATTGCGGCCTGCTTGTTGCCTTCGGAATTGTTGATGGTGGCCTGCATCTCGCCTTGCGATTTCTGGATGGCAGCTTCGCGTGCACCGTTGGCCAGATTGATCTGCTCCATCTTCACCCCTTCGGACTGGGCGATGCGGGCGCGCTTTTCGCGCTCGGCAGTAATCTGTGCCTGCATGGAGTGCAGGATGTCCTGCGGCGGCACCAGGTCCTTGATTTCATAGCGCAATACCTTCACCCCCCAGTTGATGGCGGCTTCGTCCAGTGAGGCCACCACGATCTGATTGATCTCGTCGCGCTCCTCGAAGGTTTTGTCCAGTTCCATCTTGCCGATGACCGAGCGCAGCGTGGTCTGCGACAGCTGGGTGATGGCCAGCAGGTAGTCGCTGGTGCCGTAGGAGGCGCGCTGCGGGTCGGTGACCTGGAAGTACAGGATGCCGTCTACCTTTAGCTGGGTATTGTCACGGGTAATGCAGATCTGGCTGGGTACTTCCAGCGGCACTTCCTTCAGGCTGTGCTTGTAGGCCAGGCGGTCGATGAAGGGAATCAGGATGTTGAGGCCGGGTGTCAGCGTGGCATGGTAACGGCCCAGGCGTTCAACGATATAGGCATGCTGCTGCGGGACGACCTTGACTGACTTGATGATGAATACCACCACGGCCAGGAACAGAATGATGACGAATTCCATGATTATCGGGTTTCCGTTTGCTTGAGAGAAAGAATCAGCACATTGCCGTCGCGGCTATGGATGTAGGCCTGCATGCCGGCCTGCCATGGACCATCACCGCTCAGGCGGGCCTGCCATTCCGTGCCGCGATAATGGACGCGGGCAAGCCCGTCATCCAGCAGTGCGCTGATGCGTACTGTTTGGCCAATGTCAGGATCATCCGCCGGCCTGGTGGTGTGATTGCTGCGACGCTGGCGGGCACGCCAGCGTGCCACTCCGAACACCCCTATGCTGCCGCTGAGGCTGGCCAGCAACCAGCAGATCGCCTCGCTGGCGCCAGCCAGGCTGCCGACGCCGGCTACGGCCAAGGCAACAGCCAGCACCAGCAGGTAGAAGGTGCCGGACATGAATTCTGCTATCAGTGCCAGCAGGGCGGCGACCAGCCAGATGGTATGGGTCAAGGCTAAGCGTCTTTCATGACTATGGATTTGGCATTCTCATGCCGAATGCGGCGACTGACAACTGCTTTCAGCAGTGATCACGGTCGGGCAGGTAGCGGGCCAGCACGGCTTCTTGTTCCATATCAAGCCAGCACTTGTCCAGTGCCAGCCACAGTGCTTCCACTAACAGGACCAGGACAATCAGCAGGGCTTGCATGGTGCGCTTCCTTTTGATGTTGGGTATGTCGACGTGCTTGTGCAGCCAGTTGTGGTGGAATGGCGTTACCATGCAGGCCAAACCATCTGCTTTGACCATGGAAAGCGTAACAATGTTTCAGCTGGCAGTGCCTGTCGTGGCGGAAATCGAAATCAAGAAAAGCCGTTTCATCGCCGCTTTGTATCCGGTGCAGAGCCGGGATGAAGCGATGTTGCAACTGGCGGCCCTGCGCCGGGAATGGCCGGATGCCCGCCATTATTGTGCCGTGCTGCTGGTGAGTGGTGATTCCATGCTGGATGATGACGGCGAGCCCTCCGGTACGGCGGCCCGTCCCATGTACAACGTGCTGATGCACAAGCAATTGCAC
>Ga0187843_10001816_pt1 | contig 13325 bp, 8 predicted proteins | sample SpaLakP09_SKY_43_FD_134516 | JGI IMG/M metagenome (GOLD analysis project Ga0187843, IMG submission 134516) | Oligotrophic lake water microbial communities from Sparkling Lake, Wisconsin, USA - SP09_SKY_43 | ecosystem: Environmental > Aquatic > Freshwater > Lake | place: USA: Sparkling Lake... | reverse complement strand
TGTGTCCGAACTATCAAATACTGTAGTATGTTCCAATGCTCCGCAGATATCGGGTTTCTTTAAGTGCCTCACTTCACCGAATTTATGTTCAAAAATAGAAATGGCTTCTTTCGGGATCGGCGGAGATTGTTCAATAAGACGATCCAGATCCGACCGACAGATCTTGAGAAAGTCCATAGAATCCATTCGTTCTATTGGATTTAAGGCGAGTTCTACCGCAATCAGGCGTTGGAATTTGCCCCATGCAATACTGGCTACGCGGTTGGATTCTTCCAGCTGTGCATAACGTAAATAGTTACCAATTGTGGTTAAAATACCTGCGAATAAGGATACGCCACCAATTGCAAAACTGGCGTACTGTTTCATTGTAGAATTATCAGCAAAAATAGATTGCACACCGAAACTGGCCGTTCCACCTAGAGTGGTTAATATAATCACGGGAAGATTGATCCAGAGATTCTTGCCATGATAGATCTTTTCTGCATTGTCATGAAGCCAGCGATAACACATCGCGATGTCACTCCAATCAGCCATGAGCTGTTCTTGTTCTTTAGACCAGCCGTTTAAGAAGCGTTTTTCTTTGTCTCTTGTGGGAGATACGGATCGTGATGCACTCATTCTATAGGGTTTTTAGAAACTTTGTTAGAAATTTTTAAATATTTTCTGACATTTAAATACTTATAAAAATTGAACTTATAAAATTGATTATATAACAGAAGTTAGATATCAACTATGCCATCATATGACATTAACTTATTTCAACAAATTCGTAATACATATCCCAATTCTAATATAAATTATGTTCCGAATATTATTAAACAGAAGAAATCTGGTCCAAAACCAAAAGATATTAATCGTGATACAAAAATAATTGGTAAGTGTGTATCAGATAATTGTGAAAATCAATTTCAGTGGTCATTTAGAAAAGTTGTAGAAAAAGGTCCATACTGTACAGATTGTTCAAAGAAACGAGGAAATGAGAGAAGAAAAGAAACATGTATAGAAATTCATGGGTTTGAGTATGTCGCTCAAAGTTCAAAAGTAAAACAAAAAAAAGAAGAAACATGTGAAAAAATATATGGAAATAAACATGCTATTGCTAGTACACTCGTCAGAACTAAAATTACAGAAACGCTTGAATTAAAGTATAATGGAGCAATAAATCCTTCTCAAATTAAAGAAGTTCAAGAAAAGAAAAAACAAAATCTTATTGATAATGATGATTTAGTATACTCATTAAAGTTGTTAGAAGAACTTTTAAGAGAGTATGGTGCTACACTAAATGATGAAATTAATGAGTTAGAATTAGTGCGTGAAAGTCCTATACCATTTGTATGTAATTGTGGTGTTACTCACATTAAAAAATTTATAAATATCAGAAAATATGGAGCATTTTGTGAACCATGTCAAGATATTCATGAAAGGAAACAATCAATAGAAACAAATATGCAAGTTAGAGGAGTTCCATATCCTTCTAATGATCCATTGGTTGTTGCAAAAATGAAAGAAACTAATTTAAAAAATTGGGGCACAGAAATACCTCAACAATTGGATGAAGTAAAACAGAAAACACGAGATACTTGTCAGAAAAAATTAGGTGTAGATGCACCGATGCAAAGCCCAATTGTGCAAGAAACAGCTCGTATTAATAATCAACTAAAATACAATGAAGATCATCCTATGCATGTTGCTGAAATAGCAGAACGAAGTTCTAAGAATGCTTATAAATCTTATGATTATGTATTTCCTTCAGGCAGAATAGACAGAATTCAAGGCTATGAAAGATTTGCTCTTGATGAATTATTATCTAGAGGTATTCATGAAGATGATATTATCACAAAACGTTCAAAAGTTCCTAAAGTATGGTGGTATGATAAAAATGGAAAAAAACACAGATATTATATTGATATATATGTAAAAAGTCTAAAATTGGGTATTGAAGTTAAAAGTACTTGGACCGCAGAGAAGAAAAAAGATAAAATATTTATCAAACAAAATGCTGTAAAAGAAGCAGGATATAGATGTGAAATATGGATTTATGATGGTAAAGGAAATAAAGTTGAATGTCATGTTTAATATCTTAATTAAATAAGTATTTACAGTGATATTAATTATATAAATTATTTTATTTCTTTTCATTTTTCTTATACGTCTTCTTTGCTTCCACTCCCGCTTTATATAGCGCATCAATATCCTTCTCAGATAGTCCTTCTACATCTATTCCCTTGGGAACGGAAATGAACTGAGGTTTCTTTAAACCCTTCTTCATAATATAAGGACCATACTGTCCAGTCCGAATCGTATATTCTTTAAATTCCTTAACCGAACCCGCCGCCTTTGCTTCTAATCTCTGCACAGTCTCTTCCAATGATTCCATACGAAACGGGACAGATATTTCACCACATTTCAGATAATCCCCAAACTTTCCTGATTTCTTTTCAATCGGCTCCCCATTCCATTCACCAATTTGTTCTGATTTCTTTTCAACGTGTTCTCTCTTCATTGCATTAAGCGTATCAAACCGATCCTTATACGATGTCCATGTATCATGAATTACTCCCTTCCATTCTTCTTTTCCTTCTGCTACCAATTGAAGACGTTGTTCCATCTGTCCCGTGAAATTATAGTTGAAGATATCTTCAAAGTGCTGTAGCATAAATGCTACTACAGATCGTCCCAGATCTGTTGGAATCATCTTGTTCTTTTCTGCTGCTACCTTTTTGTCTTTCATAACAGTTGTAATCGGCAGAGATCCAAACTGTAGAGAATGTTCTTTGACCTTTTTGATAGAAGCGGGAACGGTAGAGATCGCCACATAATGTTTCTCTTGAATCGTGGCTAATAGCGATGCAAAGGTGGATGGACGACCGATCCCATGCTTCTCTAATTCACGAATGAGAGTAGCTTCTGTGTAACGCCCTTGTGCTTTGGTTTCTTGTTGAGAAGCTTTCATTGTCTTCCATGGAAGACTTGCTCCAACTGAAATCTGGATGGCTTTGGTCCAGAACGCGTCTTCCTTTTCTTCTTCGTCTTCTTGTCCTTGTTCATCAATCTGTGCCACTCTACCAATTCGTTGCCAGCCAGGGAATGTAGTTCGTTTCCACCGCGAAGTCCATGGAAAATCATCTAAACTAATCTTGATAGTGCATGTCTCACCGCGAGCAGGAGCCATCTGACTTTGAACCGTTCGTTGCCAGATCAGGCGATAGAGAGATGCGCCGTCTCCTTCTACCGTCATTACTTCTATATGGGTAGGACGGATTGCTTCGTGGGCTTCTTGTGCTCCAGCTTCTTTCTTTTTTTTCGTAGCAATTTGAGACAAATACTCCTCCCCATAATTCTCCTGAATCCATGCCTTTGTAGCAGTAACCGCTTCTTCAGATAACACCGCTTTATCCGTTCGCATATAAGTAATATGACCCGCTTCATAGAGTTTCTGAGCAATAGACATCGTTGTTTTCGGATTCATTCCAAATAAGGCACTGGCTTGCTGTTGCAATGTACTGGTCATTAATGGAGGTGGGGCAGTAGCTGTCCATGGCTTCACCTCATTTCCTGTGACAATCCCATTGGTGGATACGACATTCTCCATATAATTCATCGCTGATTCTTCATCTAGATCGTCATCCATTGTTCCTGGAAAACCAACTCCGTTGTATATCCAATCCCCACTCACTTTCCAACTAGATTCCGTCTTAAATCCCAGAATGGCATCTTCCCGTTCTATCACAAGACGAATGGACGGAATCTGGCAGCGTCCTGCTGACAATCCAGATGTAACATGTTTCCACAAGAGAGGACTCATCGTAAATCCAATGAGAAGATCTAATAAGGATCGTACCTGTTGCGTATGGACACGATTCATATCAATTGTACCAGGGTTAGCAATCGCATGACGAATCGCCTTTTCAGTGATTTCTGTAAAGGTGATGCGTTTTACTGAATTGGGTAATTTTAGAAGGACTTTAACAGAATATGCAATCTGCTCTCCCTCAAAGTCACGATCCGCTGCCAGATAAATCTCAGAAGCTCCTTTTGCCGCTTCTTTCAATGACGTTATCGCTTTTGACTTTTCTTTTAAGAATTCGTACGTCGGTTCATATCCATTTGTTAAGAAGTTGAGATCGTGGGTGAGTCCACGAATATGTCCCATAGAAGCCACTACACGCCAGTTCGCTCCTAAGAACCCCTGGATGGTCTTCTGCTTGCCTGGACTTTCAATAATGAGGACGTTCATGGTTTGACTTTTCTATAGTGAATTATGATTTCAATTTTTAAGACTCAAAGAAATAATGAGCAGCTTCCAATGAAAGATCGTCCCATTCCATAGAAGAAATACGCTGTGTTCCTCTATTATATCCGATCCATACACCTGCCTTACCATCTTCTACAATCCATTCATTCTTGATCCAACAAGATGGATATGCAGCAAGCAATGTTTGAAGCCATAGATAATCGGGTTTCCAGGCAGTGACAAATTCTATACGAATACCAAATTTTCCATGCTGGTTGATTTGTAGATTATGCAATCCAGCTATAACTGTATCAAAAATAGTAAAAATATCATCTTCGGATGAAGAGGTAATTGTGACACGATTAATACACTCGTTAGGCATTTTAATGAGTTATGGTGATAGAGTTTTAAGTAGTAAAATGCATTTTACAGACCTATAAAGCCTAAAATCCTCTCCTACACCTAATCAGAATGATCAATCAATCCAGTGGTCAAGGTGCTCTTTTTGAATTAGTGGCACGCGGTGTCAAAGATAACTATTTCGTCAAAGATAGTAAAGATAGTATTTATCCGTATGATGCTCGATACGGATCTTCTATGCCCCATTTGGCAGAACGACGCACAGTTGTCCCTATTGCACGCACCAACTTTGGAGGATCATTTGAAGTGGAAATTGATACGTTTGGAGATATTATGACTGAATGTGCTTTGGAAATTGATTTGCCTACGTGGTTACCGCCTTTAGGAGTAGGGTCAGAGTCAGAATCGCAGAGCTTACAACCAGTAGATCCCTCCATTGCAAACGGACTCTATCCTATTACAGCAACAGATGCATCCCAAACATCCTATGGATACGTCAACGGAATCGGATATTTTCTCTTTGAATCCATTCAGTTTTATCAAGATCAAATGCTGATTCAAGAATGGAGCGGGGACGGTCTCTACGTCAAACAATTAACTGAAGGATCCCTCAACAGTTCAGGGCTTGCATTCAAACAAGCAGGTGTCACCGCTGCATCCAATGATACGTCTGCAGCAGGCATTAGAGCACTACAAATGAGAGCCACACCAGGTCATCTCAGGATCTATCTGCCTCTTCCTGGCATGCAGTGTCCCAAAGATTCAGGTTTTCCTTTGATTGGACTTCCTTCCCAAACCTTTCGCATCAAAGGAGTTATACGAAAGCTAGAAGATCTTGTCGTATCCAGTGATCCACTTACACGTAAACCTGCGCCATGGACCATGCCCGAATTTGTTATTGCATATCCTGATGGACCTGTGACATTTGCCCCAAAACCTTTATTAGATATCGGTCAACCGACTATTCTGTTGAGCACTGTCCAACATTACATTTCTTTAGAAGAAGGTGAAGAGGCGCGTTCTACCGCGATTCAAATTCCTTTCCGAAAACAATTTGAAAACCGATTCAGCTTTGGCGAACTAGATTATATTCCTTTGGATAAAGGTGGACAAGCAGTAGCCACACGATACATTGATGGACGACATCCTGCCGAGCGTCTGTTCTGGTTTTTTCGTAATTCAACGTTGGTGGAACAGAATCGTCTGGATGTATTCTACAATGACAATTTTGAATATAAACCTGTTACTGAAACACAGGCGTATACCAGTGAATACTATTATGGGATCAAGCTCAATATTGCTGGGAAAGAACGGGAAGATTTATATGGTGCTTCTCTGTGGAATCACATTGTGCCTGTAGCAAAACACGAAATAGTTAGAGTGAATAGCATTGGATCCATGATGTGGTCCCTAGGAGATACGTATGGAACAGTCTATCCTGCCCCTAGGAACCCTGAAGGGACAGTGAATTTTACAACGGCTGATCGGCCGACCATGTATATCCAATTGGCCAATATTATGCCTAATTTATATCTGGCGGCAAGGAAAGCTGAGATGCGTGTCTATGTGGATTCATGGAATGTGTATGAGGTTGTGAATGGACGTGGTCGGTTAATGTTTGCGAACTAGTGCTTAAAATGGTATATATTAGATTATATATTATAAAAATGAGTATTGGAATTATCATTGCCATACTCGTTTTAATTATGTTAATCTTAGTTGCATGTATTTGCTGTATGATTGTTGAATTGGAAGAAGAACATCAGTATGCAAGACTTTAAGAACTTCTTAAGGCTTTTTAAAAAAAAGCCTGCCAAAAAACTTCTTAGAACTTGGCGGCAAAGCCGATTTTAACAAAGTTCCTGGCAGGCCTTTTTTAAGAACTTGTTAAAAAAGCCTATTTAAACCCCCTTTGCATCCACTGAATTACCTGTTGCGTATCCGATGATTGAAACATCGGTTGTGGAACACCATTCACAATTGCCATAAAACACGGAATAGAACTCACACCACAATACGATGAAGTCTCTTCATTATCATCCACGTCACATTCATACCATACAATCTGATCACTCAGATTTAAGAGTTGAGCAGTATCAATTCGTTTACATGGACCACACCACGTTGCACCGAATTTAATGATAGAGATCGGATCAAGCTCTTTAGGCTTTACTGGATCGTGGAGGAGTGTTTGAAACTGCTGATGGTTGCGGAGGTGCATCATCTTTTTTGACATTTGTTTTAGAATAGTTCTTGTAAAATCCCGTTGCAAATACCAATAAAATAGTAGCTACTAATGTGTAGGGGAGTAGATTTAAGCTCTTATCTGTTTGAGTTAATGAGCCGCCTTTCTGTTTAGTTTTCGCACTTTCTAGAGCAGGACCCGTAATTGTAGAATACAGTGATGTACCAGGCAATACAGAAGATGCCTTAGAACTTGCATTAATAAGTTTGCCCACTCCTGATATAATATCTGAACTTGTTTTCAATGTATTATCCACAACTGTCAGTGTTCTATCATATGCATCCAGACCTTTATCAATGGTAGATGTAATCGGAGTAATGACAGGATCCAAAAAGGATTGTAAGAATTTATAGAACCATCCAGAGAAACGATCAGCCGCAGATGGACCCTTTGATGCCCCAAAGAAGTTCGCATGTTCTTCTACAACATCCTTCGTATTCACAAAAAATTGATACAATTTATATATCCATTCAATTATAGCAATCGGTAGAAAAATGATTGTAATAGTACAGATTAAACGGAAGAGACCAAATTCGGTTTGACCTACCAGAAATGAATCCAGACCGAATAGACCACCGAAAATAAGAGCTGCTGCATATGAGAAAAAACGAAAATGCTTCTTGTCAGGAATGTCTTTTGCTAAGAATCCTGCACCAACTCGTTGATCTACTAACGGAACACTGAGACCATACAAACGCACCGTATCTTCATTAAAGAGCGCCTGAGTTGCATCCCATATCCACCATGCTCCAAAGAAAAATAGATTTACTCCGATTTTAGCCAGGAATGTCCAGGGGGAACGCAGATATAAATGATCTAATGCAATGTATCCGCCGAGTAATGATAGCAAGACAAATGTATTGTAGGATAAAAAACTGGCACCGTCTTTTCCTTCATTTGTATTGGCATTTGCGGGATCATCCCCTTCACGCCAGTATTTTAAATAGGAGACGGTGAGAGGTACTTTTGGTTTTGCTTTTTCTTTCTCTGGTTTCTCTGGCTTATTCGCTTCTTTTTCTTCTTTTTCTTCTTTTACTGGCTTATTTGGTGTTACCTCTGGTTTTTCTGGTTTCTCTGGTTTCTCTGGTTTCTCTAGATTAGGAACAGGCTTAGCATCTGGTTTCTCTAGATTAGGAACAGGCTTAGCATCTGGTTTCTCTAGATTAGGAACAGGCTTAGCATCTGGCTTATCAGATTTATTAGGAGCGGCAGATGCCATTACTAGCACTTTTTAAAAAAATATTAACAAAAGATAACATACTTGTTAGCCGAAGGCCCAAATAGCTACATTTTTAAGAACTTATTAACAACAAAAGCGCCTTAAATGGTAAACAAGAGTCCCCCAAAACCATTAATCACTCGGAATACATTGTAATTGTGAGAATAAATTCTAATTTGTCCATTTCCTCGTGCAGGATATACATTATTCGTACCAGGAATATAGGTAGTAGCACTGATCAACGCTGGATTAAATTTAATCTGCCATACGATGCTATCAATTCTACTTGCATTAAGAGAACCCGTTGGCTGTACGTCTTCTGGTCTCAGTGCAAAGGAATAATTATAAATATACGATAGAACCGGAGTAGTAGTATGATGATCATATGGCTGTTGTAAACGGAAAAAGGATGATGTTCGTTCTGAAAAACGATCATATCCATCTAATTGCAAAACGGCCGTGGACAATAAATCAATACGTAATGCAGTATTGCCACCAATCGTAGATTCTGTCGTAATCCCATTCGCAATTGCGATCGTACTTCCCGCTGCAATTGTAGCAGGCTGTATCTCATTAATCGCCAAACTACTGTAATTAAACCATTCATTGCGGTTCGTCATCTGGTCACGCTGAATGACGAAAAAGAACTCCTTCAATGGGTGATTGAAATCCACCGATATGGTAGCATTTGTCTGTGTATTATAAAAAGAATAGGGCGAAGTATACTGGACTTGTTCAATCAAATACTCATGTGATGTACTCACAAACAAACGGCGCTCCTCCACATCCATATACACATAATCGCCCCATAACGTCATACTCATAATCGGTGTTGTACAATCCACCTGTGTAGAGATACATGGATTAAAAGCTGCCTGTGAACCTGACGGAGGAGTCACCCAAAAGAGTTGTGATAATGGTCTCAGTGTAATATTAATACGAATAGATGTATATTGCAGCGCAATGAGCGGCAGATACAATCCTGGATTATTACAGAAGAAGAATTGAAGCGGGATAAGAAGCTCCAGACCATTCGTGCCTGCATAAATCTGTGTATTCTCATATTGATTTTGTTGTCGTCCAATGAGATAATTGAGTGCATCTCGTTGCGATGCAGGCGTTGAAAATTGTGTCCAGATTTCCATCCATTCTCCTGTCTGTCGGTCAATCTCTTGTTCACCAATTTCTAGCGTAATCTCTTGGATAAGAGCGTGACCAATGGAGTTCGTGTAGGAGAGAATATTTCCCTCTGTATCCTTGATAATAGGAAGAATTACATTGAGATATATGCGACCAAGGAGATCCCCGCGACGTGGGACAAGGCACGTGACACGTTGTCCAAAATTGGGGGTACCGTCAAAATACATGACTTGTGGTTCAATAGCATAATTCGTATGTCTCCGATATACCATTCGGAAAAATGTGATTTGAGGGTTGCCTGTCAGAAAGGCATCTTGTTTCCCTGTTGCTACAAGTTGCAAGAGTCCGCCTCCCGCTGTCATTCTGTTTACTGATCCGGAATGTTCGCTTTATGTTGTCATACAAATCATATGATACAAATCTTAGTTAAATCTTTGTTGAATCTAGATGTCATTGCAAGACTTGAGTCAACAGAATAGTGGTGTTATCGCTGTCAATAGTGGACCGCTTGTTATTAGAACGTATAATCAACAAGGATCAAGCGCTTCCAGCGTAATACAAGGAAATACAACATATGTCGTCGGCAATTATGAATATCCAATATCAAGTAATTATGTGCTCATCACTTCCACAGGCGGTTTATTAAAACCCAGTGATGCAATTTATGTTTCATCTGTTTCAATGTCTACTGTTAGTTCTGTTACTGGCACAATATCTACTCTTTTTATCAGTAATGGCTATTTTTCTACTCTGACAGGATCTACGCTACAGGTAAATACAATATCTGTATCAACATTGACAGGATCTACTATAAACGCTAGTACTATAAACGCAAGTACTATAAACGCACAGTTCATTAATTATTCTACATTAACAGGATCTACTATAAACGCAAGTACTGTAAACGCAAGTACTATAAACGCAAGTACTATAAACGCAAGTACTGTGAATGCATCATTCATTAATTATTCTACATTGACAGGGTCTACTTTAAATGTGTCTACTATTGTAAATACGTCTGGATTTTATGTATCACCTATTATAAATTATAGTACATCTGCTTCCAATGTATTTAACTTACTTGCATATGGAACAGATAATCAAATTGTACAAGGAGTAGGAACAATTGATGATATATCTAATAATGTATTTCTGGGTACAACTGCGGGAAATATAACAGGTACTCAAAATACATTTCTTGGGACTACTGCAGGAACTATAACTACATCTGGTAATTCAAATACATGCATTGGTTATGGAGCAAATCCATTCTCTGCAGTAAGTAATCATGAAATTGTAATTGGAGTAGGAGTAACAGGCAAAGGTACAAACACAAGTCAGATTGGAGCAGGGTCAGGTGATGGACAGCTCATGTCAATCTATTGGGGCAATGGATCTTCTAGTGCATTTAGTACCACATCCGATCGTCGTATCAAAACAAATATCACTGGCATATCAAGTGGTCTTTCTATCCTACTTGCTCTACGTCCTGTTGAATTTGATTATCTCACACATGACAAATCACATCAAATTGGATTTATTGCACAAGAATACCAAACTATTCTACCCGATCAAATTGTATATAGTAATCCTGTTGGGGATGAAGTTGGACTAGTACCTGATAAAGTTATGGGCATTCAAGCCAATCTAATACCCTATTTTGTTAAAGCCATTCAAGAACAACAAGCACAGATCTCTACATTGCAAGGGCAAGTAGCTTCACTTTTACAATCATTACCTCTATAATTCTATATAAGATCTCTATCATAATGCATCCGGTTAATGATACAAGTTAATAATACAAGATAATAATACAAGATAATAATACAGATTATAGTATATTTATTGTGTTTCAGATAAATCTTATAAAAAGATTTATCCGAAATAGTAGATATAATGTCGTATCCCTATGGTGGCATAAATGCCGTTTCGTTAGGAACAGGCGCAGGTTCCACCTTACAGGGTGCTACCGCCATTGCAATAGGATATCAAGCAGGAGCTGTCTCACAACCTGCCTCTTCCATCATCATCAATGCATCAGGCACTGCTCTGTCAGGTGTAGCTTCTAATGCATTGTACATGGATCCTGTTCGCAATATGGCTGCTAGTACGCTCATGATGTATGATACGGTCAATAAAGAAGTGGTCTACTCCAGTACATTGAACAATACACTCACAGTCAACAACTTGGTTTCTCTCAGTACATTATCAGCTTCCACTGTTTCATTCTCCACACTGTCCGTGAATGTAGCCAATGTCTCCACCTCCAACGTTCAGTTCATCAATTTCTCCACGCTTCTCGGTAATACAGGTTTTATCACATCCACCTTTACTGTCTCAACGTTGATTGCTGCAAACATCAGCGTTTCTACATTGAATCTGTCATTGTTCTCCACCTTAACGGGTTCATCCATTACGACCTCCACACTGGCTCTGTCCACGATGAGCGGAAATACGGGATTTTTTACATCTACACTCACTGTCTCAACGTTGATTGCTGCAAACATCAGCGTTTCTACGTTGAATCTGTCATTGTTCTCCACACTCACGGGTTCATCCATTACGACCTCCACTCTGGCTCTGTCCACATTTAACGGTAATACAGGATTTATTGCATCCACTCTGACGGTATCAACCCTGATTGCTGCAAATATCAATGTTTCCTCCCTGGCTCTTAATCAGTTCTCTACATTGACAGGTTCATCTCTGATCGCCTCTACTATCGCTATCAGTACCATTACTGCAAATACAGGATTCTTCAATTCCACCCTGATTGTCTCTACTCTGTATGCCTCATCCATTATAGTACCATCCCTGGTTCTTAATCAATTCTCCACACTGACTGGTTCCTCTTTGATTGCTTCTACCATCGCCACGAGTACCATCAGTATGAACACGGGATTTGCCTTTTCCACATTCACTGTCAGTACTCTAATCGCTGCGAACATCAATGTCTCCTCCTTGGCACTCAATCAATTCTCCACATTGACGGGTTCTTCCTTGATTGCATCCACTCTGTTTATCTCTACAACTACCACATCTACCCTGTTCGGTCAGTTCATTAACTATTCAACGCTGACGGGTTCCACCATGAATGGCAATGTTACCTATTCCAATTTGCTCCTCTTCTCTTCCATTTCATCTATCAATGGCTCCTCCTTCGGTAACACGGGTCCTACAGGTCCCATCGGTCAAGCCTCCCAGATCTCCTTCTTTGCCCCTGGATCACAGTCCATCGGTCCATCCACTGCCATGGGTGTTGTTACTCTGACGACTCTAGATTCCACTCAGACCACGGGTATAACTGGCTTCACCTTTAGTGGTATCACGAGTCTGTTCACAAATGCTACGATTCAATCCATTCCTGTCACAGCTAGTTATGCTTTGTCACTCAATACTACTGCAGGTGGCTACTCTGCAGTCGGTTTAACTGTCTTAGGTGTCACAACTTACTTCGGTGGTACGTACAATGCCAGTAACAGTGTTTCCAATTCAGTCAGTGTTCTAGTACCTGCAGGTGGATCCATTGGGCTCTACTACATGGATAATATTGCTGTGACGGTTCAGACAGCAACACGTTTCACAGTCACCTCCAATCAAGTCGGGCAACAGGGTGCAACGGGTGTAGCGGGTGTAACGGGTGTAACGGGACCGATTGGTGCTGCGGCTCAAGCATCGTATTTGTTGGCTGGAAATCAATCAGTTACTGCTGGATCATATCAAGTCGTTCAGTTTGTGACTCTGGACGTGACCCAGTCACAGAACAGTATCAATCTTGGTGTGAATGCGGGTGTCTTCACGAATAACTCCTCGGCTACTTTGCCGATTCTCGTGGAATATACGTTGAATCTGAGCACGACTTCGGGTGGCTATTCGGGCGTGGCGTTAAATGCGAACACGACGTCTATGTTTGGTGGTATGTTCAATGATACAAATGGTTTTAGTAACTCCTGTCTTGTTCTGGTTACACCTGGATCCACCTTGGCCATTTATTATTCGGATAATAGTGCTACCGTAATCCAACAGGCCATTTCACGCGTGACATTTACTGTGGTAGGAGCTGGAGCACAGGGTGTTACTGGTATAATGGGGCCAACTGGTTATACGGGTACGACAGGAACGACGGG
>Ga0187843_10001815_pt1 | contig 13328 bp, 7 predicted proteins | sample SpaLakP09_SKY_43_FD_134516 | JGI IMG/M metagenome (GOLD analysis project Ga0187843, IMG submission 134516) | Oligotrophic lake water microbial communities from Sparkling Lake, Wisconsin, USA - SP09_SKY_43 | ecosystem: Environmental > Aquatic > Freshwater > Lake | place: USA: Sparkling Lake... | reverse complement strand
CATCAGCTAAGTGGGCTAAATTAATTTCCTTATTCAACTGAGCATTTGCTAAACCATGAATTGTTTTCACCTTAGAAGCAGATAAACCTGCTTTACGTAATTGTGTTTCAGTTCTGTTACTAACACTCGGGGAGTGATGTTGTTGTTAGAAATTTTTCTTACTCTTTGAATTATGGTTGAAGCCGCCGTTGAAGATATTTGTTGAGCAATCACTGATCTAACTAAGGATTCAAAGTATGAATTAACTGATTGTTCTTGAGGTTTAAGATTACATACGTCGCTAACTGCAATTATTTTCTTTAAGTGTGGACAGACTGATTTCACATGCTCGATACCAGTTTTTAATTCTTTTGAGTTTGATCCCATGATATTTCCAGTCTAATCGTATGTAGAACAAAAGAATTTGCGAGATAATGATTTCATTCTTAGGTATTTAAATTATGACTAGATTCTAACGAAAAACTATTGCTATAACAGATTTTTGCTTTGCAGATTTGCAAAGCTATACCAGCCCGGAATAACTGGTAACCAAAAAGTGACTACCCGATATAACAACACTCCAGATAATGCCATTCCCGAAGCCACTCCAACTGCGGTAAGTCCAGCAACCAAAGCTGCTTCCACTGCACCAATACCCCCGGGAGTAGGAGCTGCTTGACCAAGAGTTGCACCAGCAAGATAAACAAAGGCTGCTACTGATAAAGAAATTTCACTTCCGAAAGCATGAAGGGATGCATAAAAAGCCATAATGTAGGCACTATTTAAAGCAAGTGATGAGAGCAAGCTTATTAATAATCTTTGAGGTTGTTGCGCAATTGTGGCCAGGGTTGGGCCAACTTGATTAAGTATTGGTTTAGCACGATTGATAACCCAATTTCTGAAAGAAGAAATAGAAAACGCGACAATTACTAGTGCCACGATAATTACAAAAATTACTAAGGTTATTCGAGGCGGTCTAAATGATAATTCAGTTTGTGTTCCTGCTACCACTCCAAATAAAAGTAATAATATTAAGTGAATAAAGAAAATTACTACCTGGGAAACCCCAACAGCAGTAGCAGCAGCAGGAGCGGGAACACCTGATTTGTTTAGGAAACGAATATTTACTGCCACCGAACCAAGAGTTGGGGGAGTAACCAAAGTCGCAAAAGATGCTGCCAACTGGGCTTGAAGTGTTCTAACTCTATTAACTTTGGTAGGAATGAAAGCCAAAAGTAAAGCGGTTGCCGCAAAGTAAGTTAGAGACGAGCCAACTAAAGCCGCCAAAGCCCAACGCCACTGTGCGGTGGAAATTAATTCTCGAATACTAATTTGACTGAATTGAGGGACTAATACATACAACGCAATAACTGAAGCAATGGCCAAAAGGACACTTTGCCAATTAATACGTTGGAATTGAATTGGTTGAATCTCAGCACTTGGGGTTAGCTCTCCCAGAGATTTTCTTAACCCACGTAGCAATTCTCGATCCGATTTTAAATATTCACGCGTCTTTCGACTCATAGCCACACTTTGAATTGCAGGAATAATTCTAATTAACTCTTTAGTCGAGAAGACTAACTTTGCCACCGAAACAGTTTCTGTAACCGAGGAACTGCGGGCAGCTGTTACTAATGCTTCAGCTAGATCTACTCTTAGTTGCAACTCTGTTGCACCGATTGTTCCGGAGTGAACACCTGTAAACGTAATTTCACCAGATTGTGTTACATAAATATTTTCAGAGGAAAGAGATCTATGAGCAATATCAGCGTCATGAATGGTTTTTACACCTTGTAAGAATTTTTCGATTTGTTCCATAGTTAACTTGGTATCTTTTGCTTTAAGATCAGCAAAAGTGGAACCGTCAAGATTTGCTAGTGCAATTAATATAGAATCAGGTTCAATTTCGCGTACAAGTTGTACCTCAGGTACACGTATTCCTGTGGCAGATATGGCATAAGACAAAAGGGCAGTTCTTTCAATTCTGCGCCTAATACTCATTCCTCTAAAATCACCAGAAGTCTTAATTGTTAAACCACGCCACCAAGAACTAATTACTCCAGATCCTTGAAGCTCCCAGTCAAACACCCACACATTTAATTGCGTACCAGTTTTTAAATTGACACCGTAAATTCTGCCTTCTGAAGTTTCCAAAAGTAAATCAATTTTTTCAACACTTAAACCACTTGAAGTAAGGGCCTCAGTTATTTTTTCAACAGAGGCTCTATTTATGGGTGTGCCTAGGCTGTAACGAACTGTTAAACCAATTGTCCAGCCAAGTAAAATATTTACGATTTGGGCAACAATTGTAGTTTGCCCAGCAACCAATGACACAAAAGATAACGCAATAACAGAAATAGTGGCAACTGCTCCAATTTTGCCACGATCAAAGATGCGCGCAATAACCAAAAATGCAATCAAGCCTGCTATCAATGGATCGAGTGGAGTTATTCCCGCAGTTTGAGTTCCACCAGTTAAAGCAAGCAATAATCGTGGAGAATTACTTTCAACTATAAGAATAGAAAGAGAAACTAAAGCAAGTACCGCTAATCCAGCAGCTAATAAGGCATCAACTAATTGTCGGGCGCGACCTCGAACTACCAATGAAATACCCACCAAGACAGGAACGAATATTATTGCCGTGGCGCCAATTGTGTTAATTGCAAATAAAACAAAACTTGGTAATACCCGAGTAGCGGTGGTTAAATCAGCATCGATTCCTGCTGTGGTTTGAGCTGCCAGTGTTCCAATTAAGGTAACCAGCAAAGTAATGCCCAGCGAAACAAGAAGTGAGACCAAGTCTCGGGGGCGTCGCGCGGCTCTTCTAGAAGGCCTATTTGTTGCAATATTCATCTACTCCATCGTCCCATTACCTCAACATTTTCACCTGACCAGACACTTGTCGTAGGTCAATGATGAAGTAGTCATATGGCATTAATCGGAATCCCTGAAATCACCCTGGAAAAGACTGCCCTACCTTTCATTGAAAAGCCTATTTTTGATTCTCAACAACACAAGATTTTGGAACACGATTCGGGATCCTTACTAGTTACTGGTACAGCGGGAACAGGTAAAACTACTTTGTTGGCAGAAGCCGTTGTTAACAAAGTATTGAATGGAATTAATTCAGATAAGATTATTATTTTTTGTTTTTCAAGACATTCAGCTAGAGCGATGCGAAAATATTTGGCAAGAAGATTACCTGATTACTCCATACCCCAAGTTGCAACATTTCATTCATTTACTCATTCAGTTATGCAAGCTGCTTACAATCAAGGTTTAGTTGTAGAAAATTATGCTTTCTCACCACTGAGATTATTATCAGGTCCTGAACAAGAAGTGATGATCAATGAATTGATAAAAGGAACCATTGAAGATAATTCAATAAATTGGCCGCCCAATTTAATTGGTGCTTTAAAAACAAAAGGTTTTGTTAGACAAGTTAGAAATCTGCTTGCTCGCATGCGATCTTTAGGGATGGATCCAGAACAATTAATTGATATTGGGATTAAGCACGAAAATGAGAACTGGGTTGCTTTAGGTAATTTCGCAGAAATGTATTTAGATAATTTAGATTCATCAGAAACTACTGATTATGGTGAACTTGTTCACAGAGTAAATCTATTATTACTTCGACTAAAAAGTTTAGAAGAGTTGAATATCAAGTTTACGCATTTTTTTGTTGACGAATATCAAGACATTGATCCTGCGCAAGTCAGATTATTAAAATCTTTAGTCAGACCCAATAAATTCCTAATTGCCGCAGGAGATAAAGCCCAAAGTATTTACCAATTTCGGGGGGCAGACTTTGAAGCACTAGAAAGATTTGGTAAAGATTTTGGGGATAGTACGACAATCGAATTAGATTATAATTACCGACAGATTCAAGCCATTGATTTACAAGTTAATACCTATGACTCAACTAATGCTCAAAGTTTTCACATCGCTAATGAAATTAGAAGATTTAAACAAGAAAATACAGAAACTAAGTGGTCTGAAATTTTAGTTATTGTTAGAAATGCTAATTCAATTAATTCAATAAATCGTGCACTAACTAATTATACGATACCGGTAAGTGTGCAATCAGATGATTTACCTCTTTCACAAGATCCTGCCGCACGAGTACTGCTTGATTGTTTGAACATTTCTAGCCAATTAGCGCTGGGAAATAATGATCCAAGTAATAGTGAAGTGATAAGAGATTTACTTAGAGGACCCCTAATAAATGCCTCCCCATTTGAATTAAGGGAAACTTCCAGACTGCTTCGAAAAAGATCAAGGGAAAATGATGAACATCCTTTGAATTCTGATCAAGCTTTATATAGAGCAGTAATTGACCCTAAATATTTGTTAGATATCCCAAGTGAAATATCACAAGGGGTAAGAAAATTAGGAGCAATCTTATTTAGTGCTCGAGATTTGATTAAGCAAAAAACTCGAGTGGAAGTAGTGATGTGGAGTATTTGGAATTTAGAAATAAGTGAATCAAACATAAAAATGTTTGATGTAACCGACTCAGAATATACGTGGAGTAAGACTTTACAAAATAATGCATTACGAGGTGGGATTGAAGGCAGAAAAGCTGATAAAGATCTAGATTCTATTTTAGCTTTATTTGATGCTGCTTCTCGAGATGACGAGCGAACTTTGGGAACTCGCGGAGTGATTAATTTTTTAAATGATTTAGGTATGCAAGCTTTTCAAGCTGAAACATTAGCGCAAAAACCAATTGAAGATGATCGAGTTCAAATTGTTACAGCACACAAGTCCAAGGGCTTAGAAGCAAGATTTGTGATTATTCCTGATGTGCAGGCAGATATTTGGCCTTCAGCACGATTAAGAAACAACTTATTAGAAGTTGAAAGACTTGGTTACGAAACAGTTGTTAGATCACCAAGTAGAAGTGAAATTATTGCAGAAGATATAAGACTTTTCGAGGTAGCTAAATCAAGAGCTCGTCAAAAATTATTAGTTAGTGCCATAAAAAGTGAGTTTTCAGATAGTGGTGAACCGTCTGTTTTGTTAACAAAATTGGGGGCAGCAGAGATAAATCATGTTTCAGGGTTTCCCACAAAAGCTCTATCTTTGACTTCACTTGTTGCAGAAATCAGGAAATTTGGCCAAAGTGAAACAATAGATCCAAATTTCAAAAAAGCTTTAGCAAAAAGATTAAATAACATAAGCAAAACTAAAGATGCTTTTGGAAGAGAAATTAGTCAGGCTGCCGATCCACAAAATTGGTGGGCCACCATCAAACCCCAAGCAAGTAAAATCAAATTAGCTCCAGATGATCAACCGGTGGCTTTGTCAGGATCGGGTTTGGCCACTTTAAGAGACTGTGGGCTGAAATGGTTTTTGGAGAAAAAAGCTGGCGCAAATATTCCCCGCCAAAATTCGGCAAGTATCGGCTCATTGGTTCACGCTTTGGCGCAAGGTTTAAGTGATGAAGTCATTGAACCTAATTTTGAATCATTGAAAGAGAAACTTGATCAGATATGGCCGCAATTAACATTTGATGCGCCATGGCTTGCTAAGCGTTCATATGACGAAACTTTAGAGATCGTGATGAATTTACTTTCTTGGCACACCAAGAGAAAAGATCGTAAAGTAGTTGGATCAGAAGTTTATTTCTCGCTCAATCTTGCACCAGATGAAGAAAATCCTCAAGATGTTGTGAAAATTAGTGGATATATAGACAGATTAGAAGCAGAAATCGAAGACGAAAAGCAATTACACATCATTGACTTCAAAACTTCAAATCACACTTTATCTAAAGACCAAGCTAAGGTCGATCCTCAATTAGGAGTTTATCGACTTGCTATTGAACAAAATGGGTTAAAAATTGATACCACAGAGGAAAGTGTGGATGCAAGTGCCAGTTTAGTTTATTTAAAACATATGCAAAAAAATGGAGTTAAAGAATTAGCAACTGAAAGCATTACAGATAATGGAATCCTAGAAGTACTAAAAGATTCATTTAGAAAAATCAAAAATGAAGAATTTACTGCCAAAGTTTCCCCACTATGTAGATATTGTCAATTTACGCGAATGTGTCCTGCTCAACCAGAAGGCAAAGGGGTTGTGCAATGAGATCAGAAACCAAAATGAACTTAACTCCAGAACAAATTACAGCGATAACAGCACCGCTGGAACCTGCTTTAGTTATTGCTGGTGCAGGAACTGGGAAAACCAGTGTGATGGCAGAAAGAGTCCTCTGGCTGGTCGAAGCCGCAAAAATTGATCCGGCAGAAATTTTAGGATTAACTTTTACTAACAAAGCAGCTCAGGAATTAAGAATAAGGGTCCGGGAAACCTTAAGTAAGAGTGAAAAATACCAGGATTCTTATCAATTAGTAGAACCTAACGTTTCTACCTACCACGCTTTTGCCCTACAAATATTAAATGATCATGGATTACTAATTGGTGTGGAATCTGAATTAAAACCAATCAACGAAACCACCAGAGCTACGTTGGCCTTTAAGACAGTGCTAAATACAAAGTCAAGTCTGGCGAATTTAGAAAAATCACCAAGATATATAGCAAAACAATTATTGTTGCTCGATAATCAAATGGCTGAGCATGATTTAGAAAATGAATCATTAGCCAAATACTCCGATTTATTACTTGCAAAAATTTTGGCTACTAGATCTCGACAAGATATGCGAGATTTAGAAACAGTTACCCGAGCCAGAATCGAATTAGCAAAATTGGTTATTGAATTTCGTGAATTAAAAAGAGATGAAGGCATAGTCGATTTTGCAGACCAAATGCGATTTGCTTTAAAATTGGTAAGAACGCATCCAGAAATTGTGGAGCAATTAAGGATTCAATACAAGGCGGTACTGCTTGATGAATACCAAGATACGTCAGTGATTCAAAGGTTTCTTCTTTCTGAAATTTTTAGTAAAGGCCATCCAGTCACTGCAGTAGGAGATCCACTGCAGGCAATTTATGGATGGAGGGGAGCTTCAGTTTCAAATATTGACAATTTTGTGCACCATTTCCCACAAGCAGATGCTCAACCTGCACGTAAGTATCCCTTGACTTCTAATTTTCGAAGTGGGCAAAAAATACTAAATCACGCCAATCAAGTGTCCCAAGACTTAAGAGAAATTCATTCAGCAATTGCTTCACTGGTGGCTGGTAAATCGACTAATAGTGAGGTGAATATTAGTTTACATTCAACCTGGAATGAAGAAATAGAAAGTATTACAAATCAAATAAAAGAATTAGTCACTGATCGGGGAATAAATCCTGAAAAAATTGCAGTACTAAGTAGAAATGGTAAAGAGCTCTTATCAATTTACGATTTATTGATCAAGAAAAAAATCCCTGCTACTTTCGCAGGTAAAAGAGACTTAGTAGACATACCTGAAGTAAGTGAAGCAATTTCTTACTTAAGACTCATGGATGACCCAACCCATAATCCTTCATTGGTAAGAATATTGGCAGGTCCCAGATTTGAGATTGATCCAAAAGATTTAGCACTACTTTCTCTAAGAGCAAATGAACTAGTTAAAGACCATAAATCTGATAACAAGAATAAATCTTTTGAACAAAGTTTATTGCAATCAGTTGATGGCACTGATGTAGCCGAATTAGCAGTTTTAGCTGATGCGCTTAATAGCCCCGGAAATAGTGAATATGGGGTTGGAGTCAAAGAAAAATTTAGTAAGTTACGAGTAGAATTAGAGAATTTAAGAAAACACATCACTGAACCTTTAAGTGACATAATTTATCGCATTATTAATCAAACTGGTTTACTTATCGAAGTTTTAGCTAGTGATCAGATGATGACCGAGAGTAGGTATGAAGCACTAATGAGCTTGCAAGATTTAGCTGAGTCATTTGATCAAGGTTCTCCACACGGAGTGGTGAGAGAGTTCTTAGCTTGGTTGGACGAAGCAGATGAATTAGAAAGCACAATCGAATTTGCCCCAACTGCTATGAAAAACGCGGTCTCGCTAATGACAATCCATGGGGCTAAAGGTTTGGAATTTCCCGTGGTGTTTATTCCAGCGGTGTGTGAGAACGTATTCCCGCATAATAGGTCTTCCATCTGGCTTAAGAAACCAGAATTAATTCCTTATGAATTAAGAGCTGATGCCAGTTCATTGCCTGGAGGATTCAAAACCGAAACTAAAGAATATGAATCTTATGTTGAGAGTTGCAAAGATTATGCTGAATTAGAAGAAAGAAGATTAATGTATGTGGCTTTAACCAGGGCTGAAAATGAACTATATGTTTCAGGTCATTGGTGGGGTCCAACCCAGAAAAAAGTACGAGGGCCCTCAAAATATTTAATGCAATTAAAAGAAGTTATAGAACAAGGACATGGCAAAGTCATCCAATGGGTTGAAAACACTAACGAAGAAAATCCCACTTTGGATGAAATAATTCCAGCAATATGGCCACCCCAAAGTAATCAAGAAGCTAGAAATCAAAGATTAGACTTTGCTACTTTAGTTGAAAATCCAAATGAAGTTGATGAAACCCAACTTACTTTATTGCAAAAACAATCCCTAGAAAATTGGGATAAAGATATTGATTCATTGATCAAGGAACTAACAAGTGAAAAATTAATTAAGAAAAGTGTGGCAATTCCTGACACACTTAATGTCACCAAGACCATTAAATTAATGCGGGAACCAACCGAATTTGCTCAACAATTAGTACGGCCAATGCCAACTAAACCTATTGATCAGGCTCGTCGAGGAACTCAATTCCATTTCTGGATCGAAAAACATTTTGCAATGCCAGCATTATTAGACTCCCTTGATCTTCCTGGAGCGGCTGACGAAAAATTGATAACCGATAGCCAGCTTGAAACTATGAAGAACGCATTTTTAAATTCCCCATGGGCAAATAAGACACCAAAGGCCTTGGAGTGGCCTTTTGATTTATCAATAGGCGGTAGATCATTGCGGGGTCGCATTGATGCTGTTTTCGAAACAGAAAATGGAATTGAATTGATTGATTGGAAAACAGGGGTAATCGGGAAATCAGATGACTTGCAACTTGCTTGGTATAGATTTGCTTGGTGGAAAATGACCAATACACCTCTTGAGAAAATAACTGCCGCTTTTGTTTATGTGCCAAGTATGGAGATCTCAAGACCCAAAGAATTACTTGAACCCCATATTTTACTTGAGAGCATTTCAGGCTAAAAGACGCTCTATTTTGTGTTCAAATTACTAACGTGAGAGGATTAAAACATGGCTCAAGTAACAATGTATTCAACTCAATGGTGCGGCTATTGCCAAAGACTAAAAGCGCAATTAGGTCGTGAAGGAATTACCTACACTGAAATTGATATTGAACACGATGCAGAAGCTGCAGCACTAGTTGAAAAAGTGAACGGTGGAAATAGAACTGTTCCAACTGTTGTATATGAAGATGGCACTGCGGTTACAAATCCTTCCCTGGGACAGGTGAAAGAGAAGCTAGGACTTTAAAATGCCTGGCCAACGCCAAACACTTGATTCATTAGATACGGCTCAACGCGCTGTTGTTGAAGCATTAGAAGGCCCAGTTGTTATTTATGCAGGTGCAGGTAGTGGTAAAACTCGAGCAATAACTCACCGGATAGCTCATGGCTGTAATCAAAAAATTTATGAACCTCAAAAAGTTTTGGCTGTAACTTTCACAACTAGAGCAGCAGATGAAATGGCGTTAAGACTTTCTGCTTTAGGAATTAGAAATGTGGCAACAAGAACTTTTCACTCAGCAGCTTTACGGCAACTGAAGTATTTTTGGCCCAAAGCAATTGGTGGAGAAACACCCAAGGTTATTGAAAACAAGTTTAAAGTTTTATCCGCAGCATTGGAAAAAACAAGCTTAGGTAATTCCAAAAGTTCAATTCGGGAATATTTATCGATAATCGAAAGTGCCAAAACCAATAGGCTTGAGCCCGACTCATTAACTAATCTTGATCACGCAACTGCTTACCAGGCCTATCTGGATTTCACCAATAAAAATAACATCATTGATTTTGAAGACGTACTTCTTTTACTCGTCGCAATACTAGAAGATAGTGAAGATTTCGCTGATGAGGTTCACCAAAATTATCAATGGCTTACCGTTGATGAGTATCAAGACGTTAACCCCTTGCAGCAAAGATTGTTAGAACTTTGGTTAGGTGAAAATAGAAATATTTGTGTGGTGGGAGATTCTGCTCAAACAATTTATAGTTTTGCTGGTGCATCGAGTAAACCATTAGAAGATTTTACAAAGAAATATGAAGATGCGTCAGTATTCAGGTTAAATAGAAATTATCGCTCAAAGCCTGAGATTATTGAATACGCCAATAAATTATTAGTGCAAATGCCCAGCTCTTCAGCCAGTGTGGGTTCACTTATGTCCACCAAAGAGGCCGGAGAAAAAGTTGCCGTCTTACCTTTTGTAAATGATTCTGCTGAGGCTGACTGGATCGCACAAAGTATCGTGGATTTGCTGCAAGGGGGGCAAAAAGAAACTGACATTGTGGTGCTGGCTCGAATTAATTCCCAACTTGAATTAGTGGCCGCAGCTCTGGAAGAGCGCGGAGTTGATTTTTGGCTTCAGACAGGTGAGAGATACAGCATAAAAAATAGGTTGGAACCAAGAATCACTTTGGCAACCATTCATGCCACTAAAGGTTTGGAATGGGAAAACGTTTTCATAATGGGAGCAAGTGATGGACTTTTGCCTTACGTGCAAGCAGACTCAGATGAAGAAATAGCAGAAGAATTAAGACTCTTCTACGTCGCAATCACTAGAGCAAAAGAAAAATTATTTATAACTTGGGCAAGAAGCAGAGATACTGGGGGAAAAGACAGAATAAAGTCAAGGTTTTTGACCAAAATTGATACCGATACTTTAACAAAAGCTAACGATGAAACTGAATTTGCTCCTTCTAAACAAAGACATAACTACAAAAAAGAACTCATGCGTTGCACGATCTGCGATAAAGCACTGGTCAGCGCAACTGAAGTTATTTTACAAAGATGCAAAATTTGTCCTAGCCCAACTCCTAAAGAATATTTGTCCGCTGGTTTGGAATGGAGATCAAACCAGGCCATCATGGATGACATCCCTGAATTTCTAGTCTTAAGTAATGCTGCGCTGGAAGCATTCGTCGATGCACTTTATTCCGCAAAAAGTGAGGAAGCTTGCATTCTTATTCCCGGGGTTGGGGTTGAAAAGTGTGCCAAATATTTTGAAGAACTTGCAACAGTCCTTGCTGGGGTGAATCCAGCTGAACCTAAGTTGATTGATTTAAAACCTTAAACACCAGGTTGTGGATAACTTTTATCTACACTAAGAAAATGTGTTCTAATCCTTAAAGACCATTTTAAGGAGAATCTTGAGACTAATTCTAAATCCAGAAATAGATGTTTTATGGCGCGATAAATCAACTTTACAAGTTAGAAATCCTGATGGTACAAGTAACACAATCTCTGATTTACCACCAGAAATGAAGTTAATAATTAGCAGTTGCACGGGAGTAATAAATATTTCCGATATTTTAATTGAGTTAAGTATTGACGAGCGTATACATGAAGACATAAATACTGCATTACGCTTTCTTATAGAGCACAGAATCTTGATAAACCAAACTTATTTGTATGAACAGTCCGAGAAATTACATAAAAGTTATGTGCAGATTCTGGGAGTTAATAACTTCGCATTTCAAGTTGGTCACCTCTTAGCAGCTGCTGGGGTAGGGCGAATAGTTTATTATTCGCTAATTAAAAAAAGTGCGGAAGTCACTTTGGGTGACATAAATATTTTGGGACCACGAGCAAAAGAAATTGGAACTTCTCTGGGGCAGAGTCTAAGAGACTCACTCTTGGTTCTGGGTGCAAGATCTGAAAAACCAAATAATGACCCTCGACCTAGCTTAGTAGTGATTTGTGAAGATGCTGAATCATTTGAAATAAATGAATTAATGATCAATAGAGTTCCTCATGTTTTTATTGGTAAAACAGGAGAGCAAATAAACATTGGTCCCTTTGTAATTCCAGGAATTGAAACTTGTAACAACTGTTTACAAATAAATTCTCTTAGAAAGAATCTATTTATCTTCCCACTGGAAAGACGAAAAAAGAAAGCAAGGCAAATCGATAAGAATCCAACATTGACGACTTTGGCAACTTCTTTGCTTAGCGCCAATTGCATTTCGTTTTTAACTGAAGATTCACAAAATATGGGACCTAGTTTGTTAAACGTAATTTGCGATCTTGAAGCCACTGGTCCAACGATCGTGTTTCGAAAACTTCAACAAAATCCACAATGTGGATGCCGATGGGAAGCTGCTTAATAATGCAGATTGCCCCTGGTTTAATTTCTTAAACCAGGGGCAATGAAGACGTCTGCTGTCTTTATGCTTTGCCGAGGATGCGGGTCACCTTGGTGCCGCAGGTTGGGCAAATTCCTTTGGCCATGCGACGGCCATTAGTTTCGTGTACTTCACCAGTGAACTCGCGTTTGGCTTTGCACTTTACGCAGTACGCTTCGCCTGTATATGACTCTCCGGCCATGTGTCCTCCTTGCGATCGCGCAGGATTATTCCCACGCATCTGCAACCCTAGGCGCATCAGGGGCTGGTGGGGGCGGTTTTGAGCGTGCCACGCCGAATTGTTGAGCACAATCCCTCACAAACCAGACATGAAGCCCAATGAGGGGGATAGAAATAGTGAAACCGCTGGGCCACAGCCAAATTCAGGCTTTATGCACTTTCCCCAGATACATAAAATGAACTTGATGTTTTCCCAGCGGTGTCAGTAGTGAAAAGTTATGCCACGAGGGGTGTATGCGTCAAACGTGCCTGTTGATGATGTTGTGGATTAACTGTTCACTCTGTGGGTAAAAGGGTACATAACCTGGGGATAAAGATGTGGGTAACAAAAAGTTTTTGCTTGAATCAGGGCTCTGAACTGCAGGTTTACTTGAGAGTGTTTGTGGATAAAAAATAGTTTTAGCCCCTAACGTTAAATTCATGCCAAAAGCGATGAACTTGCCACCTAATGTGGATGTTAGGCGATCAAATAAACGTAAAAGGACAGTTTCAGCTGCACGAGAGGGAAATAAAACTGTATTAAACGTTCCACTGCGAATGAGTATTTCTGAAATAGAGCAACTTGCTCGCGATTTGATTACCCGCATGGACCAAAGAGATCCTCGGGCTTGTTTTTCTGATGAGCAATTATTTAAAAGAGCTCAAGAATTATCTGCCACATATTTATTTTCTCAAGCTGACCCGAAATCAGTTGCCTGGTCAACTCGTTTGAGTTCCACTTGGGGAATTTGCACCCCGCTAGAAGGCACAATCAGAATAACTTCACGTTTACAAGGAATGCCACAATATG
>Ga0187843_10001811_pt1 | contig 13331 bp, 15 predicted proteins | sample SpaLakP09_SKY_43_FD_134516 | JGI IMG/M metagenome (GOLD analysis project Ga0187843, IMG submission 134516) | Oligotrophic lake water microbial communities from Sparkling Lake, Wisconsin, USA - SP09_SKY_43 | ecosystem: Environmental > Aquatic > Freshwater > Lake | place: USA: Sparkling Lake... | reverse complement strand
TCCATACCACCGGAATAAATCACAACAACTTTTTGCGGCATTGGCCAAGCTCCCGTTATAATGGTCTCTAAATTTGGGGCGCGCATTGTACTGCAATTTCGCCAGATGCTAAAGGAAATCCACTCAGCGTGTATAAAGTAAACGAAATATTCGAAACAATCCAAGGCGAAGGCAGTTATACCGGCACCCCCGCGATCTTTATTCGCTTGCAAGGATGCCCTGTCGGCTGTGCTTGGTGTGATACCAAACACACTTGGGAAATTAATCCAGATTTGCTTATCCAACTGGGTGATACTGCCCGCAAAAAAGCCGATTCCGAGCATTTTGCTGATTGTGATGCGCAGGGGCTGTTACAGTTGATCCGCCATCAAGGCTATCGCGCACGGCATGTGGTGATTACCGGCGGCGAACCTTGTTTGTATGATTTAAACCCGCTTTGCGAATTATTGCATCATGCAGGCTTTTCTACCCAGATTGAAACGAGCGGCACTTTTGACATTTTGGCGCCAAGTTCAACTTGGGTGACAGTGTCGCCCAAAGTGAATATGAAAGGGGGTTATGCCGTATTAGTCAGTGCGCTGGAACGGGCCAATGAAATTAAGCATCCCGTGGCCATGGAAAAGCATATCGAAGAATTACTTCAACTGCTTGAAGGTATTGATTTAACTAACAAACTAGTTTACCTGCAGCCAATTTCGCAAAAAGCCAAAGCAACGCAACTTGCGATAGAAATGTGTAAACAGCATAACTGGCGGTTGAGTGTGCAGGTTCATAAATACTTAGGGATCAACTAGTTCAGTAGTTAATTGGGTCGGGCTTGCTCTTGCAACCACTGCAATAACATCGCAACCGCAGGTTGGCTGTCGGTTGCCGCGATCAATTGATGTTTCAGCGGGGGTTGCATGGTCAAAATCTCCAGCCAACGTTGGGCAGTCCAGCAACCGTTGCTCGCTTTAAATTCAGGATATAACTGTTTTAATTGTGGATTTTGCACAAATACTTCAGCGAGTTGTGCGGATAGTACCTGTTCGTGGTCGGCAAGTTCTGATTGCGGCCAATTCGGTAAAAGTTCTGCTTTGGCAACATGCAGACCATCGTCTTCCTGCCAACGCTCGAGGATCTGTAAGCGTTGTGTGCCTAAAATGGTAATGCCCAGCATGCCATCATCTAACTGACTGAAATCACTGATTTGCACTTGGGTAATAGTCGGGTAGATCCGTTGGGGATCTTTTTGTTGCACATAAGGGTTTAGCAGAGCGCTGGCAAACGGACGTTTGCTTGCCTCTCGAACTAGTCTTTGGTATCTCTGTTCAAACACCCGCAATTGCATCAAGCCATCTGGCAGAACAATTTGGCTGAGCGGAAATAAAGCAATTTCGAGCGACATAGACTCTCCGGTGGTCACAACATCTGTAGTTTATACGCGCCCTATCGGCAGTTAGATCGCAGATGCTCGATTTTAATCAAATGCTGCAACTTGCAGTCTTTACCTTGCTTGGCTGTTCTGAACGCTGGTAAGTTGCTATATTCAGCTAACGAGTTGTGGTCTAACTTTATCTTTCTATGAGGCTTTTGCATGATTTCCAAGCGTCGAGCACTTTTTATCGGTTGCCTTTGCAGTGTGACTTGCTGCAATGCCGCCAGTGCTGAGCCCGAAGTTCGTGTTTCAGGGCCGATTATTCGCGCTGTGGTTAGCGAAAGTAATCCCCCGCCATACGCCTTTTTTTCTATTGATGGCAAACTTTCCGGTGGTATCAGCAAACATCTTTTAGACGAAGTGGCACTGCGTTTGCGCGGACAAGTGGAATATTTAGACGTACCTCGAGCTCGTGTCGAACCTTGGCTCAGTCGTGGCAAAGCCGATGTAGCCTGTTTTTTAAGTCCGCAGTGGGTCGCTGATGCCGAACAATTTGATTGGACCGGTCCGTTATTTTACACCCAGCAGCTGATTATTCGACGTGAGGGATCTCCGCCAATTCGTGCGATTATGGATTTGTATCGAAAACGGATCGGCACGACCCATGGTTTTAGATATCCTGAATTGGATGCTGCTTTTGCCTCTGAGCAACTGATCCGTGATGATGCCCATTCGTTGGTTAGCAATTTACAGCGACTGGCGCAAGGGCGACTGGATGCCGTGATGACCGTAGATTTGACCTATGGCGATTTGATGAAAACGCAGCGGTTTGATGTGAAATTTGCCGCAGATCCGCTTTGGTCGGAACCATCGCCCGTGTTTTGTGCGGTCAGTCAAAGCTCGCAGCACCGGATGCAGCTACTCCAAGCATTTAGCCGTTTAACTAGTGAAGGTTTTTTTGTCGCGGAACTTAAGCCATACCTGCCTATTCAGGTACAGCCTAAAGCAAATTAATGGGTAAATGCCTGCAGCTTAAGAACCTGTTAAATCATCTTTGAGTTTTGGTATTTTGAGTCCTAATTCTTGCCCGCGATATTTTGCATAATAAGTACAGCCATAAAACATCAATGCCGCTGCGGCAAGTTCAACCACGGCGAGCACAAAATTTAGGCCATCGCTGACCCAGATGGTGGTGAGACTATGCAAGAAATACCACATCACAATAAAGTTAGCCCAAGCGAAAGTGTAAGCTTTGCCGCGTAAAATGCCCCAGAGCGGCAGCCATAACGGCCCCCACCAAACCAATAAAAGTGTTCTGGCACTGCCAAGTTCTGGTGGCGAAAGCCACAACACCCAGAGCGGAATGAGCACTAACAAAATGACATAACCAAGTTGGCCAAGTCGAAGCAAACGTCGAGTCCGCGTTGCTAATGGAAATTCCTGTTCAAATAAAATACTCATGCTAATTTTCCTGCGATGTGCGCTAAGCGTTTACCAAAGGCAATCGCCAATTGTTGTTCGTGTAGACTCAATAGACGTGAATCTTGCAAACCTGTGACGTGACTTGGCCCATAAGGCGTGCCACCCGTTTGGGTTTGATGCAGTTCCGGCGCGTCAAAAGGTTGCCCAACAATCACCATGCCATGGTGGAGTAGGGGTAACATCATCCCTAATAAAGTCGCCTCATTGCCGCCATGTTGGGTCGAGGATGAAGTAAAAACCCCCGCCGGTTTATCGATCAGCTGACCTTTTAACCATGCTGCTGTTGTCTGATCCCAAAATGCTTTCATTTCTGCTGACATCAGACCAAATCGAACTGGACTACCAACGGCCAAAGCGTCAGCTTGGATCAATTCTGTCATAGTGACCACAGGGTGCATTGGCGTCTCTATGCTGTGTGTGCCATCTGAGACTGCACTGGCGACAGTTCTTATAGTGGCAAGTGCGCCACCCGCAGCAACACCAATAGCAATTTTTTCTGCTAAGGCACGCACAGAACCATGACGCGAATGATATAACACCAAAACGGTTGGCATTAACAAAAATCCTGAAGGAGTTGTGTTGGACGAGCAACGAGGGCTCGGTTGCCGGCAACAATAATCGGCCGTTCGATTAGTTTTGGACATTGGCACATCGCCGCAATCAACTCGGCATCGGTTAAAGCCTGATTGTCCAAGCCTATTTGCTGAAACTCGGCTTCCTTGTTGCGCAGGAGCTGTCGCGCGCTATAGCCAAGTTTCTGCAAAATTGCCTCAAGTTCCGCAGCGGTTGGTGGCGTCTCTAAATAATTAACAACTAGGTGCGGCAGGCCTTTTTGCTGCAAATATGCCAAAGCTTCACGACTTTTTGAACAGCGATTATTGTGATAAATGGTAAGCAAAACAACCTCTTAATTAAGTTTTTTCAACCGATTGAATTCGGTTTGCCATTGTTTTTTCTTAGACTCTAAACGTCGGTTTTCTAATTGGTCATCGGCTGCCAACTGATTCAACGCCATATTAATGTCATCGATGGCTTTGGGATAAATGGCTAGTTGATAATAAATATCTGCTTTGGCTTCGTAATACTTCGCCATATCACCCAGTTGTCGGTAGACGTCAACGAGCATTTCATAGGCAAGATAATTATTGTTTTTGTAGTACAGCAAGCTTTTTAACAGATGCAAAGCCAGCCTCGGTGAATTTGCTTTAATGGCCGCGTTGGCGTAATTCAGTGTCACCACCTGATTATTTGGCCGCAATAAATACTCTTTTTCTAACATTGCCAATGCGATATCAACTTTATTGGTCGCCAGCAAAATGTCAGTTCGGGCATCAATATAAAACAAGTTATTTGGCGATTGCAGATAGAGCTCATTGATAACCTCTGTTGCGCCAGAGAGATCGCCAGTATCAAATAGCGCAAGCGCAAGGCCGTATTGATTGGCTTTGGTATTGCCGCCTGGTTGACGCAAGCGTTTTTGGAAATAGTTCAGAGCATCCTTCGGGCTGAGTTGATATCTGGCGAATATCCGCGCTTTCGCCAGTAAAAAATCACTGCCATCGGCAATAAACTTTTGTTGATATTGTTGGGCTCTCACCCGCGAATCGGCGATCCGCGCTTGCGACAGCGGATGAGTATACAAAAATGCCAGTTGTGTATTCGCAAAGCGAGTTTTTTCATTAAGTTTATTGAAAAACTCAGGCATTGCATAAGGATCAAAACCCGCATTGACCAACAGCTGTAAACCAATGCGGTCGGCTTCTTGTTCATTGCTGCGCGTAAAGTTAATTGCGCTTTGTTGCGCAGCCCCTTGGCTCGCCATCAATCCTGCCATGCCTGCTTCCGGATTGACGGTCGCCAATAAAATTGAGCCGAGAATGCTTGCCATGGTCAACGGTGCAGATTGTGACCGAGCTTCAACAGCCCTTGCAATATGACGTTGGGTGATGTGGGTTATTTCATGCGAAATGACCGAGGCAAATTCACTTTCAGTTTCAGCCACAGCGAGCGTGCCTGTATTTGATACAACGTGACCACCTAAAGTGGCAAATGCATTGATTTCTTTACTATTAACCCAGTAGAAGTTAAATGGAAAACGCACATCCTCTGCTTTAGCAACTAAACGCTGACCAAGGGTATTCAGATATTCGTCTAACAATGGATCATGGGCCATAGGTAAACGCCCAAGCGTTTCGCGCATCATGACATCACCAATGACTTTTTCCTTTTCAGGCGTCAGTGACGAAAACGCGTTGCTGCCTAAATCGGGTAATTCATTGGCCGCCTGTAATGGCTGACCTAACACTACAGCCATTACCAATATGGCAATGGCGCACTTCGATCGATACATCATTATTTTTTTTGCTCAGAAGATCCTAGTTTTAATGCCGATAGCTGCAAAGCATCCGCATCTATTTCACCGACCAATCGTTCTTGCGTGTCAAAGAAACTGCGGATCGCAACCCCTGAGACTTTGACAACATTTACATGTTCTTGCAGAAACTGGATAACGTTATGTACCGTTTTATGCGCATGAAGGATCAGTGCAAAGTCGGCATCGTCACCATGTTCAAAGTAGAAGCCGATAAATTTGTGCAATTGATTGACCCGTAAAATTAGTCGCATATTCAGCGGATCCCACAAATTGAACTCCATCAAGCGATTGCCTTTGACGTATTGGTCAATTTCCTGATCTTTGGCATATGGAACGGCATGAAGTTCAAATCCACGTTCAGTAAAAACTTGATAAAGTGCGATCCGTGGTTTGTTTTCGCAATAAATAATATTGTTATCGTCGATATGCCCACCCAACAAATGCAAATTCCAATTGCGTTTATCGATAATTCGCTTCACGGCATTATCAAAACCGTGGGTGAGCAGACCTTCTGATTCGCCGAGGGATTGCGCAACCATATGGTAAAACGGCGGTAAATCACCCCAGTTGATTTGTTTTTTGTACCAGTTAATGTCTTTCAGCGTTGGGTTTGCCGGTAGTTTAGATCGATTGCTGGATTGACTCATGGATGACTTGCCTCTGCGCCGGGTTAGTACTGAGTACACACTAGGGTAATTTTATGCCTTAATCGGCTACTAGTGCTAGCGATCTTGTACTTTTGCTAAAGATTTAACGAGAATAATTGAATTAACCCGCATAACCTATGAAATTATTTGTTTTTTGTCATAGAGTTGTAGTGTCTTCGCTTGAGATTTTTAACTATGAATTCGACTTGGTTTCATCAGCTTATCCAGCAGTATTCAACTGCGGAATATCGAGTTTTCTTCAGCCTCATGGCCGTTATTATTGCGGTGTTGAGTTTATGGACCGATGTGTTGATGCCCGTATTAGTGGCACTAACTTTAGCTTATCTGTTAGAAAAACCGGTGCAGTGGTTAGTGAAGTGGCGAATGCAACGCAGTGTCGCCGTACTGTTAATGTTAACGCTGATGATTTTGGCCTTGGTGTTGGCGGTGCTGGCAGTGTTGCCAGTGATTGTGCAGCAAAGCCAGCATTTGGTTTCGGAAAGCCCGCAGATCCTGTCGAGAGCCCGTCACTATCTGCAAGGTTTACCTGAAATGATCCCAGGCGTTATCACGGAAACTCAAATTCAAAACTTTATCGTTAAAATCGAAACCAGTATGTTAGCCATGGCCGATTCGATGATCGCGACCAGTTGGTCTGGAGTGACTGGTCTTGCCCGCATCCTGGTATTCTTAGTCTTAGTGCCGATGATGGTGTTGTTTATGTTGAACGATAAACAACTGCTGTTGGGGCAAATTACCGCGATGTTACCCAACGAGCGTCGGATCCTTCGGCAGTGGTGGCAAGAGCTCAATGGACAAATAATGGGGTATTTGCGGGGCAAATTGTTGGAATTATTTCTAGTCGGGGCAGCGACTTATGTGCTGTTTGTCTGGTTCGATTTACAGTATGCGCTTTTACTCGGGGTGCTCGTCGGCTGCTCGGTGCTTATTCCTTATATCGGTATTTTCGTCGTGACAGTCCCGGTAGTTTTGGTTGCATTTTCGCAATTTGGCGCGACGGCTGCGACCGGCTATTTCTTGCTGGCTTATTGTATTATTCAGGCAATTGATGCCTACATTTTAGTGCCATTGCTGTTTGCTGAGGTCGTCGATTTACATCCGCTTTATATCATCATTGCGGTACTGTTTTTTGGGGGTGTGCTAGGTTTTTGGGGCGTATTCTTTGCCATTCCATTGGCATCGATGGTGAAAGCAACGTATCACGCGTTAAAGCTGCCAACCACGTCGTTGCCAACGGTTACTTAGTACTTGGAGGCTTGGCAAGATCATCACGCTGCCAAATCCATTGGAATAGGCCAAGTTTTATGGTTCGGTCATTTGCCAGTGCCAGTGCCAGTGCCTGTTGTGGTTAATCTAGCTGATAACTGTACTGAATTCCTGCGAAAAATTGTCGTGGTAAGCCAGGCTCAAAGCTTCTGCCATTACTTTGATTAACCACGACCGCTCCGACGTAATTCGACTGCCCGATATTATCTCCTGCGAGCCAAGCTTGCCATTCACCTGAAAAAATCTGGCCTTGCCAGCGGCTTTGTAAGCGCCATACCGTGCTGGCTGGCGCATATTGTTGGTTGCGGTCATCTGTCGCCATCTGACTTTTGCGATCAAAGCCTGCTTGTAACTGCCAAAAATCGCTGCTCAGCGGTCGCCAATTGACTTGCCAACTCAGCTGCTGGCGGGCAAGACCGGGCAATTGACGATTATCAATTAAAGGTTCAAGTGGTGTGTCAAATCGAGCGTCGATAAGGGTCACAGACATGTGGTGTTGCCAATCGGCACTTGGCTGCCATTGACTACTGAACTCAGCTCCAGTCCTTTGGGTCGCGGCAGCATTACGAAAACTGGTTCTGCCACCTATAGACTGATCAACAAGTAACTCGTCTTGGCTGTTAATGGCAAACAAATCAAGGCTAAAAATATTCGTGGCATTTGGATTGGCGTATTTCCAGCCCGCTTGCCATTGTTGAGATTTTGCCGCACGCAGCGCCAGATTTATACCAGCACCGGCGCGAGAATAGGCCATTTCGCTAAGGGTAGGGCTTTCAAAACCCTCACCAACACTAAAGTTTAAACTCTGTCTGTTATTGAGCTGATAGCTGCTACCTAAAGCCCAGTGATGATGTTGATCTTGCCGAATTCCGCTATCGTCTGGATTAACTTGATTTACATACCAATCAGTGACTTGAAAGCGCTGTTGGCTCACTCGAAGGCCTGCAAAAAGATCCCAATTCGAAGAAAGGATGACATGCAAATTACTGCCAACATCTTGCGAGCTCACTTCGCCAGTTTCATCGCGTCGTAATGCACCCACATTGCCAAATTGATTCACAAAACCTAAGCGTTGATCGCTACTTTTTTCTGCTCCGCCGAAGAACTGCCAAAAGCCATAATCAACGTTTTGCTGCCACTGCCCCTTAACTCCAACGAGTCGGCGTTCCAGATCTACAACGCCGCCTGCACTGGTCAGTGCTTCTCCGGTGAATGCTAAAAACTGGCTAATTTTTCGATGTTGTTGCCAGCTTGCCAGCTGCCAATTGTGATCATCAGCGTTGAACTGTAACTTCGCACTGAGCCCATGCTGTGCACTGGTTTTTTTCGTATCAAATAACTTAGCCGCAGCGGCGGTTTGTTTCGGATCGGTTCGCCATTCGCTTTCAGTCAAGGCCAAGGGATCTTGTAACAAAGGATCATCCGTCCAGTCATAGCGCACACTTAGCGCCAAGTTCGGTGCTAATTCTAATGATTTTCGCCAATATGCCTGTCTTTTTTCCGCACTATTATGGCTACGAAAGCCTTGATGATTTACTTGGCTCCAGGCAAATTCGCCGACATCGCTGCCAAGCACTACACTTGAACTGTTAAATAGGGCTGATTGCTGCTGTTGCAATTGAACCCCAGCTTCAAGTTCTGCTTTACTTTGAAACGCGATGACACCGCCACTGGCATTACCATAAAGTGCAGCGAAAGGGCCCTTTAGCACTTCTACTTGCTGTAATTGGCCGAGCATTAAGCTTGAAGGTTGCACTTGACCATCTGGAGTGGACAGTGGAATGCCATCTAAAGTCACTTCCAAGCCCCGGACGCCAAAACTGCTGCGCGCGCCAAAACCACGGAGGCTTATTCGGCTATCTTGGGCAAAGTTTCCGCGTTGATCTGCTTGTAAACCGGCGATCCCCTGCAGTAATGTGGCACTATCTAAGGGCGTCAGCGGATTGGAAAAATCTCGATAACTAATGGCGGCACTGGCTCGCAGCCAGGCGTAATTTTGCTCGATAAATGAAACGTTGATCCGCTCTATGCTTGCTTCACCCTGTGAGGTAGAAATTGAGTCTATAGTTTTGCTGGTTTTAGCAGCAGTCGCATTCGTGCTTAAACCCAGGCTACAACCTAGGCTTAAACCGAGACAAAGCTGCCAAATCAGGGCCGAATTTTGCCTGGTCGTGTATCGATGACCAAGCCAATGCAGTTTGGCCATCGAGGCGGGTAAAGAGGCATATGCCATCACCGAGATCCGCTATGCTGTGAATTAAGGTAATGGCGTTAATTTAAGAATTTTGCCGTTGTCTTCATCGGTTAATAAATAAACCGCGCCGTCTGGAGCCACTTGTATGTCGCGAACTCGACTGCCGATGCGGATCCGCTCTTCATGCACCACTTTGTCATCTTTAATCACAAGACGTACCAGCTGGCCAAATTTCAGAGAGCCAACTAAAAGATTGTTCTGCCAAGACTTAAATAAATCATGTTGATAAAAACCCATGCCACTTGGCGCAATCGACGGTAACCAGTAATGCAGCGGTTGTTCAAGACCGGCTTGGCTCGTTTTACCAATAACTCCGCCGCCGTATTCCTCGCCGTAGGTAATTAATGGCCAGCCATAGTTTTTGCCTGCTTGGGTAATGTTAATTTCATCGCCACCTTGCGGGCCATGCTCGTGAGTCCAGAGACGGCCTTGGCTATCTAAGGTCGCTCCTTGAATATTGCGATGACCGTGCGACCATATCGCTGCAAGTGCTGTTTTATCGGCGATAAATGGATTGCCTGCAGCAGGTTCGCCACTTGGGGTGATGCGGGCAACTTTGCCAATCAGGGTATCGAGCGGTTGCACCCCAGCTCTTTGTGAACCGCGATCTCCAAGGGTGACGAATACATTGCCATTAGTTTCTTGTACTAAACGGCCACCGAAATGATATTTACTATCGTATTTTGGCGTTTGACTAAAGATCACTTGGCTATTTTCTAATTGAACGTTTTTAAGCGTTGCGCTGATAACCGCAGTGCTATTGGTATTGTTGGCGCCAGGCTCTGCATAACTTAAATAAATTTTTTGGTTTTTGGCAAAATCTTTATCAACCAGCACATCAAGCAAACCGCCTTGGCCGGCTACAACCAAGTTAGGTAAACCAGTCACTGGCGCGCTGATTTCACCCGATGGCGTTACCAGACGTAAACGACCATCGCGTTCAGTGACTAGCATTCGACCATCGGGTAAAAATTCGATGCCCCATGGGTGAGCGAGGCCTGAGGCTACCGTGTCGATTTTTAGCTTCACAGTTTCAGTTGACATAAACGCCGTGTCAGCGGCGACGCTTTGCACACTTGTTCCGAAAAGACTAATTAAAGCGATAGCACTCAAACGCATAACAAACTCCTGTTAACGGAGCAAACCCTCAGCCTTCATCGCAGCAATTACCGATGGCCGGGTCGCGATCCGTTCTTTATAAGCTAATAAATTAGTAAAAGGGCTTAAATCAAATTTCACCATTCGAGCCCAGCCCAATACAGTAAACAGATATGCATCCGCGACGGTAAAATAATCGCCGACTAGGTAGTTTTGTGCGGCCAATAGTTGTTCAAACTGCGGTAATCGGGCATTCAAGCGGGCAACAGCACTGGCTTTTGCTGCGGGCTCTGCAGTTGGATCGAACAACGGACTGAAGTTTTTATGGATTTCAGTCGCAATATAATTTAGACAGCTTTGCAGGCGGTAACGGGCAAAACTACCGTTGGTTGGTGCTAAATTGGCCGCGGGTGCTTGGTCGGCAATATATTGCAAAATTGCCGGGCCTTCATTGAGCAATTCGCCATTTTTTAATAACAGCGCTGGTACATAACCTTGTGGACAAATTTGCCGAAAATCACTGCCGTCTTCTAGCGTTTTACTGCGCAAATCAACTTTGGCAATGTCATGTTTTAGCCCTGATTCATGTAAGGCAATGTGAGAGGCCATGGAACAAGCGCCCGGAGCATAAAATAATTTCATCGTACTTATCTCCAATTTCGCGGTTAAGTCACTAAAGCGGCGTTAACTTAACGCTGTTAATACCACTTCATGATGATTCGACGTTTTGAAGGTAGCAAACACTTGTTCAACTTTGCCATCTTGACCGATTAAAAAACTGGTTCGATGAATACCATCGTAGATCTTACCCATAAATTTCTTTTCACCCCAAATGCCAAAACCTTCGGCCACTTGGTGATCTGGATCTGATAACAAGATGAAATTCAGTTGATCACGTTGGCTAAATTTCAACAAGCTTTTTACTGGATCTGTACTGATACCAACGATGGTGACATTTTTTTCGCTGAAAACATCTTGATGGTCACGCAGTGCACATGCTTGCACGGTACAACCTGGCGTCATGGCCTTCGGGTAAAAATAGACCAGTACTTTATGCTGGGTGAGTAAAGCCGAGAGCTCTACGGTTTCACCAAATTGGTTCAGTAAACTAAAATTTGGCGCAATTTCGCCAGGTTGAAGTATTTGCATGTCGGTTTATTCCTGCTTTAAAGCTAAATGTTCGTTTAAGAGAGCGGCTTTAATGATGTATCGACAGCAATTAGCCCGTTAGCTCTGTAATACAAAATGACCTGTTAACTGCATTTTCGCTAGTTTCTTCATCACTAAATCCCGCAATTGCTCAACCGCCATCTCTGTAGGTAATTGCACTGTCATTACCGTATGGGTATGGGCAGGGCCATCTACGGTTGGATGAATGGTTTCAGATCTTAATGCACCAATATAGACTTGATGTTCGGCCAATAAACTGGAAATTGCACCTAAGGTTCCTACTTTATCAACCCCTGTATATTCAATGATATATGGCGCAGATAATTGCGGAGTTTGACCCGAAGAGGTGCGTTTTGTCATCGTTAACAAATTGAGTTCAAAGGCAGAACTTGGCAATAAATATTCGATTTTACTAATGGCTGCCGCGTCGCCAGAGAGCAGCATAATGAAAGTAAACTCATTGCCAAATATCGCCATGCGGCTGTCAACAATATTGCAATTACAGTCACTGACTAAACGTGCCAGTTGACTCACGATCCCAGTACGGTCGGCACCAATGGCGGTGACTACGAGTTGTTGCGCCATCTGATTGCATATCTCCAAGTCGATTAGGGTTTGGCAGTTTAGCATAATTTATTGAAAATTCATCAGAGCGGAGCGCTGTTGCTTGTGTTCAGTGGACTTGCTCATTACTATAGGCAGCCTGAAATTTGTGGAGTCTCGGTTATGTTCAGCGGTAGTCTTGTTGCAATTATCACACCTATGTTAGCGAATGGGCAGGTTGATTACGTAAGTCTTAAAAAACTGCTTAATTATCAGGTTGATAACGGCACTGACGGCTTGGTTATTATGGGAACCACCGGTGAAGCGGCTACGATCCCTTTTACCGAGCAACTAGAGATCATGCAGTTTGTCCTTGCTGAAGTGCAAGGCCGTGCCAAGGTAATTGCTGGCAATGGCTCAAATTCGACCGCTGAGGCCATTGCGAAAACCCAACAACTGAGTGCGCTAGCTATTGATGGTTTTCTGACGGTCACGCCTTATTACAACAAACCGACCCAAGCTGGCATGATTGCTCATTTTAAAGCGATCGCTGCAGTGACCGACAAACCGATTTTGTTATATAACGTGCCAGGTCGCACCGGCGTGGATTTGCTCAGTGCAACTGTTGCTGCATTGTGTGAAGTGCCTAACATTGTCGGTATTAAAGAAGCGACGGGTTCATTATCGCGACTCAGTGAATTACAAAATTTATGTCCGGCCGATTTTTTGTTATTGAGTGGCGATGATGCCAGTGCTTGTGCGTTTTTATTACAAGGCGGTCACGGTGTCATTTCGGTGACTACCAATGTCGCGCCACTTTTGATGAGTCAAATGATTGCCGCCGCGCGTCGCCAAGATAGCGTCACCGCGCAACAAATTGATGCAACGCTGCAAGCATTGCATCGTGATTTATTTATAGAAAGTAATCCGATCCCATCAAAATGGGCATTATGGCGACTTGGCCTTATTTCTTCAGATTTTGCCAGATTACCGCTCACACAGCTGGAACCAATTCACCAGTCTGCAATCGAACAAGCGCTACACCAAGCGAATTTACAATTTTAGGAGTTTTTAGGTGCAATATTGGATCCCCGGCACATTAGTTGCCACGGTACTGTT
>Ga0187843_10001809_pt1 | contig 13339 bp, 8 predicted proteins | sample SpaLakP09_SKY_43_FD_134516 | JGI IMG/M metagenome (GOLD analysis project Ga0187843, IMG submission 134516) | Oligotrophic lake water microbial communities from Sparkling Lake, Wisconsin, USA - SP09_SKY_43 | ecosystem: Environmental > Aquatic > Freshwater > Lake | place: USA: Sparkling Lake... | reverse complement strand
GATGCCGTGGGCGGCCGGCTTGTCGTGGCTGAAGCGCAGGTTCAGGGTGCGGAAGCCGTCCAGCGCACCAGGGCTGGATTCACCGAGGCTGCGGCCCAGCTTCTGGCCATGAACCACATGGCCTGAGATGGCATAGGGCCGACCGAGCAGGCGCGCCGCACCCGCCATGTCACCGGCGGCCAGGGCCTCACGCACGGCCGAGCTGCTGACGCGCAGCCCGTGGACCTCGTAACTCATCATTCGGGCGACATCAAAGCCGCGCTGCCGTCCGGCGGCGTCCAGCGTGGCGTAATCGCCCTGGCGCTTGGCGCCGAAGCGGAAGTCGTCACCAACCAGGATGTAGCGCGCCCCCAGGCCCTGCATCAGCACCTGGTCGATGAAAGCTTGTGCGCTGAGCGCAGCCAGCGCCGCATCGAAGCGCAGCACGATGACCTGGTCGATGCCGCAGCGCTCCAGCTCGCTGAGCTTGTCGCGCAGCGTGGCGATGCGGGCGGGCGCCAGTTCTGGCTTGCCCGCAAGCTGGGCGAAGAAGTCGCGTGGGTGGGGCTCGAAGGTCATCACGCAGCTGGGCAAGCCGCGGTGTGAGGCCTCGGACTTGAGCAAGGCCAGCATGGCCTGGTGGCCGCGATGGACGCCGTCGAAATTGCCAATCGTCAGCGCACAGGCGCTGGCAATGCCGGGATGATGGAAACCGCGAAAAACCTGCATGGCGCCGATTATCGTGCGCCGGCGCAGCGACCGGATTTGGCCTTCAGACCAGGGCGGCCGAGCGGCTCAGCTGCGCGACCTGCATATGGCGCTGCACCACGGCCACGAGGTCATCCATCTCGAAGGGCTTGACCAGGTAATCGTCCATGCCGCACTGGATGCAGCGCTCGCGGTCTCCGTTCACGGCGCTGGCAGTCAGGGCGACGATGGGCACGGGCGTCAGGAACTTTTGGCGCTCCTGGCTGCGCCAGCGACGCGTGGCCTCGAAACCATCCATGCGCGGCATCTGGCAGTCCATCAGCACCAGGTCATAGTGCTGCTGGCCCAGCCGGTCCAGGGCCTCCAGGCCGTTCTCGGCCGTGTCCACCTGCAGACCGCAGCACTCCAACATGGACGAGGCCACGAGCACATTGACCAGGCTGTCATCGACCAGCAGCACGCGGCCATTGAGCTGGGGTGCCAGGTCCTTGGCGCTGCTGGTGCCCAGGGCGCGGTAGTCGCTGGCAGGAAGGGGGCGCGCAGGCGCGGGCTGGCAGGCTTGCAGGGGCAGGGTGAACTCGAACAGCGAGCCCTGGCCAGGCACCGAGCTGCAGCGCAGATCGCCACCCATGGCGCGGGCCAGCTCGCGCGAGATGGTCAGGCCCAGGCCGCTGCCGTCCTGGCGCGGCGCACGGCTTTGCTGGGTGGCCTGCTCAAAGGGGGCAAAGATGCGCTCCATCTGGTCGGCCGCAATGCCTTCACCGCTGTCGCGCACCGCAAAGCGCAGCAAGGTGCCGGCGCGCATGTCCAGGGTCGAGCTGACCTCTACGTTCACGGCGCCGCGCTCGGTGAACTTGATGGCATTGCCGATCAGGTTGTGCAGCACCTGCTTGATGCGCGAGGCATCGCCCAGCACATGGCTGGGCAGGGCGGGGCTGAACTGCAGCTCGAATGCCAGGCCTTTGTCCCGTGCGGTCTGCACCAGCAGCTGGCAGACATCGTCCACCACCTCGCGCAGGCTGACCGGGCCGGCGTCCACGGCCAGCTTGCCGGATTCGATGCGGGCCAGATCCAGAATGTCGTTGACCAGAGCCAGCAGGTGGCGGCCCGAGCGGCGCACGATGTCGATCTGCTCGCGCTGCTCGGGCTTGAGCTCGCTGCGCTCCAGCAGTTGGGTCATGCCCAGGATGCCGTTCAGCGGCGTGCGGATTGCGTGGCTCATCACCGCGACGAAGCGGCTCTTGCTGGTGCTTTGGTGCTCGGCCGATTGCAGGGCCTGTTGGCGCTGTTCGGCCACCCAGGCATTGGCAAAGCGCAGGCGCAGCAGCTCGGTGTGGCGCTGCTCGATGCGGCGCGACTCGCTCAGTGCGATGCAAAGGAAGAAACCCAGTCCGAGGGCGATCAGGGCGCCGGTCTGCGTGCCCAGGCTGAGGTGGTAGGCCATCAGCGGCGTCAGAGCCAGGGTGGAGAAAATCAAATTGGCCTGAAAGCGCCCGCCGAGCACAAACAGGCCCATGGCGCTCAGCCCCACGGTGGAGGCCAGCATCACGCCCTCAAGCTCCGGTGCTTGAGGGGTGTGGAAGAACCAGCCCATGGCGCCCCAGCTCAGCGCATCCAGGGCCAGCAGTTGCAGGGCGCGGCGGCGCCAGGGCAGCAGGGTGTTCAGTGCGGGGCGGTGCTCGCCACAGGGCGCCAGCACATGGCGCTGAAAGTACAAGGCCTCGGCGCAACGCCAGAACGTGATCAGGGTGCGTGCCCCGAGCCAGCCCAGCAGCAGCTCATGAGACAGGTGGGGCCAGAGCAGGAGTACGGGCAGCAGGCTGAAGCCCAGTCCCAGCAGGCTGCGTTTGACGGTGCCTTCGAACAGCCCAAGGATTTGCTCGACCAGAACCTGCGCGGAAATATCGGGGCTCAGCCGCGTCTCGCGGCCGTCCTCCAGGTCGGTCGGGAACTCGGATGCCTGGCCGGCATCCCTCCCGTTCGCGGCCCATGCGGCCGGCGCTGCTGTCATCTCATTCACCCCTCGACGTCCGGCAGCCTCTTCCTGAGGCCGCTCTAGCAGCGCGGGTTCATGCCCGCGCTTGTGATCGCTCCACTCTCGGGCGTGTTTCTACAGGGCAAAGATGACAAATTGAACCGGAACAACCCTTGAAAACCACAGATGGACAGGGTTTCCAGGGCAAACCACTAGGGTGTTTGTCTCAGCGCAATCAAGCGCTGATCAGGGCTGGACTGTGAACCCACAGCCACTCGCCGGGCTTGAGGTCCGCGGGCAGGGCCAGGGCGCCGAATTGCGGCCGATGCAGGCTCTCCACCCGGTTGCCGACGGCGGCGACCATGCGCTTGACCTGGTGGTACTTGCCTTCGGTGAGCGTCAGGCGCAGGCCGTGGCTGCCGAAGGCCTCGGCGCCTTCGGCCTTGACCATCTCCGGCGTGAAGCCCGGGCGCTCACTGGCGATGGGCTTGCTGGGCTTGAGGGGCTTGCGCGCTTCGCTGGCGCGGCGGGCTGCCAGCTCGGCCGGCAGCTTGGACTCTGCAGGCTCTCGCAGCTCAACGCCGTCCAAGAGCTGTGCCACCATTTCCGGCGTGACTGGATGCTTGCACTGCGCCTCATAGACCTTGGGCACATGGTGCTTGGGGCTGGTGAGCTTGTGGATCAGGCTGCCGTCGTCGGTGAGCAGCAGCAGGCCGGTGGTGTCTTCGTCCAGGCGACCGACTGGCTGCACATTGCGCTCGCGCAGCGGTGCGGGCAGCAAGCTCATGACGCTGGGGTGGTGCTTGGGTTTTTGCGAGCACTCGTAGCCTGCCGGCTTGTTGAGCAGGATCAGCGCTTTTTCGTAAAAGGGCCAGGTCTTGCCACTGACCTCAAAGCTGAAACCCTCGGTTTCGTATTCGGCATCCGGGTCTTCTGCTTCTTCGCCGGCAATGCGAACCTCACCGTTGTAGATCAGACCGGCGCAAAGGCGGCGAGTGCCGAAGCCTTGCGAGAACAGGATGTTGGACAGACGCATTTTCATGGGTCTATTGTCTACGACGCCGGCTCGCAAGGCTGCTGCGCTGCTCGCACGGCGGTGTCTGGCCTGTGCCTGGTCTTGGTTGGATGCTCACTATCATGGCATCGACAGGTCTGGCTTTTCGGAGATCACTTCACCGGCCCGACGTCGTTAGTGGGTCCCCCATCAGGCAAGGAGTTTTTCAAGATGAGTGCTGACACGGCTGCACGCCCAGTGCCGGTTCTGGCGATCCACGGAGGTGCGGGAACTTTGACACGCGGCGCCATGAGTACCGAGCAGGAAGCGCGCTATCGAGCGGCCTTGCGGCATATCTTGCAGGCGGGGCAGTTGCAGTTGGCTGCGGGCGCCAGCGCGGTTGATGTGGTGGTCGAGGCGGTTCGACAGCTGGAGGAGTGCGAGCTGTTCAACGCCGGGAAAGGTGCGGTCTACACCGCGGCGGGCACCCACGAACTCGACGCTTGTGTGATGGATGGGCGGGGTTGCCGAGCTGGCGCCGTGGCCGGTGTCAGCCGTACGCGCAACCCAATTCTGGCGGCGCGGGCGATCATGGAGCAGAGTGCTCATCTGCTCTTCGTCGGCGCTGCCGCCGATGATTGGGCGGCGCAGCATGGAATCGAGCAGGTGGACCGCGCCTGGTTTGGCACGCCGCACCGCCTGGAGCAATTGCGTCGAGCGCAGCAGCTTCAAGCCGGTGTGCTGCGCGATCACGATGGACAGGAACTTGTGCATGGCCTGCAGTCCAGCCAGGCCTCGGGGCCAATCGATGAGCAAACGAAGTTTGGTACCGTGGGTGCGGTGGCGCTGGATGCCGAGGGGCATCTGGCGGCAGCGACCTCGACCGGTGGCATGACCAACAAACAGGTGGGTCGTGTGGGTGACACGCCCTTGGTGGGTGCCGGCACCTACGCCAATGACGCCACTGTGGCGGTGTCCTGCACGGGCACGGGTGAGCTGTTCATGCGCGCCTGTGCAGCGCATGATGTTTCTGCTCTGGTCGCTTATGCCGGCTTGTCTCTGGCTGAGGCCTGCGAGAGGGTTGTGATGCAGAAACTGCCGCCCGATGCCGGCGGATTGATTGCCGTATCAGCCCGTGGTGAGGTGTGTCTGCCGTTCAATTCCGAGGGCATGTATCGCGGCTATGTGCGTTGCGGTGATGTGGAGCCGCTGGTTGCGGTGTATCGCTCGGAGTAAATACCGCGCGTGTCCAGGCTTGAGTGTCCTGACAGCCCGGCGAGAAGGGGATTGCAATTGGGTAGAGACCGCAAAGACAAATAAAAAGAGCGGCCAGTGGCCGCTCTTTTTGATGGCTTCCAAGTGGAAGCGCTGGGATCAGTTCTTCTTGCTTTGGCGGCGGGTGTAGACCACGCCGAACACGGCCAAGCTCACCAGGGCCAGCGAACCCGGTTCCGGCACGGCGCGCACGGTGGCGCGAATCAAGGCCTGGCCCGAGCCGCTCGGGTTCGGGTTGTAGACCGAGAAGGTGTAGTTGGTGGTGCCGCTCAGGCCTGCAGCCCAGGTGCCATTCAAGCCAGCCAGGTAGATGTCCACTTGGTTCTTGAACGAGGTGCCGGTTTCGTTCACATCCAGGCCGCTGTTGGTGTAGGCCGCGCTGTAGTACTTCTTGTCCGAGGTCTTGCCAGCGCCGTCACCCAGAATTTCCCAGATGGCGAATTGGAAAGCGGCCGACTTGGTTGACGAGGTGACGCTGTCAGCGTAGGCGTGTTCGAACAGATTGGTCAGGTCGCTGAGGACGCGAGCGGTCGTCGTCGTCGAGTCGTCGTAAATGCCCTTGACGCCAGCAGCCTGATAGTTGGTGCCTGCGAAGATCGAGGCGTAACCCATGGTGGGGCCGCCCGGCGTGGCTTGGTAGCCGTTGACGAAGTTGTTCAAAGACACCTTGTCGTAGGTGTCAGGCGAAACGTAGTTGTTCAGCGGGTCCAGGCAGTAGACCCAAAAGCTGCTGGAGCCCAGGGCGTTGCTCGTGCCTTCATTGACCTTCCAGGCGCCCATGCCAACATCACGTGCAGACGTGTTGCCGAACACCAGCGAGTGCGATTCGATCAAAGAGGAACCGGAGCCCGTGGTCTTGGTCAGCGTCGTCGCACCCTGAGCGTAAGCGGAGCCTGCGGCCACCACGAACAGAGCCGCTGCGCCAAAAGACGCAAATCGACCGGTGGTAGTTGTCGCTTTAGCAGCGTAGTTCATGGTGTGGACCCTGTTGGCGTAGATGGTGTTACGGAAATCTTGGATTGCATCCTACTTGGCTGGCGCCTCTGAACAATCCCGCGAACCGGGGGGTGTTCTGGGTCTGTAAAAAATTCACAGCTTGTTGGCGTTTGCGCTGGAGAAAAGCAATATGGACTACGAATTGGATTCTGCCTGCTCTCGAGGAGGGCTGATAACCCCCGATTTCGAGGGGCGTGAGTAATTTCTCAAGAGAATGTGGCAAACCTGCTTGTTTTGAATGATCTGTTTGGATCGCGGGTTTGAATCCGATTTGCCATATTCCCGTCACGCGGCGGGAATATAGGGTGCTATCACAAGTGGTATCACAAACCCAGTTCAAGTTTCAATCGGCTCACCTCGGGCGTCAGGGGTAGTTTGGGTTGAGCGTTGAGTGCTGCCGTCAACTCCTCCTTGGCTTCGGCCTTGCGATTCAGCTTGGCCAGGGCAAAGGCCAGGTGGTAGCGAATTTCTCCATTGCTGGGGCTGCGCAGGCGGGCTTCACGCAAATGTCGCAGGCCGCCTTCGATATTGCCCCGCTGAACCAGGATCCAACCCAGGGTATCGGCGGCATCGGCATTGCCGGGTGCTTGCTTCAGCGCTTTTTCTGCCACGGCGACCGCGCCTGCGTCACCCATGCGTTGCAGCAGTTGGGCGTAGTTCAGCTGAATGCCAATGTCGCTGGGTTGCAGGGCCAGAATTTGTTGGTAATTCTTTTTGGCCGCATCGTTGCGGCCGGCCTGCATTTGCACGCCCGCCACGGCTTTCAAGGCCGTGATGTCGTTTGGCGATTTTTTGGCCCACCCTTCCAGCATGGCCAGCGCCTTGTCCAGTTCGCCTGCGGCGACCAGGGCACGGGCCAGCAAGATGGCATTCGGGGTGCTCGGTTCTTTCTCGAACACGGTGCGATACCCAGCCTGGGCCGCGGCAAACTGACCGCGCGACATGGCCACATGAGCGCCCACCAGCGCTGTCTGCACTTTGCCCGGGTGCGTGCTGTTCAGGGTCTTGAGAGCGGCGTCGACCTTGGCCGGGTCGCCTCGCCGGGCTTCCACCTCGACCTGCAGCAGCAGGGCTCCGAGATCGCCGGTTTGCGATTGCAAGGCTTTTTGTACGTTGTAGGTAGCGCCATCGACATTCCCAGCTGCCAACTGCATGCGGCCGATCTGCACCTGCTGCGGGGCGTCGAAGTCCGCCACCCGGGTGGCCTCTTGCAGTACCTGGCGGGCGTTGTTGCCATCGTTCAGGGCCAGGTACACGCGGGCGAGTGAGAGCAGGGCTGGCAGCTTGCTGGAGTAGTTGGCGGCCAGCGCCTTGGCCAAGGGCAGAGCCAGGTCGGGCTGGCGCTGTTCCATGTAGAGCTCAACCAGCATCAGGCCCGGGCGGGCGTCGACACGCTGCACCTCGTGGGCGTGCTTCAGATGGGCGATGGCTTCATTGGGGCGCTTGGCACGCAGCTCCAGAATGGCCAGCTGGTAGAGCAGCTCGGCGTCGTCCTTGTTGCCGCCTTCCAGCAGTTTTTCCAGCCGCTTGCGAGCAGGTTCGAACTTGCTTTCTTCCATGTCCAGCCAGGACAGGTTGATGGCGGCCGGGCGGAAGTTGGGGTCTTTTTGCAGCAGCTGCATGAAGGTGTCGCGTGCGCCCTTCTTGTCACCCGATCGGCCCTTGATATTGCCCAGGAAGTTGAGCATGGTCAGGTTGTCGGGCTCGCGCTTGACGATGGCTTGCGCGGTCTGCAGGGCCTTGGCGGTCTGGCCTTGGTTCAGGTAGACATTGGCCAACTGAACGCCGGCTCGGCCATCGCCGGGCGTTGCAGCAAAGGCTTTCTCCAGATTGGCCAGACCGAGCTTGTCCTGCCCCAGGCTGAGCTGGCTGAAACCCAGTTCGCGGATGGCCGAGGACGAGCCGCCGCGGGCGGCCGACTTTTCGAAGAACTCGCTGGCCTGGACATAGCGCTTGCGGGCCATGTTGACCGTGCCGAGCAGGAACAGCACCTGCGGGTCTTCCGGGTTGATGCGCTGTGCCCCCTCCAGCAGGATCATGGCCCGGCCGTAGTCACGGGTGTCCACCAGGATGGAGGCCAGCATCACCTGGGCGGCGTAGTTCTTGCTGTTCAGGCCCAGCAAGATGTCGAGGTAGCCACGTGCTTTCTCGGGGTTGCCGAGCGCGCGGTGGGACATGGCGCCCGCCAGCAGCAAGGGGTCATTGCCCGCCAGCACCTCGGGGGAAATCGCATCGATCAGGTCCACCGCATTGGCGAATGCGGTCTTGGCGGCGGTCAGATCGCCCTTGCGGTTGGCCAGGAAACCGCGCAGGAAGGATGCTCGCGGGTCTTCCAGTTCCCATTCCACCAGTTGGGCCAGGTCTTTGCTGGCCTCGGCTTCTTGGTTCAAACCAATCTGGATGGAGGCGCGGGCCACGCGAGCATCGACCTGCTTGGGATTGATCTTGAGCGCGCGGTCCTGTGCCGCCAGCGCGCCCTTCAGGTCTTGCTGGCCTTGCAGAATCGTGCCTAGGGTGTACCAGGCGCCGGCTTCGTTGGGTGACAGCTCGGTACCCTTGATCGCCGAGGCTTTGGCCTTGTCGCGTTCGCCCAGGCGCAGCAGCATCGGCGCTTCTGCGGTCCAGGGGCTGCCCGAGCGGGGGTTGAGCGCCTTGGCCTCGGCAAAGCTCTTGGCGGCCTGGGTGACGTTGCCTGACATGGCGTAGGCGGAGCCACGCAAGGTCAGCACCTCGGCTTGCGCGTTGGTGGGCAGGCCGCTGGTGGTGATTTGGTCGATCAGTTTCTTGCGGTCACCCAGCAGCAGATAGATCTGCGCCATGGGAACCGCCACCTCGCTGCGGCTGACCCCTTGCTTCAGCGCTTCCTCCAGCGCCGCTTCGGCAGCCTTCAACTCACCTTGACCGAGCAAGACCTTCCCCAGCAGCAGGTGTGCCGCCAGCATCTTCTGATCTTCCTGGATGGAGTTTTTCAGCTGGATGATGGCGCCCGGCAGATCGCCACGCTCGAACCGGCGCAGGCCATCTTCGTAATAGGTCGAGGCTTTGTCAGCCGCGGCCAGGCTCCAGGGGGAGCCGCTCAAGAGCAGCAGGCCGAGCACCAGAGGGCGAAGCAGGCGAGGAGCCAGGGACGGGGTCGAGGCGGGCGTAGACGACGTAGACGAAGAAGCGGGCAGGTGTTTGGATCGCATGGGCGAAGTATCGTCAAGCGCCTGTCGAGGCGGGCGGAATTTATACCGGGAGAGAGGTGTTTCGGTTGGGCTCTGCGAGCCTCATGCCGTGGGCCGGGCGTGCAAACCTGACGGCCATTTTGAGCGCAAACGCCTGTGACATCAGTAGCGCAGGTCCAGGGTCAGCACGTCATTGTCCCGCTTCATCTGGAATCGGGTCAGGAAGCTGTTTCCCAGCAGAACATGGCTCATCTGGCTGGGTACGACGATGGCCTCGATATTGCGGACCTCGACATCGCCGATGCGCACCGTATCCAACAACAGCGCATGGGCCGGCACGATGCCGTTGGCGGTCTGGGTCATGGTGCGGCGGCCGTCGCGGTAGCGCAGGCCCATGCGTTCGGCCTCGGCCTGGCTGATGGAGATGGCGGTGGCGCCGGTGTCGACCAGAAACTGGGTCGAATGGCCGTTGATATTGCCGACCGTGGTGAAGTGGCCGCCGTGGCCTGAGGAGAGCACGATCTGGCGGCCGGTGTTGGCCGCGGCGGCGCCGTCGCCCACGCGGCCCGGGGAGGCGCCCAGGGTGAGGCTGAGGCGGCGGCCTTTGACCTCGATCACCGCTTGTGCATCGGCCAGCGACACCAGCTTGACCCCGCGCACCGTCTCGCCCACGGGCACGGTGCGGGGCTCGCCGTCAATCAGCAGCAGGGCCGATTTGGCGCCCAGGCTGCCGTTGAAACTGACCACCTGGGCGTGCGCCTGGCTCTGCGCCGCCAGGCCCAGCACCAAGCTCAGCAGCAGCCCGAGGCCGGTGCGTGGGCTCTCAATCACGGAAATTACCGTAGTCGAGCGGGACATCGGCCATCTCTTTCTTGAGCATGTTGATGGCCACTTGCAGGTCGTCGCGGTTCTTGCCGGTGACGCGCACCGTGTCGCCCTGGATGGAGGCCTGCACCTTGATCTTGCTGTTCTTGATGGCCGAGACGATCTTCTTGGCCAGGTCGGACTCAATGCCGTTCTTGATCTTGTAGACCTGGCGCACCTTGTCGCCACCGAGCTTCTCGACCTTGTCCTGCTTGTCCAGGAAATTGATGACCACCCCTTGCTTGACCAGCTTGGCGTAGAGCACGGCCTCGATCTGCTCCAGCTGGAAGTCACTCTCGCCCACCGAGTGAATTTCCTTTTCTTTTTCCTTCAGGGTGACTTCGGCAGCCGTGCCCTTGAAATCGAAGCGGGTGCTGATTTCCTTGATGCTGTTGTCGACCCCGTTGCGGATCTTGACCATATCGGCTTCAAGGGTGGTGTCAAAACTGGGCATATGGATGGACTTCTTATTTCTGGTGGAAGGCGGGAGAGTCCGCCTTGATCTGGGAAAATTCTGCCATGTCGCAACCCGCTGTAAATCCCCCGAATGAGCTGACCGCCCCCGCCTTGCGGGTGGAGCGCGATGTCAATCTCAAGTCTTGCAATACCTTTGGCCTGCCGGCCACGGCGTGCCGCCTGGTGCGCATCCGCGAAGCGGCCGATGTGCGCCGTGTGGTGGACCACCCGGAGCTGGGCCGTGCACCCAAGTTTGTGCTCGGCGGCGGCAGCAATCTGGTGCTGACCAAAGACCTCGACGCTGTGGTGTTGAAGATGGAGATTCCAGGCTTGCGACTGCTGGAAGAACGTGCGAACGCCTGGATTATCGAGGCAGGCGCCGGTGTGCCCTGGCATGAGCTGGTGCGCTGGTGCGTGGAGCAGGGCTATCCGGGCCTGGAAAACATGGCCCTGATCCCGGGCACGGTGGGCGCCGCGCCGGTGCAGAACATCGGCGCCTACGGCCTGGAGATGAAAGACCGGCTCGACAGCGTCGAGGTGATGGACCTGGTCACCGGCCGGCCGGTGCGCCTGCCGGCCGAGGTCTGTCAGCTGGCCTATCGCGACAGCGTCTTCAAGCAGAGCGGCCCCGGCGGCCTGGCCGGCAAGAGCGTGATCACCTCGGTGCGTCTGCGCCTGCCCAAGCCCTGGCAGCCGGTGTTGGGTTATCTGGAGCTGGAGCGCAAGATGGCCGAGACCGGCATCAGCGCCCCGACGCCGCGCCAGATCTTCGATTGGGTTTGCGCCATCCGCCGTGCCAAGCTGCCCGATCCGGCCGTGATCGGCAATGCCGGCAGCTTCTTCAAGAACCCGGTGGTCACGCCCGAGCAATGCCGCGACATCATCGGCCGCGACCCTGGCATCGTTCACTACCCCATGCCTGACGGCAGCATCAAGCTGGCGGCCGGTTGGATGATCGATGCCTGCGGTTGGAAGGGCAAGACGGTGGGCGGCGCGGCCGTGTACGAAAAGCAGGCCCTGGTGCTGGTCAACCGCGGCGAGGCGCGTGGTGCCGAGGTGGTGACCCTGGCACGGGCGATCCAAGAAAGCGTCTACGGCCGTTTCGGTATTCGTCTGGAGCCGGAGCCAGTCCTGCTCTGATCTTCGGCCGGCCGGCGGCCGCTGCGCCGGGGTGTCAGGCCAGGTCTTGATCGCGGCACAGCGCTTCGCTGCGGCTGAGCGCGGCCAGCAGTTGCTGGGTTTGTGCTTCGACCGAGGGCCAGTCCACGGCGCCCTGGTCCTGCTGCAAGGCTTTGGCGCTTTGCTCCAGCTGCAAGGCGGGCTGCACCACCAACTGGAAGCCCAGGTTCGCCGCCGCCCCCTTGACCCCATGCGCGGCCTCACCGAGCTGGCGTTGGTTGCGGCCGCTCAGGCCGGCTTGCAGATCGGCGCGTGTGCGCTCCAGGCTGGCCACATAGCTGGCATAGAGCTGGCGCACCGTGCTGGCCGGTAGCATCTGGCGCAGATCGGCCAGGGCCTGCGGGTTCAGTCCGGGTTCGTCGGCCTTGTCGGGCGTGTCGGGCGTGTCGGTGCCGGGCATGGCGGGCGGCGCCTCGGCGGCCGCGTTCGGGTCTTGCTGCTCCGAGTGGGCACGCTGGGCCAGGCTTTGCGCATGCTGGTTCAAGGCCTGCGCCAAGGCTTCCACGCCGATCGGTTTGGGCAGGAAATCGTCCATGCCGGCTTGCAGCGCGCGCTGGCGCGACTCGTCAAAGGCGTCGGCCGAGAGGGCGATGATGCGCACCTGGCATTTCGGCGCCGGCAGGCGGCGCATGGCGCGAGTGGCGGCATAACCGTCCATCACGGGTGTGTGCAGGTCCATCAGCACCAGATCGAAGTCCTGGCTGGCCAGAGCGTGCAGCGCCTCGTGGCCGTTTTCGCAGAAAAAGGCCGGGTGGCCCAGGCGCTCCAGCACCGCCTGCAAGTAGGCGCGGTTGGTGGCATGGTCTTCCGACACCAGGATGCGCAGCGGTTTGTGCTCGTTCGCGAGCGCGGCCTTGCTGGCGCCGGCCTGATCGGCGCTGGGGGCGGCGCAGCTGACCAGGGGCAGGTCGACAGTGAAGGTCGAACCCTGGCCCAGTACGCTGCTGACCGAGATGTCACCGCCCATGGCGCGCGCCAGATTGCGCGAGATCTCCAGGCCCAGGCCGGTGCCGCCAAAGCGGCGCGAGCGGGTGGTGTCGCCCTGGCTGAAGCGCTGGAACAAGCGGGTCTGGGTGTCGCCGTCCATGCCCATGCCGGTGTCGCTGACCTCGAACCTGAGCAGGGTCTGGCCCAGCATGTCCTCTTGGCGGCTGAGGTGCAGGCGCACCCGGCCCTGTTCGGAGAACTTCAGCGCATTGCTGAGCAGATTGAGCAGTATCTGGCGCAGCCGGGTCGGGTCGGCGCTGACCCAGGCGGGCACATCGGCATCGGCCTGCAGCTGCAAGTCCAGCGATTTGGCCAGGGCCTGGGGGCGGCTCAGCTCGTCCAGCTCCTGCAGCAGGCGTGGCACGTGCACCGGCTCGGGCTGGATGTGGATGCCGCCGGCCTCCATCTTGGAGACGTCAAGGATGTCGTTCAGCACCGTCAGCAGGTGGCGGCTGGAATCGTGCGCGGCGCGCAGCTGGCTTTTCTGCGAGGGCGACAGCGGCGTGTCCTTGAGCAGGTCCAGCATGCCCAGCAGGCCGTGCATGGGCGTGCGCAGTTCATGGCTCATATTGGCCAGGAACACGCTCTTGGCCCGGCTGCCGGCCTCGGCCTCGGTCTGCGCCTGCTGCAGGCGCTCGGCCAGGGCATGCTGGTCCTGGCCGTAGCGGTTGAGGCGCCGGAACTGGCGCAGCACCAGGGCGGCCAAGCCCAGGCTCAGGGCGCATTGCAAGCCCGTCAGCCACAAGCTCATGCGGGACT
>Ga0187843_10001808_pt1 | contig 13346 bp, 14 predicted proteins | sample SpaLakP09_SKY_43_FD_134516 | JGI IMG/M metagenome (GOLD analysis project Ga0187843, IMG submission 134516) | Oligotrophic lake water microbial communities from Sparkling Lake, Wisconsin, USA - SP09_SKY_43 | ecosystem: Environmental > Aquatic > Freshwater > Lake | place: USA: Sparkling Lake... | reverse complement strand
GTGGGCTGGCCTGGAGCGCCGATGTGCTGGTAGTGGCGCGCTGCCTTCAGGGCGCCTGCGGCACCATCAGCGCGCCGCAGGCGCCCTGAAGGCAGCGCGCCACTACCAGCACATCGGCGCTCCAGGCCAGCCCACAGGCCAGCGACGTGGTCGTGAAGCTGCCCACACCCCACAGGAACATCGTGCGGTGGCCCACCAGGTCGCCCAGCCGGCCGCCGAGGATGAGCAGCACTGCAAACGTGAGGGCATAGCCGGCGACGATCCAGGCCGCGTGGGCCGCACCGGCCTGCAGCGCCTGGCCGATGGCCGGCAGCGCCACATTGACGATGGTCACGTCGAGCAGGTCCATCACGAAGGCAATGGCGACGACCGTGAAGGCCAGGGTGCGACGGCGCCCGCTGAGCGGGCGCTGGGCATGTGCGGTGATTGCTTGCATCGGGCGAAGACAGGCACGCGGCCCGCTGGCGGGCCGCGTGGATTTCAGGATCGGAACGACGGCGGGAGGAGCTGCCGGGTCGGGTCAGGAGGCGCGCAGCCGCACCGCCGGGCGACGGCCCAGCAGTTGCTGGCCGGCCGCGAGGGCCAGGCAGACGGCGCCACAGGTGAAGAAGGTCGGCAGCAGGCCACCGGTCCAGCCGCGCAGCAGCGTCACGAGCAGCGGCGACACGAACTGGCCGAGGAAGAAGGCCGAGCACCACCATCCCATGCCGCGGCCACGGAAGCGCTCAGGCAGCTCGCGCAGGCCCCAGCTGATCAGCACCGGGATCACCATGCCGGCGCCCAGTTGCTGGACGAAGGCGGCGGCAATCGTTGCTGGCAGGCCCTGATTCAGGCCGATGCCGATCATGCCGACGCCCAGCAGCGCGAAGACCGCCGTGAACTGCAGGCTGACCTGGCGGCGTGCCATGAACTTGTAGAGGATGGAGCCCACCGGCACACCGACGCTGGCCAGCGCCGTCCATTTGCCGAGGTCGCTGCCGTTCTTGATGCCCATCTCGTCCAGCGCCAGCGAGAACTGCAGCGTGTAGACGAAATACAGCGCCGACAGCACGAAGGTGGACAGCGCGATGCGGCTCATAAGCCCGGTCGGGAAGGCCATCATCGTCGCGGTGCCGGGCTCGCCGAGATCGGCGCGGTGAGTGCGGTCCAGCTTGGGCTCGAACACCGTGAAGAATGCGAAGGCAGCCAGCAGCAGCGCGACGCCGTAGATCAGGAAGGGCAGGTTCCATTCGATCATCGACAACCGGCCGCTGCCGGTGACCAGGAAGACGCCGGCCAGCGGGCCGATCAGGCTTTGCCACATCAGCCACTTGGCACGCTCCTCCCTTTCGAAGTAGTCGCCCAGCAACGCGTTGCCAACGGTCAGAATGAAGGCCTCGCCGACGCCCAGCAGCAGCCGGCCGGCGAACAGCGCCTCGAAGCTGGACAAGAAATAGGGCAGCACGCCGCCTAGCCCATACAGCGTCGCGAAGATCAGCAGCAGCCGACGCCGGCCAAGCCGATCGGTCAGCACGCCAGCGAAGGGCGAGAACAGCGCGACGCACAGGCCCGGCGCCGACAGCACCAGGGGTGCCAGCGTCTGGATGTGGGGCACATGCTGGAAATTCCGGACCAGGGCCGGCACGATGGGCATCAGCGTGACGATGGCCATCATCGGCAGAAGGCCGATCAGCACGATCACCAGGCCCTGGGCGATGCCGGCACGGCGGTTAGTTTCCATGGTCGCTCCTTGTCTCCGTCAATCTTGTGGGATGGTCACTTCTAGGCGCGCAGCGCGTCCGAGTGGCCGTATTCGTCGGCGATGAAGTTGCACGCGCGCGCGGTCAGCGCCATCGTCGTCAGCGTCGGGCCGCAGGTGCCGTTGGTGACGAAGCAGCTGCTGTCTGTGACGAACACGTTGGGCGCGTCCCACAGCTGATTCATCGAGTTCAGAACCGAGGTCTTGGGGTCTTCGCCCATGCGCGCGCCGCCGCACTCGTGGATGGCCCCGCCCACCGCGACGCTGCGCTTGTAGGCCAGGCGGAACATCAGCCGCTCGTACCACTTGGCGTTGGGCATGAAGGGGCCGTCGGAGTCGATGCCGAGCGGGCTGATCAGAAAGTCGGCGGACAGGCCGGCCGCCTTCATCGCCGACTTCTGCGTGGCGACCTGGTCGCGCAGCAACGCGATATCGTTGTCGCGCAGGCGCAGATTGACCGAAGGGATGGGTACGCCGAGCCGGTCGCGGCGGCGGGCCAGCCTCACCTGGTTGTCGGCATGCGGCAGGATCTCGCCGTGGCCGGTCAGGCCGAACACCGAGTCCATGTGCGGCGGCAGCATCGGTCGGCCGACGATGCCCTGCAAGTTGAAACCGCCGACATAGCCCAGGTGGCCAGGCCGGCGCAGTTGGCGGAAGCGCGGCACATAAATGCCGCCATGGTTGTCGGCCGGCATCGTGCCGTCCACCAGCTCGCCACCCTTGAAGCCCGGCACGGTGCCGAAGCCCAACGTCAGCATCTGGTCCATGAAGTAGCGGCCAACCAGGCCGGACGAATTTCCCAGCCCGTTGGGATGCTTCTCGCCCGGCGAATTCAGCAGCAGGCGGATGCTCTCGATGGTGGAAGCGCACAGCACGACGACATTGGCGCGCACCTCGTGGCGTGCGCCGCTGAACTTGTCGATGTAGGTGACGCCGGTGGCCTTGCCAGTGCGCGCGTCGGTGTTGACGCGTTCGACCGGCGAGTTCGCGCGTAGCGTCAGCCGGCCGGTGGCGGCGGCCGCCTGAAGCGGCGTCGTCGTGCGGTTGCCCTCGGCATCGGCCGGCGTGGCCTCCTTGCGCACATAGCGCCAGGCCATCACCTTGGCATCGCTCCACTGGCCCTCGACGGCGGCCTTGAACTTCTGCTCGGCCTTGCTCAGGCCGGCCGGCCGCACATAGCTGCCGCTCGGGCAATAGTCGATGCCATCGTCATTGCCGACCACGCCCAGGAAGCGTTCCACGCGCTCGTAGTAAGGCGCAATATCGGCATAGCTGATCGGCCAGTCGAAGCCCTGGCCCTCGTGGCTCTTGAACTTGAAGGTGTAGTCCGACATGCGCAGCGCGACCCGGCCCCAGGCCAGAAAGCGGCCGCCCACCTGCTTGCCTCGCAGCCACAGGTAGAAGTCCTGGCGCGACTCATATGGATGCTCGCGGTCGTTGACGAACAGGAAGGCCTTCTCGGGCGAGTAGAACGAGGTCAGCGCCTGCTTGTGCTGGCCGGTCAGGCCTGCCTTGACGCGGGCCCAGGACCCGATAGCGGCGAACTGGGCCTTGGCAGCGAGCTCGAACTTGGCCTCGGGCAGCGGGCCGCCCGCCTCCAGCACCAGCACCTGCAGGCCGCGCTCGGTGAGCTCCTTGGCGGCGATGCCGCCGGTGGCACCGGAGCCGACGACGATGGCGTCGAAATGTTCAGTATTCATGGCGCAAGCTCAGGCGAACGGGGTTTCAGGGTCGGAGTCGTAGGGCACAGGCGGACGCGGCACCACGGCCTGCGCGGTCTGCGTGCCGTAGGCCTGGTAAGGGGTCTCGGTCGGGCGATCGGTGACGGGCATCCACACTGGCTTGCCGTCGTGACCGAAATAGGCCAGGTTCTCGTGGAAGCGCTGGAAGTCGGGCAGCGCCTCAGTGCGGGCGGCGAAGTCGATCCAGTTGCGGCCATAGGGCGCGCGGAACACCTCGAAGCAGCGGAAGCGCCAGATCTTCCATTCGCCGTCCTGCAGCAGGGCGTGCATCTCATACTTCATGGTCACCCAGTGCGCCCAGACCTTCTGGCCGTTGACCAGCTCGTCCTCGTACAGGAATTCCGGCGCGTTGGCCGCCTGCGCCGGGTCGGTCAGGCCCGACTCGACACCACCCACGATCCAAATGCCGCGAGCGCTGCGTCCATCACCGGCCACCTGGATGGACGGCGTGGTGCTGTAGTGCAGCAACAGCTTGCCCACCGGTGACGGACGTCCGCGGTGGTAGGCGGTGATGGAGTCCCAGTTCGTGTAGATACCCTTGTTGGAGTACTGGGCCCGCATGCCCCGCGTGCCCGGCTTGACCCACATGTCGATGATCTTGTCGTCTTCGTAGCCGTTGTGCAGGTGCATGTAGTTGGAGAACAAGTTCTCCACGGCGCCGCGGGCCTCGGCCCGGGCCAGGCCATGCTCCAGCGCGGCGATGCGGGCGGCCAGGTCGCCGCTTTGAATGTCGATGTGGCTCATGGGGTGGAATGGGTGCGGGCGCTCACAGGCCCAGGGTGCGGCGGGTCAGCGCCAGCGATTGGTCGATGGGCAGCGAGGGCAGGTATTCCAGGCCGATGGGGCCGTCATAGCCGCGCTGGCGCAGCAGCGGCAACAGCTTGGCCCAGGGCAGGCCACCGGTGCCGGGCTCGTGGCGACCCTCGAAGTCGGCCACCTGTACATGGCCGATGAGTTCGGTACGGTCGGCAAAGGCATCGTCGAAACTCTGACCGTCGACGGCGTTGTGGAACACATCGGCCAGCACCTTGAGTGCCGGGCTGCCCACTTCCTCGACGAGGTCCAGCCCCTGGCGGATGTTGCGTACGGCCATCAGCTGGCGGTTGATGATCATGTGCACCGGCTCCAGCAGGAGGGTGGCGCCGCCGGCCTCGGCGATGCAGCAGGCCTCGCGAAGCACCTTCACCGCATTGCCGCGCAGTTCGCGCTCGGTCTGACCGGGGAGATCGAAGCCCGACGCCACGATCATGCGGGCGCCTTTCAGGCGGCGCGCCACCGGCACCGCGTCGCGCACGCCGGCAAGCAAGGCGGCGTGCTCGTCGGGGTTCACAAGGCTGGCACGCGGATCCACGCAGAAGCTGAACACCTGCACGCCGGTCTCGGCCACCACGTCGACGACAGCGTCCAGCGGCTTATCGCGCCACAGGTGCATGTCCACCGCGTCGAAGCCGTCGGCCTTGGCGGCACGGAAACGCTCGATGAAATCGGGATGCTCGGCCTTGTAGAGCATCTCGATGCAGGGAATCAGCTTCATGCGCCCGCCTTGGTCATGCCGAAAACCTCACGGGTGCGGGCGAGCGATTCAAGCGTCGTGCCGCTGGGGCGGTACTCCAGTCCGATGTCGCCCTGGTAGCCTGCGGCCTTCAGCGCGGGCAGCCAGGCTGCCCAGTCGATATCGCCGGTGCCGGGCTCGTGGCGGCCGTTGGTGTCAGCCACCTGCACATAGCCGATCAGATGACCGCGCTTCAGCACCTCGCGCCAGTCCTCGCCCATGACGGTGGAGTGGTAGACGTCATAGAGCAGTCGCACGGCCGGGCTGCCCACCTCCTCCACGATGTCCAGACCCTCCATGGCCGTGTCCATGAACATGATGGGATGGTCGATGCGAGTGTTCAGCGGCTCCAGGTAGATCGTCAGGCCTGCGGCCGCCACCAGGGGTGCCGCCTTCTTGAGCAGATAGACCATGGACGCATGCTGCTCGGTGGCCGGCACATCCTTAAGCGCTGGACCACCCGCCAACACGATGCCCTTGGCGCCCAGGCGCTGGCACATCGAGATGGTGCCGCGCAACGCGTCGAGGAAGAACGCTTCCTTGCTGCGGTCCACGCAACCACAGCGTGGACCGATGACCAGACTCTGCAGTTGCACCCCGGTCTCCTTCAACGCCTGTTCGATGGCATCGATGTCCACTTGGTCCCAGAGGTGAAACTCCACCCGGTCCAGCCCTGCGGCAGCCGCCGCGCGGATACGGTCGGGCATGTCGCCCGCTTCGTTGAACATGTAGAGGTTCTCAATCACGGCAGACAGCTTCATCGCGTCTCTCCTTGTCGTTGTTGTCCATCGAGCAGCGGCTGCAGCACATGTCGAACGGTCCAGGCGTTCTGCATCATGCTGGCCGCTGCCGGCGCGGGGCCCTTGTCGCTCTCGACGATGAGCCAGCCGGCATAGCCGGTCTCGCGAAGCGCGCCCATCAGCGCGGCCCAGTCCACCAGGCCCGTGTCCAGCTCACCGAACCAGCGCTGGACACGGCGTGCACCGCCGGCCAGCAGCAGCGCGCGCTCAGCGTTGGGCGCGCGGTACTCGTCTCCCGTATCGATCGCCACCGCATCCTTGAGGTGGATATGCCAGATGCGGCCATGAAAGCGGCGATACCAGGCGGTCACGTCGTGGCCGGCAATCGTCAGCTCGGCCGTGTCCATGCACAGGCCAACGGTGGCAGAATTCAGACGCTCCAGCCACCCGGCAAGTTCGTCGGCGTCTCGCAGAGGGGACAGCGCATCCAGGTGCAACACGGTCTTGACGCCCAGCGCCGCCGTCATCGCACCAACCGCGTTCCAGCAGTCGGCCGCGCAGGCCTGGCGATCGGCGTCCAGCCCGCCGTGGCGGCCATGGGGTGGCAGCGCACGAACGACCAGCACCTCTGAGCCCATCTCGGCGAGGAAGCGTGCGAACACGCCGGCCTGCTGAAGCAGCTCCTCGTGCTGGCCGCGGTCCGTGCAGTCCAGGCCGTGGTGCAGCTCCTCGAAGCTCATCTGCAGCGGGTCGAAGAACAGGCTGGCGACCTGCCGGATACCCCAGTCACGAAGGCGCAGCCTGAAGTGATCGACGGAACCGAAGTTCTTCACGATGTTCTCGGGCCGGCCCATCGGGTCCCAGCGGCCGGTGCCGGCCGTCAGCTCGATGGCGTCGAAGCCGCAGGCGGCCGTCACCTTGAGCGCCCTCTCCTGCTGCTCCATGCGGGCGAAGCCCGTGAAGCCCGCCTTCCACTGGTTGGTGGCATATCCCCACTTAGTCATGGATGGGCCTCAGCTGGTGGCGAATGGTCCAGGCCGCGATGGCCGTGCTTTCGGGGTAGTTGCCGCCGCCGACATCGGCCTTGTCATGCTCGACGCCGACCCAGCCCTGCCAGGCCACGTCCTTCATCGCGCCGTACAGCGCGGGGAAATCCACCAGACCGCCTTCGGTGCCGATCTCGTAGAACCAGCGCGCGGTCGTGGGCGCCATGACCTCCGCGTCGGGCTTGCGGCGATAGTCGCCGTTGGTGTCGATGTTGTGCGTGTCCTTCAGGTGGAAGGCAGCGCAGCGGTCGTGCAGCTTGACGAACAGGTCTACCGGGTCGACGCCGGCAATGACGTGCTGGGCCGTGTCCAGGCACAGGAAGACGTAGCGCGGGTCGGTCCAGTCGTAGAACTTCTGCAACTGCTCGGCCGAGCGGATACCGCAGAAGAACTCGTGGTGGCAGCAGGTCTTGATGCCATAGCCCTCCAGCGTCATCTGCCCGACGCGGTTCCACAGCTCGGCGCAGGCGCGGATCTTGTCGTCGGTGACCGGCTCGACGTCGAAATACAGACCGGCCGGCATCACGATGAAGTTCTGCACGCCGAGTCCGGCGCTGGACTTCATGATGTATTCGGCGTAGCGCACGATGTGGTCATGCGTGGCGCGCACATGCGGCGTGCTCTGACGCGCGTCGTACATGACGGCATGGAACAGGCTCAGCACGCGGTCGATGCCACGTGACTGCATGAACTCGCGCGCGGCCGGCAGGCTGCCGAACAAATCGCGCAGCGCGCCGAGGTGGAAGTCAAAGGTCTCGATGGCTTCAAAGCCGACACCGGCGACCTGCTTGAGAAAAGCGTCGAAGCGCTCCACGGAGCTGTACTGCGAGACCTGGCCTTGAGCCGTATCCACGCGCCAGTGATCCATGTAGGCGTAGCGCAAGTTGCGCCCGCCCAGCGACGTTCCGACGTTGTTCATCCGGCCTGCCCCGTGTGCTTGGCGATGATGCGGCGCGCCTGCGCCTGGTGCTTGGCCACCATGTCGAAGGCATCGACATTGCGCATGTAGAGGTGGCCCTCCCATTCGCTGGACATGAAGCCGGTGAAGCCGCCGTCATGGAAGACCGGCAGGATGCTGCCGTAGTCGATCGAGGCCTCGTTGCCCTCTTCGTCGAAGTCGTAGAACTTGCCGTGCACATGAACGACCTGGGGCATGATCTCCTTCCACATCTCGGCGGTGCCGGGGCTCAGGATGTTGAACATCACGGCCAGGGCGCTGACGTCGGCGGGGTCGGCATTCAGCGGCCCGACGCGGCGGGCGAATTCCTGGCGCTTCCAGCCGGCGTCCTTGGGCAGCTGCCACACCTCCAGCGCCAGCTGGATCAGGTCTTCCGGTAGCTCTTGTCGACGCAGGTTGGCGATGTAGGTGGCGGGCAGCCGGCTGGCGCAGCAGCCGAAGTCGGGCACGAAGCCCAGCAGCGGCGAGTTGGCCTTGGCGTAGGCCTCGCGCCAGGCCATCACCGGCGGCGAGCTGGGATTCAGCGGCGCATGCACCTCGGGGCCGATCTTGATGCCATGCTTCTCCAGCAGCGGCAGCAGCCGGATGATCACCTCCACCGGCGCCGCGAACTGGCAGCGCACCACCGGGAAGCCCAGCTTGGCCGCAGCCTCGATCTGCGGTGCGTGGTACGCCACGGCCTCGTCCACGCTCATCATCGTGCCGCGGCGGATGGCCATGTCTGCGTTGATGCTCAGGCAGCTGGGCGTGAGCTGGTACTTGGCCATCAAGTCCTTGAAGCGGGCGGCGAAATCGTCACTCACGTTCGGGAAGCCGCGAATACTGGAGAAACCGATGATCTCCAGGCCAGGGCCGAGCTGGCGCCTGGCTACCTCGGCGATCAGGTCCTCGAAGCCATAGCGGCGCTCATGCCACTCGTTGGTGAAGCTGTACAGCGTGGAGCCGAGCTTGAAGCCCTTGGGCGCGGCGCTGGTCGGGGTTGCAGTCATGATGAAGGAGTTCGTGCAGGTGGAGATGGGCGCGCCTCAGGCGGCCTTGACTTGCGCGTCGCCGCGGGTCACATGGGTCAGCATCGGGATGTAGGGCGGGTAAAGGTTCAGCGTCACCAGCACGTGGTGTTTGCCGCCGCCCAGCCGTTGGGGCGTGGGCACATGCAGCAGCACGGAGTCCTGGATGAACCAGAAGGTGTCCACCTGGTTGGGCAGTTCGGCCAGCGTGTAGCGCTTGCCTTCGTATTCCACGGTGGCGCCTTCCAGCGAAAGCGTTTCGCCGTCAACCACCAGCTGGGTGGGCATCACCACCGACAGGGGTAGCGACCGGTACCAGGGCAGGCGCAGGTCGAGCACCAGGCCCTCGGGCGTGATGCGCGAGTCCTCGGGGGTGATGAGGTAATCGCTGAATGCGTTCTTGAAGAAGCGGGCCATGCTTGTCTTTCGGTGTCGTGCGGCCGCTCAGGCCGCCAGGGTGATGACGCGGCCGGTGCGCGTGGTGGGCACGAACGGCAGGTAGGACACGCGGTAGCGGATGGCCAGGTCGACGCGGTGCGGGCCTGCCGCGAGGCCACCCGTGCGCGCCACGACCACTTGGGCCTTCTCGCCGAAGTTCCACTTCTCGTCGAAGCAGGACTCCAGTTCGTCCAGGCTCCAAGAGCGGCCGCGCAGCGCCAGGCGCACGGTCTCGCGGGGCACGGCTTGGCCGTCGACGCTGACCGCAATGTCTTCGACCATGGACAGGCCCAGACCGCGGTAATAGGGCAGACGCGCCAGCAGCGCGAATCCGGTGACTTGGCTGCCCTCGGCGACGTTCTGGAAGCCGTCGTCGCAGAGCATGTGCTGATCCATCATGATGGGGTTCTCCTCGGGGTAGCGTCAGGCCAGCAGCGCGGCGGGGATGGGCTGGTCCAGCAGGCGGCACAACATGCGGTGCTGGCGCTTGACCTGCTCGACCGACTGCACCGGATGTGCGTCCTCGATCCAGCGGTTGCCTTCGTACTCGGAGCAGATGTAGCCCTGGTATCCGCCTTTTTTGAGCACCGCGACGATCTCGTCGTAGGGAATGGAGTACTCCACGTCGCCCTCGGTCATCTCATAGAACTTGCCGTGGATGTTGTGGATGCGGGGCATGAAGTCCAGCATCCGCTTGGGCTCGAAAGCGGCGTTGTGGCGCAGCGTCTCGGCCATCGCGATGGACGGGCCGGTGCCGCCCATTTGCTGCACATCCAGCAGCACGTACTCGCTGAGGGTGCGGTCCTCGTAGGCACGCTCGATGAAGTCGGCAATGTGCTGAGGCACGCCGTTGCGCACGAAGCGTTCCTTCCACACGCGCGGAAAGCGGTGCACGAACATGCCCATGTCGGGCAGGAAACCCAGGGCTTGGGAGCCGGACTTCTCGTAGGCCTCGGCGTGGCGAATGATCCAGGGGTGATCGAAGTGCAGCGGCGCGTGCACCTCGAGCAGGATCTTCAGACCCTTGTCCTCGGCATAGCCGGCGCAGGCTACCAGCACGTCCGGGCTGATGGACACCAGCGCGCGGATGTACTTCATGCCCAGTCGGGCGCCGAAGTCGAGGTCGCGCTTGACGCTGGCGACCTGTTCGTCGAAGGGCATGGGACGGCCCTTGTAGCGCTTGTAGTCCAGCATGAAGTCATGGCAGACCGGCGTGGTGCCATAGCGCTCCATCAGCGCATGCCAGTGCGCGATCTCGGCCTCGGGCATGCCGACCTCAGGCCAGCCGGTGAAGGTCTGTTCGCCCACCACCTCGATGCCCATCGCGCCGATCTCGGCGCAGGTACGGATGCAGTCCTCCAGCGACATGGTGCGCAGGAAGGTGTCGTTCTGGAAGCTGTAGAGGCTGACGCCTCGCTTGATGTCGTGAGTCATGGTTCTCTCGTGTGTGGTGTTCACGCCGCCGCCGGCAGCTTGATCCAGCGTCCGCCCTGGCGGGAGGAACGCTGCACGGCCTCGATGAACTGCACGCCGCGCAGCCCGTCGGCAATGGTGGGGAAATGGCTGGCCTTGTCTGCCTTGGCAGCCTTGCCTGCGCCGCGGCGCGCGGCACGCAAGGACTGCGCGATCTCGACGTAAAGGGACGCAAAGGCCTCCAGGTAGCCCTCGGGATGGCCGCCGGGGAGGCGGGCCAGGCGCGCGCCGGCGGCATCGAATCCCGACCCGGCGCGCTCCAGGATCTGGGTGGGCTGGCCCAGCAGCGTGAAGCGCAGCTGGTTGGGCTGCTCCTGGCGCCATTCGATGCCGCCCTTGCTGCCGTAGACGCGCAGGCGCAGGTCGTTCAGGTGACCGGGGGCGACCTGGCTGGCCCAGATCATGCCGCGCGCGCCGTTGGCATAGCGCAGCATGACCTGCGCGTTGTCGTCGATGGTGCGGCCGGGCACGAAGCTGTTCAGCTCGGCGCAGACCTGGAACAGCGGCTCGCCCGTCACGTAGTCGGCCAAATGCCAGGCATGCGAGCCGATGTCGCCGATGGCGCCGCCACCGGCCTGGGCCGGGTCGGTGCGCCAAGCGGCCTGCTTCTGGCCGCTCTGCTCCAACGGCTCGGCCAGCCAGTCCTGCGGGTACTCGGCCTGCACGACGCGCAGCTCGCCCAGACAGCCGGACTGCACCATCTTCCGCGCCACGCGCACCATCGGGTAGGCGCTGTAGTTGTGCGTCACCGCGAAGACAAGGTTTTTCCTGCGTGCCAGCGCCAGCAAGACCTTGGCATCCGCACTGCGAGTCGTGACCGGCTTGTCGCAGATGACGTGGATGCCGGCCTTCAGGAAGGCCGTGGCCACCGGCGCATGCAGATGGTTGGGCGTGACGATGGCGACGGCCTCGATGCCGTCGGGGCGCGCGGCCTCGGCCCGGGCCATGGCCTCGTAACTGTCGTAGCAGCGTTCGGGCGCCAGGCCCAGCGCAAGACCGGAGCGCAGCGCCTTGTCGGCCGAGGCGGACAGCGCGCCGGCCACCAGCTCGTACTCGTCGTCCAGTCGGGCGGCGATGCGGTGCACGCCGCCGATGAAGGCGCCTTCGCCGCCACCCACCATGCCCAGGCGGATCCGTGCGGGTTTTGTGGTCGTGGCCATCACGCGATCCCCAGCATGCGGCGCAGTTGTGCCGGATCGGTCTTGGCACCCGCGAAGTCGTCGAAGGCCTTGTCGGTAACGCGGATGATGTGGTCGCGGATGAAGGGCGCGCCCTCCGCAGCGCCCTGCTCCGGATGCTTGAGACAGCATTCCCACTCCAGCACGGCCCAGCCCTTGAAGTCGTACTGCGCCATCTTCGAGAACACGGCCCCGAAGTCAACCTGGCCATCGCCCAGCGAGCGGAAGCGGCCCGCGCGATCCACCCAGGACTGGAAGCCGCCATAGACGCCCTGGCGGCCGTCGGGGCGGAACTCCGCGTCCTTCACGTGGAAGACCTTGATGCGCTCGTGGTACAGGTCGATGAACTGCAGGTAGTCGAGCTGCTGCAGCACGAAGTGCGAGGGGTCGTAGGCGATGTTCAGGCGGCGATGGCCATCCAGCCGCTGCATCAGCATGTCGAAGCTGACGCCGTCGTGCAGGTCTTCGCCCGGGTGCAGCTCGAAGGCGATGTCCACGCCGGCTGCATCGTAGGCGTCGAGGATGGGCTTCCAGCGTCGCGCCAACTCGTCGAAGGCGGTCTCAACCAGGCCGGCAGGGCGCTGCGGCCAGGGGTAGAGGAAGGGCCAGGCCAGTGCGCCGGGGAAACTGATGCTGGCGCTCAGGCCCAGCTGCCTGGAAGCCTGCGCAGCCTTGAGCATCTGGTCCACCGCCCAGGCCTGGCGTTCGGCCGGCCTGCCGCGCAAGGCCTCAGGCGCGAAGGCGTCAAAGGCCCCGTCATAGGTCGGGTGCACGGCCACCAGCTGACCCTGGAGATGCGTGCTCAGCTCGGTGATCTCTATGCCGTTGTCGCGAGCCACGCCGGCGAAGTCATCACAGTACTGCTGCGACGAGGCCGCGGCGTCCAGGTCGAAGAAGCGCGCATCCCCGCTGGGCACCTGAACGCCCTTGTAGCCCAGGGAGGCGGCCCAGCGCGTGATCGCAGGCCAGCTGTTGAAGGGCGCCGCGTCGCCGGCAAACTGGGCCAGGAAGATCGCCGGGCCCTTGATGGTGGTGCTCATGATGGTCTTGAAGGTTCAGACCGGGCGGCGGCCGTATGCACCGGCACCCAGGTCGCGCGAGGATCAGAAGTCGTAGGTCGCCCGGACACCGAAGGTGCGCGGGTCGCCGACGAAGAAGGCGCCGGGCACGCGGCTCTCGATCGTGATCTTGTCTTCGAGGTTCTTCACGAAGAGCTGCACGAACAGCTTGGCGCTTTCGCTGGTCCAACCCAGGCTGGCATCGGACTTGTGAAACAACGGCTGGCGGTAGCGGATGCCGGCGGACGGATCGCTGATGGTGTAGCTGCTGGACAGGCGCTGGCCCAGCGAGGCCGAGACCTCGCCGCCCGAAGCCAGCGGGAAGCGATGCGTGTAGCCCAGACTCAGCACCGCCTTGGGTGCGCGATCCAGCTGTTGACCGGACCAGTCCGTGGTCGTGGTCGGGTGGTATTGGT
>Ga0187843_10001806_pt1 | contig 13350 bp, 9 predicted proteins | sample SpaLakP09_SKY_43_FD_134516 | JGI IMG/M metagenome (GOLD analysis project Ga0187843, IMG submission 134516) | Oligotrophic lake water microbial communities from Sparkling Lake, Wisconsin, USA - SP09_SKY_43 | ecosystem: Environmental > Aquatic > Freshwater > Lake | place: USA: Sparkling Lake... | reverse complement strand
TCCGCAGCCGGCTGCGGATGGAGCGTTCCTCCTCAGCCCACTGTTCCAGGGTGTCGATGTGGCTCATGTGCGTGTGTGATGGTGCTTAGGGCGAAGGCCGGGTCCGGCAGGCTTGGCGCTGGTCAGGGCTGTGTCGGGGTGGGACAAGCTCGGCGCCGAGCCATCGGTCAGTCTTGATGCGTATGATGATCGTCATATTCTTGGGTAAAAAAATGAACTCGCGGGCTGTGCGCTCTGCCTCAGGCTCCGGGCACGGCGCCATGCATTCGAATCAGTGATTGGCGCGTCGCGGCCAGCAAGTCGCGACCCGCTTTGCCGCCAAGCGTGCGTGCCAGTTGCAGGGCGCCGACCATGGTTGCCGCCACCACCGCGGCCTGAGCGGTGTCGCTTCCTGGTGGCCATGCGTTTTCCACCAGCGAAAGCAGTTCCTTGACTCGGCTTCGGGCTTCATCCCGCACGGCGTCCTCTTGCCGCGTCATCTCCGATGCCAGGGCCGCGACGACGCACCCTTGCTCCGAGGCTTCGATGTTGGCGTCATGCAGGTAGGCCCAGACCAGCGCTTCGAACCGAGAACCCCCTTTGGCCATACGCCGCTCGACCGCCTGCTCCAGCGCCATGCGGCTGTCACGACTGGCTCTTTGCATGGCTTCGACGAGCAGGGCGTCACGAGACGCGAAGTGCGCGTAGAAGCCACCGTGGGTCAGGCCCGCTTCTTTCATGATGTCCGCGACACCAACGCCGCGGTATCCGGTGCGTCGGATGGCCCGCGCAGCAACCTCCACGATGCGGTCGTGGCTCAGTTGTTTGCGGTTGGGTTGGCTCGTCATTGTTTGCGAATATTACGGTCATCATATTTTTGAGTCAAGCCGTTTCTTGCGGCCGGCTTTCACAGCGCGGTTCTGGTGGGTGGATCGGAACCAGGCCCTGCTTCGCGCTGGCCGGGGTTCAGCGCACGTTCACCGTGCTCGTTGCCGAGTTGCTAGCGCCTGGACTCCAAGGCCTTGCCCGTGGAGCTGCGGACCACCAGGCGGGGCGCTTTGGCGACCTGCATGGGCGCGGCATCTCCCGGTTGAGCCGTGATTTCTGAGAGCAGCAACTGCACAGCGAGCGCTGCGGCCTCTTCGGTGGGAACGGCGACGGTGGTCAGTGCCGGTCGCATTTGATGCGCCATTTGAATGTCGGTGACGCCCACGACCGACAGGTCTCTGGGCACCTCCAGCCCCAAGTCAGCCGCGGCCTGCAGAACGCCAAAAGCCGGCAGATCGTTGGTTGCAAAAACGGCGGTGATGGAGGGTGTGGTGGCCAGCAAGCTGTGAGCGGCATTCCGACCGTCGTCGATGGTGTCATGGCCAAAGCGAATATGGTCCGCTGGCAACTCAACACCCGCGCGTTCCACGGTGTCTACGAAACCTTGCAGCCGCCAACGATGGTTGCCGCTGGGCTCGCTGCCGACCACCGCACCCAGGCTGCGGTGTCCCAGCCGCAAAAGATGTTCGGCGGCCAGAACACCGGCCTGGTACAGATCGACCGCAACGCAGGGCAGCGGCGGCGGCTCCTGAGGGCGCTCCCACATGCACAGCACGACGGGAACGCCGCGTTGACGCAGCTCTTGCAGCGCCTTGAGCTGCACGAAGTCTGCGTTCATGACGATCACGCCCTGCGACAGAGCGCCGCCCACCGCATCCAGGTAGGCGCGTTCCTGGGCTGGATCGTCGTTGGTGTTGCAGACCAGGAGGAAGTAACCCAGCTTTCGCGCGGCTCGCTCCACTTGCAAGGCAAATTCTGGATAGAACGGGTTGGCGATGCTGCTGACCACCAGGGCGATGGTGGAGGGCTTGCCCTCCACCAGCGCGCGGGCCATCAAGTTGGGGCGGTAGCCGAGGCTCTCCACGGCGGCGAGTACACGTCGGCGCGTCTCTTCGCCGACCTTGCCGCGGCCACGCAGCACATTGGAAACGGTGGCGGCGGTCACTCCGGCGACTTGTGCAACCTGAACAAGTGTGGTCATCCCGTCATGGTACCTGTAGCGGCGAGATGGACAGACGCTGCGCCCGGGCCGGCCTCACACAAATAGACCAGTGCCGGCAGGCCCTCGGGTGAGCGGTAGCCCGCCTCCAAAGCAGCCATGGCCGCCGGCACCAGCGCTTGGGGCAGGAGCGCAATGACACAGCCGCCAAAACCCCCGCCCGTCATGCGCGCGCCACCGGCGCTGCCCACCACGCCCTGCAGCAGGCTGGCCAGTTGATCGATAGCCGGGGTGGTGATCTCAAAGTCGTCGCGCATGGACGCATGCGATGCCGCCATCAGTTCGCCCAAGCTCTGCATATCGCCGCTGCGCAGGGCCTGCGTGGCGGCCAGCACGCGCTGGTTCTCGGTGATGATGTGACGAGCTCGGCGCATGACCGTGTCGGGCAGTTCAGTGGCTGCAAGCATCGCCAGTGTGGCGTCGCGCAAGGCCGGGACGCCCATGGCGCGGGCTGCCGCCTCGCATTGCTGGCGCCGCTCGTTGTAGGCGCTGTCCACGAGACCGCGCCGCACCCGGGAGTGCGCAATCAGCAGTGTGGTGCCGCAGGGCAGTGAAACGGGTTCGGTGTCCAGGCTGCGGCAATCGATCAGCAGCGCGTGGCCGGGCTGGCCTTCTGCGCTGGCCAGTTGGTCCATGATGCCGCACTGGCATCCGACAAATTGGTTCTCGGCCTGCTGCGCGAGGCGTGCCAGTTGCTTGCCGCTGAGCGTCTCATGGCCCGAAAGGGTTTGAGCCGCACGCAGCAGGGCCAGGGCCAGCGAGGCGGATGAACTCAACCCAGCGCCCATGGGCACGTCGCCGGCGATCACCAGGTTCATGCCCGGGAGGTTCGGCGCCAGTACTACAAGCTGAGCCAAGGTGCCGCGCACATGGTCGTGCCATCCGCTGTCCGGGTGATGGGGTGGGTTCGCTTCGAGCTTGAACAGATCTTCGGCCTGGTCCTCATCCAGCGCCGTGGCCAGCACCTGGCCGTCGCTGCGCGTGCCGGCGGCAACCCAGGTGTTGCGGTCAATGGCTGCAGGCAGCACGAAGCCGTCGTTGTAGTCGGTGTGCTCGCCAATCAGATTGACGCGCCCGGGCGCCCGAGCCAGCACGGTGGGCATCGTGCCGTGCCGTTCCTGATAGGCCTGGATGGCGGCCAAGGCGGTGGGGGGAAGTTGCTGGGTCATGGCTGGGCTCAACGCTGGCGGTAATGGATCGGGGCTTGCTCGCGCAGGCGCGCCGCCGCTTGCTCAGGGGTCAGGTCACGCTGGGATTCGGCCAGCAGTTCGAAGCCCACCATGAATTTGCGAACGGTGGCGCTGCGCAGGAGAGGTGGGTGGAAGTGGGCATGCAGTTGCCAGTGCGGCGAAGGCACAGCAGTGGGGCCACTGGGTGCGCCATGCCATCCCATCGAATAGGGGAAGCTGCACTGGAACAGGTTGTCGTAGCGGACGGTCAGCTGGCGCACGATGTCAGCCAGGCTGGCCTGCTGCTCATGGCTGAGCTGATGCATCTGCTGCACCGCAAAGCGCGGCAGCACCAAGGTTTCGAACGGCCACTCGGCCCAGTAAGGGACGATGACCAGCCAGTCCTGGTTCTGCACGACCACCCGTTCGCCATCGGCGGCCTCGGCGCGCGCCAGCGACAGCAGCATGGGCTCGCCGTGGGTGTTCATCCAGTCCCGCTGGTGTTGGTCTTCGCGTTGCGGAAGGTCAGGCACGAAATCACTGGCCCAGACCTGGCCGTGCGGGTGCGGGTTGGAGCATCCCATCATGGCCCCCTTGTTCTCGAACACCTGGACCCAACGCCAGCGCTGCGCCAACTCTTCGGTCTGCGCGCACCAGGTCGCAACGACGCCGAGCAAGGCCGCATCGTCGAGCTCTGGCAAGCTGCGGCTGTGGTCCGGTGAGAAGCAGATCACGCGGCTGGTGCCACGCGCCGGTTGTGCTTGGAACAGGGCTCCGCCAGCGTCGGTCTCTCTGGGTCCGGGAACATCGGCCATCAAGGCGGCGAAATCGTTCTCGAACACAAAGGTGCCGGTGTAGGGCGGGTTCTGTTCGCCATTGATGCGCGTGTTACCGGCGCAGAGGTAGCAGCTCGGATCGTGGGCCGGGCGAATTTCGTTGTCAGGGCTCTCGGTCTGTCCCTGCCACGGGCGCTGACTGCGCTGTGGTGAGACCAGCACCCAGCGCCCGGCGAGCGGGTTGTAGCGGCGATGGGAATGGAGGTTGCGGTCGAAGGTCATGAGGTCGTCCGGAGGGGTATCGATCGGGTTTCAGCGGGCGCGGTATCCCTGGGGGTAGCGCGACTGCCAGCGCCAGGTGTCGTCGCACATCTGTTGCAGGCTCAATTGAGCCTGCCAGCCCAGCTTGTCGCGTGCGCGGCTGGCGTCTGCCCACATTTGGGCCACGTCGCCGGGCCGGCGCTCCACGATTCGTGTGGGCAACTCACGCCCGCAGGCCCGCTCGAATGCCGCCTTCAGCTCCAACACGCTGTGGCCGCGCCCCGTGCCCAGGTTCAGCACATGCAAGCCCGCCTCTCGCCGCAAGAGCTCCAGGGCCGCCACATGGCCATCGGCCAGATCGAGCACATGCAGATAGTCGCGTACGCCCGTGCCGTCGACGGTGGGGTAGTCGCTGCCAAAGATGCGCAACTCAGGCTGGCGGCCTACGGCGACCTGTGCAATGAAGGGCATCAAGTTGTTGGGTGCGCCTTGCGGATCTTCGCCGAGTTCCCCGCTGGGGTGGGCGCCCACTGGATTGAAGTAACGCAGCGCAGCGACGGACCAGCCGGGGTCCGATGCGGCCAGGTCGGCCAAGATCTGCTCGACTTGCCATTTGCTACGACCGTATGGGCTGGTGGGGATTCCGGTCATGTCCTCGGTCAGCGGCATGACGCGCGCGTCTCCGTAGACCGTGGCCGAGGAGCTGAACACGATGTGACGCACGCCGTGCTGCCGCATGGCTTGCAGCAATTGCACGCTGCCCGCCACATTGACTTCGGCGTAGTCCAACGGCAGGCGCACCGACTCGCCGACCGCTTTGAGGCCTGCAAAGTGGATCACCGCGTCGATGCGCTGCTCGGCGAACACGCGGTCCAGCGCGGCACGGTCTCGTACATCGGCACGGTATAGCTGCGGTGCGTAGCCCGTCAGCCGTTCGATGCGTTGGAGCACCTCGGGGTGGCTGTTGCTGAAGTTGTCCAGAATCAGCGGCGTCCAGCCGGCTTCAATCAGGCGTACCACCGTGATGCTGCCGATGTAGCCGGCGCCGCCGGTGACGAGAACGCGCCGCGCGGCGCTGGGGAAGAGTTGGCTAGACATTGCGGGCTCAGTCCTTGGGGTTGAGAAGCCAGGCGGCCACGCCGCCGGCCGGCAGCAGTCGCTCGCCCAGCAGCAGCTTGTGGCCCTCTGGCACCGGTACCGCAGCCAGCCCAGGGCCGTGGTTGAAGGCGAACTGCCAGCGGCCGCGCCGCCGCAGGCGCAGACCTTCAGGGAGGGGCTGCGGGGCCACGGTCAGGCCGGCCTGTCGAGCGGCCTCGGCCAGCCAGTCGATCAGCAGGGCCTCGTTGACCAAGCCGGCATGGCTGTGCCAACGGCCGTGGCTCAGCCATGCCGGCCAGCCGTCTTCATAGCGAGCATGGACGGCGACGCCGGCCTGCGGCTCGATGAGATCGCGCCATTGCTCGCCCTGGCCGCCGTCGACGGCATAGTGGCGCCCGGGCCGCATGGACTCGACCGCCCGCACCTGCATGGGCAGCCACGGCCTCAAGGGGCCTGGCGGGAGCGGCTGGGTGATGCTGAGCTCGGCCGTCTTGCTGCCGCATCGCGGCCCCGCGACGACCACCGCGGTCAGGCTTGCCAACTGATGCTGCAGCACTTCGGGCACGTGCAGCAGGCTCGGCAGCAGCACCAGGGCGTAGGCACTGAGATCTTGTTGCGGCCCGACGATGTCGACGTCCAGTCCCAGGCGGCGCGCGGCGCTGTAGTAGCGCAGCAGCACCCCGAAGCCGGCCATATCGGCCCCCTGCGGCTGGATCTGTGCCATCCACAGCGAAGGGTAGTCCAGCACCAGCGCCACGCGGGCTGCTTGGGTGTGCAGAGCGTCTTCGCCTTCTTCTCTGAGCAGAAGATCGATCTCTGACTTGACTTGAGCGGCTTCCTCGGCGCCGACATCTGGCATGCCATCGGGCCGGTTCAGTCCGGAGTGCATCTGTTCCTGGCCGAAGGGCAATTGGCGCCAGCGGAAGTAGGACACCAGCTCGGCGCCATGGGCGAATGCCTCCCAGGTCCAGGCACGCACCATACCCGGAAGCGGCAGGGCGTTCCAGTCGGCCCAGTTGACCGGGCCGGCCTGCTGCTCCATCACCCACAGCCGGCCGTGGCCGACGCCGCGGTAGAGGTCGTGCTGGAAGGCGCTGATGTCGGGATGCCCGCTTCGAGCCCACTGCAGCCGCGCTGACTCAGGCAGGAAGCGGGCGGCCGTGTCCAAAAAGCCCAAGGGATAGTTGTCCCACGCCGCAATGCTCAGGTCCTGAGCCATGGCGTGGTGATCGAAGTCACCGAACAATCCCATGAAGTTGTGCAGCACCGGCCGGCCCGGCGCATGCTCGCGCAAGATCTCGACCTGCAGGCGGTTGAAACGCAGCACTTCGTCCGAGGCGAAGCGACGGAAGTCGAGCGCGTGATTCGGCAGCGGGCTGGTGGGTTGACCCACCGGGAATCCGATCTGCTCGAAGCCGCTGTACTGCAAGCCCCAGAAGGCCGTGCCCCAGGCCTCGTTCAGTGTGTTGATGTCGCCTTGGTAGCGGGCAGTCAGCCATTTCCTGAAGCTGCTCAGCGCCGCCGGGCTGTAGGAGAGGGTGGTGTCATGGCAGCCGTATTCGTTGTCGGTTTGCCAGGCGATGACGGCGGGGTGGCGGCCATAACGCTGCGCCATGGCGGTGACGATGCGGCGCGAAGCTTCATGCATCGCCGGGCTGGAGAAGCAGTAATGCCGGCGCGCGCCGAAGGGCTTGACACGACCCTGAGCATCCATCGGCAGGATATCGGGGTGGGCTTCGATCAGCCACTGGGGCGGCGCGGCGGTCGGGGTGCCCAGCACCACTTGCAGGCCTTCCGCGGCCAGCACTTCGATGGCCCCGTCCAGCCAGGACCAATCAAAGTGACCGGGCGCGGTCTCCATGCGGGACCAGGCGAATTCGGCGATGCGCACTGTGCTGAGCCCCAGTGCTCGCATGGCTTTGGCGTCGGCGGGCCAGCGCTCGCGCGGCCATTGCTCCGGGTAGTAGCAAACACCGAGTTGGAGTGCGTGCCTGGATTTGGAAGGATTCACGTGCTGGTCTGGGTTAATCGATTAATCTTATTGGATCAACTGGGCGTCTTGCTGTCAATCGGTGCTGTTGCTTGCTGGGGTGGGTGAGGTTTTCGCTGCACATACAATGCGGAGGCGCGCCATATCTGGGCGAATGTGACTCAATCCAGCCCAGTCAGTTCACCGTTTTGGTGCCGATTCCGGGCTTACCCGTATTGCTGCTTTGGTGCATCTTGGGTCTACTTGGTTTAATTAAACGATTAACCCGCCTTGCGGTGTACCCCTGTGAGTGAGACAACTTCCTTGGTGCTTGTGAATGTGCCGCCGGTCGCGCCTGTGCCAGAAACCGGCTTCCTGAACCTGGGGCATTTCCCGCATCCGCAGCGCGAGCTCACGGTCAACAGTCGCTACCTGCAACTGGACGGTCAGCCCTGGATGCCTGTGATGGGGGAGTTCCATTACAGCCGGACGCCGGCGTCCGAGTGGGCAGCGGAGTTGGCCAAGCTGCGCGCAGGCGGCGTGACTGTGGTGGCCAGCTACGTCATCTGGAATCACCATGAGCCGCGCCGCGGCGTGTGGCGCTGGGATGGGCAGCGTGATTTGGCGCGATTTGTTGCACTGGCGGCCGAGGCGGGTCTCTTGGTCTATCTGCGGCCCGGTCCTTGGGTGCACGCCGAGGTGCGCTTGGGCGGCTTTCCGGATTGGTTGCCGGAAACGGGGCCTTTGCGCTGCAACGATCCGGTCTATCTCGGGCATGTGCAGCGCCTCTTTGAGCAGATTGCTGCTCAAGTTCGAGGTCAGCTTTGGTGCGACGGCGGGCCGTTGATCGGCCTGCAACTCGAAAACGAATATGGCGCCACCGGCCCCGGTTGCGGTGCCGAGCACATCAGCGAGTTGAAGCGCCTGGCGCTACACGCGGGCATGACCGTGCCGATTTACACCGTCACCGGCTGGCCCACGCTGGACATCCCGCCGCGCGAAGTGCTGCCGGTGTCGGGTGCCTATGCCGATGGCTTCTGGCAAGGTTCGCGCGATGCGCTGCCGCCCTCGGGTGTTTTCCTTTTCAACACGCGCCGTGTGATCGGCGAGATGGGCAATGTCGATGGAACGCCCGCGGCCGGTTTGATCGACACCACCCACTATCCCTTCTGCCTGGCCGAGGCCGGGGGCGGCATGCATCAGAGCTACCACCGCCGACCGGTGGTCACGACAGAGGATGTCTATGCGACAGCCCTGGTGCAAATAGGCTCGGGCGCGAATCTCTATGGCTACTACATGTACCACGGCGGCACCAATCCGGCCTGCGAGACCGGGCCACTGAACGAGACCCAGGCCACAGGCTATCCGAACGATGTGCCGCAGTGGGGCTATGACTTCCATGCGCCTCTGGGGCAGTACGGCCAGGTGCGCCCATCCTGGGGTCGGCTGCGCTGTCTGCATCAATTCATGCAGGCCTTTGGCAGCGAGCTGGCACCGCTGGAAGCGGTGCTGCCGGCGCAGGGGCCCCTGGACCCTGCGGACCGCGAACTGCCGCGCGTCGCCGTGCGCGCAGCCGGCCGAAGTGCCGAAGAACTGCAGGGTTTTGTGTTCTTCAATCACCATGTGCGCCACCACCCGCTGCCGCTGTTGACTGGCCAGCGGGTCCGGCTGCAAGGCGAGGACGGCGATGCCCTGCAGCTGCCGCTGGGCCAAGGCGTGGATCTGAACCCTGGCATGGCCTTCATCTGGCCAGTGGGCCAGCGCTTGGGCACGGCTCGGCTGCGCCAGGCGACCGTGCAGCCGCTGACGCGCTGGACCGAAGCCGACGGCAGCCTGGTGTGGGTGGGCTTTCGGATCGATGGCGTGGCGCCCGAGCTGGTGTTTGACGCCGCGGGTCTGACCGCCGTCGAACTCGTCGGCGGGAAGGTCGAACGGCTGGCCGACGGCGCCTGGTTCGTGAAGCCCAAGGACGAAGCCGAAGGCCCCGAGCTGATCACGCTGCTCGACGCGGAGGGCCGGCAACACCGGCTGTTGCTGCTGTCTCAAGCCGCTGCGGCCCAGGCCGTGCGCGTGAACCTGGGCGGCCGAGAACGCCTGCTGTGGGCCAGTCATGCAGCAAGCTGGGCGGAGCCCGAGGGCCGCGTCACGCTGCACCGTCTTGCGCATGAAGCCGCTTGGCTGAGGGTGTTCCCTGGCGAGGGGCTCGGCGGGGAGCGCCTCACCTTGGCCGTCGAGTGGGCCAGCTGGCAGTGGCCGGCCGATGCCGCTGCGCAATGGGAGTTTCAGCCCGAGTTGCTGACGCCTGCAGGCGCGCCGCCTGCGCTGCGCTGGGGCCCTCACATCAGCTGGCGCGAAGGGCCCACGCCCTTGGTGCCCTGCGAAGCTGCACAGGCCGCGGCGGCCCGTTGGGCTTTGCACTTGCCCGAGCTGGGCGCGCAAGAGGTGTCGCGCGTCTGGTTGACCCTGGATCTGGTGGGCGACGTCGCCCGCCTCTGGGCCGACGGCGAAGTGGTCGATGATCGCTTCTGCGATGGCAGCCTGTGGCAGATCGGCGTGGACCGCTGGCGCAGCGCAGCCGGCTGGGCGAGCTTGGAACTGAGCGTGCTGCCCCTGCCCGAAGCTCCTGACGAGCTGCCGGTGTTCATGGAGGCGAGCGCGCGGGCCGCGGGACATGGCGCCCAGCTGCGTCGGGCCACGCTGAGCCTGGAGCGGCGCGAGACTGTGGCTGTGCTGGCCACGCGGAGTTGATGATCATGGCAGCAGTGCAATTGGACCGGGTTGGGAAAACCTATGTGGAAGGTGGCGTGCCGTCCGTGCACGAGGTCTCGCTCGACATCAAGGAGGGCGAGTTCTGCGTCTTCGTCGGCCCTTCGGGTTGTGGCAAGTCAACGCTGCTGCGCATGATTGCGGGGCTGGAGACCATCAGCAGTGGCGAGCTGCGCATCGGCGGGCGCCGTGTCAACGAGCTGGCCCCGGGCGAGCGCGATGTGGCGATGGTGTTTCAGAGCTATGCCTTGTACCCCCACCTCGATGTCGCCGAGAACCTCGGCTTTGGTCTGCGCCTGGCGCGCACGCCCAAGGCCGATGCCCAGCGGCGCATCCTTGAAGTGGCCCAGATGCTGCAAATTGAGCATCTGCTCCACCGCAAGCCGCGCGAGCTTTCGGGCGGGCAGCGGCAGCGCGTCGCCATCGGCCGCGCGCTGGTGCGACGCCCGGGCGTGTTTCTGTTCGACGAGCCCCTGTCCAATCTGGATGCCGCTTTGCGTCAACAGACGCGTCTTGAAATTGCCCGCCTGCACCGCAGCCAGGGCAGCGCCAGCTCGATCTACGTGACCCATGACCAGGTGGAGGCGATGACCCTGGCCGACCGCATGGTGCTGCTGCAGCCACCGCTGCCTGGTGCCACCGAGGCGCGGGCCAGCGTGGCGCAAAGCGGAGCGCCCCTGGAGCTCTACCACCGGCCGCGCAATCTCTTTGTGGCGGGGTTCTTGGGCTCGCCGCGCATGAACCTGCTGCCGGCCCAGGTGCGTGAGCGCAGTGCCCAAGGCGTGCGCTTGGCGCTGCAGGACGGCACTTTGCTGCAACTGCCTGTGGCAGCGCATGGCCTGAGCGAGGGCGAGTCCGTGACCCTGGGCGTGCGCTCCGAGCACTTGCGCCCGGCCGACAGCGCCGACCCGCGTCTCAGTGGCCGCCTGCTGACCGAGGTGCAGTGGCTGGAGCATCTGGGTGACCAGAGCCTGGCCTATTTGAACGGGCCCGGGGGCTCGCTGGTGATGCGCTTGCCCGAGGAGGCTGCGGCGCCTTTGATTGGCTCGGCCTTGCCGGTGGCGGCCTTGCTGTCGCAGGTGCATGTGTTCGATGCGAGGGGCGAGGCCGTGCCTCCGCTCCAGGGTGAGGTCGCCGCATGTTGAACCCTGTTTCCAGGCGGCAGTTGCTTGCTGGCGCAGGCGCTGCTGCATTGACGAAGCCGTCCCACGCCAGCCTGCTGGCCAGCCATGAACCGCTGCGGGTGTGGATCAATGGTGACAAGGGCTATGAGGGCATTGCACAGATCGGCGAGCAGTTCACCCGCGACACCGGCGTCGCCCTGCGCGTCGAGCATCCGGAGAACGGGGTCTCGAAATTTGAGCAGGCGGCGGCCGCAGGCAAGGGACCGGATGTCTGGATTTGGCCGCATGACCGGGCCGGGGGCTGGGCCGCGTCCGGCCTGATCCGCCCGCTTGCGCCTTCGCGCCGGCTGCGTGAAGGCATCGCGCCCTTGGCGTGGTCGCCCTGGCAGATGGGCGGGCGCACCTGGGGCTATCCGATTGCGTTGGAGTCCGTCGCCTTGATCTGCAATCTCGACCTGGTGCCTCGGCCGCCGCGCAGCTGGGACGAAGTCTTTGACTTGGACCGCAAGCTGCGCCCTCAGGGCCGCCGCGCCATCATGTGGCCTTACAACGAGTTCTATTACACCTATGCCCTGATGTCGGCCGGTGGCGGCTATGCCTTCGCGCGCCGGGCAGACGGCAGCTGGGATGCCCAAACCAATGGCATCGATTCGCCCGGCACCCGCCAAGGCATGGCCTTGCTGAAGCGACTGGTGGACGAAGGCCTGGTGCCGCGTACCGCCACCTATGCCGAGAGCGAAGCGGCCGTCAACGAAGGCCGTGTGGCCATGACCATCAACGGCCCTTGGGGCTGGAACAACCTGAAGAAGAGCGGCTTGCGCGTGGCGGCGGCGCCGCTGCCCTCTTTGCAGGGCCGGCCCGGTCGACCGATGGTGGGCGTGCTGGGTGCCATGGTCTGCGCGGCCAGCCGTCAGCCCTTGCTGGCGACCGAGTTCATTGAACGTTATTTGCTCAGCCTTCCCGGCCTGCGCGCGATGCAGGCGCATGTGCCGCTGGGCGTGCCAGCCAATCTGGAGCTCTTGGCTGAGCTGCGTCAAGCCGATCCCTTGGTGGCCGGTACCGATGCGGCTGCCCAACTGGGCGAGCCCATGCCCAACATCCCCGAGATGGCCCGGTTCTGGACGGCCATGAACGCCGCCGTCCAAGGTATCACCCAGGGGCGGGAAGGTGTGAACGAGGGCCTCGCCCGTGCAGCCCGCCGGGTGGCCGGTCAGGCCGGTGCGGCAGCTTCTGTGAAGGGAGTGGCCTGATGCGTGGCTTGAGCTGGGCCCTGCATGGGCTGAATCTGGCGGCGGTGCTGGGCCTGCTGGCCTTGTGCCAGCAGTTGCTGCGCGGCCGCGAAGTGTTGGGGGCGATGGCTGTGCTTGGCGTGGCCGGTTTCTTGCTGCTGCTGCAGTTTTCGCGGCGCCTGCAGGCGTGGCGTTATGTCATGCCGGGGCTGCTGGCGGTGCTGGTCTTCATTGTCCTGCCCATGGCCTTCACCTTGGGCATCGGCTTCACCAACTACAGCTCAGCCCATTTGCTGTCCTTCGATCGAGCCACCGCGGTGCTGCTGCAACGCAGCGACAGCGAAGGCCTGGGCATGGACTTGGCGGTCTACCGGCTGGGCGCCGATGGCGCCGACGCGCGCTATCAGGTGCAACTGCTCGCGGATGACGGGCAGGCCTGGCACAGCGAGGCCTTCGCGCTGCCTCTTGCCGGCGAGGGGGTGGGTTTGCAGGCGGGCGAAACCCCGCCTGCCGGTGAGTTGCTGAGCTCGCGTAGCTTGGTGGGCTTGCTCCCGCAGCTGCAGGCCTTGGTGCTTCGAAGCCCGGAGGGGCGAAGCTGGCGCATGTCCAGCCTGCACCGGGTCAGCGATCAGAAGCCGCGCTACCAGGCCTTGGATGCCGATCGGCTGCAGGATTTGCGCGATGGCAGCCTGGTCTTCGCCGACCACGAGGCCGGCGTTTGGCGCGACGCACGCGGCCAAGCGCTGGAGCCGGGCTTCAGAACCGGCGTGGGCTGGGCCAACTACCAGCGCATCTTCGGCGACCGCAGTTTTCTGGAGCCCTTCGGCCGCGTCTTTGCCTGGACGGTCAGCTTTGCCACGCTGAACACGCTGCTGACCTTTGGCCTGGGCCTGTTCTTCGCCGTGGCCCTGAGTTGGCCGGCGCTCAAGGGC